>Ga0065711_1033024_pt1 | contig 26246 bp, 17 predicted proteins | sample Hoacrofraction12_FD_59098 | JGI IMG/M metagenome (GOLD analysis project Ga0065711, IMG submission 59098) | Hoatzin crop microbial communities from Cojedes, Venezuela - Epithelial fraction 12 v2 (version 2) | ecosystem: Host-associated > Birds > Digestive system > Esophagus > Crop | place... | reverse complement strand
CCCCCCCGGGGCTCCGCACACGGGCGCTGGGTGCGAGGCGCGCGAAGCTCTGCCCGTGGGCGCCGGCGGTGGGGAGCGCCGGTGCCGTGCGAGAGGCGTTCCCGCACGCCCGCACCCTGCTGTGGTGGGGGGCTGTGTCCTCAGGAGCAGTGGCGTGCGGCTGCTTCAGGTGTGCGGAGCTTGGGAGGCTGCCTGCGCTGTGAGGGAGGCGCTGACGCTGGCCGGTGCTCGGAAGTTTTCCCAAAGTAACGTAATGGGAATAAAGCGAATTTCTCCTGCTGTCCTGTTCTAGGCTTGTAAGTTTTGCCACTTTTCTGTAATGGATACAAATATCTGAGTGTTTCTGTAAACGTTCATATAGCTTGTACCTGAAGTTTCTTTCTGACTGAAATGCCTGTAGGCAGCTCCTGGGCGGGGGGCAAGACTGTGTGTCAGTGCCCATCGGCAGTACAGCTCTACTGGAGAAAATCCAGGGATTGTCTGAAAAAGAAATGATGCTAAAACTTCTCTCGTCCTGGCCAGTCAGTAACTCCCAATGCAGCGGTGCTGCCTGATGTGCTGGGAGAGGGAACGGACAGCTGGAGCAGTGATTTCTGCCAGAGGGGCTTCTCGGGAAGGCAGTTCCTGTGGTGCCTGGGATTCTTAGCTTATCGCAGCCTTGTATTTATTCAGGATCATAACACCCGCCCTGCAGCTAGTGTGCTGAGCACACCTGGAAGAGTTGTGGAGATGGGTGTGCTGAAATGCCACCTCCCAGGCTGCCAAGGCTGCTGCTGCCATGCCCCGGGCAGCCTGCCGAATGCGCACTTCGGGGTGCCTGGCCCTGTCGCCTCTGCTGGTCCCTGGGCTGGACGGGTACAGCCACACGGCCCTGCAGCACGCGTGCAACTGGTTTTCAAGAACAGGAGCGCAGGAGGGAGTTTTTATGGGACAATGCCAACCCGGCAGCTGAGCTGTCACTCGGAGCACTCTGCCTGCAAGAGAGCTGTGTCCTCATTCTGTGCAGTTGTATACAGGACACAGAGCACAGTGGGCTTTGTCTGGTTCCAGGTGCCCTCTGATACAGAGGAGGAGCTGGCAGGAACTGGAAATACAGATGTTTTCCGATTTCCTTTGTCATGGAAGAATCTTCATGGTTGTGTAGTTACTATGCAGGAGCTGTCTGTTCCCCTCCACTCCCTCGGTCGCTGTATGGACAATTGCAAAGTTGTGGAAACTCCACTTGCCATCTGTAAAACTTAGTGAATTGTTTCTTTGGACAGACCGAAGCCTCAGGCTTGTTTTTTGTAGGAAGATAGCCCAGAACAACTGTCGCTTGCTGCCTGGAAAGCACAACCTACCCTGGCGAAACGTGCAGGCAAAGACGAGCTGCTGCCTGGTGTCTCCATCAAACTGGGGGCTCAGGCAGGCCCGCTGGCTCCCCGGGCAGGGGAACCTGCCTCCTGCACCCTGCCACAGGCCTGTCGCGCAGAAGGCTCAGGGGGTTCTTGAGAGCTTGCTTGCTAAGAAAAGCAGCATTGGGCTGTTCAGCAGAGTTGTCCTATGGCATTGCAAAAACATCATAAGGAACCTGCTGGCATTATGGTAATATTTATATTTACTCATTTTTCTCCTAGCTTTGGTAAATGTAGCTCTTTCAAGTGCAGCATTCTTTTCATGAACAGCTCTGTATAATCTTGGACACTGGAAAATGAAATTGTTGCCATCGTAAGGGTTCCCTGGGGAAATGCTCAGGTTAGTCTTCTCCAAGCCGCTGGGATGGTCTGGGGCCCTGACTGGCGCAGGAATGCCGACAGGCCTGCGGACCTCCCTGCTCCTGGTCAGGTTCACCCAGAGGCTGGGTGGAAGGAGGCTCCGAAAGAACAAATGAGATTAAAGTGAACTCTGCAAACGTGCTGGCCAAAACCGGCTTGGTTTGTTTTTCATGATGTCACTTCTGTTTAAAACCCAAGTTACAGAGAGCATTTACAGTGGACTTTAACGAGACTGCGGTTTCCTGTGGGCAGGATGTTTCTAAAGAGTTACTCTTGTTAGGGTCCTAAGAAATTGTGTCCTTAAGTGTAACAGAAATTTCGGGAGGGTGAGTATTTGAAAGAAAATGGGAAACTAGCTATTTTTAGAATCTTTTGGTTTTCAAATACAATTTCAATTAGGAGAAAACAAAAATATTTTAACTTGTAGATAAGAGTTGCGTGAAAGTTGCTTGACAGTCTTTCAGGGGATGATTCAGGTAATTATAAAATGGCCTAAAGTAAAGTTACTGCTATATTCTAATTTCTTTAGTTCATTCGTTTCTCAGGTGAAGGAACAATGGCGAGGTTTTTGTCTTTGTGATGCCCAGCAGAATATCTTCATTTCTGATTTTTCAACTTCGCTTCTGCTTCATGAACAGAGAATTGAAATTTGATTGATTTGAAGTGATGGCTTTGTTTCCATTTCCCCAAATGTTTCTTATGCAACTAAGAAGGTGCTAGGGTGAGCAACTTAGTTGACCTTGTAGTTACATATCTGAAAAAGGAATACTAGCCCTTTTGTCTTTTGACGTATGTAATGTTTTCGTGGTAAAGCTAGGAAGGAAGCTAGCTCTGCTGATCAAAAAAGCACAAACTATTTGCAAAGCCAAAATTGATGGTTACAGTGTTGCCTATGATTTTGTAGTAAGATGAGCCACAAGTGTTCACAGTCTAGGTAACTTCTCCTTCTAAAAACTTGTAATTTGTTACGCGTGTATCATTCTCGAAGCTGCACAGCTGCAGTGAGTGATGGAAAGCAAATAGAGTAATAAATGTGTTTAACAGGAGGTGGAGGGGCTTGTTTGATTAGATTAGGGCTCCAGCTGGCCTTTATGCCCTTTTTAGGCAATGAGAATTCCTGACACCATGTTTTAAAACCTGATTTTTAGCATGTTATATACGAATGTCATATATGCTGGTTTCTTTTGGAGGGAACGTTTCTGAAAGTCATTACCAAGCAATCTCTATGTAGTACAGACATGCTAATCAGTGCTACCATTATAACTTTTTAAAGGTGTCTCATGTGAAGTATGCGTTCATATTTTAAAAAATACTTTTGATTGATAGGTATTAGAAAATGTGTCCAAAACTCTTTAAATTTAAATTTGCCAGGCCACATGTGATTCTCTTCCTCTTGCTGAAGTGAAGACTCTGTTAGAGAAATAGTGGAGTATTTTTGATCTGCTGCTTTATTCTTTGCTTTTGTGTGTGTGAACATTGTAGCTCAGGATTTGAAATGGCTACTTTGATCATATTGTAAAAACAAGCGAGACTAAGGGCTATGACCTGAACATTAAAGTATTATAAAGGATGAGTAGTTTTCCAATGTAAAACATACCAATGCAGTAAATAAAACGTAATTAATTCTGGGTGGTGGCATTTTACAGCGATTCATGGAGAGGAAATATAGCCCATGTGAATGTAATGTATGGTTATGTGGTGCAACTCTCCATCAGAGTAAGGGGAGAATTATTCTGCAATATGTTAACTATTCTGCTCCTTATAATTACTTGTTAGAACTACACCTTTTAATATTTGAATGCAAATGGACATGCAGAAATGCAGTAAATAGCAGCATGTTGGTGTAGGATTCAGATGGTGCAGCCTGGTCACAGACAATGCTGTGTAATTGGCTGCAGGAAATGTTTTTCTCATGATAGTGTGTAATGGCTTAATGTGTAAGGAAGGAGAAGACATTCAGGCTCTAGGAATGAGAAGTGTGCGTGCAGATTGTGCGGCGTCTACTGCAGCTATCAGCTAATTGTGCTTCAGCTGTTATGCACCTGGAGAAGCAAATACCACGAGACTCTGGAGACTGTAAGAGGTGGCATGCTAGGCCGTAGAGACACTCCTGTCATTACTTTTGGAACATGGCTTTGAAAAACATAGGTGTGCTCCCCTCTGCATTTTCTGCAACCATTGAACTCGGATGTTCTCAGCTATGTGGCCTCTTGTAAAAGGTCCAAGATCTTCCAACATGGTTGGTCTTAGTTCAGAGGAAGCCACTGTTGTTTTGACATAACTTACAACGAAATCAAGAATTCCTTCTGTTTTTTGTTATTTTCAAGAGACCTTAACCGAAGTCAGTTGTTCAGCTTTGGAATTATGTCCTATCAATGTCCACTGTGGTTTGCAAGTAAGCTCTAGTGTTAGTATCACTAACATTTTTTAAAAACAGACTTCCTGAAAATAGCTGTAAATACATTCCTCATTCAGTTGTAGGTGTTGGTAGGAACTGAAAATTTACTGTTCTTGTAAAAGCAGTTGTTAAAACCAGATTTACTTTACAGGTAAACTTGACTGAATGGCATAGTTGAATCTTTATTGCTCATGTCTGTTCAGTGTCTCTGAATTAAAATATCACTGTATGTAACTGTGACGGCCAGGGAGACCTTTCTTGATGTAAACAAGTGGGGTGAAGGAATCCTGTAAGCAGGATGCCATGGTATAGTGTGTGTGTATACGGACCTGCTTTTACTTAAGAGACAGTAACTTTAAATTGATCTGTTTTTGAAGTACAGTGTTAAGTGCCGGTTTGAAGTAATGCAGTTAATGTATGCAGTGTGAGCATCTGAACTGGAATGTGGGCTACTGGAGAAAAAAAAAAATATTTGCTGTATGTCTGATCTCTGTGTTGGGTATTTCTATAGAGCTGAGAAGGAGGTAAGGGAGGCTAATGAGCCTGAATGTATGGATCTGGCTTTTGCTCCACAAATACATTATGGACGCTCTTGCTCACTTAGAGAGTCATTCAAGTTACCTTTTTTGTGTGTCTGCTCTACTTGAAGCAAGAATTTAGCTGAACAAAAAGAGAATCCCAGAATTTCTTACAGAAAAATGAGAAGAAACCGACTTGTCTGCTTGAACTTTGTTGTGATTAACTGTTTGTTTTTCCAAACCAAATGCTCAAAAATTGTGACTGTTAGAAAAATGTTCCCTGTGCTCTCCTCGTCTGTGAGAAATGCTATATAGACTGTACATATTTTGAAGAACCCCAATTTTCCTTTTTTTTTTTTTGGTAGCAACATTGACTGGAGCGCTGCTACTTAGAAGCTGTATTCCCTGAGCCTTTCATCGAGGTATTTTAGTGTTACTTGGACAGAACAGAATGTTACTTCAGTGGTAGTGCTATAATTAAACTTCCTTTGTTCCCTCCGTAGGTAATACACAGGGATATGAGTCAGTAATAACCAATTAACTTGTTTGTAGTGAAGTTCTCTTTTACTGCCCTCGAACAGCAGCAACAACAATCAATGTAAAACATCTTAACTCTTCTTTTGACTGCAGCATCTGTAAAAACCAATGGCGTTAAGCTGGATGCATAAATACTAGGTTGGTAACTCCTCCCTCCTGCCCTACAGCCTGTGCTGCTGTGTCGGAATTATGGTCTTGGAGTTCTCGTCAAGAAAACTGGGTACTGGCATTCATCTGAAAATATATATATAGTTTAGTTATTGATGGAAAAGGGCATGGCAGGACAGGGTTCTTGTCCGTGAAGAAGCAAGGTGTAGGCTGCTTCCCAGTGCTCTTTGTCTGTTGTAGAGTAACAGATGGATGTGAATACTGGATCGAAAAGCTTTCCTTTGAGAGATGTATTTGGAGATGGAAGATGCTTTGTAATTGAGATATTTATCTTAACTATGGTTATTTCTTTTCAAAACTTTCTTTTTACAGATCTGTTTAAGAATAAGACTTGGGTTTTCAAGTGTTTGAGCGACTTGCCACTTCCTAAGTCATGACACTCCCGTTTCGAAAGGACTTGGACAAGTACAAAGATCTCGATGAGGATGAAATTCTTGGCAAACTTTCAGAAGAAGAACTGAAGCAACTGGAAACTGTTTTAGATGACCTTGACCCTGAGGTAGGTATTAGCCAAGAGAAGTTTTATTTTTTCATTAGTTCAGAAACTAGTCTGAAATGAATTGAGACTTTTTTTTTACTTGAACAGTATACTTTCGGGCAGAGTTTTTTCCTAGTTTGCTAGGATCTTATTTACAGATATATATGTGTATACAATGTTTCAGCTGTTTATTTCCTGTTTGCAACTTGAATGCAACTGCAGTAGAGGAAAATGGAAGAAGAGATTGCCAGGAGGAACTTTCTGGGATTCATTTATAAATAAAAAAATTGCTCTTAGTCATGTTCTTGAAAAGAAAGTTTATTTAAAAAGGCTTGTTTAACTTTCCTGTTTCCAGTGTTCTCTGGTGTTGTCAGCCCTTTTGCATCCGTTTTTTTGTTGCTTCTACCACTGGAGTTTGATGGAAGAGGGACGATGCTAACCTCTGCTAAAGACTCCTAGTCCTGTATCTGGTAGCCTATATCTATTCCTGTCCTTGTGCTGACTTTGCAAAGAGGAGGCAAATAATTTCTCAGCTCCCGAATGATTATGTCAGCATGGGATATTGAATAAGGAAGATTTTAGCTTTGTGTTACAAAGAGGTGAGATATGTCCTCTGCTGATACTGCAGCTAAAGTCAGAGTCCAAGACTTGTGTTTTCACCTCCTGATTCTCTTTTCTTGTTTTAATAGGACCAGGATTAAGTTTAAGCTTGATGTTCAGGGATCACTTAAGAATATTATGATCACCTATTTTGTTGCACTGCAAGATATGCTTGATGTTTTAATTGTTTTTGGCTTTATAGACTTTTTAACAGACGAGAATTGTCAAAAGTGTTTACTCGTCTTTTACAACAGTCTGAATTTCTATACGTTCTGTTCTTTCCATACTATAGCCTCCTTTTTTTTGTTTTGTGTTTTTTTTCTTTAGCTGAAATATGTTGATGATAGCAAAAAAACACCCCACCTCGAGTTGGGTCAAAAGCAGAAATACTGTGTTAAATACTGGACAATAGTATAGGCTGTTGTCTGAAAGACTTAGAAACAGATGGATATAAGTGATGGAGGAAGCAGTCGTCTTGCTGAATGTCTAAACTGTAAATAGCTGAGTTTTATTTACTACTACTCATTTAAACAATGTTCATTCTAGAAGAGAAATGCAAAGTAACCAGCAAGTCTAGTGCTGGGAGCTATTGGATGTAAAGAATTGCTTCAGTTCTATTCAGAGTGCAATGTGCTCTATTTTTAATTATATTCTTGATATCTAACGAGTAGATTACCTTGCGTCCTCCCCTGCCACAAAAAAAAGAGGTTGGTAAGGGATCAAAGATTGCCTAAAAAGGATGTGATGTATCGGGTTTGAACCCTGGGGAGAGGGAGAAGGAAGAGGGAAATGAAACTAAACAGGTGTTCACTCAGACTTCCTAAGCTGTGCTTGTTTGCTCCATTTTGTTTTGCAGAACGCGCTTCTGCCTGCGGGCTTCCGGCAGAAAGACCAGACTGCTAAAAAGGCTTCAGGTCCCTTCGACAGGGAGCGACTCCTTGCGTATTTGGAGAAGCAGGCTCTTGAGCACAAAGACAGGGAAGACTATGTGCCTTTTACAAAAGAAAAGAAAGGTAACACCACCCTTTCCGGTGTAGGTGGTTATGAAATCTCTGGAGTGGACTACCCAGAACTACTGTGAACCAAAGTTTAGTGAAGCACTGGCAGCTCTAATGCTTTTTAACTCACGGCTTTTCCAAATGACTGCTACTGTGCAGAGGCGGGATGCTTCCTGTGGCGCTGGGACTGGCGTGCTGTTTGCATGTAGCACAGGAAGGAAGTAAGACTCAAAGATTTTTATCAAAGATTGCAAAGTTCTGATGGGGATGGTATTCTCAAAGTAAGAGCTACCCCTGATTTAGTGAATAATAACAAATGCTGTCGTTGTGCCTGTGGTGCTGCGTACAGACAGTGACATTTGCATTACTATGTTGAATTTAAAAAATAGCAGTAGAATGATGTTGTGGTAGATACTCAGTAACATTCAAAGACATTGTAGGCTGACAAGGCCAGGCAAGTGGTGTATGCAATCATGTTGTCTTTCTAGTATCCTTACTGAGAGATTTAATAAGATTGCATAATTAACTAAGTGCATAGTTTACATCACAAGAAGCTTTGAAATCTGGCAATGGTCTGTGGTCTAAAAACCATGGAAAGATTCACCCAATGAGTGGACACATTATTAAAGCCTGGGATTTTAAATTTTGCATCTAGTCTTCTCATTGACTTGATGGGAAGCCTTTTCCTTGTCAGGAGAAAACTAAAAAAGAATGTGCGTCTTAAATAAATCTATTCTTACAATATTTATTTTTTTTCCCCACAAAACAAGATTTTCCAAATTTGTTGTGCCTTACTAAGCACTGCTGATAAGGGCAGAAACTCCCAGTCCTGTGCTGGGCACGTATGCATAGGAGGAGGCTTTTAGCTGTTGCCATGGTGTTTGCGTACTGCTTGTGAATCCTAGCTTGGCTGAATCTTCCCTGTCAGCAGGGAGATCTGCTGCAGTCCAACTTCAGTAAATTGTTTAATAGGTTGTGTTGCAACTGCCCAAGATGAAGAGGCTTCTCTCTTCTTAAGGGTTGGAAACTCTTTAATCCTACTGAGTTCTCTGGCATGAATTGTTGCTTATTTCAGGTGTGAGTCTTCGTTCATCTACAGAGTTTGTATCTGTGATTGTGATTGTGGTGTATATTCAGTGAAAATTTTGTTGAGGGTATTTGCATTTTCTCTGCCTGTACCAGATAGCTGTTACTTGACAATGTTGGTCTCTCTTTTCCTTGAAGTAACAGAGAAACTGGGCATTTATAATGTGCTGCACTGTATATGATGTACTACTTCCTTAATACACAGTGTTTTGCCTTATCTGTGTAGCTTAACACCACTTTTGTTGAGAGATAACTCTGACATTCCTTTACTGACAGGCGGACAGGAGTTTGCTGACTGAAGAGAGTAACCAAATTAAGGATAATGTAATGTATTGAATGTAGAAGGCAGTCAAAGGTACCTATAGCAGCAGTACCTTTATGGTATCTCCACTGCTGGCAAGTACCTGTTGATCCTGTGTTTGGCTCTGCAGTGTGCCGCTGCTTTCTCCCCTGTTCTGCTTCTTGGCTGACATTTGCTACTGTATGTTGGAGACAGCCTAATGGTTTAACGTGACTGAGTTCACGTATATTTGGGCCTCATAGTTGGTTTGGGTAATCCCTTGCAGCCTGGCTAGCTCATATACCGCTCCTCCAGGATGTGAGGCTGGGCGTGGAGGATTTGCTCTAGTTAGTACTACTTTTTGTACTGAATACTAGTGCTTCATTGAGATAGGTGGTTCTTTAAAGTTAGCTTATGTATACATGCGCACACAAAACTATGTGTAGATAAGATCTGTGAGAATCATGTAGAGAAACAGAAGGGTCCAGCTGTAACGCAGATCTTGATTAAGAAAGATCAAATGTCATTTCCTTTATGTAATAAAGTATTACTAAATAGCAGTCTGTCTGGATGTTGCAATATGTCATACCAGTTTAGTTCGTAAAATTTCCCAAATCTCTTTAAAAAAAAAGGAGTTGTTGTTTAATAACTTTTTCTACCATTTATTTTAGCACCATAGAAGAAGAGAAAATAGCATGAAAAATTAAATGTAGCTTATTTTCATTAAAACTAAAACCATGGAAACAAATGTTCAGTATGGAAATTCATGCTCTGTCAAATGGGCGGGAGGAGGCAAGAAGGTTAAGTTCATTTTGTAGCAGGTGAGGGATAACCTTTTCTTTTCCCCTCATGAAAATATTATGGTTCAGCTTTGACTTGCTGCCATGCTTGTAGCCATTTTGCATAAAAGTGGCAAACCTATGTAACTTAATCTTTTAAATCAAGAAATCATTATCTTTATCTGGATGTAAAACTTGGAAAGAGAGTGGAGCAAAACTTAATACTTGCCTAGGATGTTTTTTATCTAGAGGGAGCTCTTATCCTAGCGTGCTTTTATTTAATACTAAAAAACCAACCAAACAACTAAGCTGGCTTATAATTTTTCCCTTTGGCTAGATAAATGTATTTTGGAGAAACGCTAACAAATTGGGGAATAGGGGTAGGTGAAAATCTTGCTTGATTATCATGTTAATTCAGAAGAAAACTGACAATCGTAGCCATCAGATCTAGAGGTTTTGGGGGGAGAGAGATGGATTGGAGTTGCAGCTATTTTCTTGGTGCCATTTTTATGAGTTAGGCTTTGCTAAAATATTTCTGTGTGCATGGCTGGTCTCATTGCTCTAACTTGGTCTAATTATTCATTTCATGGAGTAAGAAGAGGAAAGTCTACCCTTCTCTTTACTTTTCTTATTTTAGTAGAACTGATGTCCTGTGTGGTGATTTGGCCTACAGGTTTATCAAAGAAGCTTACCCTGGGTTAATTTTAAACATCCTGGCTTGCTCCTGATTCTGGTAACCTTGTTTCCTTACTACAGTGTAAAGGAAAATCCTCTCTTCCAGTTGTCTTAAGTACCTCATTTTGGGGGAACATGTCATTAAAACAATGTTGCCTCTCTTTCACTGATAGATGACGTGATTCCTCCAAATCTTTGGAACCACTTTTTGCTGTGTGCAATGGAATGTGGAAGAGCAGAAATAGTGTAAAGTGTCCTGGTGTAGCGAGATGAACAGTGCTAAAGAAATATGATGCTTAACAATCGCTAAATTATATTCTACTGCATTTCTTCAGTGCCTGATTTTGTGTCTCAAAGCATCCTTAAAAATATGCTTTGTTTTCAAACATGATTTAATGACTGAAGTCACATTCTGTTCCAATTAAGTGTTGAACCATACAGTAAACCACTGTTCAAGAGATTCATGAGAGAAATGTGGTAATAATTTCAACAAAACTAGCTTTGTCTCAATCTATGTATGTCATAAAGATTTTATAAGGCATATGGCAAGGAGAAGGATCTCATTTAAACAGTGAAGCGAGGCTTCAGCACTGAAGTCTGTTGCCCTCGAGTGTGTTCCACATGTCTGACCAAGTCTGACCAGTGCTCCTCATTGCTCTTGGAACAGCAAAAGATGAGAATTATTGCACCTGAAATAAAAACTTATCTAACATCAGTAATGTACTTTGTGCTGCATAATGCAAGGCATTAGCAAAACATTATGTAAACTAAGCTTTACATTTCTAGCCTTTGCCCTCTACTAGTCATGGCTTTCTCTTCCAACTCTCCCTCTGCTTTTCTGCTGGGGTGTGTTTGTTCTGTGTAGACGTGCATTTCATCTAACTTCTGCTTTAATGTTGTTGTCACCCAGAAAATACTCCTGGCTAGAGCTCCTGGTGCTGCCCTGCTCAGCTGTTGCTCTGTTGCAGCAGGATTTGGGATACCATGTTCTCCGCCTGCCTTTCAATCGCTGGTCTTTAAAGGAAGTGTTACATGTTGTAAAACGAAGCTAATATCCTGGAGGAGCTTTGGAGAAACAACTTGCTGAATTGACATTCTCCATACAAGACCACTGGAACAAACTCTAGCCTTAATGTAAAACAGTTTTCTAACTCACTGCTATGTGCTCTGTAATCAGATAATGAATAACAGTGCTGTCTCTACAGTAAGTCACTGAGGAGTTCACTTGTAAGTTGAATTAAGAAAATCAGTCCTTACAAGTGAATTGATGAACCCAAGTCTGTCACATGGTAAGAACTGATGATTGATGAGCTGAGGATTATATAAATTTCTGGACTGATGAAGCTTTAAGGAGCATAAGATGTAAGGAATACATCAGATATTGCTCGCTCTTCTTCGTGAAGTCACTGATGAGACGAGCTTGCATTTGGTTGTCCTCAGGTGACACTTGATTCCTTTTCTGCAAACAGAGTACTGCAAAGTGGATTGTAGACTTTCTTCTGATCTGCAAGTCGTGGCTGCTTTCTGCCTACTAGCGTAGGAGTAGCACTGTGGGATATATAAGAATAGAACCAGCAATACGCAGTGCATGGCCACACGGAACACACTTGATTTCTGTAAGATTTTCAGTCCCACCTCAGATACTGTAATTCCATGTATGAAATGTTTACGGCACTTCAGCAGGCATCATGCAGCGTTTCTGCCTGTTGAACAATGCAATGGTGTGGAACTTGCAACTGGAAATTCATTCTGTAGCAAAGAAAGCCTGCAAATTGATCCCAAGATGTGCATCATTTAACATGTTGGCTAAAGGCATAGAAGACCTGAATATATAATTATTACAGAAATGATGTGAACATCTCTGAAATTTGCCTCTTCATGTTGTATTGCTTAATCTTTGCAGTATCCTAGTTGGCTGAAAAGGAGGATGTTGTGTTCCTTCATGTGATCAATTCCCTGCTATTTGGATACATTCCACTTGAGGGCTGAGAAAGCTATTCATCTCATGGGCTGCACAGATCTGTAGTCTTTTTTTTTATTATTTTAAAGCTTACATTAGTAAGAGGGGGAAGGGAATTGCCAGACTGTCTTGGCAGGAGGCCTTGAGTTAGATCATTGTCCCCTGAGACATAGGGGTCTTACCCTTTCTGAATTAAGTTCGTTACTAGAAGTGGGGAAACCTGCTTTCATACGTGCATTGTAAACCTCTGAACTCTGGGCTAGGACAAGATGAAGCCAGTAAATGACAGATTATATACACAAGGGCATGACCTGTTTTATAACAAAAACTGCTCCTGACCCAGTTCATGTGACTGGAGTTGGCTGCAATTAATGTTTCTGGAGGGGAGCAGCTTTTAACATTCTTGCTTTAATAAAAACTGAATATACTTTATTTTTTAGGCTATCAATTGGTACGTATAAATAAATTTGGTCTTACTTCTAAGAAGCAAATATTTAGAACAAGAAGTTCCTAACCTATGAATTTAATAATTACTGAAAGTAACGTCAGGAAAAGTAGTTCTTTTTTGTGGGTACTGTGTGATGAACCAGATAGGAAGCTGATCTAAGTTGAAATACATTTTTACAAAGTTGCTTTTAACTGAGATCAGTTTCCTTCTCCCACTCCCTGTCTGCTGCACTGATGCTGCAAATAGGATGACATCAATGAAGGCTCAGGTGCTCACATCACACTTTCCTTCTCTTCTCCTGCTTTGTACTCTGAAATCCTCACTTTTTTTACTAGTCTGTATTACTGATGAAAAACAGTGCCAAGAGAGCTAATGAAAGGCTTTAGATCATGTGTATGCTGTTCAGAGTGTTTCATGGGTTAATGAAAACCACGTCAAACATTCTCATATCTCTTCTGAAAAATATAATTTAAGTTGAAAGTTATTCTCTCTCCAGCAGGTGATGCTGGTAAAATAAAATGGGGGTAGAAATGTACTGTATCAATTATATCAAAATAATCTTAAACATTTACTACCTAAGCCTTAAATTTATAAAGGTTTTCTTTTACTCTTGAATCACCACAAACATAGTTTCTTTTGCACTGTCCATCAAACCTGAGGTATGGGTGGTAATGCATGTCAGCTGCTTTCAGCTACTGTTTGTAGTCAGTACAGTTATGTAAGGAGATTTATTTTCTGCTTCTAAATATGGATAATGATCATTTATACAACTTTGCAAAGAGGTAGCAACACAGGAACAAAAATACTGTGTTGCTAGCAACAGATCATGGTCATCAGACTGTGTTGTCAGAGGAAAACCTGATATACTTCATTGTAACCTGTGTTGGTGGTAATGCATTCAGTGCCTTTAAAAAGAAAATGACCCACACACTATTGTAATCTAGGGTGGGAATTTGGAGAGAGAGAAAAGGTGGCTGGATTTGGTTATACCTGTGTCCGCTGTGGGATGCGGGAGCTGACTTCAGGCATTGCTTCCCACAAATGGTGAAACCAAAATCCCACTTGGCTGGAATTTCCCAGAAATAAAACTGGAACATCCTATAAAGCTTCTTGTCACTGGGAGGTATGTAAAAATGCTAAACTTAGTCCAAACATGTAACAAGATACACTTGTATGTAGTACAAGGAAAAAAAATCTTAGGCTTCTGCCCAGCTGGTCTGATTCTGGTGCATGGTGGGTTTTCATTGTGTAATTGGGAGGAGCTAGTATGATTCGTATGTGGAAATGGTTTCCTGCTATGAATATGGAAGAGGGGTGAGTTCCTGAATTAGCACTGGGGCTTCACAGGGAAGTTATCAACACTGCTTTCTACTCCGGGAAATAACTAAAGGAAGGTGGAACCCCTTTCCACAGCTCTGTCAGCTGGTAGCTCAGGCAACTTGGAGAGTGTGAAAAGCTTTGAAAAACTGTGAAGATTAGATCCACAGTTTTCTAGTTGTGAATTATTTCTATCAAATGCATCAGTTTTGTTCTCTCATACACTATTGGGAGCTTTTACGTGCCATGTTCATTTGTGCTGAACCTAAGCACCTCTTACCTCTCCTGGGTTCTTATGTAGTAGTAGAATTCTTTGTTTTGAAAGGCCAATTCTAAATCATTCAAATCTGAACTGTTTTCAGAATAACTGTTAGAATAGCTTTCTCATATTCTGATTTCTTACCCTAACTTTTCAGCTGAAGATATATGCAGGAATCATGCTAACTACACAGACCTCTATTTGTAATGTGTGTCTCCTAAAACAACTTTTTCCATTACCTGTCTGTAATGACTAAACAGTCACTGGAGAATGTGATATTACTACTCTTTTTCCCATTGAATCTTCCATGACCTTTCTAAGTATCTTTTCAGAAAATAGTGTCATTGGCAGAGAAATCTATTATCTTGGTTTTTGCCGTCCACAAACCGTGGCTTTCTCAAGCAGCTCAGGCATCTACTTTTTTACTTCAAAATTGAGTTAGCATCCGAAATCAGAAATATCTTGTATGCTGTAAAACTGCAGTGAGTGCTCAGGTCCATGATTTCAGATGATTCTTTGATATTCTATTTCTGTGACACATTCAGATTACAGTTCTGCTTGGGTCCCTTTCTCCCTTGAGAGGATACCAGTCATTGTTCTCTAGTGATACTAAATTTTCCTTACAGTCACTATTTCTAGGCTATTTCAAATGTATCATGGAGGCTTATATTTTACTTTCTAATTATTCAGCGAAACAAATAAGATTGTAGTCATGATACAGGAAGAAGTAATGTTATATTCCTGCTTATGCTTTTTCTTTGTCTCTGACCTTCACGAACATAAGAAACCTCATTCCTTCAAGGTGTCCTTGGTGCTCCTCTCAGAATTTGCTAAATGTAATATGTATCCCTTAAGTACAGAAAAGTTTAAAGGTAAGTATCTAGATAATACAAACTAACATCAGACTTTTCATTTTCTTTACTCCAGGGAAAATATTTATCCCCAAGCAAAAGCCTGTACAATCTTATACAGAAGAAAAATTCTGTCTTGATCCAGAACTGGAGGAAGCCTTGACCAGTGCCACAGACACAGAATTAGGTGACCTTGCAGGTTAGTTTTTTTGAAGTATGAATGGGCTGGTGCATATTTAGATAAGAAAGATCTATAATTAACATGGTAGGGTATTTTTTTATCTGAAATGTGACTATATGAAGTTGTAACTGTGAACATGTAACTAGTTGTAATTAGAACATGTTATATGCCGCTTTGGTTGTAGTGTATCACCTCTGTTGATTTGTGGCAATTTATAGGAAGGGAGATTATTTTGGCCTGCATAAGAGATCTTATTTTCAAACTCAAAACCTAAAGTTCATTCCTTAGACTGACTGTTTTTTGTTGTGTATGCTACTGCTTTTTTCCTTTTTTTCTTGCATATATGAATGTGTTGCTCTGTGCCTGTATTCTTAAAGCTTCTGTCAAGTGTTTTGTTACTGAACTGCACTTCTAACTTTGATGCTTGAACCCGGTCAGGTCAAACCTTTCTAAGATGTGAAGGCCAACTAAAAAGTCTATAATTAATTAAATCTGTTTCTACTTTTCTTTAAATTATTAAGAGACAGAATGACTTGTTGTGCTGATAACTGGGTGTTCTACAAACATCAATTGTAGAACTGTGCATCTGAGCTGAATTATTCGGGAACAGTACAATTGTTTTTTTTGCTTTTTCTCTTTTTACAGCTATACTGGGAATGTCCAACTTGATAACAAACAACCAGTTCTGTGATGTAGTAGGAAGTAGCAATGGGATTGACAAAGACAGCTTCTCAAGTAAGTGTGTACGAAAGTGCTAGATAAATGAGTTCTTTGTCCTGCACGCAGTTACTATCACATTTACTATTTTCTGTTGCACTAGCACTCTTTATAGATTATTCAGTCTTGAGTTGGAAATGTGCATGTCTGTAACATTGCTAATTGAGATCTGGCAAGAGTGGAATTAAAATATGTCTATGTACACTAAAATCTATTCCGCAGTTAATTCACTTGGGGGGGGGGACAAAAGTAGGCATAAACATGCATTTGTGAGTGCTGGGTTTAGATTTCATGTTTGTGTTTGTAATTCAACTCCTGTGTGCTTTCTGAAAAAAGCTGGTGTGCAAGAAAAGCTGAAAGGCTGTGAGGACCTTTGGAAAAGAATTTATGAAAATGTGGTCAGGAGAGGATAGTATGCTTTTTGGGTGCGGGAGAGATGTTAAGACTGATAAAATGATCTTTAAATACAGTAAACATTTAGTATGTGTATCATCTATTCACAATGGATGTATGTGACCTGTTTGATTACAATTAGATGCCTTTTCAGATATAGTAAAAGGTGAAAAAATGTTGCCTGTTTTTGATGAACCGCCAAATCCTACAAATGTGGAGGAGACACTGCAAAGGATTAAAGATAATGATTCCCGTCTTGTTGAAGTTAATCTAAATAACATTAAGGTAATTACCTGAAGCATGCAATAAATATGCTGCTTTTTCTCAGTAGAAGACACTTCAAGTTGCGAAACTCTGCAAGAGAGCATGACAGGCTTATTTTAAGTGCAGCAGCCTTTCTGCTAAATGTTGCAGTGTGTGTAATCTCAGAAACCTGGGGCGAAACTGATAAGCCATCTTGGTTTCTTTTGCTATATGTGTATTTAGAAAGCCTTAGATTTTCTTACTGCCAGCTCAGATTGCTGTTGCTGCCAAGTTGGCGACAGTTCCAGCAGTTCGCTGTCGCAGTGTTAACTACTTCTTTGAATCCGTTGTCCTTGGTGAAGCAATGTGCTCTCAGTCACTGCTACCGCAAACAAAGTGATATTTCTACCTGACATCCTTCTGATTCTTGTACAAAAGAGCTGTCAGCAATTAGGGCAGCATCGGCTCATAAGTGTAACAGTGGTGTTTTTAAACACGACTAAAACTTTTGTGTATTTGCATGAAAGAAAGCAGAACTGTAGCCCTCCTGACTTACAGTGCAGACAGCAGTAACAGGCTGCTAGCTGCAGCCTCGCTAGCAGCCTAGGCTATTTGTTGCCCTTACTAAAGGAAGAAAATAGAATACATAGTTTAAGAATATTATACAGTAGAGAAATGCTAGCACAAATAAATTCCTAAAAAGGCAACAGAACAAAATGTCTGATATAATAAACTGAGAAATTTTCTACCCTAATTAATTATCTAAAATTATTCCTTTTAAGCTTGGTTGCTACTACACTGTAAAAATTATCAAACTATAAACTGGCAAATTCTAGAATTATTCTTAATAGAACACAGAATGAAATGCTAATGGTTTCACCAGATTAAAGCTCTAAATCCTTTTACAGTTGTGAGAGGTTAATTTGATGCTGATACATAGCAGAACGTTCAGTTCATGTAAATGCTGCTCCGTAACAGTTCCAAGTCAGCTAAATATTTTTTTAACACTTGTGTTGTGGCAATAGCATCAATGTAGTGAAGATGACTTTGCTTTGTAGAATTGGTGACCCTAATAGCCATTGCGTCTTACATATAGCTTTGCTACACACATCAGCCTTTACTTGGAGGCTGATGCAGATCAGTGATAGTTAACGTAGTACATTTTGCAGTAAGGAGAATAAGATAATGGAAGAAGTTGGGGGGGAGAGGATAAGCTTGTGTATCTCAAGAGAGTGAAATGCTATTTTTAATTCAAGAACATACCAATTCCAACACTGAAGGAATTTGCAAAGGCCTTAGAAACCAACACGCATGTGAAGAATTTTAGCCTTGCGGCCACCCGAAGCAATGATCCTGTTGCTGTTGTAAGTACCCATTGTAATGTGCTTAACTGGGGTGCAAGGGAAGTTAGGATGGAAAGACAATGAGAAGCGAATGAATTGAATCCTGTTTAAACATTTAGGAATGAAAATCATTCAATCCTGTTACACTGTAAAGTACATTTTCTGTAACAAACCTTTGTTATATCAGAGTTGGTAAATGATTACTAGTTGACTAATATGCAGCAATGAGTCAGATGTACGAGATGAATGACACCTCTTTTTTTTAATCCCTTCCCCGATTTTTCATTTTGTTAACTTCCTTCCTGTTTTTCTTTCTTCCCTAATTGTTTACTTCCTGACGTTCATTCTACAAGCCAATAGTATATTCAAAATTAACTTTAAAAGAAGCACATTTGAGGACTGCAAAAGCTTAGAATCTTTTTCAACTGACTAGAGTTTTAGTTGAAGAAAGATGTAAAATACCTGTTTCTCTGGTCTCCCTGCTACCAAAGATTGGCTTAAAGCATTGGCATATAAAGCACAATATTGGTCAAGGTGTCTCATTTGACATAATTGAAACCTAAGTGTTTATCATCTGGTCCTGTTTTTCCCTATGTTGAATCAAAAGCAGTACCTTATTTATTTGCAAATAAAGGGGTAAGAAAACAGCACTAACTGTTTTTCCAGGACAATCCTTTGCATTTGTTTTAATTTCAAATTAGAAAGAAAACTAGTTGGAAACATTCAGTTAAATTAACAAGTGAATGCTTGAAAGCTTTGTTCTGGGTTAATTAAAAAGTTCCTTTTCATTAGAACTGAAACATTTGTGATTAAAAAAATCTGTAAAGGCTTGTTTTCTTGGGTGTGGTTTGTTGGGGTTTTTTTGCATTGTGACTTGTTACAAAAAAAAATTTAAATGTTATGATTTTTTGGCAGTAAACCTCAGCAGTTACCTATTCTTGTTTTCTTGTTTTCTCAGAACTAAGATCAGGTACATGCCATTCCCATAAGAGTGCTTCTAGCTACGTGCTAGTACTGTGCTTAGAGCTTTAAATTTTACTGCTTCCTACCAAATCTGTAGCCATAAGCATTTTGAAAGTCGGATCTCCTGTTTACAGATTAACCACATTAATTCTCCTTTTGGTTGACTAATGCCCTTTCTTTGGTCTCTACTTAGCAGTTTACATTACTCATTGTATGCTGTGAAGGCCTACAAAATGGAATTGGTCCAATATGCTAATTTCAGACAATTTATATTCTGTGTAGCTTTTTAGTTTGTAACAAGAGTGAGACAGGCCTTTTCTTGACTAAATACTAATAAAAAAGTCAATGTAGATACTGCCTTGTTGAGCACTCACTTCAATCTTAAATAGTGAGTGAAAACTTGCAAAGTCACAGTATGTGTCTGAACTTGTTGGTCCTATTGAACTAGTTAGTGGAAATGATTGTCACTGTGTCCTATGATGTACTGCAGCAAAACTAAAAAGTTTAATGATGGCTTCTTGCATTCAAAGGCTCTTGCAGATATGCTGAGAGTAAACACAAAATTAAACAGTTTAAACGTAGAATCAAACTTCATCACTGGAGTTGGAATTTTGGCACTGGTCGATGCACTGAAAGACAATGAAACATTGACAGAGATCAAAATCGATAATCAGGTAAGCAAGGTGGTACTAATATCATAATTCAAATCAGTCTATCCTAGTTGACTGAATATTTTTAGAAGGCAGCTTGTGATAAACTTTCAAAAATATTTTAGTTTTCAACATCTTAACCCCATGAATGATTGCCCTTAAGATTCCCAGAGGCCTGCAGTTGAAGTCGATTCCTGGTCAGTTCTGTGCTTGCTTGTGCTTTAAAGTGCACAAATGTATTTTCTGACCTTCTGCCTTTTAGATTAATCCAAATGAAGCTAAGTGTTATTGACTAATGTGATGAAAGTGTTCTGATCTCTTTTAGGGTGAATACACATAAGCTCTGTTGTCTTTGTGTACCTTTTATTTTAACAGAGGCAGCAGCTGGGCACAGTTGCAGAAGTAGAAATTGCCAAGATGCTTGAAGAAAACATCAAGATCCTCAAGTTTGGATACCACTTCACACAACAGGGACCTCGAGCCAGGGCAGCTGCAGCTATCACGAAAAATAATGATTTGGGTAAGAGCTGTCGGTAGAATCACAGAATGGTAGGGGTTGGAAGGGACCTCTGTGGGTCATCTAGTCTAGAGAGACTATTAAATGAATGTGTGTGTGGCACAGGTTTTAAAGGTGTCTGGTTTTTCTGTTGACGTAACCAGGATAGCAAAATACGAGTAGATCAGTTTCAGATTTCTCCTGTCCTTTACTTCCACTCTTCTGCTGCTGTTTGATGTTCTCTCTTTATTTTGTTGCAGGGTGTTCAGGTATACGAGTTGGGGATTTTTAGCATAGTTTTAGCATAGTCTAGAACAAGAACATTCAAATTCCACATGAGTTGTGGCAAAGGGAGGGAAAATAATAGTTTTGATTATTCAGTTTTATTCAGATAAGATTCATCGTTTCTTCAAAAGCAGTACTTGAAATTAATAATGCAGGATGCCCTCTTCAATGCCAGTACACCCAGTCTCACTTGGATTGCTTTGGCAAGGAAACTGAACGTACTGTCACGTACAGAGGCTGGGACTGGGTCGTCTCTTCCCTTACGATTCTGTTCATGCACAGATACCTTCCCTGCCTCTCCTAAAGACAGCTGGTAGCAGCAGCATCTTTATTTGCTGCAGTAAGTTTTGTTGCAGCTCATCTGTTAGAATCCTAACTAAATGGACCAGCAGAAAATTGGTTAATATTATAGCGCGTGAATGGAAATATAATAATGTCAAATATTTGAAGCTCTCAACTACAACAAGATCATATGGAACATCTATTTAAATAGAACTACATTTTAAAACTCCATTTAATTAATCTTTTTGGCTTCAGGTGCTTTGTGGTAAGTATTATGGATCTCATCAGTGTGAAAATGGGCCAGGCAGTTCAGTATTGTTAGCAGTAGTTCAGGAATACATTGGAGGGAGTGACATAGGAAATTGGAATTTGGTTTAAAGATCTCCTTCCTCTCGGAGTAAAGTTTTAACTGGAGGAGAACAAATGAAAAAGATAGAGGAGGAGTAACAGAATAGAGCAGAGAGAGAGAAGAAAGGCACTCAGACACTGCATAACTGTTTCTCAAAATAGGTTCTAAACCAGTTACTGTTTCATCACAATGCTTCAGGTGTCTCTACATTCCTTTAAGGTTTCCCTTTCCACTAGTTCTCATTTTAGTGTTCGACTTTTGGAAATCTATGCTTCTATTGATACTTTGCCTCTTTTTCTTTGCTTTCTTAGTCTGGAGTATGCGAGTAAAAGTTTCTGCAAATACCTTTTCTATTGATACTTTGCCTCTTTTTCTTTGCTTTCTTAGTCTGGAGTATGCGAGTAAAAGTTTCTGCAAATACCTTTTCATCTCTCCAGCCCTGAAGCTACCAAGACAGGTTACTCTGAATACCCAGCTGGGTACTGAGCACTGAAAACCAAGATGTTCAAAGTCTCTCATTTCTGTCTTTGTATGTTTCCTGTACAAAACCAGTCTACATCACTTTTCTTCCTTGTTTACACTGTGTTGTACTGCTTCCCTTTTCTTTGCCTGGAACTGTGTACATGTTGCTTTTAACTACGTGACTGGAGAAGTCCAAGGTTGGAAACTCTTCCATCTGTTCTTGCAATTTGATAAAGCAGGTGTGCATAACTTCAGTCAGTGATGAAAACGATTTGGATTCAAATGGAGATAAGTCTATGGGTTACTCTCAAATTAAGCAATGCGTTGGCTTTGTAAAGAGTAAAACTCTAGTGTGATTCCATTTGAACTGTTTCTTTAGACTGTATGTAAAGCATTTCTTGAGACAGGAAGAGGGAGGAAACAAAACAGCCTTCCGCCATTATTTTGATCTGAAGGTAAAGATCATCAACTCGAATTGCAAATACCTGTAAAACTACATAATTTCCAATTAGTGGATTTGAGAATAGAATCACTTTCTTGTATAGATGTGCTTGCTCCACTTCTTGAAACAACATGGAGATGCCCTATATAATTTCTAAGACTCATCCCTCATTTGTTGTGTCAGCACAGAAAAGGAAAACTCAATAGGGGAAATAGAAAATATCAATTAAAAATACTACAAATATTGCTGAAAACTCCAGTCATTCAGTCAGTCTTGTGTATTCTTAAGTCTAAACAGCATGTGTGGTGTAGTGATTTTATTCGCGCATTTTTGTTCCTCTTGCATTTTCTGACATGAATATTTTTTTATTAATAAATGGAATGTTTTAGGCTATTGAACATAACATATTTTTTGCAAAGTGTATGAATCATATTAGATATGCTGTAAAAACTCTTGTACAGTTCCTTCTGAAGCCATGTAAGCTTAATTCACTACTAGAAAACTGCAGTGTAAAAAAAGAGTACTAGCTAAATCTGCTTACCAAACATAAAATTATTAATGTTTCCCACAAGTCTCTCCTCACAAATATTTGAAGCTGTTCATGAATAACACAATAAGCGCTGCGAAAGCATAAGCTTAAAAATAGTGGATAATACTAAATGTTAATTACCTTAAGTTGTACTACGTGAAACTTAGGCAGCAAAGTACGGAACCACTAATGTGATTTCCTTAACTGTTGATGTTGTAGAAATATGAAAAGTAGTCACAGTGATAAAATAGTAAAACTTGTTTTTTTTCTCTCTTGTTACAGTTCGTAAGAGAAGGGTTGAAGGAGACAACTAGTACATCTTGTTGTTGTCAAAGCTATGGCGATTTCAAGGGTCGTCAAGGCACGCTCATTACCATGGGCTTTGGCAATCTTGGACTACACTTACGTGGGTTAGAAGGGAAGAGACTGGAAACCCCATTCCTTTTAAAGCAAAGATATATTAATAATCTGCTGGTATGCATCACACTTTTCAGATTGAGACACAGTAACTGCACCTGTCTCTGTACCATAGTTTTTGGTTGTTTTTTGTAAGAACTTTTTTGTATTTCAAGACTTTGGCTGTGCTTTCTACTTAAACATGTAATTGCAAATCAATGGTATAATTGTCTGTATCAAACAATGGGACATTCAAGATCATTGGGCAGATAATGACCCAATTGAAATGTTTGTTAGAAAATCTGGGGCTGCTTATTTACATGGAGGGGTGTGTATATTCTTGAAAACAATGCGTTAGTGACAAGGGATTCTTCACACAACAGTTGGACGCATTGTGTAGAGCTGTTCAGCCTTGTTCCTATGCACTGAAGAGAAATCTTTCACAGCTATCTTATTTGTAATTCAACTTTTTTTTTATTTTTTATCAGTTCTTGGTACTGTGATTAAACCAAACAAAAACAAATTGGTTAAGGACTTCTAAGAGATTTGAGGGACTAATAAAAAAGTGGAAGCCTTGCAGATAAAAAAAAGTAGGAGACTTGCAGAATGACAGTTTTTCTATTATACCTAAATCCTTAAAGTCTTTATTCAAAATGTCCCATAACTGCATCTTGCTCTGTATCTAAACTGGATATGGTTTTTGGCTGATTTCATGTGATTATCAGCATTATTTAGTTTATATTCTTTATTTAAGAATCCTTATCTACATTCATAAGTATCAATTTCTCTAGAAGTAGTGGATGTGCATTTGTTAAATTCTGCATAATTCTGTACAGGAAAAGCAACCTTAACTGTAAAACCAGTGTTGTAAGTTGCTAGCAAATGGAAAAAATCCTTTTTTTCAAGCTGTTGCATTAAGCTATTAGTACTTCATATAAATCTATCATTTTTTAATAAAGCAATGAAGTAACACTTTTAAGAAAGGATTTTTCTATTCTACTTACATCTTGATGTTGAAACACTATGTAAGACATGCAGAAATTAACCAATATGCAGTGCCAAATCTGTATGGCATAGTAATTATTAAAATATTTAAAGTCCTATATCTAAGCAAACTAATAAGGCAACAAGAATCACTTCATCTTGTAAATAATCACAGTAGAATTCCTTGAAATAATATGAAAATCTAGAGGCTTTTTGGTGTTTGGACTGTACCGTACCAGTTTGCTCGATGTTGCCATGAGAACATAAACTCACAAAAATATTCTAAAGGACTGCTCAGCTATATTTATAGCAACAGAGAATTCGACTGACAACTGTTTTCATTAAAGGATCATAATATGGTGAGCATTTTATGTATAGAAAACATATTGGACTTGAGATTTTTGCATCCGGTTGTTTACACTATAAAAATTTAACAGAGCAACTCCCTGACACTGTGCCCGTGTTGCAATTTGCTGCAAATCTTGTTTTGGATCTTTAAAGACAAGACTTTATTCTGGAGGTGACTTCGAATTTTACTGCAACTGTACAGAGAATTTTAAACTGTAGTGCCTTCAGTGAGGATGTATATAACTGGTTTATACTTGTGGAAGAATTTTTTTTTTTTTTAGCTATTTCAAGATCGGCCTTTTGTTATAATTGGAAATAAATCTGTGTTCTGAAAAGCAAGTTGGAATTAATTCTGGTAGCACTAAAGACTGTGCATACTATAACTTCGAAACAACTAGAAGTGATCTGACTAGTAACAAGAAGGGCTTCTTTTGGTTTTGGCTCTTGTAAATTTTGAAGAACTGTTTAGATTTTGAAATTTACGTTCTTATGTAATGTCACAAGTTAAGTGTCTTCTTACGGATGGTGCTGCACAAACGTGGCCAAAGCATGTCATGTGCTGAGTTGCCTAAAGCTGTACTTTACTTTTTATTTGCTAGGCACCGTAATCATTTTGTATCAAAAAACAGGCTATAACGTCTTCCTTCATTTGTTGAAGGGCTGCATGTTCATGAAATCTGTTCATGTATTGTGATTCCATGATGATTCATTTTATCATTATCTAGCAAGATTAGGCAGTTATCTCCTGCTTGAAGATGAGGAGAAGAACAAAAGGCTGGATTATGGAAATGATAGCCCAGATCCCTTCCTTACTTTAATAAATCAAGTTTGGCTGCTTAATGATCTATACAGTAGTCAAAGGCGGGGGCTTCTAAGCTCCAGCTGTCAGATGTCCTGTCACAGATGGTAGTAGTGGACCTTAATAACTGGTTTGGCTCTGGGGGCAGCAGCTGAGTGACTGCTTGTTGGCAGGTATCTGACAGGCTGGGCGTAGAAAACTAGCTGGTTTTTTTTCAGCCAGGGAAGTTTGGCCCTCCAAATTGTTGCAAGACGTTTGCCATGGTGTGTGGAACAGTTACAACGCTTGCTTTTCTGCCTACAAGGTATATCCTTGTAGGAATAAATGAAGGAATTTGGTCTGTAGTCAGGAATCACAAACCAAAGTCTGATTTAATGCTATCAAGTTAGAATTTAATGCTTGTGTACGGCTTTTTTTTTTTGGAGTGCAGAAGTGGCATTACTTTGATAACCAGCTACACAAACACAAGGTCTTTTCTTCCAGAAGAGGTGATACTTTTTTTCTTCTTGATTATTATCTTTATTACAGTGCAGCAGTCGAAGAACCACACACACTGATGCTGTTGGTTCCGAGCTATGTGTGGAAGCGCGGCCTCTATCCCACAGCACTTCTCTCTGCTGTCGTATCTTGCAGAAAGAGCCTGGCTCTGCGCAGCTGGAGGAACGCTGCCTGTGGCTGCCGACGAGCGAGCGTTCCCTGTCAGGTTCCCCTGAGGAGACAGAACTGAGTGTGCTCTGCGGGAACGGGACGTTTCCATGACTGAGGGCCTGTGTTTGGTTGCGGGTGGCGTGTGTTCTGGTTACCCCGACTGGCTCGACGGTGACCCCCGCGTTTGTGTCGACCTCCGGCCGGACAGCGGGTGGCCACGGGCCCGTTCTGGGGGCGAGGGGCCGGCAGGGACCGACCGTCCGGCGCGCCCGCGGAAGCCAGCGCAGCAGCGGCGGGACGGCTGCCCAAGACACGCCCCGGGCGGCCCCTCCGCCTTAACGAGCGGCTCCCGGTTGCGCGGCCCCTTTAAGAGGAGGTGCTTCCTCACCCCCGGCCCCGCCCGGCGCTCCTTGGTTGCGTCACCGAGCGGGGCGGCGGGAGCGCGCGGCCGTGGTGCGGCGGCGGGGCCGGGCTGTCGCCATGGCCGACATGGAGGAGCTCTTCGGCAGCGACGCCGACTCGGAGGCTGAGCAGAAAGGTGCGGGCCCGCCGCGCCGCCCCTTCCCGCGGCCGAGGGCGGCGTGGCCCCGGGCCTCCTCCGCAGGCCCGCTTCTCCGGCCGGGAGGCGGC
>Ga0065711_1005279_pt1 | contig 26246 bp, 11 predicted proteins | sample Hoacrofraction12_FD_59098 | JGI IMG/M metagenome (GOLD analysis project Ga0065711, IMG submission 59098) | Hoatzin crop microbial communities from Cojedes, Venezuela - Epithelial fraction 12 v2 (version 2) | ecosystem: Host-associated > Birds > Digestive system > Esophagus > Crop | place... | reverse complement strand
GAACACGAGGAAGAATTTCTTCCCTCTGAGGGTGATGGAGCACTGGAACAGGTTGCCCAGGGAGGCTGTGGAGTCTCCTTCTCTGGAGATATTCAAGACCCGCCTGGACAAGGTCCTCTACAGCCTGCTGTAGGTAACCCTGCTTCGGCAGGAGGCTTGGACTAGATGACCCACAGAGGTCCCTTCCAACCCCTACCATTCCGTGATTCTGTGTTTTAACTTATGGTTAAGCTTAATGCATGAACAGCAGTGACACATCTCAAAGCAAAGCTAAAACTGTTGAAATGACACACTAATAATTGCCAATAGGAAAGTACGCACTCTTGACATAATGCCTTTGCTGTGTATAAATGTTGAATTAGCTTGCTAGTCCTTTGTACCTTATTCCTGTACACAAACGTTGAATGGCTTTGACAACTTTGCTCAATTACCAGCTTGTAAGGTGGAACTCTGCATTGTCTACCACATCTCCACACATCCAACAGCTACCCTCAAAATGGAACTAGTACTTAGATGAGATCAACAGACCACTGAAACCAGTTGTCCAAGGTTTAATTAAAATAAAAGACTGATATGCTTACCAGCAGAGAAAAAAAATCTGAAAAATGCCTACCGACAGCTACCCCCATTTTCCCCCTTTCTCCAACCTGATCAGAGAGTTCAGTCTATAATTCAGAAACACTTCTGGCGAATACAACATTCTCCACATCCATATCCAAAGCAATCATGTCTATGGTTAGGAAGACAGCCACTATCCCATGTGCAATATTCTGTAGAGGACAATTAAATTGGACTGGACTACATTAAGTGTTGCGCACCTTGATGTAATGCTTAGATAAACTCCAACTAGTCCAGAAAACTGCAGCACTGCTGCTGCAACAGAGGCAACTAAAGCCACTAATCCCGCTCAGCTGTCTGAAATGGTTTCTCATAAAACACGAAATCCAGATTCAGTCTTGGTCCTCTTCCTTGGAGCCCTCCCTAGCCTGAACTGAAGCAGGATATCTAAAAAGCTACTTGAACACCAACACAGAGAGGCAAATTTTTGTGCACAGTTAAACTATACAATGCAAGCTCACATGCCTGGGAGATAACTTTCTTTGGACTGAGTCATAAACATAAACTGAACTCTTCCATAAACTAAGGCCTATGTGCCCTAACAATATTCTCTCACACGTACAGTTTTTGTCCTTCAGCAGAGAATGAAGATGATACAAGCCACTCAATGGCAGTTCATGTACTACTGCAAGTCACTGAAATACCACAGTAACGTCTTCAGATAAAGAATCTATTTACAAGTGAAATACAGACAAAATTCTTAAACAAATGGTAATATTTAGTCTATGACATCATCTCAATGCCTCACAAAATCTCACAGAGCACCCCTCAGTTCGTATAAATAGCCAGAGTTCCCTTGACTACTGCAGAATACCGGCTCTTACAGTGAAACTGTTCAAAGATTTTCCAGCACTTTTTCTGCTTGTTCTTTAATGATACCTTTGTGGACAGAAAAACAAGATTTGGAGTTACAACATACTTGCATGTGGAGAAAAAATAACATCTATCTCCATTACTTTGGAATTTCGCTGCACTTTAAGACCTGGTCACACATCAAAGGACATTCTCTGTCAAAAGCATCCACTATGCTGCAGAAGTATGCAACTAGCCACCCTTTTACAACTTCTCTATAGCCAGTTGTCTAATAAAACACACAGTAAATTGTGATTTAAAATAAACTCCTTTGTCACTACACAAATACATGAATTCCTACTGATACGCAGAGTAATAAAAAATATTAATATTGCTTACCAAGGCCAATAATGGCTTTTGTCTGTACTTCTTCATCTGAATGCTTTGTAAAATACATTAGCAGTTCAAGTACTTTATCCTTAATGTTAACCTGAGCAAATTAAAACAAAAATAATAGTTATTTGAAGACGAAACAGATGTTTTTAATCTCTTATAAAATGCATAAATATTAAAAAGAAAAGGAGAAACACAATATTACTGCATGGCCTTTGCAAAACCACGTATTTAAAAACCAAAAAGCTATACTGTATGCATTATGAGAAAACACATAGCTTTGAGGGACTAGGAATAACATGCTTTTAAATTGAAGTGGAGCAATCAATATAGCTAAGACATGGAGAGTAAATACACGTTATTTTACCTTACTGTTGCCCTTAAAATCTTCCTGATCAAAATCAAAATGCCGACATAGTGCTCCAACAGTGAAAAGTGATCTAAGGAGTGCTGGTTTATTGGCAGTAACTATTGTACTGTTGGGGTCTTCTTGGTGTTGACTTTTTAATTTTGAAAGTGCACCTACAGTAAGATAAAAGTTTTAATCACATTGTTTAACGGTGGTGTATTCCTGAGAGAAGACTTGTAGACAAAACTGAAAAGTGACAAGTACCTTTGTGCTTTTACTTACCATAGTATCTATTAAAACAGGCCCATACAAATTTATAGTTCTGGGTGACCTTGTTCACAACAGCCCCAAGACAGCTCACACAATGCTGAACAACCTAGGAGCAAGAAAGAACAAATGAATTATATATTTAGAAGTTAAAACTGAGATTTTTGTGAAGTTATGTAGGAAAAAGCTATGCTGAAACAAAACTAATGAGCTAGTGGATGTAACATCCATTTCCTAGACTGCTCTGAAAACCTGCTCAAACTCATTGAAATACAGCGACAACACATACAAACTCCAGTAAACCAAGTACACTGATTTTTCATGGCTCAAAAGTTATCTTCACAGTGAAGACAGACTTTCTTTAAATCACAACCATGTATTTTATAATGTGAAATGGAATCAACTGAATAGCAACAATTAAAAGCTCACCGTCATGCCATACTTGATGATGAGTTTCATGAGGTCTTCCTCGATAGTGGCAAGAAAGGTCTCACTTGGGTGCTCCATTAGCGGCACTACAAGCTCTAAGATTTTTGCAACATTGCAGATCACCATGAAATCATTCTGGGTCTGAAACAACGTTAAACAACAGTGTTTAACGTTTCTGGCCGTGTTATCCATAAGCTAAATATTAATATGCACTGATAGTCAAAAATCCCAACTTATGTAAGATATTTGGTAAAGATCTAAAAGAATATTTATATAGTTAAGATCTGCTGTTAAATTACTTATTATTATGAAAGCTAGTTCTGTTTTCTACAGAACTTCTGGAAAAAATAGTCTGTACGACCAGAACTTCACCTCTCATCAAAGCTTTGACAGACCTGCAAGCTTTGGGTCCTGATAATTTTTTCTGAGTCCTACAATAATCTAGGAACTCTTCCTGACACGTGCATGCTAGAGAACACACGGCACCTAGAAACAGGTGTCAGCAACAAAACGAAGTTGTGCTATGACTCAATGTGCCTTAAAACAAAATGGGTAATAATGAGCACAATTGTAGAAATTAAAATTATTACTGTTTTGCATTATCATGACTGTATATGTATTGCAAGTGAGGAATCTATGGAAAATATTTATCTATTAAAGAAACATTCTGCTAGAAATTGACTATTTTTAACAAATCAAGCTCACTAAACAGGACAGGATAATTCCCAAAGGCTACCATCAAGCTATTTAACATATTCAAGCTGTCAGTGGTAATTCTACAATTCTCTCAACCCGTCTAAGCACAAAATCGATGTAACCCACTAAATGGGTTGCAGCAAGTAAACAATCAGATAATCCTTTCCTACACTTTTTGATCAAATGCAGCTCTAAAAGTCTGTTGTAAATGTGCCTAGAGATCTATCCAGGGCTGAACTCGGAAAATGCTTGGCTATACCTACAGTCTAAGCTGATAATAATTACTTCCAAGTGTACCCTGGTCAGCTGACCTAATGTAATGGATTGCTGCCACCCACCCATACTCCTCCTTGAGCCACGGCTGCATGATCCTGCCCTGCTCCTTCTGTCAGATCAGGCGTTCATCATAATGTTCACTGAGCCAACTGTGCTGATCAAAATGTCAGAAAGCACGGCAATGTTTCAGAGGAGGGGGGCCATTTTACCAGACTGAGGGGGATGGGGGTGGGTGGGTTCAGCATTATAGCTCTCTACCATTTTTGTGAGCTAAACTGATACAAAACAGTACAGCTAGGGAAGTGAGAGGTGAAGTATGGAAGAAGATGGAGCAGGACACTTTTCTTCCAGTATATTTCTTATATATTAGATCACTCTATCTTACGGAACAGTACCTTTAGTCTTAAGATTCATATGTTAAATATTAACTGCTTTTAAGTCTGTGACTATGAAACAAAACAATTTTAAAGAAATTATTTCATAACAGGTTTAAAAATGCGTCTTAGTCCTCAAGGGAAAGAGGCAGCACAGGTTTCAGTTTCATTTGGCTGAAAAACGTGCAGGTAGAGGGTAAGGAACAGCAGCTTAGAAGCTACAGAGATCGTTAAAAGGACCTAGTATCTTCAGAAGCTATGATACTCATGAAATAAAACCACATTTTAAATTTTTCTTCTCCTATCTTCAATTTCATCAAGTAGACAAGACAGTCATTCATTTCCATGCTTAATTATCTGGGGAAAAATAAAGACTGTTATTCTCTACTTACACTACATTTAGTGGTCAGGTATGGCTGCATGGTCATGGCATGTTTGACCATTAGCTGGGGCCTGATTTTGCTGAATAAGAACAAAGTGGTTATGCAAGCAACCAAGCGACCAGAATTAACACCTTTGTTGTCAGAATCTGCAAAAGATTAGAAAATACAAACAAGATATGAAGTGCAAGTAACGTCTGAGTAATGAAAAACACAAGACTTGCACATCATTTGAATATCTCTTTCACTACACCTCTTTTTAGATCAACACAAAATATTCTTATTAAAGATGGCAACATAATGTGTTAAGATTTGTATGTGATCACAAAACATGTAAAAAAAGAAGCAAAGATGCTTCAAAGACATCACTAGTTTATAAAGTACTTACTGTACACAGAACACTGGCCCAGTCAATGATTCCTCTTACAACTGTACAACATACTAACTAAAATTTGCCACACTTCTTTTGGTTTTAGTGGTCGAAAAGTTTGAACAAATTATTTCAAAAGTAGTTCTGTTATGTGGTCAGCTAGTGAAAATTAGGGAAGCTTTATTATTATTATACAGTGCTCTAAAGTTCATAATGAACTTAAAAGCAGTAATTCATTACCATCAGTTTTGTAACAGGAATTCTGTAACAGTAACTTTTCACGACAGTAATCTGAACAACCACTGTTCCAGTATCATATAAAATTCAAAAGTATTTAGCTACTGGGTTTTTAATAATATTACCTGATAAAGATTCCTCATATTTAAGAATGTGCTCAACCAAATTGTCAACAAGCTGAGTACATGCTTTCTTCACAGGTTTATATGAGGCATCCTCTTCTGACTTCAACAGCTGTAGCAGACGAAACAGAAAATGATTTATTATTAAGGGTGCATTCATTTACATGGGATACATGCTGGTTTTATAACCGTCAGTACAGATACACAAGGACTTTACACTACAAAATAATTTATTTAACTTCTCCATAAGTCACATAGTGAAGAAAAAATTAAGGGAAGTAAAAAATCAAACCAAAATGCAAGAGAAGTAAAGAAAAACTAACGGCAATAAAAACCCAGAAAAGTTCTACTGATTTTTGCACTGGGATGAAAGCTAACTTTGTGCTTAATGAAATAATGCAGAAAACAATAACGTAGTCATACTTGCCAGCAGTAACTAGCAGGAGTTATAAGGTTTTTAAAACACTTAGGAAAAAAAAGAGCAAATTCAAAAGGAACGTTGTTTTTGACACTAAGCAAAAATATCAAACAGAGATGAAACATAGTTTTATGAACATTTTAATCAATTAGCCTTCTTCCACATGACTTCAGGTACTGAAATTGTGTCCACGAAGATCCTTCAATATCGAAGAAGGATTGAGACCAGACTATAGCTTTTTCCTCAGTGCAGGCATTAAAAGGCTCTGGTTTACCTGCCTAGCTATTTTCATGGCACTCCAGGCTAAAGTAAAATAAAAAGAGTTTTTTTGCTTGACAAATAACCAGTGCATATAAGACACAGACGAGAATGATAACACAGGTTAAGAGATGTGAACAAAGCAAGGTCAATTCTTAGAACAATCAGAGTTAAATATAATGTAGGAGTAACCTATACTCTGAAGATACAATGCTTCTATAAACAGTGTAATAAATACATTGGATGTGAAAATACACTTAACTACCATTAAAAAAAAAGGTCTATATTACACTAGATGCCTCATTTCAGAATTAAATATCTTAGCTGTGGACTTCATGTTATGTCACTCATTACTGAGGAGACTATGAAATCAAAACCAAACAAACAAAACTGAGAAGTGAAGTATTTTTAAAACATATCATATGGAATGACAGAAACTAATTTCAGAGACAAGAAAATTGCACCAATGAAGATAAAGAAAACGGCCAGATGTTTAAAGGGCATGAACTGAATTTATCTACTGTAAAGCATTGCTCTTGTAGTCCCCCTTCTATGTGTTTTAGTACCAAAAGAAAGGTTAAAATTATAACAATGATTGTACCATATATTCAAAATTCATTGCTTACATTTTGAAGAAGCTGTTCAAACCAATCATACCCTGTATCTCTACAAGCTGCAACCTAGAAGTAATTTTGAGAATAAACTGGTTAATAAAAAAGGCATCTGAGGAAAAATCACTTCACACGGATGTCATCTTAAAAGACCAGTAAACATGCATAGATATCTTTTCATATGCATTCAATACAACAATTTTGTATCTATGGAGATCAGAAACTGTCTTCTGCATCGAAAAACAGTTCTCACCATTTAAGTGACTCCAGAATTTGTAACCATACAACACAAAGCCTAAACATTGTACTGGAGATTGCTGGTTCTAATGTAAAAACCAGATTTTGGTTTTATAGAACATTTTGCACAGACTAAAGCACAAATATAAGCCTGACATATTAGAAATGAACATGCGTGCGTATATACATATTTATATATATATGTATCTTCACTGGTATCATATGTCAGGAACAGCTCACAGGTGCTCCAGAGTAGAACTGGCACAACTGAGAGTTAAGCTGAAGTCAAATAGACTGACTTCTCAGTCTGGAAAAATGCACACTACACTATCATTTTGTAAAAATATTGAAAAGCAGGATGAAGCTTAAAGCCCACAATTATAAGTAATGAAGAGAGTACTTTTATTTGATATTTACATCTTGGTATAACTGATATTAAAACACCTTCTCAGCACAGTGGTTTTTCACAATACATTTTCACTACAAATTAAAGTATTTTATTTGAAACAGATTTTGTTATTTTGGAGCCAAGCTATTTAGTTTGCTGCTCCTAAAAAGTAGATAGAATTATGCAGACACTAGTTTGCCCTGAGTGAGAACATGACCCTGCATTTGTTAAAATGGCTTATTAACCTTTCAAAATAAATGTTATCAATTTTTGGAGGAAAATTTTCTTTTAAGAGACAACTCCTTAGTTAGGCTTAACTATATGCTGCTGCTAGCAATTCCTGCATAATGTTAAATATAATAGAAATTTGTTGTGTTTTAACTGAACAAGTAGTTTATACAATGTGAATATACTGTGGTCTCAGTTATCACTGCCAGCAGATTTGTGAGCATTTGAAGTTTTCTATAGCCTGTTCCACTAAATGAGTAATTTTGGCATATATTCAATGCCAGGAGATACAAAAAGAAAACTGTCTGACAATTAAATTACTGTATACTAAAAAATTACAGACAATATTTTCAAGATACTAAAAACATAATCAAATTTTGCACACAGCTTAACTAAAAACCATTTAACATACCACATCAGTGATGTTTAGTATTTTCCTTGTCATTGCTTCCTTGTCATGGTGTGGAGTTGGAGTAAACCAGAGCTTCTGGAATGTCTCATTTACTAATTTCTGAAGGAAAAAAATACAGGAGGAGAAATAAATAAATTTATGTTGGTACACAGGTATTATTTCTAATACATCCATACAATAGATTTGCTGATGATATGTGCCACTCCATAAGGAATTATTCAACCTAACTGAGACTGTTGTAGGAAATGTTATCCAAGACAGACCCAGATCTAATATTACAGGAGTTATACTGACCTCTAAGCAAGCTTCAGTAAAATGATCACTGGGAACTGATGCTACAGGAGATGGGAGTTACCACCTTCCTGCATTAATCTGCATTCCTCAGTACCACACAAGGTACCATGAGAAGCTGAGAGCTGAACACAAGATTATGATTTCTACAGCAGAACTAGCAGCAATGGTAGGTTATTTTGGAGTTTTCAAAACAGCTGTGACAAGCTGGGAAAGAGAGAGAAGCCAAGTCTCTCTACCCAAACATACACAGCATGTTTTCTTCCAATGTTTTTGGATGGAGGAATAAATAGAATAGAATGAAAATGAATAAAATGATTCCCCAATTACTCATAAGGCATATGGTTGTAAGAAGCTCTCCTCAGTCATGGAAACATAAAAAATACATTGAAAATAATGCCTCATTTTTTCTGATGTTGTTAGAAAGGTGAGGGGAAGGGGGAGAGCAAACAACGTCATCCTCCTTTCCCAGCAGCACCTCGGATGCAGCTGTTCGTCTATTTTTTGATTAACAGTTTTCTCTGAAAGCCACGTGGCATTAACGTAAGTGAAATGGTAAAAATATATGCTGCAGCGTTAAAGCTGCAGATTTCATATCCTACTGAAAATGTGATACAAAATTATTACTGGTGTGTTAATTATCCAACAATCTCAAAACGATTTTGCCAAATCAAACAGAGCCATCATTGTCAGGTTTATGATTTAACACATAATCTTAGTTTTGCCCTTCTGCATATACATTGCACAAAGAGTAGAGTATGATCACATACGTAACATTTTTGGGGGAATAACTGATTCACTGAACTTTCAGAATTAGTGCAAAATTAACACAGACGAATACTTTATAGTTTTCATATGCAGAACTTAAAAATCTGGCACATATTAATGTCAAGTATTTGATTATGACTTAAAGGTTATTCTGTTTGCAGAAAGAAGTATTCTATGCCAATTTTACTTGTTAGAAAAGAGAAGTACCAGAGGTAACATTTGCAAGAAGAAAAAGAAACTCTAGAAAATAACTTTTTAAAATCTTTTGATTGTCAGCAAGAACTTCCAGAAAACAGGATATAAAAGAAAGAAAAACAAATCAGAGAGCATTTTAGAAAGCTAAGGTATTTGCTCTCAAAAATTAAAAGTGAATAAAAGTCATAAATATTACAAAGGAACAATGCAATTTATTTTTTTTGGTCAAATTACAGAAACACTAAAATAACGATAATTAAGATCCTGAAGCGTATGTTTCATTTTACCTTAATGCCTTCTTCATCATTGACTCTCCGAATCATTTTCACACACATCTCTGTAATTTTGGGAAATGTCGGTTGTTCAATGCAGATATCCCTAAGTATCTTTATGACTCTTTTTCTGACACTGATGCCAGTATCCTGTGAAGAGAAATTCATTATACTCTTGAAAACAAATAAAAAAATGAATTAATTTATGTATTATATGAATTAATATTGGAAGACCAACCAATCTGACTTGCAAAATTTATTTAGAAAAGGCAGCTAAAATATTCTGGAGTGCATTTATACAAAAGGTCAGCATAACTTGTATCACTTTATTTGCAACAATTCTAAAGGTTCTGGCTGAGTCCCCAGAATGCTGAAATGCTTCCGCCATTTCTACCCTCCCATCTAAGAGCTCATGATGCTGCAAATGTGTAATTCCACTTCTTAATTCAACAGCTCACAAGCTAGATGGGATGATGTTTTAGTTACTCTGTTGGAACAGGCGATTCCTGCTAGATCTGGACTGTAACATTTCAAGCCTTTGGATAAAGCTTATGGATAAGATACAAGCAGCATTCTTTTAGATTTTCCAACACTTGGTCTAAGGAGACGGACGAGGAGCTTCACTTCACATTACCCTATTCAAAACCTGTTGAATCTGAATGTCAGTATGAACTGCTTTATGCATGCTCATATGCACGTGAAGCTACTTATCTTCAAAACCCTTCAGAAACATGTTTTATCATGTAACTATAGCAAATGAGTAGTATTTGACTAAAAACCTGACATGGATGGAGCTAGTGTTATCTTACAGCTAAACTAACACTATATTTTACCTGTCCACCCTGACAAAAAACACTTTTTGTACAAAAACTCGAATAAGAAGCCTCTTAAGACACTGAAATAGCATAGAAAAGCACACTAGTTTTCTCTTTTTTTTTCTTCTGGATTACAAATGGCATCTTTAGATTACTGTGTTGTAGCTCTTTCTTCATCACCCACACTACTGAACTGCCCTCAGTGACCCACATCTCAGATTTAAGACCCCTGGCAATATTCCTGATTTCACCTAATCTGTGCATTAACAATGGAATCAAAAGGAATATAATCCTGGTTCTGATGCAGTACAACTTTCTATATATGTTTACTTTTTGGTGTAACAAAGTCTCATTAGAAACAAGTGATGCATTTTACAAGATCGGGCTTAAAAGCATCATGCACCCCATTAAAACAAGAAGATATAATTTACTCTTGGGAGTATATATCCATATTATTAAACATATAAGCTCAGTTAGAAACAAATTTTCCAATGCTACTTCTTTTATCATAAATATCACAAGTCACTGTACCAATATTCTTTCAATCAACATGTCATAATACTGCTCAGCAAGCTGAGGACGACAGAGCACAAATCGGCCAAGCAGCTCCACAGCGGCTTCTCGTACACTAGTGGAGTTATCCATTAACCGTCCATGAACACCTCGTTGCATATCGAGCTGAAAAGAACAAATGAAACACAGATTCAAAATAAGAAATGAAGATTTATTTTAAGCATGACAAAAGAATGTATTTGTATGATGGGTATATCCTTCTTTACCCTGGCTAGAATACTGGGGTCTACGGCCACAACCTCAGACAAACACTTCATGGCTTTTGTTCGAACAGCAATTGCATTTTCACCGAGTACACGCAGAATCTAGTAAGAGAACAAAAACAAAGATGCAATTGCTTTGGGAAAGTAGTAAACAATGTTTAACAGGCAAAAATGCAGCAGAATGACATGCAAACAATTTAACCAAAATAAGAGTATCTGTTTAGTGAAAATTGAATATATCCTCTCACACAGTAAAAAAGTGCAGGCAAGTCATGTTCCATGTCACTGATCACTGAGTATGGATATTTACTAGGATTTGCTACATCTCTACAACGGATCCACACAGGATTTACACGTGGTCTGCATGTTCACTTTAAATCCCTTTGTTTTAAACTGTACCTTTGTCATTCAGTTGTGACTTTCACCATAGTTCTTTTAACAGGAGAGCCGGATTTGGGCACTATAATTTTAAGAATGGCTCTGTACGCAGATCAATATAAGTAACGCAACCTAAACTAGTACTGGAGTTCAAACATGTCACCATGCCAACATGTTAGTGCTCTTCTCCCAGAAAAAGCAAACAACACTGGTCAAACAGTAGCTTCCAAAGTGATAGTAACAAGCACTGCAAGCAACTGACCAAGCTGGCTTGTATTTTCAAATCAAATTAAGTTCAGTTTCCTGTTTATATTACCAAAGGAGCATGCATCTTACAGAAAGTGTGAAAATTATTTGAACATTTTGTAATAATCCTCTTACTGTGTACATATAATTATAATGAATTTGTCATACACATATACAGACAAATAAAATAATGTATGTATAATATGACATACAAAACGCATGCAAGAAAATAGAAACATAATCACTTATATCATCAATACAGAATATGAAAGCACATGGTGTTATCAACAATGAACAGGTATGACACACTATCGCAAAAGTATGTGAAATCAGAAACCAAGTGTGTTTCACTGTACTAAGACTTCTGGCACAGTTTACCTGTGTCAAATAAATATCGAAGCTCTGGGCAAACGGCCTCATAGAGGCCAAGTAGCGAACAATCAAACATGCATCTTCGTAGTCCACAGTATCGGAATTCATCCTGCAACAAATTCCATGTGTTAATTAGGACATGTTTATAAATAATTATTTAGAAAATAAAATGCATGGCCAGTAAAGAAATGAGTGACACTGAAATGTACCTTAATGTACTGAACTGAGATGGAGCAGTTTTAATGATGCTGCGAAGAAACTTCTTGCGACTTTCTGCTCTATGCATAATTTGTCCTGTGGTCTCAACATCTTTTGCATGATGAGTTCCTTCAGATGAATCCTCATCCTTCTGAGATTTAATTGCTTTCTCTGTCTCCATAGTTGTATCACGGAACCACTGAGCTATATAAAACTTCCGAGAAAACTGGGGAAATGCAGCAGGATGCACAGAAAACAAAAACAACAGATGCAGAAACAGAAAATTAACAGATCTATAATGAGATTAAGTTAATCTAATGCATCAACAATATTTTGGAAAACACAATGAACAGTATATGTTAGGGTGACAATTTAACTGAAGCACTAATATGCATAACCAAAAATATTTTTATTCAGTACACAACACTGAAATTATTTTTACACCAGAAAGCTGAAATTTACCACTAATGATGCATCAGTTTCTGTGTTCTCATCCAGATAATCTAGCAAAGCCTTTTGCAGCTGTTGAATTTCATCCTCTCCTCCTGAAACCTGTCAGAAGTAGAAAGATAGTTATAAAACAGAATATTGCACAGTGCTAATTAACATCTGAAAATCTGCATGTCCACTTATAAAATACACTGAAGTCAGTTGTTCTGATAATTGCAGAACATTAACAACTTTTTAAATAATTATGCACAAACTGCATAGAGACTGAAAGAAGTTACACTGTGGTTCTAAAGTTTAGAAAAGATTAAGAGCAGAAGACGACTGGTTTTAAAACAGACTGACTGATTTGATTAATTTTTGTTCTATGACCTTGTGAGAACACCTTCTGTCATGGAGGAAAAAAGCAGGGTTGCAATCACACACAGCAGACTGACACAAGGTTTGGCCTATAAAAGTCATCATTAGCTGTCTCACCAATATTAAATACCAGAACAGTGACATCTCAGGTGAACAAGGGATAAAAGCTAAAAAAGTAAAACAAAAATAAATACAGAACAGGTAACAGTAAAAAGGTACGGGAAACATCAAAGGAATAAAAATAACTCATCCTTTTGTAAAAATATTTGGTATAAATATTTTCAGTGCTAAAGCACCCATACAGAGAAAGTGCAGCAAGCGTGCTCATACTAGTGAAGAAGTTTCAGAGGTTGTTCCCAAACACCTCTGAGCTCCAGCACTGAAAAATCATCTCTGAGATTCAGTTAAGTTTCTATCAGTCAAAAAGCCTGAGAACAAACACACATTTTACAAAAAATGTCACCTACTGCATAAAGCCTATCTACAGGAAAGGGTAATATTAATTTTCCTGTGAAGCAATTCTAAGATGCACCAAAAGCATTACGTATGAAATATTCATCTGAAAATTAGTGCTCGTTGACTATGTACCAGATTTGTTGTATCTAAACTATATGAATGATAAAAACAGAATGTAATTTTTCCAAGAGCATATTTAATGGGAAATATTTATATTTCCTATATGTTTATAAGACACATGGAGGAGAGGGAAGTGATTTCAGACAGCCAGCATGGCTTCACCAAGGGAAAGTCCAGCCTGACCAACCTTGTGGTCTCTATGATGGAGTGACTGCATCAGTGAACAAGGGAAAAGCAACAGATGTCATCTATCTGGACTTCTGTAAGACCTTTGACACTGTCCCTCACAACATCCTTCTCTCTAAATTGGCAAGATACAGATTTGACACATGGAGTGTTCGGTGGATGAGGAATTGGTTGGACAGCCACATCCAGAGGGTAGCGGTCAATAGCTCAATGTCCCGATGGAGATGGGTAACAAGTGGTGTCATGCAGGGGTCCATACTGGGACCAGTACTGTTTGCCGTCTTCTTCAACGACACACACAGTGAGATTGAGTGCACCCTCAGCAAGTTTGCCAATGACACCAAGCTGAGTGGCATGGCTGACATGCCAAAAGGACAGGATGCCATCCAGAGGGACCTGGACAAGCTCGAGAAGTGGGCCTATGCAAACCTTATGAGGTTCAACAAGGCCAAATGCAGGGTCCTGCACCTGGGCTGGGGCAACCCCTGCTATCAGTAAAGGCTGGGAGACAAAGAGATTGAGAGCAGCCCTGCTGAGAAAGATTTGGAGGTATTGGTGGACAAAAAGCTGAATACAAGCCACGAATGTGCACTTGCAGCCCAGAAGGCCAACTGCATCCTGGGCTGCATCACAAGCAGCGTGGCCAGCAGGTCGAGGGAGGGGATGCTGCTCCTCTGCTCCGCTCTGGTGAGACCTCACCTGGAGTCCTGCGTCCAGCTCTGGAGCCCTCAGCACAGGACAGACATGGACCTGCTGGAGTGGGTCCAGAGGAGGGTGACAAAAATGATCAGGGGGCTGGAGCACCTCTGGTGTGAGGAAAGGCTGAGAGAGTTGGAGCTGTTCAGCCTGGAGAAGAGAAGGCTCCAGGGAGACCTGATTGTGAGACCTGTACTTGAAGGGGACTTCTAGAAAAGCTGGGGACAGGCTTTTTAATAGAGCCTGTTGTGACAGGACACAGGGTAATGGTTTTAAACTAAAGGAGGGTAGATTCAAACGAGATACAGGGAAGAAATTTTTTCACAATGAGGGTGGTGAAACAGTGGAACAGGCTGCCCAGAGAAGTGGTTGATACCCCATCCCTGGACACATTTAAGCTGAGGTTTGACGAGGCTCTGAGCAACCTGATCGATTTGAAGATGTCCCTGCTCATTGCACAGGGGTTGGACTAGACGCCTTTAAAAGTTCCCTTCCAACTCTAACCATTTTATGATTCTATGTATATCTTGATCTCTTAAATATTTCTAGCCTATGCAAATTGAACAACGATCTTGTGTATGACCACAAGACAATGTACTTCTCTCCCTATACAGGTTATAGAGAATGAATCAGTACTGATGAACTCGTGCATGAGTCAGAAAGTAACTTTCTCAACATCTACAACACAGCATACAACCTAACCCATAAACCACCCTTTTTTCCTTAGTATTGCACTGAAATACACAGGTCTGTGCAGTTGCTGATGTTACCGCAGATAAGATGACTTTTTTTTTTTTTTTCCAAATGCATGAGTTCAAGAGTTCAAGACATGTCTACAATGCACATAATACCGATATAGGTTTATATATACATTAGGCACCCTAACATATGTGCAAATTCCGGCCTTCAACAAAAGTTAAATTCTGTGGATAACTGGCTGAATAAAAGGGTTGCTTGATGAACCTTAACTGCCTAACTATTTTCAAACACGTAAAAAGCCTAGAATGAACAAAGAGAAACTGTGCAGCCCACAAGACATCATACTCAATACTGATAATAAAAGTAGAAGAATAATTTCTGGCTTAAAATTCTTCAGCTACAAAACATTTTTCTTCTTCATAAATAAAAATTGTAACTTATAACCATCTTAATTTCTTTATGAACAGCACAGATTGAGAATCTTGTCACAAATACATCACATAATATAGCTTGCAAATATCAGCAAGTGGAGGAAGGTACAGTTACAAGTCCAGAACATCAGTGTATCAAGAGATTGATGAAAACTATGCATAAGTGTTCAAATTAACTTGACAATCTATGACAGATTTCTATGAAAAAAATCTACTGTTTAAAAATGTCAAAGCAGAATAGATTTTCTCCTAAATCTAATTCTACGGGTCCTGAGTCCAAACCACAGTAGAGAGTTATAAGCATTTATCAATCACTGGGGACTATCGTGGTAATGATATCAGAGCCTAGAAGGAAATATCCAACAGAGTCTAAGTATTCCACAGGAAAGAAAAATCTGTAGAGGCATAAGTTCATTTCTGAATGGAAATAATAATGTAAGTTTCTGATGACAACAGCTGAGTATGCCTACTAATGGATCTTCCTATTTTCTTGTCATCTGAACAGCAAAGTGAAGCTTAGCTGTCACGTACACATTTCCAAGTACTTATTTGTTCTGATGTTACAAATAATTTAGAAACAACACACTGTCTGTCCTGACTGATGGTATTGTATACTACACACCCTCCATAATGCATGGATGGTAATGTCTACCACCACCAATGCTAAGTTTCCTGAGTAACTGAAAAAATGCTTTTAGTACTCAGTTGCCCACAGCAATTTTATTTTCTGCAGATGCCAATGCATAGTTACTGCCTGGTCCTGTAAAAACCCCAAAACAAATAGAAAAATTCAGGTTGTCGCTCAGGTTTTTATCTTTTTAGAATATCTTTCAATACTACTATAATCTCTGGAGATAAAGAAAGAGAAAAGGATTCTTCTAAAGTATTTCCCTAAGAAGTCTAATGTGGAATTGTCGGTATCACTGCCAACAGAGGAGAATTATAACCCCTTAGCACATACAAGTATAAATGACATTAAGCCACGGACACAAAGATTTGACACTGCATGTTGCAGAATATCAACAAAGGTCATTGGAAGCATCAGCCTCATAAAATAGTAGATGAATTTTGATTCTTTATCTCAACACCTGTGAAGTACAGAAGTTTCTCCTTCAACATAAATCTGTAACAATCATAAAGTACAATAGATCTGTAGTCTTTTCAGGTAACTGAAAGGGAAATGAACTTGATATGACTACTCAACTTTAGATCATGATGAGAACAGTTAGTAGTTCAGAAAGAAATGTATAGCGTCCATAAGAAATGTTCAAGTCCATGTTTTTCAAAGCACACATAAGATCTGAGATTTTCTCATCATATTACGTACTGTATAGAGCCCAAACACATACATTGCTTTGATAACTGCTGCCACCCTTGTGGATTTGGAGCAGCATTAGCAGAAATGCAAATATATGCACTAATGAAAAGTTATATGCAAGTCCACTTCAAAAAAAAACACCACCAAAAAAAGATGACCAAACCAATACCAGCTACATCACATAAAAACTAACCTTAGCGGACTAACAGTTTAACTCTATAAAGTCTGTATATATAGAGTGCCAGAAGCTCAGTTACCACCTTGCAACAGCAAATGCACATACATATGTATTTTTAAAGCCTCTTAAAATCTAATCCAATTATTGCTCCATTATTGCCTCTGTATTGTCACAAGAAAACTGGCTTCACCACTGTGATTAACCACTTCATATGGCCAATACAGAGATGGTCCAAGGAAGACATGAGATAACGAATGTGATTCTTTTAACATGAGTATATTTGATTCTGAAATCTGAACAATGAAGACTGACTCTCCACAACACCAGTTTTTCAAACAGCTTTAAAATTTTCAAGTATTTGAATGGCTACAGCTCAATCCAGCTGGCACAGGAACTCTCACACACCTGTTTGAGGATTCTGGCTATAGATCCTCGATCCATTTTGCTCGTGACTGCATCTTTCCTCAGTCTTGCAGCTACAGTTCCAAGATAATCAAGTGATGCAACTCTTAATGCCATTTCTGTAGATTTGTTACTGAACTGGTGAACCTAGGAAAAACAGAATAAACTGTTAAAAACAAATACTTATTTATGCAGCTTGAGATTCTTCTCACAAGAGCTTGTTGACCTATATTAAAAATTCCACCTAACTTCCATGCTGCATAAAATTATGTAATTTACTATTACATCATTGATACATTACTCACTCTACATTCATGCTTCTTCCTTTATTGGGTCTCTTTGTCTACAAATATGCCTGTTAGAGTTTTTAAAAATACTTATTTTCATAAAATAAACTGGATAACTATTACAGCAGATATCCTTTGCAGTAGAATACACCTTCAGCGACATAATGCAACTTCCTCACCATTCACGCAAGTATAAAGCTACATTTTACTAGGAATAGGACCATAAAATATTCTTCCAAGAAACAGTTCAAATTACTGTGTTAATTACATTGTAATACTGAAGAACAATTCTCAAAAACCACATAAACAAAAATATACACATTCTGTAAAGTATCACAAGTAAATGCTATTATTGGTAAAAAACCAAACCACTTGTTTTCAGGTTCTGTGCTGAAGGAATAGTCCAGAGAAGATATTTAACACGAATAATTACAATTGCTAATCTGACTTTACTCCAAATGAATATCTACGCTTATTACATGCTATACAATGGCATTTTTTCATGTTGAAAATGTCATGGAATAGTAAAAGTGGACTTGCATGAGAAACTGTGTACATATGATCTTTAACAAGTTCTGTATCAACGATCCTCTAACCCAAATTTTATTATTTATATATTACGCAGTAGTGATGCACATAAGAAAATCCTTAAATGCTGCATGTGTGTCAACAATCAGAAAGTATTCCTGTAGTAGTTTCAGCTGAAATAAACAAGTCTTCATTGTAATAAGAAATAAATTAATGTAATAGTTAAAAACAAGAATCCCTTACCAATAGTCTTCCTAATAAGCTAAGTAGCAACTCTGCTGCTGGCCATTCTGGTTTATTGACTGTGGAAAGAAGATCTTGAATGAAGTTCTCAAACAGTGGCCTGTAATCTTCTTCCCCTTGTTTACTGCCACACCTGTTCAAAAGAAATGCATTTCGTAAGTGAATTTAAGAGCCTTTTAAGATTTTCTTCTAATATAAACAGAAGTAATCCTATGTTTAATCAGAAAAACAGTATCATGCAATTAAAAAAAAATCTGAAATATTAGCAGAAAATTCATTTTATTCGTTTACAGAGGAATAGTTTAAATAGTTATCACTCCAAGTTGCACTGCAAATAAAGCAGCTAATCCATAATGGTAGAATTTTGTCCCTAAGATTTTTTTTAATTTATTGCTTTGAGTCTGCATTAACATGGATGGATGAAGTAGGTAAAATTGTAAAGCTCAAGCTGGAGTGGGGTTTTTAGGAGGTGTTGTGTATATATTCCTTAAGCTTGGTTTGATTTATCTGACAGTGATAAGACATCTCAGTATTATGCTCCACGAAGGTTAAAATCAGAATGTAAAAAAATTAAATTATAACATATATGTGGCATCCCTAACTTTACTGATACCGTAAGTATGCAGAGAGGTTGCTAGATGGCTATTAAATGGCCTTTAAATAGCTTAAGAGTAGAAATCAACATGATAAAAACCTAAGGACTTCTCAGAAATCCTTCGGTTATTCAGGTATATGACATTTTTTGCCGCCTATTGAGTTACTGACATTCCTAACTTTAGTTAAATTAATGTAATTTTTAGGGTTTTTCTATCTTTGTCCTTCCGATGACTGAATGAATATAGTTTCACCACTTAAATATTTACTCAGCCTTCTCTTCCAGGCTTCAGATGAGTAACAGACCCCTAATAAAAGCATCTTACGTGAACTATCAAACAGATTCTGAAATGCATAAAGAAGTCTCTGCAGAATTTCTGTTCAATAAAAATTTTTGTCCAGACAGGTAGCTCTCTTAGGGGTCTATACAGTACACTGTTACAAATAACTTTATGAGCAGGTATTTAGCACTGCAGAGTGGTTAGGTTTGTCTTAAGGTATGACAGACTTTATTTGGAGTTGGTTTCAGCAACATGCTGAAGAATGTAACAGTACTTACTTCTTAAGGAAAATAGAAAGGAAGTTTTGTGCTGTTCTCATGGCTGTTTCATATGAGTTAGTAATAAGCACGTCCTGATCCACCTAAAATAACAACATACATTTGGCTACTATTTTAGCATACACAGAAATATGATTTCCCGATCAGCATTTCTCAGGCCTCAAATAATTACAGCAGACATAATATTACAATGTTTGATTACTAGAGCACCATAATAAAATATTCTACCTACAAACACACAAAGTCATTCCTGCACAAAAAAAAAATTACAGGTTTAAAAAAATATCTTACTTTCTTGTTTGATTCTTCCTCTGAATTAGAATCTTTTTCTGCTGATGGTAAGTGCACCACACACTGAATAAGCTGCAGAACTAGTGCTGTAACCATCTGAATATACATAGGCTCTCCATCAGTGTCACTGCTGTTTAACCTGTTAATAAGCACAGCATTAACACTAAAACTAAACAAAAAAGACAAAACAAAGCAAATTTTTTTTGGCCTAAATGATATCTTTCTAGAATTACTACCGCAGCTAGAAATCTGTGTTCTAAACATTTATCTAGTCATTTGCTTCTCTCTTATGCAGTGTAAGATTTGGTCTGACAAAACCAGTAAGTATTATTCTCAGGCGGAAGAGATGAACTGAAACAACCCACAGATGGGCTATCAGAGTATCTGTAAATTTCAGCAGCCAAAAAATCTACAGGAATATTTAATAAACCAAATGCCTACATGCTAAGGTACTTACTAATAGGCTCATTATATATAATGCCATATCCATTTCCAAAACAACACGAAAAACATACACCAAACTGTTGCCCTAATAATTTATTACTTATATATTATTTCATGTATGTGAAATGTGCTGGACTTTTAAACAACAGAAAATAGTGACCATGACCTGGACAGACTTCTACAAGAGTTACACCTATGATAATCTGCCGTAGCATAACAAACTATGAATTTCAGCATGCAAGTGTCTTCAAGTGTGTTTTAAGTGTGTACTTAAGTCAGTAAGACCAGTACACTCCACGTTTCTGAGAGTTAGTTTGGTGTTTACTACCCATACGTATATTAACACTACCTATTGCTACCCTTAATGGTATGAAAAGTTGATAATCCCTGACATCACTCTCCTCAAATTATAAAAACACTAACTGGGCACAAAACAGATTGCAATTATCATCTTTATGAAGTTATCTTTGATTACTTTTAGAGGAGAAAAACTTGTCATATCAAATTTTGTATACAGGTTCATGACTGTAGCCACAGTTAGAGATGCCCTTTAACAGCCCAGAGTTAGGACTCTACATGTAGACAGCGGAGTCCCTGTGGCCTTGAGACAGTGACTTCCTGCTGGTACTGGTCCTACTTCAAAGAGCCTATCTACCATTTATCCTCCTATTCCTACCACCTTCCTACTTGCTAGATCTCTCGGATGTCTATAACTGAAACAATATGAAATACTAGGAACAAGCGCTTATGCTAACATTAGGGTTGCTCAATTTAACTTCAAAGTTTCAGTGTATTTCTTTTCCTGGGTATTTCCTGTTCATCCATCTGGGATTGGACAAAATATTTAACTGACAATTTGTCTGTCCCTGGAAGTAAGATGTATGCAAGCAAGGAACAAAATCAACGCCAACAACAAATCTTTAGAATCATTTAAAGTATCCCAACCTCAGTTTTGATTGAACTCGAACCTATACTATTATTCTGAAGATACACTGAAAACCACCTGAAGTGCTTAAAAGGCAGTTAATATAAACAAGAGTAGCTCCCAAATGAAACTCATTCAAAGGGACATTATATTGATTTCCTTCCTGGAAAGAGTGCTCTGAGCATGCCTTTAAAGAAATTCAGCCCAAATTTTCCTATTAAGCTTTAGCGGTGAAGAAATCATGTAATTCCATACAAATAGAACCAAAGAATTTTCCAACAAAAAAACTCAGAATGCACAGTAACATTACACTCATTTACATCCTCAGTGAGACAAATAATAAGATATTTCAATTGTTTTTGCAAGCAGGCACAAATATGATGGCATAAGAAACAAGGATTATTACAAGACATTTGTCAGGCAATGCTGCTCTCCTTGTTTTGAATATCAACCTCTAATAAAGCACAGCTTGTGCAGTTGCAGATTCTTAAAGAAGTAGTTAGTACTGAAGCCTAAAATCCTACATCTACAAAACTGTAAATGCTACTGTCTACAAGTTATTAATCTATGTCAGAAATTACCTGAAGTTTCTCAAACTCCTCTTGCTAGTTGGTAGTCTCGCAAGGGAAGTGAAAATTTCCTCTAGTATTAATTGTCTATGTTTTTCATACCTGGAGAACACCTATTTAACAGTTACAGGATTGTTAGAAAATTATTTATTGTTACAAAAATATTGCTTGTTAAGTACATTGTTAAAAATTATATATAGAAACATACACTTTATATGATACTTATATTATAATTAATGCATACTCTGTTTTTAATGCATTACTTGGTTTCTTCAAAGCAAGCAGTTCTTTATAAAATACATAAAAAACTTCTTCAAATTTTTATTTAAATATTCAAATAATATAAACGTGTAATAGCTCTTAAAAATACTTTAAGTTTTAAAAATTTCTGTCAATGGTAGAATACACTGTATAGGAAAGTCAAACAGTGTAATACTAAGCTTTCAGACTCCAATACACAGCAAAACTCTGTGGGAATATAAATTAAACGAACACTGGTATGGTTGTAGAGCACATTTGAGAAACCAGTTTTACTTCATATCCTAAGCTTTAATGTTTGCCTGACATGACACATTCTTTCCATTTACAGAGTCATGATCGTACAGTTTGCCTCTCTTTTTGCTTAGGCAGAATACTGGAGTATATCATCCTTACAAAGGTGGAAAATTCCCACTTGAACAAGCACATCTGTGCTGAACTGCATTTTTCCTGAAATAATATTTTATCTGCCCCATGAATTTTTCACATAGCCACCTCTTCAGAGAAATTTATTCTATTACATGGAAATTCTATTAAATAAGAAATAAGGAAAACCACAATGTTAAGATTTCTGAAGACAAGAAAGAACAGGTAAAAGGAAGGAGTTTGTGTTTACACTTCAAATGGCGAAACCAAAATTAAGAAGTTCCTTGCTTAAGTAGGATATTTCTTCCTACAGAGTACTCAGGAAATAGGGGCAGCTCAGGTAGATTTAATACTGCTTCCAGATTATGATACCAAACTGTAAAAATATGTAAGAATAAAATTAGTTCTAAATTCCAATTCTCTACCAGAGAGAAAATACAGTCTATGTAAATGCCCTAATAACTCTCAGAAATACAGGAACATAAAACCACAAATTAAAAACTACTTACTGCAGTCACTAATTTGATAGCACATAACTGTAGTTCACTGACATTTTCTACAAAGAAAGGTGTTATTCCCATGGAGGACACCTATCAATAGAAAGAACTTCTTGTAAGTATATTTGACTAATAAACTGATAGTTACGCAGTTTCACAAGTTAGTTGTTCATTCAGCAGGTAAGGTATTCAACAAGACACAGTACTTCATAATATTTGCAAATAAAGTTATTAAAGGATATTAGAGAACAATTCCTATGAAGAGCAGCTGAGGGAACTGGGGTTGTTTAGCCTGGAGAAGACCTTATTGCTCTCTACAACTGCCTGAAAGGAGGCTGTAGTGAGGTGGGTGCTGGTCTCTTCTCCCAGGTAACTAGTGATAGGATGAGAGGAAATGGCCTCAAGTTGTGTCAGGGGAGGTTTAGTCTGGATATTAGGAAAAATTTCTTCACCGAAAAGGTTACCAAGCATGGGAACAGGCTGCCCAGGGAACTGGTGGAATCACCATCCCTGGAGGTATTTAAAAGATGTGTAGACATGGTGCTTAGGGACATGGTTTACTGGCAGAATTGGCAGGGTTAGGTTTATGTTTGGACTCCATGATTTTAAAGGTCTTTTCCAACCTAAATGATTCTATGACTCTGTATTTGAGTACAACCAGTTTAAACTTTTCTTAAGTGTACAACAAAAGCCATTAAAGATTTGAACATTAAACGCTCTTCTCCTGCAGACTACCACTACACAAGAAACTAGTCACTCTGATGTTAGTATTTCAAAAGTTTGCACTGATTTCATACTTTATGTCACTGAGACAATCATGCTTTACATTCTCTCTGTGAAAAGAAAAACAAACATTCCCTGATGTTTCTCTGATCAGAAATTCTTCTGATAAAACTTACCTGAAGAATAGTTGTATCAGTAAGAAGCTGTATCTCTAGCAACTCTGACAAGCTGCTGACAATGTCACAAACTTTGTTATACAACATCACTATAACTCTCTGCTTGTGGGTGGAACACTTTGCACGCTTTGCTTTTGAACTTAGAACACCACCTAGAAAATAAAAAATACCTTCATTAATTTTTTCAATGTTTCACATCAAATATTAGAAAATTGATCTTCCTAAAAAAGTGTCTCCAGAACAACTGCACGATTACAGCTTTCTTAAAGCAATTGCTTAGAGAAGAAAAACTATTTAGTAGTATCAACTGGAAAGCAAGAATTTCACATGATATTAGTTTTTCATAATTAATCTAAATTTTGGATGTAAGATTTTTCAAAATGTTCTTGAAGTTGGATACCCACAGGTAAAGGTATGCATGTGACAAGGAAATACTAAATGCTAAACAGTTTTCACTGAAATAAATCATTACAGACACAGAGATTATGACTTATTCCTACATGACTTACTGCTACATGTAGTAACTTAGTCCTACATATATGACTTCTTCCTACATATTGTAGCTATACACAGAAAGCTGAACTTCAGATAAACTTCTAAATGCTTCAGTCTAAATACTTTGGTTACATGTACATTACTGTAATAAACCAAGATGTTGTATGACTAAGTTATTCAGAGGATGCATTTTATGTTTAATTTTTTTTACTTTGCATTTCATCATCCTCAAATTAACACAAAGCATTTATTCAGCATGCTGGATGTGATATGGAAGAACTATCAGTATAAGAGTTGCATATAAAAATCTTCTTCCAGAAAGTGATATCACTTGCATCATCATAAGAAGATTATGTTTTGACAGTTTTTAGTGTGGAAAGATTTTTTAAAGTTTCTTAGCATACTAACCACCATGAGGATCCACTCTATATACAGGATCATACTGAGGATAGAGAGTGTTCTGCAAATGAAATTTTGTGTATTGAATAACTCTTTCTATTACGTCCTCAATATATACAGCTTTAGGCATATTTGGAGATGTCATAATATTGATAGCAGTAAGACAAGCATCAGCAGATTTTGTCACTCTTTCCATAATAAGATCTCTCCATAATCTCTCCTCATCTTCAGTGTCATTGTTCTGTAACAGGCAAGAAAAACAGGATAATGTGAATAAGAAGTAAAATTTTTATCCTTACCAAGTAAAAGATAATAACATTAACTTAATATACTTACATACATGCATGTATAAAATGTTGTATTTCCTTTTTGATACAAAAATAGTTTGTTTTAGAAATCAACTAATATTTGTTTTACTAGCAACATGTTTTTAAGATGTCTGCCTAAATTACAAGTTTTCAAAATCTCACTGTATTCTTCTGCTAGAACACAAAGCATAGGGCTGGACGGGATACACCCAAGAGTGCTGAGGGAGCTGGCAGAGGAGCTGGCCAAGCCACTCTCCATCATCTATCAGCAGTCCTACCTAACAGGGGAGGTCCCAGAGGACTGGAGGATCGCCAGTGTAACACCCATCTACAAGAAGGGCCAGAAGGAGGATCCTGGGACCTACATGCTTGTCAGCCTGACCTTGGTGCTGGGCAAGAGTATGGAGCGATTCATCCTGAGTGCACTCATCGGGCATGTGAAGGACAACCAGGGGATCAGGCCCACCCAGCATGGGTTCATGAAAGGCAGGTCCTGCTTGACCAACCTGATTTCCTTCAATGACCAGGTGACGCGCCTAGAGGATGAGGGAAAGGCTGTGGATGTTGTCTACCCACACTTTAGTAAGGCCTTTGACACTGTTCCCCACAGCATCCTCCTGGAGATACTGGCTGCTCATGGTTTGGATGGGTGTACGCTTCACTGAATAAAGAACTGGCTGAACGGTTGAGGGCAGAGAGTAGTGGTGAATGGAGTTAAATCCAGCTGGCGGCTGGTCACGAGTGGTGTCCCCCAGGAGTTTGCAGATGACACCAAGCTTGGTGGGAGTGTCAATCTGCTCGAGTGTAGGAAGGCTCTGCAGAGGGATCTGGACAGGCTGGATGGAAGGGCTGAGGCCAACTATATGAGGTTCAACAAGGCCAAGTGCCGGGTCCTGCATTTGGGTCACAACAACCCCATGCAACACTACAGGCTTGGGGAGGAGTGGCTGGAAAGCTGCCTGGCGGAAAAGGACCTTGGGATGTTGGCTGACAGCTGGCTGGACAGCAGCCAGCAGTGTGCCCAGGTGGCCAAGAAGGCCAACAGCATCCTGGCTTGTATCAGCAATAGTGTGGCCAGCAGGAGTAGGGAGGTGATCGTGCCCCTGTACTCGGCACTGGTGAGGC
>Ga0065711_1033023_pt1 | contig 26247 bp, 15 predicted proteins | sample Hoacrofraction12_FD_59098 | JGI IMG/M metagenome (GOLD analysis project Ga0065711, IMG submission 59098) | Hoatzin crop microbial communities from Cojedes, Venezuela - Epithelial fraction 12 v2 (version 2) | ecosystem: Host-associated > Birds > Digestive system > Esophagus > Crop | place... | reverse complement strand
CTTGGCCCCATCCTCCTGACACCCACCCTTTAGATATTTGTAAGCATTTATAAGGTCCCCTCGCAGCCTTCTCTTCTTCAGGCTGAACAAGCCCAGTTCCCTCAACCTCTCCTCGTAGGGGAGATGTTCCTCTATGTTTCCTCTATGATAACAGCATTATAATAAATCCTAGGGATTATGTTTTTAGCACAAGGCTCACTGTGGAGCTGCCTGGGAGATGAAATTGCGACAAGTAGCACAGGAAGCTTCAGTGAAAGATGAGATACTCTACCTGAGAATAAAAGCAAGGCCAGCAGTTACGGCTCCAAGGAGGAAATTCAATGGGCCACAAAACATTATATTTGAGGGTGTTAAATTGATTGCTAAGTGGGTTAAGAGAGAAATTCCTCTCTCCGATTCAGCATGGCAGAGTTGGAAGATTGAAGCAGCTTCCTAACAAAGACTGTGACTTTCTCTGAAGCCTCCGGCACCATGTGCGAGACAGAAAGGGGGAGGCTCGCTGCAGTGTCCGGTGCCATTTCTGAAGCCCAGAGAAACTCTTCAGAATGCGCAGGTTTTGGATCGCATCCACCAGCCCCACACAGATGTCTCAGGTGCTCCATCAAACACTCCTAGACTCCTATGTTCAGGCACCAGGACTGAGACACAGAGCTCTGTTGACGAAAATGGGAGCTGAGACACTTAAACTTAGGTGCAGATGTCATTGTCTAGATCTGAACCTGGACCCTGTAGGGTGTTATCAGTGGCTGAGTGTTAACTGCTCTGTAATTAAAGGATATATGCTGGTAACAGAATAAGTCCTTGCAAACCAGAGTGCAGGATCTCTAATGCCCTCAAATTTTTATGAAGAGGAACAGTAAATATTTGGCCTGTAAATGAGGTTCTGGAAAAAGATAAGACAGTGCGGCTAAATATATCCTTTGAATCTTATCCTGTAAATCTGAGAAGACCTGAGTCGGCAATATTTTCTCAGTCAAAATTCCCACTGCTGTGCAGCGGATGGGCTGTGGCTGTAAGTACCGTTGTGGGCAGAGTGGGAAGGAGAAGTGAGCTCTTCCCATAGGCATGGAGCAAACCCAGCAAGCACGATGCTCCATCAACGCAATGAGCCGGGCCTCTGCTCTCCCTTCGGTCAAGGGGAATCTGCTCTTGCCTCCCCCATGCTGCAGAGATGGCTCTTTGCTGCCTCCTCTTCGCTATTTACTGCAGCACAAGGAATTGGATTACGTTAACCTCTGTGCTCATGCAAGGGAGGAGGAAAGACTCTTGTTTGTCTTCTTCCCTGCGGCACAGGTCCTATGACATCCTTGCCCCAGGGTGCTGGCCTGGCTTGATTAGACCCTGAAGAAACACAGCCAGATTTGACTCAAAGCTTTTGCTACTTAAAACAATTTTCTGGAAAGGGTTAATAAGCAGTTTGAAAATCCTGTATCAAAGACCTATGGGTATCTGCCTGGAATAATGCATAATGTTTTATTTTCAGATGGGTTTGCTCCATTCTATTTAAATTCTGTGACCTTCAGGGAATCAAGTTAGTTCTAGCTTTTAGTTTATAGATTTTGTGTTTGGTATTCGAGGTTAACTTCTTGCTTGATTAGACACAGGCAAATGCTAGCATCTGCAGCACCACAGTGGAAATGAAATCCTGTACTGTATTTGGTCAGCAATGTCAAGAACCTGGTAGTTAACTGCAAAGAACTCATTTTGTCTTCCATTAGCAGCATTAAGGTGAGTGAGATGCTCTTGCCTTTTCATGTTGCAAAACATAAAAATGTCATAATGTGGGACATACGTGATGATTTGAAGATGACTGTCCTTATTTACACAGGGTGTGCTCCTCCAGTGTTAATTCATTATCACTATCATCACAGAACCAGCAGATGAAAGTTCAAGCAATTTGGAAAAATATTTGCCTGCTGAAGGAGCCATGCACGCTGTCCTGGTAACACTGTAAATGCACACGAAAAATTCAACAGGATTGGACAATGTAAAATTCTTATTATGTGGCACACAAGGGAAAAACAAAGGACAAAAGCAAATACACAAGACCAAGACAGCTTCCGATAAAACAACAGTGTTTTGTTCGCCCCCGATGAGGTGCATAATGTGCACTGGTGCTGGCACAAGTTGATCTCCTGTCTAGCCAGCTGCCTGTGGCAGTGTCTGCACCCTCTCGTTTTCATACCCCTGAGTCTTTCCAGCCTGTAGGGACATGGTGCCTATCCTGTGACCACCTAATACCCACCGTGGATTGTGAGACACCTTTTGCTCGTGGTGTGTCAGAAGCACGGGACAAGTCTTCACCTCCTAAGAAACTGAGGTGCTGTGGCTAGGACCTACTGGAGCTGAAGCTGGCTGCTCTTGGGGGGCTGCCAAAGCTGTGGGCATTCTCCGATCCAGCCTAAGAAAGGCTGCATTCAAGACTGATTTCAGCCCGTTTCAGATCTCGTTTGCCTTGGCAACAGGCTGTGTCAGGGCTCTCTTTTCTAGGAAGGGGCAATAGATGGGTCTGCTCATGGATGGTTACATGAAGCCAGGCCAGAAGAGACAGGTAAAGGCATCAGGCCAGGCACTGTGCCACCCATGGGCCGGCAGGGTGGCCCTTGAAAAGGCCCTGGGAGGTATCACTAGCTTGCTCCAGAGACATTTCCCAAGGCCTTGCCTCTGAACTTGGCCTTCATCGTATAGTCACGGTCAGCATCTCCAGGGAAATACCACTGTTACGCAGCTGTTCCATGTTCCCAGCTCCAGCATGAGCATCAGCTTCAAGTCAGACCTTTGCCTTACGATGTTTGGTTTACAAATGTTACTGACTTTATCTCTGAGTGAAGAGAGACGAATTTAGTTTGCAGTCAAAGTAAACACCTTTGAAATGACCTTGGCTAGTGCACGGCTGTTATGCATCAGTTTGGAATGAGCTTGACAAGATAATACACATTGGCTGCTTCTTTTGATGCACAGTTCAAGTGCAGACTTGTGAGCTTGTTGACTGGATACATTCAGATATGGATCAGAGAAAGAATGTTTTCACATACAGTTTCCTCCTCCACCTTTTCTTTGCTTCCTTTAATATAATTTCCAGATATTTCTGCAAGACATCGGCAATAGTAGTTGCTATGTGGGAAAGAAACTCTGGTTAGAGTCTTTACAAGTAATTCTAAACACACACTCAAAAGATTTTTTGATGCTAAAGGAACACAGCTATTTTTTGTCACATACTAAGTCAGGGTTCAATTAACATTTCTTTTTAGGAGTTGCCAGTACAAACCAGAATGAAAAAATAGGAATTAATGCTCTAAATATATGCTTTTGTATTTCAAGGGATCTGATCTTTCAGCAGTGGTACTAAGGTACACAGTGCCCTAAATTTGCAGCAAGATACATAGAGTAAGGAGTACTCGTTGTAGAGAAAGGTCCGAAAAGCTGTCATCAGAATTACAGCAGCTCTCAGAGATCTCCTCAGTGTGGGAATGCAACAGATCTTCAGACCCTCTCCTTTTCTTGAGGAAGATGAGGAAGGAGATAGCTAGGACTCCGCTGTGGCATGGCTGTTCAGAGAAGAGTTGTAACTCAAAATTGTCTGCATACATCAGGGAGCCCGAAGGACTAATGTGCTTTTGGTACCGGAGCTGAGGTTGTCCTGTGCCCATTAGAGGTGGTTATCAGTGGGATGGTGTAGGCTGTAGGCTCTGAGATATGAGGCACATGGCTCTCCTAATACTTGTTCTACCACTGTGGACACAGTGTGGTGTAACTGTTCCCTTCTCTGTGTATTACTTTGTCCACCTGTGCCCTTCCCACCCCTAAATATACAAGTATCTCTCCACTGTGGTGATTGAGGGGTTTCATCCCATCTGAGGACTGAAGGTCTGCCAGCTCAGATTCACCTTTGCAGGAGCCCAAGGAGCAGAGGCTGCTCCAGAACAGGTTGTTGTACAAACATATCCTGGTTGTGTTGCACCCTGGAAAGGGTTAAGCATAAGCTATGGAACAGATGTGACTCAGTGTTGCTTTGAGGCTACTCTAACAGCGTTGTCCTCCTCACAACCCCAAGAAAGACATGACCTGGCTATGTCACTGCTGTTCTTGGTGGTGGGGTCAGTTTGTGCTCTGTTGGAGGCAGCTCTGTCATCCTAAGTGTGAGCTCAACCAACACCTCTTAGACAATCCTTCCTGGTGAAGAGGAGGCAAAGCCTTCTTATGCCCAGCTGCAGCTGAGCAGTTGCTAATGGCAATGTGGACACCCCAGCTCAGCTGGCAGCACGAATGGTGTCCTGACCAGGAAGGAGCGCTTGACCAAATTCCTGTGGGGTCGGCCGAACCCAGAGCATCTATGGTTGCTGTGCAAAATATATAGTCCTGCTGCAGGGCTACAGTGGGAACTAGTCATCTAGAGCACCATGCAGATCCAGAGAAGGAAATCCACCAAAAGAGCATGTCGTCTGGAGGCTTATTCCAGTGGACCATACCCATCACTCCCTGTGCAGGCACCATCTCCCCATCACGGAGGGTTGAATTCACCTCTGGGCAGCCACCAGGCTCAAGGAACAGCCACCTTCTTCCTGCCTGCCCATGACTCCCCTTTCAAAGCAGCATCATACACAGTAGTCAGCAAACAAATAAACCCAATAATCATCTGTGTTGAATTTGAATGTGACAGTTCTGCAGGTAGAGCAAAACAGCAGCTCCCTGTCTTAGAGTTGTCTTAAATGATGGACAGGGTTTTTTTGACCAGCATTAGCAGAATCCACACAAGCTCATGCCACTGTTCAAAACCGAGGTCCACTAAAAATGTGAACAATGCATGTGTTGGTGGTTTTGCAGAAGAATTGTCTGAAGTAAAGTGAGGTGCAGGAGAAAAAAAGCAGAGTGTGACACAGCACAGGCGAGAAAGCCCAAGCACAGAGTCAGGGCTAAAAGCTTGGTTTTGTGAAAAGCCTAAAGAAGGAGAAGGATTTGAGCTAAAAGCTGGTGAAAAGGAGCAGGAGAAAAGAAGCTATGTGTTTTGGTTTGGCCTAGATAACTGCTAGGTACCCATCAAAACCGCTCTCTCACTCCCCTCCTCAACTGGATGGAGGAGAGGAAATATGGTGAAAGGCTCGAGGGTCAAGACAAGGACAGGGAGAGATCGCTCACCAGTTACTGTCATGGGCAAAACAGACTGAACTTGGGGAGAAAAGGGAGTTTCATTCATCACCAATCAAATCAGAGTAGGATAGTGAGAAATAAAACTAGATCTTAAAACCCCTTCCCCCCACCCCTCCCTTCTTCCCGGGCTCAGCTTCACTCCCATTTCTCTCCCTGCTCCCCCCGAGCGGCACAGGAGGATGGGGAATGGGGGCTGAGGTCAGTTCATCACACGTTGTCTCTGCCGATCCTTCCTCCTCAGGGGGAGGACTCCTCACACTCTGCCCCTGCTCCAGCGTGAGGTCCCTCTCACGGGCAACAGTTCTCCACAAACTTCTCCAATGTGTGTCCTTCCCATGGGCTGCAGCTCTTCACAAACTGCCCCAGCATGGGTCCCTTCCCATGGAATGCAGTCCTTCAGGAACAGGCTGCTCCGGCGTGGGTCCCCCACGGGGTCACAAGCTGTGCCAGCAAACCTGCTCCAGTGTGGGCTCCTCTCTCCATGGGTCCACAGGTCCTGGCAGGAGCCTGACCCAGCACAGGCTCCCCACGGGGTCAGAGCTTCCTTCAGGCATCCCCCTGCTCCAGCGTGGGATCCCTTCCCCAGGGTGCAGGTGGATATCTGCTCCACCGTGGACCTCCACGGACTGCAGCCGGACAACCTGCCTCACCATGTCTTCATCACGAGCAGCAAGAGAACACTCTGTGCTCCGGCATCTCGAGCACCTCCTCCTCCTCCTTCTTCACTGACCTTGGTGTCTGCAGAGTTCTTGCTCTCATATCGTCTCACTAACTCTCTCCTCCCTGCCATTTGACCACCAAGTTTTTTTCTTCCCTTTCTTAAATATGTTATCACAGAGGAGCTACCACCATCGCTGACTGGCTTGGCCTTGGCCAGTGGCGGGTCTGTCTTAGAGCCAGCTGGCACTGGCTCCATTGTACATGGGGGAAGCTTCTGGCAGCTTCTCACAGAAGCCACCCCTATAGCCCCCCTGCTACCAAAACCTTGCCACGCAAACCCGTAACACTGTGCCATGTCATTGAATCCTTCTGTGAAAAGAAGAAGGGATCTAATACCAACAGATGAAATTTCCCAATGGAAATGTTTCATGGGACCTAGAGTTGCATGGACCAAGACCTTTTGGAGGCCTATCGCCTGCATTTCCTGGTTGGCCCAATATACCAGCTCTGTGCCCAGGAGTTCAGCTGCATCTTGTTTAAAACGTGGCATGCAGCTCTCAGATCTAAGTGATTACTGGCTAATTTATATAAATGTTAATATGAATACAGAGGTGAGGGCTTTCCTTTTCCCCATAGAAGACTGCAAAATAAATCATGGATGCTAATGTTGATGTCTTGGAAATAAAAGCTGAAGTAAACTGTCAATGAGACTTACATAAATGACTCTAATAATTTTGTTTTGAAGAGAACTCAAACTCTTAGCATCAGCCAGCTGGCATGTTCAAAGCCTGTCTGTAAATACTAAAAGCTTTTCTTTGGCAAGAATACCAAAATATTACTGGTATCTCTGGCACGTAATTCAAATAAAAATTACGTCAACTGTAAATGTTATCACAAACCTTAAATAGTCCTGATATCTACTAAGTGGAGAGCTTCATTATGCCAGGCTGACATAACCTAAAGTAGTGCTTCGACAGCAAGGACTGTGCTGGATGATTCTGTTGTGTACATGAAGTGTTTTAATAAGAGGCAGGTTTTCTTACACAACTTGGTACCTTTTCTTGGATGTTGCTGACTCTGCAGTGATAACCCCTCCCCTCTGGCTCTTTCTGCAGCAAGCCCCAGGCTGGTCTGCTGCACAGCCTAGTCAAGTTTTCTTTCTTGATGTTTGAGACCTCCCGAGCCTTTTGCATATGACCAAACAGTACATACAGCAAATATCCTGTGCTCTTTGGAGAAGGTCAGCCTGGCAGCACACGTGCAGAATGCTGATGCTGTGGATGCTCTGAGGACTTCTGGATGCACGGTGGCCCTTGATGGATGTGTCCAGTGCACAGGTAGAGGCCTAGACACTCAGGAGAGGGATACCATGCAATTGGAAATCCTATTGAAATAAAGCAGTTTCCCAAAGCACACTTGGAGAAGACTTGAAGAGGATGATGCTGGGAGAAGCTGGCTATCCAGTAGCCTTATCTGTTTCTGATTCCTGCAAAATGCATCTCTTGCAGCCAAAGGTGAGGGTGTCTTGCTTGTTACGCTTGCTTGTGTTGATTAAGCCTTGCACGTTTGCAAAGACAGCAGTTTGCCCACTGATGCACAGGTCATTTCTCTAGTCTGAGGTTAAAAATAAGCTGCAAAACACTGTTGGGTGGCTGCTTCCCAAAACTTCCATGTAGTGGGGAGAAAAATCAGAAAAGCTGCTGGCTGCTGGCAGGCTGGGCTGTGATGTGCATCATCAGCACAAAACTTGTCTGAACTACACGAACAAAAGCTTGGGTCCGTGCTAAGGTACCAGGAGTGCCCGGCTTCCTCCTCCTTCTCCTCCCCTCAGCTGCCCAGGTTAGCCTATCTCCTTGCCTTAAACACAAGCATGCTTGTCTGCAAATTATGTGTTGAGTCTGGAACCATCAAATTAATAAAAACGTGGAGATACCCACACTGTTCGTCCGTCCCGTGACTGTGACAATGTGGCCAATTGCGTACACTCAAGCATGGGGAGTCCCGCGCGAGCAGCCACATCTGTGCAGCAACCTGGCAAACCCCAGCAGAGCCCTCCGTGGCACAGCCCTCAGCCTGGCTAGACTGAGACCCGCAGGATCTGTAATTTCATGTTTACAGCTCTGTGATATGGAATGATAAATCTAGAAAATATTATAACTTTATATTGTTGAAATACAAAAAACAAAATAGTGCCTGTGATGCAGAAAGAATACATTGCCAGCCACAATTACTGTTAGATAAAAAGCAATAGGAGTTGTTGTAAGATGTAGACTTTCATTTTTCCTGTCTTTTCTGGCATCAGCTTGGCAAAGGGCTAGGTGTACGTAATGCAATACTCCATGGTCATGCAGAAGGACAGCTTGTGCAATATGGCGTCACATTTTTCAAGGCTATCTAATGAAAGAGGCCAAAAGCATGTCTAGAATTTTTTCCTGCAAATCAGTAATGTGGAAGGTAATAAAATATTTATGTTACATAACAGGAACCCTCTGGTCATGATTTATTTTTGGAAATATTAAAAAAAAATGCAAGGGCTTCTCTGAAATGAGCATTTACTAACTTAATGGGAAATGTGACGTGGATTTAGCAGCAGCCATGAACAAAAGCAGCAGACTGAGGTAGCAAGTGGAGCGTTCTGGAGTTTCGTTGCATTGTGCTCGCTGCAAGCCACCATCACGTGGAGGATTATGTGCTTACTGCATTTGCCAGGAGGGCAGTTTTTCTCTTTTTCTCCACACAAATGTGTGTCTTGAGTATGCTTCTAAGGCTTTTAACTGAGACAGAGTGTGTTTCCACACTGAATTACCAGTGAGTAGTTCATGCTCTGCCAGGGAGCGATACAAGCGAGGGAAACAGAGCTCAGCCTAAGCGTGCTGGTGATGCCCACACTTTCCAGACAAGGTTGGAGGCTGGTTTTGCTTGAACTACGGCAAATGAGGAGGTGCAGGATCACCTGCTGCTGATGATGTTGGAGTTAAAGTGCTTGTCTCTCCCAGTGTTAACTCTCTGCGTGCAAAATAGGCCTTGAAATGTTCTCTGATAACATCACATCATCACAGGCATACTTGACCTTTCCCAAAATGATGCAAAAATACCACAGAAAGATAAATACAATGTTCCTGACATGCTGCCTAGATATTTCATTGTAGCATTGCTACATAACAATGTTGTACTACACCATGTCATTGCCTGCCTTCTGACAGGGTATTATCCTAGGTAAGGGTTCAGGTATCCTGCAGATAAATTTGATAAGTGAACAGATGCAGAAAAAAACCGCAGGAACACTTAGTGGAAAAATATTGGCAGAGAGCCTGACCCTCAAAATTGCAACTCTGTTGGTGATCAGGTCAGGAAGAACAGACTCATGCACACAGTCCTGTGCCATGTTACTGGTCTTATTTATTCAATTAACAGTCCTGTGATCAAAACAGCCTAATTATTTGTTATAGATGTGCTTGTACAAAAAGACTATGCAAGACTAAGTGGGTTTTAGCACTGGCAGGGGTTTTTTCCCCCCTGCTTTAGCAGCTTGTTGCCTGAGGGCTGCTTGCACCAGGTTGTGACTGGCAAAATGGGCAGTGGTCAATTGGAAACACGGATTTTGCATCTTCTCTGGCCAAGGCTGGGTACTGATAGCTGGGCCGTACAGAGCTGCTCTTAGAGATTGAATTGGATAATGGTGAAGAGACAGGGATTGTTAGCAGCTGCTCAAGATTTTGTATTAAATGTTTTGCTTCATGCATTTGTGCATGTATGTTCCCTGAAGCTGCTGGGGACAGCGTGGTTCCTTCCACGGCTCCTGTGTCAAGATTCGAAGAGGAAGGTGAAAGATTGAGGCAGGAGGGTTTTGCTGCACCTCAAATAGTTTGTGCTTACCAGCACCTGGAGAAGATGCTGTTGATTTGCTGCTTATTCTCTGAGACCCTGGAGAAGGAAAAATGCCTGCCATATCCCAGTGTTACACAAGCAACAAAATACAAAGCAATCATCAGCTTGGATCAAGACAGTGTTGGATTTCCTGGGTCCATGAGGAGCAGTTAGGTCTTAGTTGTTTGTATCTGCCAAATATTATAAGAGATAAAACTCAGAAAAATTTGCCAAAAACAGTGTTGTCAGTCGCTGCCCCTGGCTGTTGGCAGATGGAGGGTGTGTGGCAGTACAGGGGCAGAGACAGGACAAGGACGGGCCATTAACTGCTTCGCTGCTGAAAGCTGTGACCCCATGTGTCCTCACTTCTATACAGTCACTCAAATCTGCCAGCAGCAGTGGCCTGTACAGATGTTTCAAAGGCTGGTGAAACAAAACACATGTGTACTTGGTCAGCACAGAGTTACAGTGATGAAAGGACAATCCTTCTTAACATACAAGGATGCCACAAATCATGCTACTATTGAAAATGTTGGGGGCATGCTGGAAAAGTGATTGGTGGCATCCAAAACAGGAGGATATTCAGCTGTTCTAGTCAGCATCACATACAATATAAAGGCTGCTAGGCACAGACATGGCCATGGATATGTTGTGTTCTCATGAGGATATCAGTGTTTGAAGAAAGGTTGAGGAAACATGTGACTGCAAGATCCTACTTTGCATCTGCTACTGCAGCCGCTGGGCAGTATAGGAGAGAAGAGAGAGCCCTGCTCCCCATTTACAGAGAGCACTGTGTGGAGGAAACATACGCCTAATTGGCACACAAGAGACAGCTTGAAAAATTCCCAAGCTGCTGAATTTTCTTCTAAAATTTCTAAACGATGCAAAATCAGAACAGTCCAGCTGTGCTCTGCCCTTTCTCAGGCTTTCTGCCTGTCGCCACTACTCCCCATTTAAGATCGCTCACCTCTCTTCTTCTGTCTGCATTCCTGCTACCAGCAGTATGCCGGTCCGTGGCTTCAGCCTTGCACAATTGAAAGTTTAAGAGGCTTGTGATGCAGAAGGCAAGTTCCTAAATCAAATAAAAATGTTCTCCATTTGCTTCAGACTCTACAATAATTTGTTCCAAATTTCATGCTCTCCATTGGTCCGATTTACACAAACTCACACTAATTAGCTGCAGAGCTTCTTTTAAATTTACAAAAGCAATCATTCTCTGTGATAGCTCTATGCTATGCCCAACTCCCTCTCAGTAGACGTTAATGACACAGTAACCATGGTTACAGTATATAAAATATGCAGCCACGAAATGTGGAAATGTAACAGTGTAATATAATTTTCTCTGGAAAATAAAGGTTTTTGGCATATTTGTGTTAATTAGGACATCGCATTAAGTATTTCATGTCTGCATTCTTTATGAAAATAAAAATCATAACAGAGAAAATGATTCTTGAATTCTATTCAGTGGCAAACAGTACCATTGGGAAAGCATATTTCCTGATAAAATGGGACATTTTAACTGGACATCTATAAGTGCCATTCTGGTAAATTGGAGTTATAGTGTGTGGGAAGCAAGCCCAGAGATCCACTGCGATCGGAGCAGCCATATGTCACAGGGCTCAGGCCGTTAATCTGAGGAGTGGCAACCAGGAGGAAGCAGCAAAACCTCTCATCTGCAGAGCTGAGCGGATAACGGGGGAAATCCATGGGCCAACACAGCAAACCAGGACTCGCTGCATCATGTTTTCAGGCTTTTTGCTTTCCTGTTGCTATTTGTTATTGCATCCGTTCAACTGGCATAAACCAAACTACTGCATAAAGTCAAGCCTGCTGCCAAGTGACACTGAATATTGTGTGAATGCTGCAGCCCCCTCCGTCAAAGTTTCATGTACCATGAAACTCTTTTGGGTGAGGGTTGAGGATCCTCGGTTCTCTTCTCTTGGTGATCCGCCTCTCTGCAGCAGATCTGATCGGATTGGCGGGCTGGGATGTGATCATGATGTGAGGCATTTTATCCTTCCAACTTACACCCTTTACATTTCCACTTCGGCATTTTGTTTGGAAAAGGCAGAAGGGTGGCCATCCCAGGGAAAGGGAGAGGCAAAGCACAGCCCTGCTCAGACTTTTGCTCTAGCTGTTTTGCGTGCTACCGTATACATGTAAAATACAACAGGATGGGTGCACCGTCCATCACTAGTGAGAAAACTTGAACCAACTTGGCTGTAGCTACCAAAACTCAAAAGATTACTTCCAAAGTAGATGCTACTCACTGCTCTGTTCCCTTGAGGGGAGAACTTCAGCGTGGTCCTGACAAGCCCATCTGCTTACTCTTATCTGCAGCGGTGATGCCATAAGGAGTGGCAAATAGCCTTGAAGTGACAGTTTTCAAGCAATACAAAGGCGGTTACTTTATTTTTTCTTGAAGCATTCACCAAATGACATTAGGAATGTACTTATAAAACTGGTCTCTTCATGACAAACTGATGTGCAAGAGAAAAGATTAAATTAGTTGAAAAACGTTTATTATCAATAGGTCATTTAGCTCTAGCCTCAAGCAAACCACCTCCTGATGAGCTGGACATGGAAAGATGCTCCGAGTTCAGCTGTACCTCTTGTTCTCTCAGCTGCCGCCTAGTGAGAGCAACACAAAGGAAGGAAGATTAACTTTAGAAAATACAAAGGGATGAAAGGTTGGTGAAAATCCTTCAGTTCCATTTAGGTCAGGCTGGCATTCAGCAACAACTCGGTCCAATTAGACAACTGGAGCGAATTTGCTCTTTGTCCCTGTGTCTTGTGCACCCTTGTTGCAGAAACAGAAATAAAGGATAACATTTTTATTCCAGTTCCAAAATCTGTATATAACAATACTCCATTTAGGGAGAAGGTACTGAGTCGCTTTTTTGTTAGAGGCTTATGATTTTTTTGCTTGTTTTTTTATTTTTTTTTTTCACCACACAGACATGATCAAATTTGGAACCTTTATTTTCCTTAGCTATACCTTGTTTTCCTTAATAGAATCCTCTGATTAGGACTTGCAAATCCAGTCAAAGATAACACAGAAAATGCAATTAAAATTGACATGTATATGTTCTTTATAACCTTGGACTCAATTTATGAGATATATTTTGTCTATGCAGAAGGGACAAATTTCTGAATCTTGTGCATTTTGAAACTCTTTCTCCTCACAGTGCAGAGCATCTCTCTCAGATATTTACAAAGCCCCTGTCACCATGGGAACAAAATTAAACATCAGAACAGCAAAGGGAAAAAGGTATTTTCTACTCTTCTGTATGCTTCTGAAAAAAAAGAAGGACCGAGTAGAGCACCAGCTCCAAACTTCAGTCTAGGTATGAATTCAACAAAAGTATCAATGACAACACCATTTCTTCTCCTCCCTTTCTTTGAAGAGCATAACACCACCAAAAAAAATCAATGAACACACGTGAGAAGGTAATGACTATGCCCTGGTCTACATAGTGTCATTCTGATAAAAAGCATGATAAAATCCGAGTCCTCATTGAGTCAATGCAAAAATTAGCAGATTTAAATCTTTTGCTTTTTTTAAGTGAAACGCAGGTTTAACATGCTCTCCAACACTTGGACATGAAGTAAGTACTGCATGACTGCCAGCCATCCAGACAGAGCTATTAGTCAGAGGACAAGACCTGTGATGGTCGGGATTTTGTGGCCCCTCTGATGTCTCAGTGACAGACTGATATTGGTTCCTGCTCTGTCACTGTGGCTGTGTCTACCTGTCCTGTCCAGCTCTGCACCCCACAGAGAGCGGTGGCAAAGGCACCTCCCAGCCCTCTCTTACCCAACGCCCAGCGCTGACGTGCCCGCTCACTGAACAGTGTGTCCTCAAACCATCCTGACGTTCTGAATAAGCCAAAACTACTAAAAATATATGTAATTTTAAAGGATAATTACAGACTACTATTGTTCTTTGAGTAAGTATATTCAAATTATAATAAAAAGGGACAAAAATATAGAACTATGAGCCCCTTAGTCTTTACTGGTCTGTTTCTGAGTTACACATTTCCACATGCATTGTGTTCTACACCCAACAGTGACTTGTGGTATCATATATTGTGGTTTGTTCTCCAGTCTCACTTCCATGCAGAAATGCCAGCAAGGCACACCTTGGAATCTGACTGTCTAAAGGCTAATACACATTATTTGATATTATTAACACATGATACTTGTGCTTTATGGTGAAAACCAGTGCTGACCTCATCGGGAGCATTTCCTGATTAAGGGCTGCCACACAGAATTTGACTCACATCATTACTGAAGAGACCCTGAGAATATCAGTTGAAGCAGTAAATATCACATCTAGACCTGCCGTTGTGTTTAAGTTCTCCCTCCTCCCCAGCCTATATTGAACCATACTTATGCTTTTTATAAAAATAACTGTGCTGGCAGATCTTTTTCAGTTGCTTGGAAAGAAGAAAGTCCTCACTTAAAATGACCGCATGGCAACACTGCTACTCCCAGCTATTCAACACCCCATGGCACTGCACGGAACGCCGTGTCCTCACAGGCCTACCTCAGTGAACGTTCCGGCCAAGCGCAACGTGAGTCATCTTCTGCGCTTCAGCTGGCTGACTGGCGGGGAATTTGCAGGTGTGTGTGTATTTGGATTACAAGCAGACTATTTCAAGTGGAGACAGAATGTTTCATTCCTGCTCCTTACTCCCATATGCACATTATATTTGTCACTCCTGTCAACAAACATTTGTAAACTAAAAATAATGTCTTAAATATACGTACTATATTACAGTGCTTTGGAAGACATTGAGCCATCTCTGCTTACAACTTGAATGTTGTCTCTTGGCTGTCTCCCTCCTTTGGTAGACAGCGCTCTCGCTGTGCCAGTTGGAAAGAGAGACCCATCTCCCTCCTCTCATCCCTTCTCAGTTTACTCACCATTACTTTCCTAGTTAACATTCAGAGAAGAGCAACATCTTCTGAAAGTCCAAATATTTTGTAGACACCCTTGAGAAACCTGGCTTGAATCATCTTTCAGGGCAAATTTGTGAGACCTCATTTTCCACCAGTGGAAGTTCCGTGCAAGCAAACGACAGCCTAACGGGGAGCCCCTCTGGTTAAACAAACTTGGTCTTCATTTCCAGCACAGTCTTTCTGTTTGCTCTGTGTCAATTTTGCTGAGTAGCTCAGACTCTCCTGGAATAATTGTCTCATTAGGCATACAGGATACAAGTTGTAAACTGCATCCTGTCATCCCAGGAATAAATTATACCAAACAACTACTGAACACTGAGTGAGAATAGAGTCTGGCACATGTATTTTACATGACTCTTAGAACAAGCAATATCTATGTGTAATCATTACCATTCAGGTAGCAAGGTCAAGGTCAAATCCTTTGCATTGCTTGATCTCTTCCAAAGGCCATGCAAAAGGAGCAAGATCATTATCCAGCATCACCTAACATCCAAATATTTTTATGAAAATCAGATCTGATTATTCACAAGGTCTCCCCAGTGGTCTTTCACAGATGCATGTGAGACAGGCAAAAAGAGAGGTGGAACAGGCAAAGAAGGAAAAGAGTCTATAGAAGACAAGGGAAAAGAAAGGAGAAAAGAAAGAGAACTATATGTATGTTAACTGAGAATTAAAAATGGGATAAATATGTAAAAATTCAAGCCAAAAAAGAAAAAGAAGGGAACAAGCACAGAATGCAAAGATTGTAAGTGGAATAATATCAGAAGATCATTATTATAGACAGCTGTCTTCTCTTCAGCAGAGGCAACAAGATTCTTCACTTCTGAAATTGTCTGACCTCAATTTAATTGTACTTTAGGCACCCAACAAGGTGCCACAAGTGCAAACAGAATACACAATTATTTTCATTTTTCTTAATTAAAGCAAAATTACATTCCATTTATATTCAGTTTTCTTTTCTAACACTTAAAGAAGAAGATAACCAAAATGACTGGACCTTTTTGTCCTTGATTGCATCTTCCTTTCTCAGAGAAGATAATATGCCCTTAGGTGGCTGAAGTGTTTGATTAATTAGGGACCCCAGAACACACAAGATCCTCATTAGCAGAACAGAATGAGAATTAAGGAATTTAGTGATGATTTGCCTGAAATGGACAGTGCTAGCGAGTGGTTCATGGGCTGTAACAGGACTGCTGCATCTTTAATAAATGAGTGGTGGTGGAAATTTCAGGAGTCATACAGTGATAAATCATTTTGCTCTGAGGCACTGGTTCCACCTATCCAATTTTCTTAATGGTTCCGATAAGCCATTAGGACCTTCTCCCCGGTTCCTGATTGTCAGAAACTGTCACTGAGCTCCGATGGAGCTAGATCATGCACTAAGACATCACATGGGAAGACGCGTGGGCATACTCAGCTCTACTCTCATAGTGCCTAAGACAACTGTGCTCCAGTTCTGTGACTTGTCACCAGCTCAGCGCATATGTCACACTAGTTCAATAGTAATGGCAACACATGCTCATTAAAGTAGTCTACATATATTGTCACTTGCTTATTCTCTCAAGGGAAAGTAACATTTTTTTTGTTTCTTTTTAACTTTACTTGCTTTCTTAACACTTTGTCAGTAAGACATGTCAATTTGGGCTAGCATTAACGGGCTATGCCCGTTAATATTCTAGCTATGCCAATGCTACAGAAGGTAGTGTCCCATTTTTTTTTAAGGCATATAAAATAAAGTCTAACTTTTAAGGCCTCCCAAAATCATTCTTGGATGTTAATGCAGTTTCCTGATCCTGTTATTGGCTATACAATGACAAACCAAAAGGCTGGGCTGAAGCTCCCCCTACTTCGAAGGGTGTGCCCATTGCAGAGCCGCAGGCAGCGTGGTGTGGATCTTACAAGTGCTGCCAATGCGAGCAGCGTGCAGCTGCAGGGATGCCCATGGGATGCACTTTGTGAGAGCCGGTGCCCCAAAAGCCAGCCTTTTGTTGAATCTCTTGGCCATGGCGCTATTACAGTTAATGATAAGAGGGATTTTCCCTTTGGCTAATATCCTTCTACCTTTCCGAGATATTTCTGATCAAGGATGACGTGTGGGAGGAGTCAGAGGAGAAAGCTCAGGAAATCTTTTTGAACAAACCAGCCACTACAAAAACACTTGCAGAAGATCATTTCTTACAGCAGAAGATGCATAATTTAGAAATAATGATTTTCAATGCAGACTGTTCACAGAGTTATGCAGAAAGAAAGAAAATTTTACAAATGAAAGGAATGAAACTCTACTACTATGGGATTAATGGAAAACACCAAGGAGACATTAACTCTACCTGCAAGAGGCAGCAGACACTTATCATGATGAAAAGCATTTCTATATTATTTTAAAGGAGCAGCAAAAAATATTGAAAAAAAAAAAGCAAAGGGGAATGAAGAGTATCTTTAACATGTAATATTCATAGCCAGAGAAAATAGTTGTTATTATTTATGTAGGAAAGACAGACAATACAGGATTCTTGTGGACATCCAGCAATGTTGTTTAATAATGAGAAGTAATTTCAATCTTGCTCCAATCATAGAAAAATTAATCTCAAGTAATTCTAATACTCAGCTGAAAAATAATGAACAAGCGACAGAATAATCTAACTCCCCCCCCACCCCCAATACACACACAAAACCAGTCCTCCATCCTAATCTCAAAGGACCGAGGAGGTTTTGATTTGCGACCCAACACTCAGGCTGCATTTGGAGCTGCCCCTGGGGTGGGGTGAGCAGCTTGGGGCCAGGTGGGGCCAGGCGCTCCAGCCTGCCAGTCCCCTTGTAGCACTACTGGGCTCAGCGGGGAGGAGAGCGCTGCTGGAGAGGCAAGGTTCAGCCACGGAGCCTGGTTCACAGGGAAGCATCAGAAAGAAGACACCTAGAATATAGGTCCTTGGGTCACTGTGTTTTCATGTCCATACCCTTTTATTCTCTTCAAAAATTTGGAGTTGAAAATGGATTCTTGACCAAAAACATTTATGTTATTCTTTTCTTTTTTGCTTTTTCTAAATGCAGCATTTTCATTTGGAGAGAAATCTCTTTCTGGTGAGCTTTAATTAAATGAAATAGTTGCTTTAGTTGGATGCAGAATCAATATTGACATCGTTGTAGGAATTTGGGAACATTGCAGATGTCCACACCATGAGGCATCTTCAGGAATACCAACTGCTCTTGGTGATGTAGTTTTAGGCTAGAGCTAATCTTGTGACCAGCAGTTCCAGCCTTTGGGCAATTCTCATGCTTCCAGAGGTTTTGAGAAGGCACAGGTCATGGGTAAAGGCTCTCCCTCTGCTGCACCCATGCTGGCCCTTCAGCGAGCTGCGAAGAGCAAAGCCCTTCTGAAAATCAAGTTACTTTGTTGGGTGCTTGAAATAGTTTTTCTTAGAAAGCATCATTACACACCTAAGTTTGTGCTAGGCAAGAGTATGGCTAAATGTCCTTCCTGCATAGGGACTCACTGCCAACATGCAGGAAACATGAGAAGGATTCAGGCCATTTTTTACTATGTTGTTACCTATGTCACAAAATCCATGATCAAAGTTGATCCTTTGATTTTCTCAGACCTACAGGAGTGTGAATTAAAATGACTACTCCATCTGAAACCATTTGCTACTAGAGAAAGATATAGACCTCAAAATAGAAAAATAAGCAGCGTGAGAACAAATAATGAACAGAGTTCATAAAACCTCTGAGGAAATTCTAATAGAAAATACATGGTATTTTATCATAAAAATCCTAGATGATGGCATTTAATGCCAAACAAAAAACAACATTTATGTTAAAGCCTGAGAAAATGAGGGCTTAGTAAGCAATTGGTGCCCAATTTCCTTTTGTCATATGTGCTACAAAATATTATTGAAACATTTTAAATTAGAGACTGACTATGTATGGCAGCCTAAAAGAGGTTTGTAGCAGCTGCAGGGCTAGGAAAGTTCTGTAAAACTAGTGAAATTTTAACTGTAAAAAAAGGTGCGATGCTGTGGTTAAACTGGAATGTCTTTGGGAAAATCCCTGTGGTAAAGGAAGCACTACAAGTATAGTATAAGGAACTTCTTATGAAAATTCAGCTTTTGACAGCAATGCGGATTATACTCTTCACAGAACAACAGGTGAACTAATAGTGCAAATTGTATACGATTGTACGATTCCCAACATCAATTCATTGGAAACTGCTAGCAGTAAGGGTCTGAACAGGGTGGAATAGTGATTTATTTGCTAAATGGTCAATGAATCAGCAGGAAGCGGTGGTGATTTGGACTCTTATTTCAGTGGGTGTGAAGCTTTTGCAGAAAAAATGGCTATAAAAATAACTAAGGATAGGTTCAGTTCTTCATGTTAAACTGCAATATGAACAAATGCAAATCCATAATTAAGTTAGAGCATTAGGGCCTCCAATTTCCATGATGGAAACAAAACTTTGACTATTTAATGTAATAAAATCCAGGATATAGGAAATTCCTATCCCAGTTCATTAAAAGAAATGGAATGCGAAACGGCAAGACCAGTAGGAGGGACTCAGTGAAACTGTAAATGTTGTCTGGAAGGTTGTAAATGCAGTGCCTAACTTCAGAGGAGGAGGAAAACATGATTCTAAGCAAGACTAGGCCTTTTAATGTGACTTTGACTCTGAAAAGTTTTAGAACAGATTTTGGAGAATGCATAAGTAAGAGCAGAGAGGCAGTAGAAAGTAAACCAAATTGCAGCATGGTTTTCTCAAAGATAGCTCATGACAGACTAATATTTTTGTTTTTACTAAAATCAGTGATTCCCCAGACAAAGGTAATGCAGCTGGTATAGATAGATTTAAGTTAACCATTTCTTACAACACTTAATAGGAAATTATTATTTAAGTTAAAGGTATTAGACATTAATGGGAAGTGGATAGAGAGCTGTTTAAGGAAGATTTTGCTCCAAGTCATATTTAAAAAAGAGTTATGAGGCTGGCAGAGGTTAGTGCCTAAGTGATCAGCGTGGGGACCTATGCTGCTCAATATATTAGTGGCCAAGGAGGCAGAATCAAATTATTTGCTAAAGAAATTTGCAGATAACACAAGAGATACTCTCAACACTAAGAAAGCAGAGGGTCACAAGAAAAGCTTTTTGCACAAGATACTGAAATACTTCCTTTGGAATATCGTGTTCTGTTCTACTCACCTGTGTTCCACAAAAAGAAACCTGAGTTAGAATAAGAACACAGAAGGCTTTGGAAAATGGAGTATTCATTTTATGAATGAAACAGAAAAAATCATGGTTTATTTTGTTTAGGCAAATGAAGATTCAGAGGAGCTTGACAGTTCATCATATTCAGGGGAAATTGTTAAAAAGCGAGAAGAACCATTCAGGTGGAACGATATTACTGGCCTAAGACCAAATGCCGTAAATCAGTAATGAGTATTTATTAGCGTAGACATTTAGACAAGACTTTTAAACAGCTCAGGAATTAAATTCAGGAAGAGTTTCCAAAAAAAGTGACTAGATATAGAGTCTGAACTCATTTTAAGATGGAACCTGGTAAGTTCAAGAAACTGCTCTCTGGCAACCTAAAATGCTTCAAGATGGAAAATGAAGCCTGTGAGATTAGTCTTTGGTACTTGGTATTCTGGGATCTTCAAGAAACTATGAGGTATGTGTTGCTGCTTGTTTGCATCATACTTATATTGTATATTTGTACATGATATACATGACATTGGATGTATCGTATTTAGATTTATTTACAAGGAACATTCTTAGTAGGAGAAAGGAAAATATTGTTATCCTTGCTAAATATAATTTAACTTCTGAGGTGGAATGAGTGACAAAGAATAATATTTCATGTTTTTATTAAATTCTAGATGTTGCAGTGGTTCTAGCATCATTAAAATCATAGGTGACTGATTGATATATCCTGTTTCCATCCTCAACAGTAAACAACTATCAGATTTGGGGTCACACTGGTGGTCTGGGGAAATCAGAGCATTACTCTTTCTAATGTCCCCTCTGTTACACAAGGTAGTAGACCACTTCCTAGCATAACTTAACAGTTTTATTTAATATTTTCCATTCAGGGACATTGATGGCCCATTATTATGGATCTTTTGATCCATCTAATACAGACTTGAAGTTTGTTTTAAGATACTGTTGTTGCATGGTTTCCCCAGCTGGACGAAAAAGAACCGAGTGACCCATGTGGGTCTTTATTATGCCTTGTTTCTTTGTCCCTCGCTTCTGCAATTGTACAGATGTTCAGTCAGTAGCAAGGGGAATGGGTGAGTGGGTTGGCTGCCATCCCAGAAATTGCTTGAGTTATGCTCTTGTAATACCTTTTATTTTCTCATAACAATGTTGAAGAGCCATTTGACAATTATGGCTTCTAAAGACATTGTAAGAAAGACATTTGATACATGCCCTAAGCTCAGAACATGACTGATCTCGCAAACCAAGGCAGCCTTTAGGGAGGGTCCTTCTTCTTGAAGATTCCCCAGCCAAGTGCCATAGGCAGTGTGGAAGAGCTGTGTATTGACAGAAAAAGCCTCTTTCCTTAAAAACAGCACAATCCTCAACCGCTTTTATAGATACCACACATAAACGTGTAGATACCATTGGCACATATTTTTGGGGGATGAGAGAGAGCAGCAATGACAAGACTGTGGCTTTTTTTAGAAGAAGCATTCTCTATGTGGAAAGTGCTAGACTGTACAGTTGTTCTTTGTCCCCAAAACTGTAATTATCAATGCTCTTAGCATGAACCCCACAGTCATATGCCAGATGGGTGCTGTGAGACGGGTACCAGTTAGGCTAGTTGCATGCCAAGCAGCTTCACAGCTTTAATTACTACTGTAGGCTGTATCCATGCAGATACTTGCTGGTATGATTAGTGAGAGAAACAATATTAGAAAGGTTAACAAAACTGGTCACAATGCTCATGGCATTACTGAGGTGGACAATTGAGAGGACAGATGTCCCAGTCCTACTTATCTTGGAAATTGCTAATATATGTTGGCAGTATTTCAGGACCAACCAGCTGGACAAAATTCAGTATCTTTGCCCTCCTATAATATTTTATACTCATAAATATTTATTCCAGTAAATGAATGCTTGGGTTTTACGAACACCTGTTCTATAGAAAAGGTCTTCTTCTACCCACAGTAGAATGAGGTGAACTTCTGTTTTCCTAGGAGTCCATGCAGATTTTTGCTGGAGAATTCAGGAGCACAGAGTTTCTCTGGATCTTACATTCCTTTTATTGGCAGGAGGTCATATGCTCCACCAATCCCATATTCATGTAAATCCATAAGCCTAAAGGGGGAGATTTACAGAGTAGTCTGTGAAAGTAACTTTGCAATACTTGCCTGGTTCTGTATCTTATTAGCTTCTGCAGGCAATAGGCCAATCCAGCTCATAGTTACTGCAGTATTAAACTAAATAACGGTCTTAATAACATAGCGAAATATATTCAGAGCCCTATGGTGCAAAATATATTAGATTATTTCAAAGACAGGACAATCTGAGTCTCTGGAGAAAAGCAAATGTAATTAAAATTATTTCTACTCCAAAAATTCACTTCTCATTACAAATGTTGCCACAGAGTATTCCCAATGCAATTTTTATTCAGAGTTAGAGAAAGAGATATTAGCCTTCCTGAAAACTGTGCTATCTTGAGTAAGATAGTGTATGTACTGCCTTGAGTGAAAGAGGAATGGAAATTAGATGCTAGATTGTGTCAGATGACGTTCAGTCTTCAAATTTATATGGTCTAGGTAGGAAAACATAGTATTTGCTGAGGCAGAGATGGAAGACTTAATCACGTGTGACTTCAGAGTGCAATTATATGGTATTAAATGCAGTTATTAAACATTTTGGAAAACACTGTGCACAATACAAAGACATATAGACATAAAAAGTGATGAACACTAAATAAAATCCTCTGGTTACTTACCTGAGAATGCTTTATTATGCGGAATCAGGGCCATCAGCAGCAGGTCATCTTATCTGGCTTATCTTTCATTCATTTACATTTCATTTTCTTAATTTAAATGTTCAGAGAAAATGAGAATGAATTGAATAGATTTACAGGGACTGTGAAAACAAAACGTATGCTTTACACTGAGTTATAACAAAGGAGAGAGTTTGCTGAGGAAGAAATGCGCTTTTACATTTTACTTGGGCAGGATACTTAGACAGTAGTAGGTTGAAGCACCACTTGAAAATATAGCTTTACAAACACTTAGTTTTGCTCCTCAACAAATAATATGTGGAAGAGTTCTTCCTCTAGGTGACAAGAACAAGATCATGATTCTCTAAAAAGAGACTAGAAAAGGGGATGTTGATAGAGCAGAGAAAAGCTACAAGGCAGTAATTACAGAACAGTTGATACAACTATAATTGAAATAGTTAAAAATACTTTGCCTGTGGGAACTCTGAATAGGCTTGAGATAGACAGATGGCTGTCTTTAAAAAACGAAACAAAAAAGCCAACTCTGTCATTTCTAGATAAGGCCAACAGGCTTAGATTTTTGATGCATAGCTGAAAAAGTGAACTATATCCAAATTTACTAAAAATACCATCTATTGATGCAGAGTGATGCCATGCAGCTCCTTGATAGCAACTCACTGCGGGATTGGTGACAATCCAGCAGTAAATGTAAATATAGACATTAGCAGAAAGAATTGCCAGAGGTCAAACAGGGGATTTACGTTTTCCTGTTCCCCAGCCAACCTTGTCCAGTCAACCACACCTGCTCTCAAATTCTACAGTCCCGCCTCTGCATTTCTTGACCTTTGTCATCTCTCTGCTAAGCAATGAGTCAGCAATGTCTGCGCCCTGCTGTATAATTGTTCAAAGAGACTCACAGAAATGCTTCCCCCTTCTCCACTTCTCCCTCATTCTCCAAGCCGCAAGATGAAAAGGCGCTCCATCACCCCTGTTGGCAAATGCCTCCCCCAGATACTGCAGCCCAGTAAGGACTTTGTGGTTGTACACTCCTGGTATTTCCGTCCTCTCCTCCTTTCTGGAGGAAGAGTGTGAATGTGAAAGAACAGCAAACCTGAGAGCCCTTCACTGTGATTAGGAGAAGCTGTCTTCACTAATGAGCATTGTCCTTCAGATCAAAAGGATAGAAGGAAATGCCATCTAGGCTCATCCAGCTTCTTGCAAAGAGCTAAGTCTCCTCTTGCAGGAGGATCAAAGCCTACATTACTTCATGCTTTACTGTAGCTTCCTAATATCTGCCATTGGTCATATCAATCAGATAATCTACAAGGAGAAGATAGTCCAGCAGTTCCTATTTTATGTGGTGGAAGGTACTCACCTAGTACCCCTTGAAAAGGTGCAGCGGGTGTTGCCCTGCTGTGGCAGGCACTGACCAGGCACCCCTGGGCAGGGAGGGAAGCACGGAGCCTTTTCTCCTGGCTGCTCTCCCTCTGTGTGCGTGGTGTCAGACTCTTTCTGTCGTGCAATTGCTATAGCCATGTTATGTCAGTACTTCTATGCATCTAGAATAAGCACTGTAAAACCTGGATTTACCTTCCATCAAGATGCCCAAGGATTTAGCAAAAAGAACATTAGTGCAAATGTTAAATCCGTATGCATCATTTCTCCAAAGTCTGAGAAAACTTTGGATTACCAAACATTTGAAAAACAGATACTTACAATAGATAACACTACTCTTTTAACAGAGAAAAAGACCCATTCTGCTTAGGCACTAAGCTGGAATACGGGAGAGAGGCTCCAGGCCCTTTTGCTCATGATAAATGTGATGCTGCATTGCTGCTGCTAGAGAACCTGCTGCTTTGTGCATTGCTTTATGGCAAGTGGTGGCCACAGGTGGGTTTGCAAACACAGCAGGTGAAACACTGAGAGACCTCCTTGTGGAATCATAGAGAATGATAGAATCATTAAGGTTGGAAAAGACCTCTACGCTCAGCAAGTCGAACCGTCAACCCAACACCACTATGCCTGCTAAACCATGTCCTGAAGTGCCATAACTACACATTTTTTGAACACCTAAACCTTCTTGTTGGAAGAATGTCTAAACCTTGCTATGGAGAGCTTGTATTGCTTGACTAAGATCTGACATTAAAGAAGGGTAGAGTCATTGCCAGTCAGACCGAGCTGGCGACAGCAGAAAAGTGAGCAGGTGATGCACATCTCACGCTGTTCAAGCTGTAGTAGCAGCACAAACATGGCTTAACGCGTGGCCTAAACAAAATTACAGTACTGCAGACACAATCCCCAAGCTCTGGGAAAGGCAGAGGCACAGCAGGAACCAGGGTGCTGCTGGCACCCCACAAAATCGTCTTTATATGACTTCACATTCTTGTGAGGGAAGTTGGATGGGAACACTGTAAAAAAACAGTGGTGACATGTTTGGTGACACACGTCAGTGTGCACCACCCAAGCGACAGTTCCCTGAAGTGCCGGTGGTTACTGTTTGGTATTTGGACAGAAGCAACCTCAAATACAATGAAGACACAAGACTATTGACTGTCAGTGTTTCTGTTGTGTCATCGGGGAGACAAGAAGTCTATGTAATTAACATCGGATGCAGATTTTTTACTTTCTGTAACATAAGAATGTTTATTTGCAATGTTGTAAGACTCGCCCAGCTTATGCGCAGCGTGTTACCTGAAGATGGAATTCCTGAGAGTGGTTGTTTGCATGTAGATGTGACTATGGGTATGATTTATGTACCTGATGAATTCTTTACCAGAAAAGCACACAGGTCCAGTACTGCTACAATAAATATGCAAATACATAATGTGATCTGGTCTTCATTACCATCAGATGTCAGTGCAGTGCAGAGTCCAGTAATTTATTATGAATTGATAATTCATAGTAATAATTCCTTCCCACTGATGAAGGAAATTCTGCCTAAGGACTTGTTCACAGAGTTAACATTCAGCTTAATCTGATCCCACGTAACAGAAGTTACTTCAACTATCATTTACAGCAAGAGACGATCAATCACTGAAACTTGTGTGATGTTTTAGGAGAAACTGAATCTTGTGAACAACAAAATATGATCTGCAACGACAACAAAGTCATTGACAAAGCCAATGACGACAAAGTCATAGAGCACCAGATGAGGCCTTTGGTTCAAGTCCATAGAGCTAGCAGGGCTAGGAAGGGGTATTTGTGAAACTCTGCGGTACAAAACTGTACTCCAGATTGAATGAGTAACACCAAGATGTATTGCCTGGGCATAACAGACCTCTCCCACTTTATTTTCACCTGGTTTAGCTGCGATGGCAATTGTTCATCTGACCAGGTGGCTGTGCCTTATTTGTTTTACTTTTGCTTATCTCTGTGTGGTACAGCACTAGCGTTGTACAGACAGTCGTAACAAGCAGTTATTCTGTGCAGAACAATATATTTGTGTTTCTAACATAAAGATGTAGTACAAAGAAGTACAGGCCCAGTACAACAACACAGGACTTGAGAAGAGAGGATACAGGACACTGTGAAGCGGATACAGGCAGGGGATGATAAGGGATGGGATGCAGGCTGGAACTGGAGACCCAGCAGCTGTAACAGCTCACCCACCATCACTTAAAGAAATGCACACCAGGAGCTGGATAAAACCAGTTTGGGGGGGG
>Ga0065711_1033022_pt1 | contig 26252 bp, 13 predicted proteins | sample Hoacrofraction12_FD_59098 | JGI IMG/M metagenome (GOLD analysis project Ga0065711, IMG submission 59098) | Hoatzin crop microbial communities from Cojedes, Venezuela - Epithelial fraction 12 v2 (version 2) | ecosystem: Host-associated > Birds > Digestive system > Esophagus > Crop | place... | reverse complement strand
CGAGGGGACCTTAGAAATGCTTACAAATATCTGAAGGGTGGGTGTCAGGAGGATGGGGCCAAGCTCTTTTCAGTGGTGCCCAGCGACAGGACAAGGGGCAATGGGCACAAACTGAAGCATAGGAAGTGCCGTCTGAACATGAGGAAGAACTTCTTCCCTCTGAGGGTGACGGAGCACTGGACCAGGCTGCCCAGGGAGGTTGTGGAGTCTCCTTCTCTGGAGATATTCATGACCCGCCCGGACGCAGTCCTGTGCAGTCTGCTCTAGGTGACTTTTTTTTTACCATGAGGGTGGTGAAACACTGGAACAGATCGCCCAGAGAGGTGATGGATGCCCTATCCCTGTAAGCAGTCCAGGTCGGGTTGGACAGGGCTCTGAGCGATCTGATGTAGTGGTAGATGTGCTGCTCATTGCAGGGGAGTTGGACTAGAAGGCATTTAAAGGTCCCTTCCAACCCAAATTATTCTATGAGTCTATGATTCTGTAAGGCCTGGCCCTTCTCTGGCAGAGTAATGCTCAACTTTAAGCCTTAGAGCTGAACAATGCGAAGTTCTTTACTAAAACTTGTGTTTTCATTAAATTAGTGATTTCAGTCTGCATCAGTCCTACAATACCAGTGAGAACACCCTCTTTGAGTGAGCTGCCCTGTAAAGTGAAAGTTAGTGATGTTTGCATTGATTTCTTCATTGTTCTGTATTTATGCCTTTGTAAGAAAAATATTTTTCAAAGGGGACAGGATGAATGTTGCAAGTGAGGTTTTAAGCAGGTTGTGAGTCACACTTCAATTGCCATCAGTGCTGAGGGACTCATATGTGCTGAGGACTATCTCCTGACAGCTAGAAACTGTGATAGAGATGTAGAGAGGGGTTTATAATGGAGTGGTTCTTTTTTTAGTCTTTCTAAGATTTATAAATATCTTTATATAGTCAGACACAAAAGTGTTTGAACAGAGGGTACTGCGCTGAGGAAAAATCATAAAAGGTTACTGAGGTGCAAAAGAGGCAAGAGAGATGGACGTGCTGTGCATTAAAATCTAAACTGGTGCGAGAAGACGCGTGGAGTTGCGTGGGACCTCACATGACATGTGCCACATGTGGTGTCTGTTCCCCCGTGCTCACCGAGGGCTGTCTGTAGAATGAAGTTTACTTTGGTGAAATCAATACTAAAGCTGGCTGGCTGTCTCTGTGACTTAAACTAGTATTTTAGGACATTAAATTGTAGCAGTAGTGTAGTAGATGTCCATATTATGTTAGTAGATACCCGTTTCTGCTGAGCTTGTGAATCTGCACAGCATGGGCTCCACTCGGATGGATTAGCTGATCCTAATACGTGAAGTTACAAGCAGCTGACCAAGACTGTGCAGGTGTTAAAAAAGGTGGTGGTGGTGCTGTGGTAATAGTGGTAAGTGGAATAGGGCCCGTAGAGTTAGTCTGAGCAGCTGGATCAGTGTTGGTTGAAGCGAACTTTTTATTACTTCAAAAAGATTTGAGATGTGTGAGCTGGGAGGGAGACAAAATTGATTTGTTCTGTAGGAGGTGGGAAAGAAGGATTTTTATCTTTAAGACGCTTGGTTAAACTTGTTCTTTACAATAACGGTGTTTCAGATAGGACTCAACTACTGAAATCCAGAAGAGGACTCATGGATGTACATGTTTATGCCCTACTGCTTTATATGCATGTAAGATTATGCACCTGCTTGAATATTTGCTGATTGAGCGTTAGGAGAATATTGCCATTTCGTGAAATCAAGTGTAAGAATATAAGAAAAAAAATGTAAGGACAAGATTAGGCAATAGCCTGTTTTTTTTTTCAATTAGTTGAGCAACAGTGTATTTACCTTAAAGCCATAGAAGTGTCCTTTTTAATAAGGTTAGTTTATTAAGAGTTATCCAGATACATATGAAACAATCGAAGGCTGGGGATAAAACACAAAATAGAGTATGCAAGAGCAATGAGTTAATCAGATGATTGAGTTGTCTGGAAGAGATGTGAAGGTTGTTGGTGACGTATCCAAGCTTAGATACAAGGACAGGGCTTGGGAGAGGTGGAACACGTGAAGAGTGTTCAATTTACAAAGCTCTTGTGCTGATAGAGTGTAGAGCATTGGCCAGATGAGCAGGTCAAGGATGAACCCAAGGATGAATCTTCAGTTAGGAAACATCTGTTACGAAGAAACATCAGGGATGTTGAACTCACTTTGTATGGCAGACTAGTGTAAAGGTGACTTACTGGAAGTGTTTGAAATGGTAAAGGGACTTTATGAAATGCAGTAGCATTAGCCGTGCCTGCTATTTGGGAAAATTAATATCCAAAGTCAAACAGCTAGAAAGTTACTCCTGACTATGAAACAAAGAATGATTTAATTTCAGTGAAGTGCAAGAAATGTTTCCTATGGTGCAGATTATCAGAATGGTGAGTGAAAGAGAAAAGTGAGAGTGAGTTCGGCTCCCTGATCTGGTGAGGTGACATCAGGTTGGCCGAGGACCACAGCTCGGCACCTCACTGCACCGAGCAGTGTGCTGGGCTGTGGCAGTTCCCTGAGGTGGAGTGGCCCTGCAGACTATCGAGCAACACTCGTGTACTTCACATGGGGGAGTCTAAGAGGTCTGTAGGGCAAAAGAAGTAGCCTTGAAGACAGCCGAGAAAGCAGCCTTGCTTGGCAGATCAGTCACGTGGGAATATTTTGACAAATCTGACATTTCGGCAGTTACATGCTGCATGTAAGCAAGGATCTTGTTACAACCTGTTCAGAATTTTAGAGTGTGTCATAAATCACGCTGCGTGTGTTGGCATGGCAAACCTTTATGTACATAAATAAAACTTCTCACATGAGGTGTGTTTAATTCTTTACTCATGGCATAGGTTTGTTTGTTATCATGCAGTTAGAACTGCCGGTAGGATTCCGTAATTTTCAAAGGTTGAAAGGACTAAAAATGTACAAAACTTCAAAACTTACAGAAAACTATTTCCTCATGAGTACTGCTTTTAATACAATTTGCCCCTTAAAAACTAGGTGAAGTACATTTTTAGGAAGCTGAAACACTAGGGAAACTCGTCAGGGTGTCAGGATCTCATGCAGTGGCCACAGCAGTTTTTCAGCATTCTGAATGCTGATGGCATTTTCTGTGGAACAGTGTAATTATAGCTCCTCTTAACTATCTGTGGCTATTATCTCAGAGAAGGGTGTTTTACTGTAGCTGGAGTGAATGGGAGTCTTAAGGGATCTTTTTTCCGTGGGCATTGAATCAGATTCTTAAAAGAATAAATTAGAAGTTTAGTGTGAAAATGGTGGTGGCCTTGTGCCAGATGTCCTTTGGACTTATCGGTGACCTCAGTGGTAATTAAGGCCTGACCCTTCTTTCCCAAACACACCCCTTACAGTTCTAACTTTTGAGCCTTATCCCATTTTCCTTTGGAAGAGCTGCAGTGCTTTATGTCTGGGCTGGGCATTTAATTAACTTTGCTTCCAGAAGCGGAGAGAGTGGTGCTTGTAAAAGGCTTTCCCAGGCTTTGTGGTCTGAAAAGGCTCTGTTGGATCCAGTATGTTATAATTCTTGATAACGCCTGGGGATGACGCTGATTTTATAAGGGCTTATCAGCTGAACTCAGTTTTTCAAAATAAACGTGCCTGAGATTTGATTATGACTGCTGGCTGTTCTGGAAACTGTAAGGAGAGGTCTGGTTTGGCATGTTCTCTTAACAAAGCAGTTCAGCTTAATTGTAGTATAGATAAGGAGAATCACAATGTTTTAAGATACTTGGTTACAATAGTCTGTTTTCTTCACGTGAAAAAAATGGATAATATTGCAAGGGCGTGAGCACAGAGCTCTGACTTTTTTTCCAAGTTCTGCAGTGTGCTGGGCCCCCAGCAGTTGCCTTACCTCCCTCAGGGAGTGCTGGTGGCCTCTGGTACGTGGCAGTTACTTCTAGTTATTCCTGCCTGATTGGATTGTATGTTCTTTCCTGCCTCTTTTGCCTTGACTCTAGATTCTGCAGCACATTAATGTCTGTTTCTGCTCCTTGCTACACTCTCAGTCGAGAACGTGCTCCCTTATTTTAGGTGCTAGTCTGGAACATGCTCTGCCCTAGTACGGGTGTCTGTGAGGTCTCTTGATACGTATGCTGGGTGTGCACCCAACGTGTAGACAGAAAGGGCCACAACCCTGCTTCCCTGCCACATTTGTAAGAAAAAGAGTGTGATTCTTCTGTGTTTCCATGGAATCATCATAGAGTAGTTTGGGTTGGAAGGGACCTTTAGAGGTCATCTAGCCCAACCCCCCTGCCATGGGCAGGGACATCTTCAACTACATTATATTGCTCAGAGCCCCATCCAACCTGACCTTGAATGTTTCCAGGGAGGGAGCATCTACCACGTCTCTGGGCAACCTGTGCCAGTGTTTCATCACCCTTATTTTAAAATATTTCTTCCTTATATGCAGTCTAAATCTACCCTCTTTTAGTTCAAAACTATGTCTCCTTGTCCTATCGCAACAGGCCCTACTAAAAAATAGAGGTGTGGCAGTGTTAGAGAGAGCGATCTTTCTGCTGTACTCCAGCCTGTGCATCTTCTGTCTGTCCTTTTCAAGACCAAGCTGGTCTTGCCTGCAGAAGCAGAAGGGACAGTCCTTCCCCTTATCCGTACAAGCATAAGGAGCCTGTGGTTTTACTGTGTAAAACTATAGATTTTGTTCTGGTACCAGCACAACACAAGTAATAATATCAACAACAATTGTAAGAAACAGGCTGGCTGTAGAAGATGGCTTGTTCTTTGTGACCCATGGCAAAAATGGAGATCACTATGTGCAGATTCAGTATGGCCATCTAGGGCTGTTTGAGACATTTAAGGGCATTCAGGACAGAGATCTGTGGGGGACTGGCCAATAGGACTTAGGCAAATCTTAGTCTTTTTGGAGAAGCACATGGACACCAAGTGGCATCCCCCTAAACATAAACATAAGCCAGCCCTATAGGTGTGTGCCCAGGCAGCTGAATCATGCCTTCGTTCTCCATCGGTGGGATGGAGAATGAGGCAGACTGAAGGCAGTGGTGACAGATTTGCTGTGACGCCAGCCCACATAGGAGGAAGCCAAGCCCGGTGGGCCCGGGTGGTAACTGGAGCAGCAGAACGATACGCGAGGTTGGAACCGATAGCAACTTGACTGTAAGGAGAACCAGATGTGTCAGCTGAACAGTACGATAAAGCTATGTGAGTTATGCAGGGTCATAAGGTTGCTGGTTTTTGGGGACAGCAACCGTCTTCGTGGTCTTCATTCATCAAGTGCCTAACATACTGGAGTCTGGGGGTGAGACGGCAGCTTTGTGACTGCTACAGTTTTAAAAGCTGTTTTTCACTAGTGGTGGTGCAGGTTCCCCAAGGCACTTGACTGCAAAGCTTAAGCTTGCTGGGAAAGTATTGTATGGAAATACCTCATGCTTGTATGAAGGGTGATGGAGCTTTCCTTACCACAAACACCATTGTATACATGCCAGAAGACAAAGATCAGAAGATGAATCACTTCTGAAACAGTGCCTTAAGTTCTCCCTGTCTCCTTTTGACTGATGAAGCCATTTTGCTTCTCTTAATTTTTGTCAGATACTCCTCAGCAACCCAGTATCTCCCACATCTTCCTTAAAGAATCTCTTCTCATGCCCACATTATCAAATCTGCCATACTCGCGTGGGTATATTACAAAAAGTTGCCTGAGGCAGCATGTAAGCTACTTTGCATGTGGAGCTTGCAAAATGTAGGGCTGACAATTCTGCAATTTTATTGAAAAGCTACAAGAACTGTTATGAAATTCCATGGTATCAGCAGATCCCACAGATCTATCCAGGGACCCCCGTCTGCATCTGTTACTTGCGGTACTATGCGTTCTGAAGGAGGCTGAATGTGGCAGCAGAACAGTGATGAAATAGTAATATTTATTTCTTGTGAATTTAAAGATCTAAGAACTCATGTGTATTGGGAGGGGAGACTTACCCAAGTGATAGTTAGAGAGATGATTTTGCAAGCTTTTCCTCAAGTGGCAGTGTAGGATCTCTTACTCTCCTTTTAAAAGAAGTGATCTGCTGCATTGAGTGAACATACTTGCTGTGCATGAGTTGGCCTAATATATCATTTTAGGTGCACATCTGCTGCTTAGGGTATTGGAAGAAATTCCTTATTATGTTATTTTTTATATTTTTTATTCCTTATTATGTTACTATTATTATTCCTTATTATGTTGTCCTGTACCAGCATACCAACATAGTATGTCCTCGGTAATGAATCCTGACCGTAGTTGCCAGCCAATGGCAGAACCAAGACAGACGTCTAAGGCGTGCTGCTGGTTTTCCTGTTTTGACAGCTCTCTGCTGCTTTCTTCACACACAGCATGAGTTCAACTCTGAAGCATCTGTGATTTCTAGAAAGATAAGGCGGGGAAGGTGGTTGTCTCCATAATACTTTGGAAACCTCAGAGTAGAAGGCACAAACATAAGATCAACAAATGTGTGTTGTGAGAAGCAGACTAGCAGGATAACAAAATTATCCTGCATCTAATGGAAAATAAAAGCAGACAGGTTAGAAACAGTAGTATTTTCTTACCCCATAATTTAGATGCCTGCACACTGGGCAGCTCCCGTGAGTTTTACGTTGAAAAGAGCGTGGGCATTGACTTGGTGCTGCATAGACAGTTCTTCAGCTGTGCTGGTGCGGTGTCTTTTTTAGATCTACACCCCCTTCCTCTCTCCTTAACCTGATGCCTCTGGCCAGCAGCCTGCGCTGTGGGTCTGCTTGGGATTCCGCTCTCCTGAGGGAAGTGGAGAGTGGCACGTCCTGGCTGGAGGGGCAGGGACAGGGGTGAACCCTCTCATAGGGCTTTATTGTAAAGACGACTTGCCTGCTGTTGTCAGAAAGAGTTTAGAGCTCAGTTCAGCATAGTTCTTTGAATAGAAAAAATTGAAGTCACAGTTACTTTGGTTAAAAATTAAAGATCATTGTGCTTTTAATCTTTTAAGCATTTAGCATAATCAAGTCAAATATCAGGGGCTTGAATGATATCTTTGAGGTTTGCCTTTCCTTTTTCTCACCACAGATGTAGTAGGAGAACATCTGTTCTGTTTCTTTGTTCAGCTTAACAATACTTCAGTATTATCAGAGAATTTTTGTCTCACTAATTTAAAAACATTCTCGCTTACAAGATTTTTTTTAAAATCACAGCTGGATTTAAAATTATGTTACTTTGCAAATGTGTGTGAGCATGTCAACCTATGTATACATACAGGAGTGCTGGTATGTATGTAACTTGACTGCGTATGTAGAGTCTGTATAAATGTTTTGGAAAATATTATCCGTTGTCATTCTTTATGGAACAGTCTTCTAGATGACTTGTTCTGGCTAGTGTTCAGCACGAGCATAAGTATGCTCTGATAGTATTTCCAGTTAAGATGATGGCCTTTGTAAAAACAGGGTGCAGGGTAATGTCATACTTAAAAGCTGAAGTAAGAAAACCTAAACTAAAAAGCATTTGTGAAGCTGATCATCAGTATGGAGACAGTTATTTATTCAACAGGATGGATCTAGAAATACCCCTGAAAGTCAGGTAAACAGAGCTGTTGCATTAAGTCGAAGATCTGGGTTTATTCCTGCTGTTCTCATCAGACATGCAGAGATGTTGGTGCTGAGGGGAGTGTCCCATAGATCTCAGTTTGGAAGTACAATTTGGCTCTAGTAGAGGTGATAGCTTTAGAAGAAATTTTTATGTCATATTTTATCCTCTGGAAGCTTAGGAAGTTTCTGGTCTGGCATCTTAATGGGAATGCCAGGGAACCAACACTGAGAGGTAGCTGGAAAACTGTCAACCTCTGCCCTAGCTGGCAATGTCAAAAATCTGTGCTTCTGAGAAGTGAGGCCCTTTGTTTCATGTTTAATGAGCAGCTGGCTGAAATTGTTAAAGAAATTTCAGATGAAGTTATATTTGAGCTGAGTAAGCTAATGCTGAGAAGCAAGAAGTTGGCCTGTGGACAGTCATCTCCCAGCTTTGTGGTGCCTGCCAGAAAAGTTAGGGCTTTCAGCTGTCTCTCTCTTCCTGCTCTCATGGTTGGCCTCCCAGGATCTGCTGGTTGTCAGCCCTTCTCAACCCAGTTTAGTTGAATGAAAGTGTTATGTATGTGAAAAGATCCATGTTAATATGAGTGTGAGTTCTCAAGTATAAATGGGGATCTTATATTTAATGTTTATGTTTATCTGTGCAGGTTCGAAAACATGTGAATGACCTATATGAAGACCTAAGAGATGGACATAACTTGATCTCACTCTTAGAAGTCCTTTCTGGAGACACCTTGGTAAGCTTTGAGGTGAAAAGCAGTGGTTCCAGTTTGTTATATATACATTTGCTCTGTTTGTTAACTCTTTGCGTATTGACTGCTGGAGGTTTCTTTGATGTTTTCCATAATCTGTGACTCGATACCAAAACCACAAGTTGTATTTCTGTTGGTAAAATATCCCATCATGAATTCTGCGGAGGAATGCAATCTGTTCACTTTGTTGCTTGTGGTCAGTGAGATTTACTTAATAGGGTAATGTGCTACTTCTTCTGTTCCTCCCTTTTCTTTACAGTTTTTCTTTGAACAAGTATTCGATGCTTAATATCTCTTCACATTAAAGGGAATAACTTACAAATAGCAAGGATAAAGTGTCCCTGAAATTGTCTAACACACTCCTCAGGTGTCATTTCCTTTCTTTGTGAGCACTACTTCCCTTGCTTGGTATTTGTTCTCTTCATTATGTTCTTCTTTTCATGCTCTTCTTTTCATTTGTGGTCTGTCTTGTGTTTTTGCTGTCCTGTCTCCTGTCTGTTATATTCATTAGCCAAGAGAGCGAGATTTTTTGAAGACCTTACGGTTGGTGAGTTCAACAGAAGCATGCGCAAATGAACAGCATGAGGATGTGGAGGATGAGGATAAGGGGGTAGGTGCCGACCCCCATAACTGTACTAACGTAGTGTTTGAAGTGTGGTGTCTGCTGATGTAAATCCTTAGTTCGGTGTGCTGCAGTAGTGTGCTGTAGAAAGGACGAAAGAACTCACGTTGGTAAACCAGAATATGTATGCTTATGATGGAGGCATGGTAAAGACACTTTTATTCAGCGTTTTTTCTGAAACGCAGATGTTCAAGAGTTGTATTTGTTTTCTTTCGTTAAACTGTACAAAACCATGGCGCACATGTGTGCTGGACAATGTTGTCAAGATGTTATAAAACAATCTTTTTAAATAATAAATAGGGAAATACTGTAATTCCATTAAACCAAGATTTTTTTTTTTAACTTGGAAACAGTAATGCCCACAGACAAGTTATTTAGACAAAGGCTTGAAGGCTCTCCTTAGTGAAGGCAACAGCAAAAAATTGATTGGTCTTAATTAGAAGCACCAGTCTACTGCACCCACGGTGTGTTTCACATAATATTGGATAATATTTTGAAATGAGGTATTTCAGATGAGCAGATCTGTTTGTTAGAATTGATCAAATGTTATAGTTATTTTTATCAAAGGAGACAGAGCTGTCACTTAACTTCTACTTGGACTACGTAGTGGCTACACAGTATACAGATCGTTTGCAGAGTTTATCTTTCTCACAACAAATGCTGAATTAGCGTTTCACTGTATTTTAACTATCCAGAAGGGAAATATCGGCTTACGAAGTGTAAAATGCGAAGTGCTTGTTAGTCCTAGTGAGCTGTGTCATGCCTTTGTGGACCTTGCATTACTAGTGTTTGCTACAGCAACTTGCTGTCGTAGGGCCTGAGTGCCTTCTGGGCTCCCCGTGTGTTGTGCTGCACTTGCAATTTCAGTGGAATTTGTGTGCTTTTTTTCCGGGGCATAACATAACTCAAAATGCTGCATTTTAGCTGTACATTTAAAAAAAAAAATATTTCCCCTCTGAGATTCTATACGTAACTATATAGTTTGGGATTCCTTATACCCTCTTTGTTGTGGAAAATCAAATTCCAGGTCTGCGGTCCTTGGTTCTGGCCGGGGACGCTACTCAGTAGCAAGGGCTGCAGGACTTGCTCCTGGGCTATCAGTGTGAAAAACAAGGAGCTAAACCAAAGTTTCAATAATGGAAATTAAAATGCTTTGTATTTTAGTTTATGCTTCTTATTCAACTCCATTTTCCCATGTTTCCTTCTGGCAAGCATCTGGTACTCCATGGGGGGAAAAAAAAGGCAGTTGAGGAAGGCTTGGGCTTACCTGTGTGTTCCGCAGTGATTGTCTGAGGAAATACCCATATTCATGGCTTATCCCTAGCAATTGTAGTCCGCTTCAGTTTATTGCTGTGAAAGTTTCTGAAAAATCTGAAATAAGGAAGAAGAATAGAAGGATTTGGATATGATGATGATGGTATAAATTTAATTGCTTTCCCATTGCTGATCTGTGACAGCTAAGTAAAATATGGTTTTTCTGTGTGATTCTTCTTCTTGGTGATTTTACACTAACTGCATGCGATTTTGCCATGTTTCCATTAACACGCCACTCATGCTTACTTTACAGTTTCTTCTTGCTAGTTTTGACTTTGTTTTGAGAAGAGTGACTTGTTAGTTTTTTTCATGCTTTATAATGTTCTTCTGGAGTCAAGAGTTTAAACTTACGCTCTAGGGCTGTATATGTTTTATTATTCTGTGTGGAGGAAGATATTATCTTTATTAGATGCTTTAAATAAAGATGTGTCGATATCATAAAGATTATAATAAATAATATTAAATAATAAAGTTTCATACAGAGGTAATCTTTGCCATCACAGGTTACCAGAGCAACATAAAGGTCCCTGACATTACTTATATTTTGCTTTGCATAATATACTCTAAATATTTTATAATAATATATTGCAGTTTAGTTTCTGTAGGTAGATTCATGTAGGGCCTTATTTAGTCCTCTTGACCGAAACGGTACTTTAGAGGGAAACAGCTATCAGCCTTGCATGGATCAGAGTTGCAGTTTGGGACCACTGATCTCTCTTGCCATCCACTGCACCAAAGAATTTCAACTACAGTTTAAAACTGTTAAAGCACACTTTTCCACCGAAGGTATTGGCTTTGTTAAAACTGTAGTGTTTCAAATGTTTTACACGGTGTCTTTTAAATTGAATTGTTTGTTCTTGGGTCTGACAAGAGAATCTAACAACTATTGTTTTCCAATTTTAGCCCCGAGAAAAAGGTCGGATGCGTTTTCACAGGCTCCAGAATGTCCAAATTGCACTTGACTATTTGAAAAAACGCCAGGTATGGTGAGAATGTTAATTAAAAGAAATAATGAAAATTTTGTCACCTGTAGCTAATAAATAAATAAAAATGTGTTCTGCTTGGTCTTTTATGCATACTGTACAACAGCTGTTGGTATATGCTTAGCTTCATCTCATGCTTGAGATGGTTGAGAGAGGTGTGACAAAGGTAACTTTACACCACCCCTCTCTGAGCAGTTTTTATTATTTTTTTTATTTGCTACTTAGAGGTTTGAAAAAATATGAGGTAGTAGACCATAGACAGATACTTAACTTGGTTATAAAAACAGATACCTTTTGGTATTTTGAGTGAAACTGCAAACTATCTTTTGGGTCACTGAGTAATGCACATACACTGACAACGCAGTTCTGCTTCGCTGAGTTCAAAGCCAGCTTTCCCTGTTAACTGAAGTGAGCCATTGAACAAATACGCTATGAAGTAAATGAATGGCTACTTCAAATGACAGTCACGACGGCATTTTTAAGCAGCGAGACCGCTGGACTTGTGCTGCGCCATGTCTTATTTGTGTAGGGGAGACCATGTGTGTTAAAGCGCAGGAGATGCAGGATCAGGTCATCCTCGTGTTTGTGAATGTGCAGGTGTCACTGGGAAGCGCAGGTTGCCATCACGCAGCCGTCGATTGTGATCTGAGGGTTTCTGTGCTCTCTTCAGCCTCACGGTTTTGTGGAGATGGTTGTACTCCACTGTACAAAATGCTTGTAGGGCTTTGGTGGTCTTAGCAAGGTGCCAGTGGGACTTGCATTTGATTAACGTTTCAGACCCCTGTTAGGTGTTTCTAAACCGTGTTTAGGAGGTAGCTTGCTCAGGCTGGCTGTATAACCTCCAAATACAACACTTTATTGTGATTTGAAGGTGGAGAGATCCTGTGTATGGATAACTTTGAAGCCCAACTTGGGAAAAAAAAAAGAAACAACGGAGAGAAGGCATATTTGGCTATCTTGTAGAGTTTTGCCAAACACAGTCAGTTTTTATAATGCGGTGGGATGAAAACATTTGGATTTGTTTTTAATTTCTTTTTTGAAATGTGGAATATACTCTATCCCCAAGGGAACGTTTTTGGTTTGTTTTTATTCTAGTAGTTAAGATTATGTCTGCAGATGAAGAGAAGCACATGCCTTTGCTTGCTCGGTGTTGATAACAGGGCATATGTGAAAAATCATGTGCATGTAACTTTACTAACATAAGTTTATAATACCTTTTAGCTGAGTCATTTTTAATTGCCAGGCCATATGGGTACATAATACATACAAAAAAAATATAATAATAAAATATGACAAAGAAAATAGAATTATTGAACTCACTCTGGATCTCAGTTTATTGGAGTGGCAAAAATGTCAGCCTTTGTTTTAATCCTGTTAACCATTTCAAGTTTCCAGCACTGTGAATGAGTACAGCAGCAGAAGCGATAAGAAGCATTGTCATGATTAAGCTACTGGTTATTTAAATGTGGTATTAAATTCCTGATTTTGTCAAGGCAGTTCTCCTGCTGCTGAATTCTTGCTTTGGTGCAGGAGAGCGTGGGGCGGAGGAAAGGCGGTGATAGCTTCACAGTTCCTGAGACCGATACATCACAGTTACAGATCGTTGTATTCTTGTTGTCCTTTCCCCCTTTATCATGCCTTCCCCCCCCCGACACAGACTGAGGTGAAGGGTGCGTGGCACAGGGAGCAGATCTGCTGGCGTAGTGACACCTGAGGGATCTTCTCAGCTCGGCGTGGGTGGGAAAGGGCAATTCCCAGAGGGCCGTTTGCAGCCAGTATGTAATTCCTTTCTGCTTTTGAGAATTAAAGAAATCAACAGAGTAGGCTCAGGAAGCGAGTAATGCATCCTTTATAGTTGTGCCTGTGTAGTGCAGCATGTATTTGTGGCATATTTATTTCAATTTTGTCTGTATTTTCTTTCCACGATGGCAGGTGAAACTGGTTAACATTAGAAATGATGACATAACAGATGGGAATCCCAAGTTGATATTGGGGTTGATATGGACCATAATTTTGCACTTTCAGGTAAGCCTAGTTTTCTTGGCATTATGTTTTTGGTCGGATTCTTGCATACAGTTATGATGAATGTGTGAACTTAAGACAGGGCTCCAGATAGGCTGTGCAAAAATACAGATTATGACTCTTTTCTAATGTGTATATGAAGGTTTTGATGATGTATCTTATCTGATGTAGACTGAAGTTGAAGGTGTAATTTGTTCACTGTCTAATTTCCTGTCTGTGGAGTGAGATTCAAAAATCTCTTGATTTTAGAGCGTCATTAAAGACAATGGTTGGTGTATTTCTTCCAACATTTGGGCAAACTGGTCTTGTTTTACTCTACAGGCTTCTTTTGTTGAATATTAAAACGTAAGGAAGAGTTTAAAATCTTTTTTTCATTCCAGATCTGAGTTTCTCTGCTGATAACGAGTATGTCAGCAAGCAGCACTGTCCGCCTTTCCGAGCATCCCTACCACGTCAGCGTTTGTGTTGGGCGCCGGCGATGGCAGTGCGGGTCACACTAGGTGGCACTCTGGGTGTTGTACACCGCCGGGATTGTGTACAGTATAATGCAGCCTTACAGCGCGTGGTGTTAAATTGCCTCTCAGAATGGGGCTTTCACAATGGCCGTGGCTGGAGATGATGTAATTCAGATGGCAGATAATTCCCATTTAGTGACTGCAGCGTTGTTAGAGATAGACCCTGTGCTGAGCAGGCATTTCAAGCGATCAGAAAATTACATGATCATACAGAAAAAGGAATATCCTGCACTGGATTTATGATTGGGAAAAAAAGAAAAAAGACGGTTAGCATCTAATTTGCCTTACTGCAAATCCTAAGGAGGAACAGAAGACATGAAGGGGGCCAATGTGGCTCTGGTCTAACAAGGGTGCACAGCTTAGCCCGGGCCAGTGCACAGGGTAAAGGAGAAACCATCAACTGCTCACCACTAGCAGGGACCTGAAGTGTTCCCTCAGCTCCCCTCTGACATGTCAGTCTTTGCTCCTGCATGGTTATACAGAGAAAGAAAGCTGGCCTTAAATATATTTAAGAATGACCCACAGAATTAGGGAATGACTGAATGTTGCTGTGTGAAATAACTAGGGAGCAGGATTTTTAAAAAAGTATTTTCTGTCTTTTTGCTATGAATGGCTGCAGTACCTCCACTGAATGCGGAAGGGATTCGTAAGGTGAAGTGAGAGATGCTTGCTGTGCTAATCTGTGGTACCGTGGCGTTTGCCTGTACGCCGCTTCTTTTGAAGTATATGGCAGTTTGGTGTCACTGACACCCGTGTGTGGCTGATTTGGGTTCAGAATGTGTAAGGAGGTTCAGAAGAAGGTGCATACTTGCGTCTCGCATAGTTTTTTTGTCTTCCCTTAGATTTTTAATGAGGGAAAGATCCAAACAGAAAAGTGTTAACGGCAGAGTCTTCACAAAGGGATGAAGCTTCATGACAGTAACTGTGTTTTATGCATGGAGTAATCCTATAGATATTGGGCAAGTTACAGTGAGATTCAGTGTGAATTTAAGACACTTAAATCCAGGTGCTTATGGGGAGCTGTGTTAATGTGTTCTCTAAGTTGTCCCTGTAATCTGATAATCTGAGCGACAGATCAGTCTATACAGCTAGTATAGCCTGGAGAGTGAGTCAGCTAACCAGCTACTAAAGGCTCAGTCCGTTTGCCTAAACATAAACATCTGTGTTGTTGGAGATTTATGAGACACCCGTGTGAAAAATGACGTAGGTCTTATGGGAAACCCACTGTCATCTGGGAAGAGATAGATCAGGGCAGGATAAACTGCATCTTAAATGGTGGTAAATGCAACAGATGTGAGGCTTGAAGGGCTAGTGAGTGCACTGGGTGGGGTTGGTGGAGTAATTCAGGTCGCTCGTGGTAGGTGCCCAGAGCACCTGCTGAGCTGTACAGTTGTCCAGCATAGGTGCTTAGTGTGATCTGAGATGACACATCGTGCCCAGCAGGATATGCAGTGGGAAGCAAGTTTCCTTAGGTCCTGTGGTGTATCTGCTATCTCCATATAGCTCTCTCAGATAGTTCTAAGTGGCTCAGATGTTCTGGATGGTCACTTGACTTTCTTCTTATGTCTCTACTTCCAGGTGTGACACATTGCTGTTCAGGGTGCGTTAACTGTACCAACTAGGGCTTTTGATTCAGTTTCCTAAAGACAAGTGGTATTTGAGTGACATCTGAGGTGTGCTAGAGTATCCAGCACGTGCATGTGGAGTTCTCTGATGAGATGCCAGATCTAGGAGAGAGTTGTGCTCTTCTAGACCTGCAGCTGGAGGCCAGTTGGGATATAACAGGAGATCTCAAAGAGCTCTAGAAGCCCATGTTCAAGAAACTTAAATGCTGCTTCCACTGAATAAAATGGGCTCTTTAAGACACCTCAGCGCAGCTGTCTATATATAGGTGTTTATGTGCTGGCTAGGTCTTGATCTGAACTGCCCCTTAAATTTTCCTGGCATTTGCAGAAGTAGTTGATTTCTCAGTGAGTCTAAGGAGCTGCTTGCTACGGGATGTTACTGCCTTTGCTCCATCAGTTATGTGTTCTAATAATGCTGCAATCTGGGAGGTAGTCAAGATGCCAGGGATTTTTTTATTCTTTGGCTGTTGATTGTGGCTTCTTGTTTCTCTGAGTCATGGCACTTATCTGGAGGAAAATAATTCCTCAAAACAGAAAATCCTTTTGAGTATTGGAATTAATTTAGGAATGATTTAGGGGAAAGAGATGATGAACAAAAATAAAATATGATACACATTTGAGGATAAAGTTTCTCTTGTGTCTGAATTATGTCTAGAGATGGTTATGGCTTTGTGATTTGGTACCCATAATTAGATAAATATAAATTTTCTTCTAAGTTATACCACTGACTTTTCTTGCAGCTGCGTAAGTCCAGAGATTATACATTGTTCTGTGTCCCAAGTAATTGCATGTAAGATACAGAAATGATGGAATGGGAGATCTGGTGGTTTACTGAGTTGAGTATGTTAGAAAATAATTTGTCCTGTGGGTACTGAAAATCCCTGAGACATGTATGCTAGTAGGATTTAGGCAATCTTTCAATGTATGCATTTCACATGCTTTTAATAATATGTGGCTTTTTTAAAACTCAGTTTTGTAATGCAATAACTACTGTAAGTTATTTTCCTGACACCTGTGGAACATGCTACATCAGATTACAGTATTTTGTGTAATTATAGGCTGTATGTATAAATACCCAAATTAATACTTAAATGGACTCCTCTTTCAATACCCAGTACATTTTCACTGATGACACTGGAGATGAGCAACTGTAAAGGAAAGCAGAATTTGGCCTCAGTAAGTAACCACAGTTTTAGTAAGATAATTTCTCTGAAAATTGGCAATCATTTCTTTTCAAACCACTGCAAACGTTCTTTAATTTAACAAATGTTAAATATTTAGAATAACTTGCAGTTAGTTGAAAAAAAAAAAACAGGCCAAAACAAAGCTAAACCTGAAAATTTAAACTTTCAGGCAGTCAAAATTAGGCCTCTGTGAACTCAGAACTTAGATAATTTCTGGATCTTCTAAGTCATGACTTGGTAGATGTTTTCTGTTTCAGTGTCATCGTCATTTTGCAACTCAGGAGCTGCTGTGAGACACTTTTCCTTCCACCCTCCCCAGCTCCCTGCTGTCAGGCCTCTTTGCAGGATGCTGCTTGTCAGGGCTCCGGTGGGTAAAGATGTTCCAGCACCTTCCAGCCACCCCTGGCCAAGCAGCTGCTGTCTCTTGGGCCTCCTTCGGGCACGGGTCACCTCTTCCCCTTTCTCTTGTCAGCCAGAAAATACTTTTTTTTTTTTTTTTCCTCTGTTGATTCCCCAGAAGCCTTCGAGCAAAATTCATTCTTAGCGGTCTGCCCCAAAGCAGTCTGCAGACTGTTGGTTTGGTCTAGCAGATCAGCAATTAAATACTTACCTGTGTTGGGTGGAAAGGTAAGAAGGGTGGATTTGTTTGGAGATGACTTGGCTGAGATAAAGGACAGCTATCCAGCCTTTTTTCAAGTTCCTGATAACTCTTGCTGCAATTAGGTGTTAAAGAGCCTGCAGTACAGGTAATAATTTTGAAGTGCTCTTGTGTTGGTCACGTAGGCTATGACCTTCATACAAGGTATGAGAGGTGGCCAGAGGAGGAGACAGCTCAGCTGTGGTGGCCCGTTCCAGTCAACAACGTGCAGAAGGCAGAGGAGTAACGGGATGTTCTGGGGCCTGTGCACCTTGCTCTGCTTCAGTGGCTCTGCTGTTCAGTCCATGATAAGGATCACCGTGCAAGAGACATACTGCCTGCTTTCCTGAGGTGGAAATGTGGAGTTAGAGAGCTGGGGCTCGCCTTCGCTTGCTGTTCTCCTGGCACCCGTTTCTGCTGGGAGCAGCTGGTTCTGAAGGTTGCCTCTGGGTCTTGTCCGAGCCCTGAGCCTTGGAGCCCAAGGACTGAAGTTTAATCTGCCTCTGCTTTGAAATAGCTAGAACAGTTCAAGGTCTGATCTTCTCAAAGATTTAAAGATGGAGCTATGCAGCCAGTTGTCAAATCTCTGACTGTAAGTGATTGTGGGATAAACTGTGTTCCACCTGGCAGCTGCGATTCCCAGTCATTAGCCGTTGCAGCAGAGCTGTCATTCAGTGTTTGGTGGGGTATACTCTTCCTGTATTTTACTCCTCAGATGAACTGCTAGTTATCTCTTCTGGAGTTCTTCAGCACTTAAAAAAAAAATAAATTGCTAACTCTCAGGCAAGAAGATGAATGTGGAGTTCTAGGAATTTCTGGGACTCATCTGAGTCACAGCAAGGACAAGAGGCATTAAGGCTCGTTGCAGAGTCATATTTAGACTATATCTCTACAAATAGTGGGTATCTGTAGCAGGATAAGATTTATAAGCAGTTAGCTCATCTCTTTGATTCTCTGTGTCCTTAATCCCATAAAACCACCAACAAGGAGCAAATTGCTCTTTTTGTAAGCCATCTCACTGGATGTAAAACCTCTCCTGTTCAGGGTCATGACTTTTGGTAGCTCAGCGGTACCTGAAAACAGAACAACTCTTTAGAGTTTTGAGGAGTGGTTGCCAGTATGGCTCGAACCGCTCCAATTATAACCTTTTGTTTGAGCTGGCAAGCCTTTATTTTTTGCCTTGTTCTTTATCTTGTGCAGCTTTAATTTTCACTTTCTCTTTGACTTATGTCTATCTCTCTGTCATTCTGCATGTGACCTTTGGGCTGTGCAACAAAATGCTTGCTGATTATCTGTTATGCTGTTTTAGTACCATGAAATGACATCTCGCTTTTGCTGTGTTGCATAAACAAACAAAAAAGTAGAGCGGGAAGGGATCTTAGATCCAAAACTGCCTGAAATGTATTCCTAGTAGGCTTCTGATCACGTTATTCTAGGATAAAATATACTAGGTGCAGTTTGATTGGCAAAGTGGAATAACCTTTCCTTTCAGAACATTTGCTAACCGTATGAAACCAATGATAAAGCGTAAATTAGCAGTGTGCAAAGGATGGAATGGTCTCAGCATTTTGCAGACTAACAAATACGCAGATATTCAACAACATTGCCACTATAATGTGCAATACACCTGTCCCGTGTTAAGAACATAATGGATTCCCCAGTCACAGACATGCTTGACAAGTTACAGAAATCTGTGGTTAAACGCAAACCGATACAGATTGGCCTGAGCTGTTTCATGTCGCGATGCTAATCCTTTGTTTGCCATGTCTTAGTGTTAACCTCTCATTTGTGATTAAGTAGCCTCTAAGACAGATCAAGTTGCAGACAAGTGTTGGTCTAATCCTTTATTCATGTTACACTTCTTAAGGGTTTATGCGCCAGAAAGTCTCCTGCTAATCTTTCTTTAAAACTTTCTGGCATTGGTGGGTATAAATTTGTATTTTTGGTGGCCTTTTTTGTTAGTTTTTTTTTTAAAAAAAAAAAAAAAAGCAAAGAAAGATAACAACCCATCATAGTATTTTTAACAGCTTTGATCATCTGGATCTTTGGCTTTAGCCAGCGCTGAGCTTCTGCTCGGGTCTAGTCAGATGTTGGAGACCAAGCCTCTGGTGTGGTCAGGTCTTTGCTATGTTGTGGTGGTTCTCATAGGCTTTGGTGACAGTCTCTTTTGATGCTTTATAGTATCATATTTCTTTGCTCTAGCAGACAGATTTTGGAAGAAATTTCAGTTTCCCTTTTCTGAATCTCCAGTTTAATCCTCTTATCCCTGTCTCTTTCCTTGCTGAGACCAGTTATGACTTTATAGAATTTCGGTTAGCTGAAAGTGGTCATTTTGTCTTTAGTTACTCGCATGTTGATTTATCATCTTCCTTTAATATGGAATATCATTTTGCATAGGGTTTTCTTTGATATAAAAAATGCCACAGCTGATATAAATGCAATATGTGAATTCTTTTGTCCTTGATCTTTACTTTGGTTCAAGAGCAGAAGTGACTTAGAAAGTTAAAGGGACTATAAAGTTTGTTGTTTCTTTCTTTTTTTTTGACTATAAAGTTTGTTGTTTCTTTTTTTTTTTATTTGACATTTTAATGACAGTCAGTGTGCCACTGATTTGAACAGGAGTTTTGAAATAACAGAATGCTTTGAGGACATTCTCTGGAAGAAGGTGATATCATGCTGACTATTAAACAGATGTAAATAGCTTAAAGCAAATACGTACTGAATCATGCTTCATTAAAACAGTTAAATAGTTTAATATAATTATTGTTTAGAAACTTCAGTGCCCATGTGTCTTAATTTAAGTATGCATTGAAAATTTAAATTTGCAGTATTTTTAAGCAAATTCTTAACTCCTGTGAAATTTGTGGAGGAAGAACAACAGTGGCAGTGTACTTTTGGTAGGCTATATTTACTTGAATAATTTACTTTATATTTACTTTAATGTGTATTTGATTAGACAGTACAGCATGAAAAGTTGCAATTGTTCATTCAAATGCTGGACACTTTAACATTTTACATAATTTCTATTTTATCAAGACAATCATAAGTCTTTTTTATAAGAGTACATAATGAAATATTATTATACTGTGATCTATTTGACCACAGATTATTGTTGTTCGGCATGTTGTTGTTAAACTAGAAGCTGTATCTGTGTGAAATTAAATCAGTCTTGGTCCGTTGCACTGCAAAGTCCTGAATCATCTTTTCTGATGAGAGAGGAGAAAAGTATATTTTCAGGGGTAAAAGCCATTTGTTTGTATGAAGACAGCAATGTCAGTAACAAAGACTATTTTTTTTTTTTCTATGTGCTTTTCTGTTAATTAAGGGGGCCCACGTCGGGACCCAACTCAGTCACTTGTGGCAGTGTGTTTTAAAACAGCGTGTCCTCTGGGCCATGTCTGAAAGTCACTGCTATAAGCTGAGAAAACTTTTTTTTTATTGTGAGTTAAGGGAGCAAGTGTCACAACCGCACCTCTGTGTTAAGCAGACTACAAATGCAAATACAAATCAAGGCCATGAAAGAGTGTGGTCATAGCATAAACATCTGCTTTGAAAAAAAATGTGTTAGCATTGTGCCTGTACGTAGCTGTCCTTTTATCAGTGGTACACAGCATTCTGTAACACTCTTCTAGTCCCTTAGTGTTACGGTATAAAATTTTCGAAGCATTACTGTCAATTTTTACCCCAGTGCCCTCAGAGCAGTCAGCAATGAGCATCTGTGTTCTTGGAAATTCTTTGAAGGCTGATGCTACTTCTTTGCTGTGTTACTCATTCTAGATCCTGTCAGTAAAATGTTGTAGAATACTTCAGTGGAACTGGCCCCTGGGGATAAAGTCTCTGCGTTTCATTATTGCAGTTCCTTTTTAATAAGCAAGGGAAACTCAATGGCAGCACCTGATAATGCTTGGCGAGTCACTCAGTAGTTCGTTCTCGGCATGAGAAACCATACACATCTACCCCTGCTGATGTGCGTGGCTTTTAGTAGGTTTAGCATATCAGTAACAAAAATGAAGTGGAAACATAAAAAGATATTTTCCAAATAAAGTGTGCTGGTGATTAGACTTAAGTTTTAAGAGTGTACATTTCTACCTAGTTTCAGGTGTAGCTGGATGCTCCTTGGCTGTTATGTTCAGAGCTACACAGAGATGCCCATGGAACAGGAGCATAGGAGGAGGATAAAGCTCTGTTTCTATAAACAGTAGCTTTGTGGACAGTTTTCTAGACAGACTGGCTCTTACGATTTGCTTTGCCTGTATCTGCCAGCAGCTTTAAATCTGCTGCAAAGTTCCAGCCCCTAGTACACAGCACCATGCCCCTGAGCAAGCCATTGTGCCTGTGTGATAGTAGTGAAGCAGCAGGTTATTTACAGCTGACAAATCAGTGAAAAATCACAGCCGCTATGAAAACTCCACACACAAATAACAATTTGACCCCCAACAAGCTGTCAGAGCAATCTCTGATCCTTCACTTTAATCTTCTCCTCTGTAGATCATTGGATACATAATAAAAACATACAAAGTGCAAACCAAATCTGCCAGCTAAATCCCTGCTACTCGCTGCACTGCTTGCTTTTGGATTTGAAGTGTAGCTAATAGTTTCAAAGGTTGCTGCATAGATTTCTACTTTATCTTGCTCAAGTTACTAAATGAAACAGGAAGTTAAAATGCATGTGAGAGTTTTCTGTTGCTCATAACTGCTATGTCATGTCTGTGAAAGGCCATCGGCATTACAGCCCAGCGCTGAAGCAGTGATGTTTATTTAAGAGGATTGGTGGCCAGAAATAAGCTACAGTGTCTAATCGGACACAGGCCCTGCCTGGGCACCGTGCCACCACGTTTATTGCGTGTGCGCTTCTCATAAGCAAAATGGCTACGTGCTGAGGAGGGTGGATGTGAAGTCTGGAAGAAATTACGGCACAAACGGCGGTTCTTAACTTTCTGAGGAGGATTGAAGTGTATGTAAATATAAAGGAATGAATGAGCCTATGCGACTGTGAGTTACCGAAAGCCAAATGGGGAATGTCTGTGGATGTGTGAGGGCTGAAAAGGAAGAACAGTGTTTAGATCCTGCCAAAGCTCCCTTAAGTCCAGCTAAACATTCCCCTGGAAGAAAATATTTCAGAAGAAAAAGGAGAAAGAAATCGACCGGGGAGGGACCAGATTCAGCACAGGTTAAAGAAAATGAAGAAAAAAGCCAGAATGAAGTGGGGATTTCAGAAAACACCGAGAATCGTCCCAAGATTGTGGGACTGGCTGACTCCTTCCCCCGGAGAGTGACAGTGGCTGGTAGTGCACTGCCCGTGAGTACAGACCTTTCAGCTGATCTTGTTAAAGCAGAAGTTTTACCGGGTGAAACAAAGAGTGATTTTCTTTGTGGGGACAGTTTTCATGGTGATAATCAGAAGCTCACCAAGTCTGATGCAGCAGAGACATGGTTAAAGGAACAAGACAAGAGGAGTTCAGAGAAATGCTGTACACAAAGGAGGAAATACTCAGAGGATGGCAGGAGGAGAGAATTAGCGTTCCTGAAGAAATCTAATGGTCTTTGTTACAGAAAAGCAGCCAGCTTGGATTCTGCTATCCACATTTTAGGCAGACAGTGTGAAGAAACAGGGTTAAAAGCAACTTCTTGTAGAATCATTGATGATGTCCCAGAAAGCAATAAATCTGAAAAGTTGCATCACTTTTTTTCTGAAAGCAAAAGCGATCCGCTGCTTGAACAGAAGAGATTTTATTCTTCTGATGCTGCGCTTTCTGAATTGCCAAAAGAAAAGGCATTATTTAGCATTCCACCAAACAGGAGCAAGGTAAATATTTTGGCACAGTACATTATATTTGAAAGTTAGCTAAGAATAAATATTGGAACAGCCTTTTTACTGTTACAAAAATATCTTCGCTTTGCTGTATATAAGCCTTTTACATGCTATGATACTACAGGTTGTCGTAGGATAGAACGTATTACTTCATCTTTTTCACCAGTTAAGTAATACCTCTGTACTTCAGGAGTGTTGGTGTATCCTTCTGCTGTTTTGCTGTCTGTAGTTTGATTTGTTTCCTAACTTAGGAAAAAGATTTTCGTGATAAAATGGTTCTAGAAGGTGGAGTGAATTTTAGAGAGTTGTTTAAGTTCACATTCAGTATCTCCAGTAAGTATTCGTATCAACTTTTGACGGTCTTGTAATTCCTTTGGGTCCTGTATCAAGCAATGGAATGTTTCTAATTCTTTTCAGTTATAGCCAATAGGAAATGAAAGAAGATAGAAATATGTAGGCAGTTTGAAATAGAAAAAGTGAACGTAAGGCATGTTAATAATGCTGTACGCTTCTTTTAAAAGGTCTTTCCTTCTAGAATGTTTGTATAACCTATTAATTATTGAAATTCCACCTTCCTGCGAGGGTAGGATTATTTTCCTTTTACAACGAAAGAAACCGGGGTATGAGCTTAGTTGCAGAATATTAGAAGGAAAGTGATTTTTTGTCTGTTGGTATCCACGTTCACCAGTTCAATCCCTATTACCAGTTCTACCTCGCTTATCTTCAGCGCAACTGAACTCTGTAAGTGTGGGTCAAATGCTGATACCAGGTCTGGTCCAAAAGTGATTCCCCTTGCTCACAGGGACATCTGAGCTTGAAGCTGAGTGAACAGAGGGAATGGACGTATGCCAAAGGTACTCTTTCCAGCAGAGAGCTAACTGCACTTCCATTGTTTATATAATTTACTTCTGTAACAGGAATCACATTATACTTTTTCTGAGCTTAGCTTTTAAATACAGATAACACATCCAATTACAACACACAGTACACACTAGTACAAGTAGCCTCCTAATATACACGGAGATCTTTGCCCTCTTAATCTTAGCTGGAATTCAGTAACGGCTTAGGGTTGTTCTTTGATTCGAAAAAAACGTCATTACTAGGTAAAAGAGTATGAGGCCTTGTCTGTTCAGCCAAGCATGGCTGCTTTTTCCTCTATAATCAGAGTAATACAACTTCTAGTATTGCTGCAGTTACTGCTCCAACTGGGTGTATACACCTTGTTACCACAGGGGGAAGGGGCAGAAAAACGTGAGGCTTTTGTTGAGCACCTGCGTCAGTACTGAGACTTGTGTTGGTGGTATCAATAAAACACTGCATGATGGTACAAATATGAAATCTACCGACAGATCAAGCTAAATGCCCAGGTTACTGAAATATGTGATTTTCAGTTCAGTTCCCTTTCTCCACCCAAAGTTGTGAGTATAAGTAATTGTAAGAGCTCCTAGCTTTGACCTGAAAACAAAGCCAGGAAAAAGACTGGATTTCAGACTCTAGCTTATTTTACAAAGTCATGACTCTTTTCCTTTTGATTGCTTTTCAGAACTAAGTATTTTCATGTCTTGCATTTCAGTGTAAAACGTTAAAGCTGTTATTAATACAAATCCACAAAGTTCCTGTTATCAGCCAGAGATGATCCACACGGTTTGCAGATACCAATCTCAGTTTTTGCCATGTACTTTACCATAATTACAGAGATCAGTAGCCTCCATTCACCTTGTCGACTAATCCATGCTGTAATGTACTCTCAGCTTACGCAGTGCCTCAGATGTGGCTGCTATTTGAAAGCGTGTTGGCTTTTCAAGCTGAGGGGCAGACACCAGAGGACACTCATTGGTACAGCAGGCTAATTTGCACTGCAACAGAGAGACAATGTTTTACGTTCTGCAACAGCGTAGTCCTCACTACTGGGATATATCCTTTTGAATTTCTTTCTGTGGCATGTCGTCTTAGGTGTCTAAAACAATTACAATTTTGTTGTTCAAATATGTGCTACCACATTAACTCTGTCTTCCTATTTACAAAATCCAGGTAAGCAGGGTGTTTTGAAGCTTCGTTCCTGGCTGTTCACCAGCACCTGTGAGAGAAGTTTTTTACTCTCTGCTGGGGCCTAATTTCTACACCCTTGTTCCTAATACAGGAAGATCACTACCTCAAGCAAGATATGCTCTGATACAGTTCTAACGCAGGGCTGTCATAGAGCAGATGATAGTTTGCATGAAGGTCAAGAAGTTGTGACTCAAGACTGAAACAGGTTTCCTGCAGCAACTTCCCCTTCTCAGTGATGTTTTAGCACAATGTAGGTAGAGTAGAAAGTCAAGGCTGTAGTTTTGGCTTCTCTGCAGGGGACACTGCCACTGTGATATTCGATGTCTCCTGTGTTGAAAAAAGCTATGGTTTTCATTCAGTATCAGCAAAAGATAGCTACCAGCTTGGGTTACCGTCAGTTTTTGGTGGTAGCAGCCTGTGTCGAAACCACTGACTTATGTGTATGATGTCATACACATAAAAGTATTATCATTATTCTTCCAATTTAATTTGTGGTAGTTTCAATTCCAGTTTATAGATGTTAACCTTTTCTTTAGAAAATAACATCTGATACATAAACAGAATCACTCATCTACTTCCAGTACTCAGCTGTTGTTTTGGCTGCAAGTTCCTCAGCTTTTTTTTGCCATGCATCTACATAATGTTTGTGGATTTCTTAGCTACAGTACTAGTAATAATCTGCAAGAAAAACCCCCATGTATTTGAGTCACGTTACAGGCAATATATGTGTTTTTAGACAAAATAAAAAGTAGATAATTTGTAATCAGCATATTCACTAGAATATTTCTGGCTAAATAGTCATCTGTTTATTGCAATTATTGCAAATAGTTGTAAGATAACAAGACACCTTCCAACCGTCATATAAGCTCATATAAGCTTGTATAATCACAGGGACCTCTGGAGATCACCTAGTCCAACCCCCCTGCCAAAGCAGGGTCACCCAGAGCAGACTGCACAGGACGTCATCCACGCAGGTCTTGAATATCTCCAGAGAAGGAGGCTCCACAACCTCCCTGGGCAGTCTGTTCCAGTGCTCCGTCACCCTCAGAGGGAAGAAGTTCTTCCTCATGTTCAGATGGAACTTCCTGTGCTTCAGTTTGTGCCCATTGCCCCTTGTCCTGTCACTGGGCACCACTGAAAAGAGCTTGG
>Ga0065711_1033020_pt1 | contig 26253 bp, 20 predicted proteins | sample Hoacrofraction12_FD_59098 | JGI IMG/M metagenome (GOLD analysis project Ga0065711, IMG submission 59098) | Hoatzin crop microbial communities from Cojedes, Venezuela - Epithelial fraction 12 v2 (version 2) | ecosystem: Host-associated > Birds > Digestive system > Esophagus > Crop | place... | reverse complement strand
GGTACACTCTAACTCTTCATCCAGGTCATTGATGAAGAAGTTGAACCAGAATGGTCCAACTCCTTACCCCTGGGGAACCTCACTAGCTACAGGCCTCCAGATAGACTCTGCTCCGCTGACGACAACCCTCTGAGTTCTGCCATTCAGCCAGTTCTCAATCCACCTCACTGACCACTCATCCAGCCCACGCTTCCTGAGCTTCCCTATGAGGATGTTATGGGAGACTGTGTCGAAAGCCTTGCTGAAGCTGAGGTAGACAACATGCCCTGCTCTCCCTTCATCTGCCCATCATAGAAGGCTATCAGACTGGTCAAGCATGCTTTCCCCTTGGTGAATCCATATTGACTACTCCTGATAACCTTCTTTTCCTCCACTTGCTTAGACATGACATCCAAAATGAGCAGTTCTATCACCTTTGTGATGGAAATGATGAATTTAAATTTTACTACTGGCTTTCATTCAAAAGACTAGTTGAATCTGTTCTGGCAGCTAGGATAGAAGAAAGGAAGAAGAAGCAGAATTGTACCAAATCGTTTGTTTGTTTTACAAGGACTGTGGAATTTGGCCATGGATTGTGCTGTCTAACCTATGAAAGTGGAATTTCAGTCATAAATTGAGGACAATGGCAAGTGATTGCAAAAGAAAATAAAATTACATCCACTGTGACTTATAAAGATCTCTCCTTCATGGAACATTTTTCATTTTCTATTTGTTCACCTGTGAGCAGTTCAGAGAAGCAGCTGTCTCTACACTGTGCAATAGGTAAAGTTTGTCAGAGGTTTGAAGGGCAGTGGGGAGCAACCTTGAAAGAAAAATTTGAGATCATCTGTAGTATTTCATTTAGAATAATATTGTAGCATGGCTAATGGTGATCTTGCTTCACTGAATGTCGCTTGTGGTCCTAGTCAGGAGCTGCAACTCTGAAAGGCACTGAAAGTTTAAATGAAAGTAATTTAAAGAAGTTAAACTGAGAAGCATTTGACTTAATTACAAAGAGAAAGAGAGAACATTCCTCATCAGTAATTAACTGCACATAGGGTGATTTACATAGAGTGTGAGAATAATGGCCAACAGCTTTACAATTCCCCAGTCCTTTCTTCTCTGGGTCGCATCATAACTCCAAGACCCCTTTTTTCACTGAAGTCCAGTGTTCGCATTTTGGGGAAATTTCTGTATAATTCTGTGGGCTGTCACAAAAGGCTCAGAAGTACACTTAGGGCCGTGTCTAATAACTTGCAAAATTAAGAAGGAAATATTTAGTAAGACTTTAGTAAAGATTAAATGAGCTCTAGACAAATTGGTATCATGTACCCAAAGGGAGGTATTTTAATGTGCTGTTATCTCATGAATTAACTTTTATGTGCATTGTATATGCAGACCAAAACATTGGTAGCCTAATTATGGCAAGACTATCCTTTTTCCTGTTGTTCTATAGTCAAACATTAGTGATCTAATTCTTCCTGAATTGAAATCATTTAAAGCATGTCTTACACTTTAAAAATTTCCTTTGTGACCAAGCAGAGCAGAATGTGTTTCTGCGCTCAGGCTTATTTTCTGCCTTTGTTGGTTTTTTTTTCTTCCTTCAGCACAGACTTTGATTTTTCTATTAGCTGTATCTTAGAGTGTGGTTTTTTGGAGTGGGGAGGCGTGAGAAACTTGTGTTTCTGTGCTACAAGCTGGAACAAAGAAGGCCTGAGTTTCTTCAAGCTGCATTAATCAAAACTCTGTGAAGGGAAGAGTTTGGGGGGAGCCTGGAGAGGACAGGAGGTTCACGTTGTTCAGCTCTAGGCACCAGTAATATGAGGAGCATTTTTTGGTGCTTTGAGTTCTTGTGGAGTGAGAGTTAGCATCTTCAGAGTGGAGCCTCCTTAGTCATAAAATAATCTAGCTGTGGCTAGGTCAGGTGTGTGTTAGGTGTGATGCCTAGCGTCTTACAGGCTTTGCCCCTGACTTCAGCTAAACTTGTAGATGAGTCCCTTGATTATCATTTCCTTTCATCAGTCTGTGTTTGTTAGTGTTTGTGTCTCTGAAACTTAGAGTAGCTATTTAATATCAGCAGGACAGTTTTGATTGGCACTCTTTTTATTTCTTTTTTCTTAGATTTATTTAAAAAAGGAGAGAAGTTAATCCACTAGTTCTAAAGCCTTTGCCTAAATTTGATTTTGATGCCATAGTGGTTCTATATCCGTAAACTGCACTTTCATAGTCTTTTTAAGCATGCACATGTTTTAAGGGGCTATAAATACTTTCACTTCAAACTTTAGTTGAAACAACTGAGCAAAAACTGTGCCCTAGTAGATACCTGTTCGTTGCCATGACTGATGATATACTTTATAAAGATTTGTGGGGGTTTTGGTTTTAATTCGTTTGTTTGGTGGGGGTGTTAGCCTGTAGCAGTAATCCGTTTTAAAGATGAAAATCAACACAGTGATTGTTTTGAAATTTGTTTTCACTGCTATAAAGCTTTTGTTAAAATAACTTCTAATTCAGTGCTGTTATCATGGAACTGAAGTAAGCCAGAAATAGCTTTAAGGTTAGCTGAATATATCTGATCCTTCAGCATTAGCTGAAGTCCTTCCTGCCCAGCTCAGGATAAGTATTTGCCTTTTGTTGAGCAGGATAGGTTCCTCTGTGCTACTGGAAAACATGGTGGCTTCTGCACTAATTTAATTGAAAACTTCCCTATGAATAATTTTTCTTTATTTAATTCTACTGTTGCATTGACACCGAATTTGCATGTATTTATGGAACAGAAAGTGGGATTTTGCACATTATCCCCTCTCCATTGCACACAGAAATGAACACATAACCCTGAAGGGGTTGAATTCGCAAATCTGCTGTTTTCTTTGAGCATCCGTCTGTCTGTTCTTAGCTTTACAAGAATGTCATCTGTCTGTAGTTGGTGTTTTCCTGTTTTAATAAATAGTCAAGTGGAAATTTTCCTTTTCTACCTTTTCAAAAGATTTAGCTAGCAAGTACTGCCTGTTTTCGTGGGCCGAGTATCTATTCTTTAGCAATACTGAGAAACAACTGCAACTGTTGCTTTGGTTGAGAGAACGGCACACTTGATTCCTACCAGTGAGCTCACCCCTCTCCCCTGATCGGAATCTGATCCACTTTCTGGGGATAGTTCAGGAGTCTGAAACTGTGAGTTTAGTTGCTGAAAGAGGACTTCCCAAGCATTGAGCATCTCTCCTAAGCACGCGCTTATTTCCAGTGTGCAAATTTCCCTCAACCAAACTTGGCTCGTGCAGGCTAGGGAGCGTGCCCACCTCCACACGCACCACCAGCTATCTCTGCAGCCGACATGGGCAGAGCCAGCTCCTTCACCTGGCTTTTCCAGACAGTTGCCAGGTACCTGCTGTCCTCCTGGAGTTAATATTAGCAGAAGAAGAGACCTTTCCGATCAAAGCTTCTTCTAAGCTTTTGATCTGGAAGTCAGAGATTTGTGGAAAGAGTCCTTGGCCTGACAGGAGAATCACCTGGCTGGTATCTCTAAAATTAATCCACCAACTAAGGTTTGATGATGGGCCCACAGAGCCACTTTACTGGTACTAGACAGCTGGATGAGAGCAAAGACGTCAGTTAACTTGCAGCCTCTGTTGTAAGAAAAGCTGAGTCAGGTGATTATAGAGGTCCTCTTTTTAGGTCAGGAGTAAAAAAGTTATTTTCGTGATTTTGTCCATCTCAGATCTCAGCATCTGACTCTTGTGGAGCAGGCTCTGCTGTCGGCTGTCAGCAACCTTGGGAATGCCAGTCCACCAAGCGAACTGCTCTGATGGCCGTGTGAGACCTGCCTGCTGCGCTCTGTGAGCGCTGAGCAGATGGGGGGGTGTATGATTTGCATATGCTCGCTTCTTAGAGCTCATCCTATTAATTCAGTTTGCTTTTCTGGTATCCACAGTTCAGATATGTGTGCAATAATCAATACGAGATTGACTTCTAACAAAATATTCAGCGTGGAAACAATACTCATTACGGATGTGTTAATGTCTGATTATGAACTGTAGAAACAAGTGTGCCACGCAAGGTTGCTGTACATGCATAGTTCTTTTCGAAGACGATATTCTCAAATAATATACAAATTAAGGGGCTGTTCCTCTTGATCTGCTCCTTTAGAGTACAGCAAGTCATAACATCTAAGAAGAGGGCTCTTGACTTTTTGCTTCCCAAAACAAAATTCCAGATAAACTTCACAGCAGACAGAAGTATTTCCTTCATGTGACATTATTAATAGCTCACAACCCATCGTGAAAGAGGACAGGGACTAATCATTCCCTTCAGCTCCATGTAGGCCGTATCGCCTCCTGGTCTAAGTTCTCTTTGTTGTTGTAGGCAGGACTGTGTCTCTACCTATAGACTGAAATCAAAACCTTACAGGTTCAAAACTGGTCTTTATGTGATAATGTCACAGTAACTGACTTAAAGATGAAATTAATTCCGTGTTTTATAACTTAGCCTTCAGCACATGGCCATATTGCATAGCTTACCTGAAAGAAGCATGTATGTAAAAAGCTAAGGTCCTTTAAGCATAGCTGTCTTAGATATATTCTGAAGAACTATTTCTATTTTAATCAAATTTTTAAGTAAATGCAAGTGCTTATGGCAAATATCATTGATGGCTCTGGCAATTGAGATATCATAGTTCTGATTCCTGGTTTGTTTTTCAGCTGTTAACCTGAGCTTATATGGACATCTCTGTTGTAATTCTAAAAGCTGCTTGGTTTTCAGGATTTTTTTGCAGACAACTAATCCTTCCGGGGTAAGATGCAGTAAATTTTTTGTGAGGGACTGGTCACATATCCTAATTTTATGAGGGCTATTATATATAGGCTTAATTTAGGGTATTTTCATATTTATACTTAAGCTATTTGTATGGGAATCAGATTTTCCCAATATTGGATTAGAATGATGCTTTGCAAAGCAGTATGAAACCCAGTATGAAGCCCAAATGACTATTTTAAGTGACTACTGCTCACCTGTAATATTTAATATGTAGTTCACTTGACAATTGTACACTTTCTACACAGAAGCTCAGCATTTTCAAAAATGGGTGCCTAAAATTAGAATAGTCCTTATTTGCTTCCAAACTTCGGCTAGCTCTAGGGAAATAAGCTGTAGGGTGAAAGTAGTTTTGGGCCTCTAGGTACCAACTAAATATCCTATTCTGGTAAATACTGAATACAAGAACTCTGAATGGTGGGGAACAGATCACCTTTCACTTCTTGTAAATGAAAGACTTGGTATCGAGGCTTTAAACAGTAGGTTTGGGGTTATAAACCCAAGATGTAAAGACAGGGTGATAAAATCTCAAGGAAAATACCCAGGCTGTGTCACTCATCTGGCAGATGTTAGCTTAGGGGCCTGATGATCCTGTGTTAAGAAGTGATCCCTAACCACGAGCTAACCCTCTGGGTTCTAGACACTTTTTTCTTCTCACCTTTTCTTTCCATTTAGTGCAAGTAAAGCTCCGGTGGTTCCCAGTTCAACCCATATTATATAAACTCCTGTCCTTACTACCATGCACTCGTGTGAAATAAACTCTCAAAGAACCCTTTCAAATTTATGAGATCCACCATATCCAATGAGTATTTCAGTTACAATTTAGGGCCTTTTGAGACAGTTGAGGAGAGCAAGGAATTTGCTGTCATTGATCTGGAGCTTAAAACATTAGTAACGAGGCCACTCTTGTTCGTTTTAGCAATAGCCATCCTATCAGCATTATAGGATGCATTGTGCTCTGATCAGAGAACCATGATCTCACAGAGCTTCATGAGTAACTTCGCAAATGTGATTGCTGTGGGACAGGCAGATGCAGACATTTGCACTTAACAGGAGATAATAGCAAAGCTAGTATTGAGCTGCTCGCTAGCAAGGAGAAGGGGTGATATGAGTGCTCCCTAGTCAACTCCTTTTTTGGGGTTGGGTTGTTTGTTTTTTTTTAGTATAGGAATGTATACGTGTGTGGAAGTCCAGAGGTGTCTCTGTAGGGGAGATATGTGTTTGTGGAGAAGACAAGGAGATGGAGAGATGTCAACTGAGATGGTTGTGTCACTATGATACCTTAGGAATGGATGAAAGTGTCTACCTTGTAGATGTTTGCCAGAATATTGGAAAAGTTCCAGGTGCTGCCATTTTCCTGATTATTCTATAACTAGCTCCATACAAATGCAACAAATTTTGGATTGACCTTGTCCATTGCACTCGATGAGTTCATGATCTCACATTGTAAATATTCATTATTCTTATGACATGGAAACTAATTCTAAATGGAAAAAAATGCACAAAGCATCACTTCAGAATTAAAGAATAGAAAACCGGCTTTCAGGAATATGCAAGGAATATGTGTGTCTTACAAACTTTATTACTGTTTGTATGTTTTACTTTTTGCATGGACCATAACCTAATAGTATTCGTCATTAAATGAAGTGGAGAACTGGATCAACTGCAAATGAAAAAGAAGTCCAAAGAGAGAATATTTTCTAAGTCTTCCACAAGTCTGTTGATTTGGGCAGGAAGGACATAAATGGAAGGGAGAGGAGGCAGACAATGTAGCCTTTTTTGTTTTGTTTAATATAGTTTTCTTTTTTACTTATGTAGTTTGTAGGTTGTGGAGGCTTTATGCGTGACTTACAGTTCTCCTCTGCCAGAATTACTGCTGAGCCAAAGCCTGCTTTGACCGTACTAATGACTCTTTACTGAAATAATTCATGTACTGGCATCCGATAAGTTAAATATTGCTATTTGCAAATAGTCCTGAACTGCTTTGGTTTCTCTGTTATTTCTAACTTGATGGTTCACTTTGTGCTATTTTCCAGTGGAGCTATCGGCTGCTTAACAGGAATGTTTTATTTGCGTTAATTTAGAAAGTGTGATGTCCAGTGCCAGCTGTCCCGTGCCAGCACAGCGTGTACAGTCCTTTCAGCCAAACAGACACAGCTTAATGACTAACGAGTTGAACATTGGTATTGTCATGGATCTTTTCCATGAATGCCTCTGCAGGTAGGGCAGCAGCAGATGGAAAGCCAAGCTGAGAAAAAAAATGGCATCTTTGGGGTCTTAAAAATCAGTTGTTAAAAAAAAATAAATAGGGGAGAGGATAAATTTTTGTATTGGTAGCTTCCCCTGTGCCAACACATACTTCGTGGGAAGTTCTGGGTGGCTGTTTGTCTAACGTAGTGAGGCCATAACTCTTCCCCCTACCCCTGCAGTGTTCTCCTTCCATTTCTAACTTCATTGCGTTTCTTTTTCTGGGGACTCACGTCACTTTCTTTTCCACCTTCTCTCTTTCCATCCACTGCATGCCTCTTTCCTTGGTCTGACCTCAGAGAGGAGGAAGAGTATGAAGAGGAGGAAGAAGAACAGCCAGTCACAGAGCCCAATACTGAGGATGAGGGGGAGGAAGAGGCCAGTAGGCAGGTCAAAGCCAGGTACCGGGATTCAGCGTGGTCCCTCCACCTTTTCCTCAGGCTCTGGCATGAACTCACCACCCGGCTATGCAGCAGCATCCACCTTTTCACTCACATTCCTAGATCCTCTGTTAAAGCCACCTCCTAAGGAAATATTTTTGCATTTAAAAGCTTTGTTAGGGTGTGTGTTAATGGAAATATGTTTAATTGTACAGGCTTAGTGCATTAAGAACTGTCTGCACTCACTGCCTTTGTACAAAATGAGTGACACTCACAAATCTTAGAAGATTTGGCAGAAAGTGTGACTTTAAAGCATGGCTTAGGTTTTTCTTTTTACTTAAGGCAATGGTGAAGCATTGCAGCACTTCGCTGAGGATGTTGCTTGGTTTCTTAGGCTTTAATCCCTATTGTCATGATACAATCTTACTAGTAGTATCTGTTGCTATGAAGACTGACATTTTTTTGAATACTGTCTATGATTTCTATCAAATTTGTTCATGTTTTAACAGGAAAGAACTACTCAGAGACAAAGCTGATACATGTCTTTTTATACATATATGCCCATCTGTGGATATAAACAAACCACCTATCAAAACAATATTCTCATGTAAAATTTTCCCCTTATGTCTGAGGGATATATGAATTTGGGATCTGGAAACTTTACCCTAATAAATTGGAAGAAAGAAAATATGTTCTTTCTTCCAGACAGCCATTTGATTTAGGTTAAGTTGCTTGGCTTTGCAACTCGGCAAATGAGATTGGATTATTTTTTTTTAATAAACCACATTCATGCAGACGCTATACAGCACGGAAGGAAGAAATGAAACTGTTTAATGTGTGAATTCCAAAGAAAATACTGTACTGTTGTTATTAATATCTTTCAGTCTGCAAATCTTGCCAATGGCTGCCTGAAATTTCACAATTAAGTGATAATTTCCTCAAATCCAATTCTTAAAAGTCAAAGCAAAGACACAAGTTATTAGTAAATTGCGTGAATATACTAAAACACTTTTGAAGAAATGAGGAAGAGCCATGTAAAGGCGTGATATGCTATTAGGTCATAGATCTTTGAAAATAATAGTCACTTTGAGAAAAACGGGTGCTACTCCCATGACTTTTGTACATGCCCCTTTTCACTGTCACTGTAGCTTAGCACAAATGATCTGTACTCTGGCCGTTCATGTTTGATGCTGTCAGAAAGGGTTAGACCAGCCTGGCTTCAGTGACTCCTGTCATGCACATCACAGTGCAATAGATGAAGGTTTCCACATTGCCCACTGTGCTTCTGTTGTGAGAACGATTACCCGGTATATACCTGATGATTAACTTCATAATACGCTAACAGTATAACACATATTATGGTTTTGTTGCGTATTCAGTGCCAAACTCGCACTCCTCAGAGAAGTGCCATGCCTTGCATGCCTGCAGGTGAGTTGCAGAGGTGGTCTCAGGAGAATGAAATCAGCCACCTGTGGAGTGATCCAGCCCGAAGCCCATGCACAGTGTTTATGCTGGAGATACTACTGAAAGCAGATATCCTGGAGTGCAGATCCCATTGCTTTTCACCTGCCTTGCTGCTTCTGTCACTCACCAACACCTGTCTTCACTAGAGCAAAGCAGATGTGTTTTCTGTTGCACTTGGTGCAGCCCTGCAAGTCTCTGTCTAACACCAACATGGGATTCTGACACTCAGAAAAATCAGTGCCTTCATACCTAGACTAATGATCTGGTAAGGTGTTGCTTTTGAAATAATTCTAAACCTTAATTTTGACAGAACAGTGCTGATTGAGTTTTTTTTATTTTCCTCTTTTGTGAATGAGTGTTTTTAGTAAAAATACCAGATCACCAGGGACGATGATAATTGGATATCTGGTCTTCCAGAGACAGTATCTTGAAGCATCTATGCTCTGTAGACCAAGTTATCCAGTGTGTAGAGATTGCTTTGTACTGCTCTGACAATGCTTACGAACTAACTTGAAAGTCTTGAAAATTGTTCAGAAAATGGTTGTGAAAAGGTTCATGAAAATTAGTTCTGAAGCCTGTGGGTTCCCTTCCTGTAAGGTGGTTTGCTTCCATTCCTCAGTATTTCCAACCCCAAGAAGAATTCCACTGGGGTACAAAGATGTGACTTCTCTTACTTCCTTTAAAAAGAGGTGATATGGTCTAAATTTGGGAAGTTTTTGTTTATCTGACTCTCCTTGACTTTTTTTTTCCTCCAAGTGGTACTATCTATTGATCTCTCTTTTCCCTATTTTTCTCTCCTTCCCTTTCCTTTCTTACGATGTTTTCCTCCTGCAGTGTGGTCTCAGGTGCACAGGAGGCTGTGAATGAAAACCTTTCATGGTGCTCTGATTCTTCAGCTGTCTCCAGTGCCATTTCTCCAGCTGAGAGGCCTCTCTCCTGCTCTAGAGAAAAGAGCTCTTCCAGCAGCTCCTCTTCTGTGCCTGACTCATCTGTCTCTCATCATAATTCTGTCCTTTCATCACCGTCTTCACCTGCGGCAGCATTGCTAAGCTCTTCCCAAAATTCATCAGCATCCATTACTCCAAAGGCATCTCCAACAGTGGAGAAATTGCCTTATGTACCACATACTCCTTTTCACCTCTTCTCATACGACTTTGAAGAGTCTCCAGCATCTGTGAAAGAAAAGGAAGCAGAGGTGATGAGGGAAAACAGGTAGTTGTTATATAGCTGACAGTAATTTTTAGATAAATGAATAACAGCTTTCTAGAGTTTTATAGTTGTAATAATGCACTCTGTATTGTGTTATTTCCAGAATATGCTGTCTTAGTTTTAGTCCTGTAGCCTGTATTTTGATTTGATTGATATTCTCTGCTTGCCTTTTTTGCCTTCATTTCATCTCACTCCTCTTCAGGGTCTATGGTTAATAAGTATCCTGGCCTCCTCTATACAGCAGTAGATAAATAACCTGTGATTTGGGAGATCACAGAGAGGAGCACCATTTTGCTCTCATTTACAACAATGTAATTTGCAGACATGATTTCATGAAAATTAATGGAGCTCTTCTGCTAGAAAACCAAGAGAGATCAGATCAGCGCTTGGAACACAGGGATGAAATCCTGGCTTCAAAGACTGAACTGCCAAATCCCGAATTTGCTGTTAGTTTACAGTGCGTATCCCTGTCATGTGCAATTTCAACTTGAGCTTGTAATAAGAGAAATGGATTAAAACCTATAAAGAGAATATAGCACTCAGAATAGACAGTTTTCTGTCCACAACATTTGGTCAGTTCAGTTGCTCCTCATGCATTTCGCTTAGTTTTTTACTTTTAATTTTTAATTTCCCCATCACACCCATTTGAAAACAAAAATAACTGGTTTTGTCTCAATCTGTTTTCAAGTAAAACAGATTGACAGTAGGTAGCACTGAAAACAATGCTAGAGAATCACCTTCAAAAGAAGTAGATGATTTTTAGCTGTCTTTCCCAATGGCCAGTGTTCTTCAAATTAGGTGCTGAAAACCTAATGTGTACTGTGAACATGTTTATTTCTTTCTTTTGCCAGCAGTCCTTCTGAATTTCTACATGTGAACAAATATTTTGATTCCTTAGATCCTTTTAATTTTCAATCTTTCTCTTATAATAGGTGGGTGGTTTTTGTTGCTTTTTCGTTTCACTGAAAAGCCTGTAAGTCCAAGCAGCTATTGAAAAGGGACTTAGTTCGCACATCTTTCCTTGCCTGTAGCTTAAACGCTGGGTTTCCCCTGAATTTATTTTTTTCCTGCATAGGTGCAATTTTCGCTAAGGCCTCTCACACTCATGTGTTGCTGTCTCATGGCTGTTGCTATTTAGAGTTACACTTTTTAGAGAGTAGATTCCTAAATACCTGCTGTTGCTGCCATATTTAGTATTTCTGCAGTGTTTTCCTCTGACCATCCTTGTGCTTCTAGTTACCACGTAGGATCAAGGACGTGGCGTGGGGGAGGATTGTGCTGGGTTTATTTGGAGAAAAAGGAGGGCAAAGCTTGCACGGTTTGGGCAGTAATGTGTTCACAAAAGAGGTAAATGTCGGGATATCTGGGGTTTCTTCAGAGTGAAGGCTTCTGGAACAAGGCCATTGCATCTGCATTGGTGTGTGAACAAAGGGAAAATGGAAGTAATAGCCACTCCCGGGGGTAGGTTAGAGAGGTAAACATTGTGTACAGGGTACAGACTGACTCTGGTATGCTGCTTTTGCCTGGTTGCTCCTCCAGCATCTCTCTCTCCCTCTAGATTTGATTTACAGGGATGCTGTTTCCAGGCCGGTCCCTCTGCATTTGATTTTGTTAATACTTGAAGGTCTGAGTCCATGGAAGGTGTATTCTCTCCATTTTAATGAGAGTTCTCTTTGGACTAATTGAAATTCCTTGGTCTGAAAGAGGATACTGCGCTGTGTCAGCTTTTCCATGGGGTGGAGGAGAAGAAAAGCAAATGCAATGGTTGATAAGAAGGTTTCCTTTCAGTTGACTGAAATGGAAATTGAGGTTTCTGTTAATACCAAATGATCTCTGAGTTATTCTCAGGACTACGGAGTTTTCTCATCACTCACTCAGTACAGACACAGGCAGAACATGTTCTGAGCTGAGCGTGTCGGAGAGACAACCCATGCCAGGACTGTGCTACCAGGGAAGCCCCACAGTGCCCAGCTACACAGCCCTTCACTGGGCCACTGTCTCCAGTTTCTAGTTAGTTTTCTTCTAGGGTAGGAATGCCAGCAAGGCAATTATCTCCTGTTCTGCAAAATTCCTTTTGTAGCTCAGAAACGTGCGTGTTCACATTTTTTTTTCCAAAATTATTCCCCTGTTCCTGGGCAATCAGCACAGGTTCTCAAAAATAGATGGCGGTGGTGTTTTGTTTTCTAAAACATACGCCTGGATTGTTGCCAAACGGGGCCCATTCTCTAAAGTATGATCCCTTCCATCATAACAGCCACTAACTGAAATCTATTCTAACATGGGCATTGGCAGGCAGCAATGCTGTTGTACCCTAAGGGGAGAAGCCTGAAGTTTGAATGAAATTTTGCGTGGCTAGATGAGTGTGCTAAATGGAGCTGAAGGAAACCAACCAGCCTTTTCAAATAAAATTGCTGAGTGAAATTACTGCGTGCTGATGTGTGTGGGAGAAGAAGCAGCAGAGAAAAGATACAGTGAAGGAGAGTGTATCGTATGTTATGAATTACAATACGGAAAATAATGTTGCCTTTTTTCCCGAATTGAGTTTTTGGATGATTTGGACTTGTGGAGTACTAACCTGTAGAGCATCATACACTTTCCACGTGGGGAAAATGGTATCATCTGTGAACAGAAATGTTAACATTTTTCCAAATCAGGAATCTATCCTTGACATGCTGTTTGAGTACAGCGGTAAAAAAGTGCAGCAAAGCAACACAACTGTCTTTCCTATTAGGCACGGGAGCCAGAGTTTAAACATTGATACAAGGGACTCTGCGGAGTGGCCATTCCAGGAGTCCTGGAAGCGATGGGTCTTTGATCAGTGAGCTCACATTGAAGTCAAGCAGGTTTAGGGTTGTTTTTTTTTTTAATGGAGGGAATGGCTGGTAGAAATTCCTGAAGCCATGCTTTTGGAGACATGTCTTTTTAACCGTGGTGATGATTTTTTACAGACATTGTAAGAAATGGCATAGAAGCTACAACTTTTATTGGGGGACGGGAAAGAAAATACTGCCTGCTTTAATTGAGAAGAATGGGGATGCTTTTCATTTATAACACAAATGTTCGCAAATCATGGATGTCCATGTTCAGGTCATCATGACTCAGGAATGCTGCTGTTTTCCTTAATTTTACTAGATACGAATACTGCTGACATGGACTGATTTGGTCGCTTTTCTAATGGCTGGATATCGGCTCTCAAAACACCTAATAAATTTGAGTAACTGAGCAGTAGTTGAAGTATTCCTGCTCTCAGTTGTCACTTGGGAGGGCCACTCTAATCTCTCGTTATCTTCCATACCAATAGCTCACTATTTGAATCAAATACGTCTGTGACATGGTTGATACTGAAATGGGATGACAGGTTGCATATTTTGAAGCTGGGATTATTGCAATTTTTTCAGAAGCTGGATGTTTGAGAAATTCTGGAGTATGGGATCACTGCCTAAACAAGAGGATTTACTGTTGCATGCCTGCTTGCTGACGGATTCTCTCTCTCTCCCTTTCTCCTACTTTTCTTCCCATTTCTTCAGATACAATAGCTATGGCAGCAGTTCTTACTCTTCTCCACGACCTTACGCTGGTGTGAGTGCCCCTACAACACCCACTACTCGTTATGGGACAACTCTCTCACCGCCACAAGAGACCAAATCTGACAGGTTTGTAAATTAATCAGTGTTTTGGCAACAGTTCCTGTATAGATGGGATGAAGGCGATTAAGCGTAAGCTGTTCAGAATGGATACTGGAAATATCTTCTAGCCAGATCTTTTCTAACGTTCGAAAGAAAATGGACAAAAATCTAGACATGTTCATTTCCCACTTGTTCTCAAGCCTTTCTCTGACTTGGTGTTAAAGACTGGATGTATTTCCATCGCACTTCTGCTTCTTCCACTTAAATGGAAAAAACAGCGTTGCTTCACATGTTCAAAGTATTAAAAGGTGCATTAAAGCACAGTTTATTTCTTTCCATTTTTTAAAAAATAAATTCAGACACTTCTGTCATCTTAGATCAACTATAAAATTTTGGAAATTTGCTTAGCTTAAAATATCCTAGACCATAATTTTGTCCAGCCTTGAAAATACATGGTACATCTCATTGTATTTTATCAAGGGCAAAGCGTTTCTTGCTGTGGGTAAAGCAAGCTCATAATAACCTACCAGTTAGCCGCTCACTTTACAAAAAAAAAAAGGGAGGGAGGAACCCTCACTAGCGACAAACAGCAGTATTTTGAACAATCTAAATAACTCTTTTGAATTATGTAAGGTACTGGGGCAAGAAAAAAGGTAGGAAAAGGTTATAGATACATGAAAGAAATTCTTGGCAAGAGATCTGGACCACCAGAAATTAACTGACGGTTACAACCTGAAAGTAAGTGACAGCTTCAAAGGATGTCATGCTGAGTTTAAGGAGGAAAGGTAGAAGTTTTTAATGAATTTAATTAAATAATTTAATTAAATAATTTCATTAAACCATTTCGAATTAGGCCAGATGGGCTTTGGATTGTTTGTTGCCAGATTGGCCTCTAATTCATAAAAATTCTGTCTCCCACCCCTTTTTTGAACTGAAGGCTTTTTCAGGATCCTTTATCTGTATTCCAATTAATTTTTATTAATGATTTTTTTGAATGTGTGCAGAAATACAGGTATATATGTTTGTGTATATATGTATTTATGTTTGAACCTACCTAATGCCTCACATCCTTTCCAGTCTGCTACTCAGAGTAGTTCAAGTTAGGTTCTTCCAGCACACATCTATTTCTAACCACGAGGCATTGATTTAATCCTTTTTTTCAAGTAAGTAATTACATTAAGTTTATCTTTGGAGAAAGGCATCATTTTTTATTTGCTCCTCTTCCTAGAGTAACTTGCCTCGATTTGTCTTTCCTGATCTGAATTAAATTATTGCTGAGTGAAACCATAATAAAAAACTCTAAACTGGCATTTTCACCCCCTTTTACCTCAGCAAAAGAGATGCCAAGTAAGCAAAAACTGAAGGTATCCCGCTGCTTTTGAAGTTTCATGTTTCCAGGCCCCTGCTGTTGGAAGCTTCTGGTTGCTGCTGCAGCAGAGAAACCCCAAAGTGGTCAAACGCTGAGGTGGCCAACGATAGTTGGGGCTGTCCTGCAGGAGGTTGGTTGCGCTGGCCCCGCTCCAGTAAAGGAAGCGAGCTTTCGTCGCAGCGAGCACGTAAGTGCGTTGCTGGTTTGGAGCCAAAGTGCCTTGGCCCCACAGGATGAAGCTGTAAACTTCGCAGATTCATGGAGCGTCAGGCCAGAGGGGAGCTCTGTAATCATCCATAGTGGGTCTCACAGAAGCTAAACGAAAGCCCCCTGTACCTTCACGTGTTTTCAAGTGGCAGCGCCTGACTTCTCCGGGGAAACCTTCCAGTATTTATCATCACTGCTAGGAAAATATTTCACGTGTTGGAGGCCGGTTTGTCCAGCAGCATCCTCCAGCCATTACACCTCGTTCTGCTTTTTTCTGTGAGACTGGAAAGTGCTCTGCCTTCAGCTGTCAGATCTCTTGTGTGTTTTAGGTGCCTGAGCACAGCGCTTGGAGTTGCGTCTCTGTCTTTCCTTCAGGTTACGTTTACCGCTTTCCACTTCACGTGATAAAAATGCCTCTCCTCTTGTTTAAATGAGCATCTTGCTATTCACAGTAGTTGAACTTGCCAGGATTTCTGCACTCTGATACTTGAGGGACGTTACAGCCTGATGCTTTCTGTATATTAGTCTGTGAGAAGTGTGAAAAAATGTGTGTGTATGCCACAGCTGCGTGTTGCCTGCAGAACAGATGTAGTTACTTCTTGAAAGATAATTAAATGTGCAGGTTCAGATGCCATTTTGGATCGTCTTGTTATTTTGGAGTGCGCTGCCACTGCAGATGTGTAGTTCAGCAGGCTCTAGTAGCGTGACTGCTGTGAAGAAGGGCAGAAACCTGCACTTTTTTTTCATTATCCTGAAAGACATGGGTTGCAGAGTTGCCCATGCAGAGACCGATGGATAGAAATTGGCTCCCTGGAGAGTAAACTGTGTAGTGCAAGACGCAATGTTCGGTGCTAATTAGTAAGCAGAAAGTATTGTGGAAGGTTTCACAGTCTTCTATCAATGCTGTTTGCCTTAGATTATGTAAACATTATTTCATACCTCCTGATGGTAAAAATTTACACGGATTCAAACACAAAGAAATGTTAAAAGATGAGGGAGGAGGAGAAGAAGACACTTGACAAGAAGCAGATGGGTATGTATGGTTAGCTCCAAGGTGCTCTTTCTGCTTTCAGCTTATGATCACAGTTGTCCAAGGCCTTCATAGAAAGATCCCTGTCTTTTGTCATGCAGGGAAGAACTTCAGATGCAGTTTCTGGTGCTGTTTGTCTGACCTCCGAGAATGAGGAGGAAGGAAGAAGCAGCATTTAAAGCAGTGCCCAGCAAAATGATTCATACTCCATTCAGCTACCCTGACAGGCCTTTCAAACCCTTGGCTGCATTTTGCTTATGTAAACAAGAGCTACAACTTAGGTGGAAAGGAGCGGTGTGGTTGACGTTTTGACATTCATACTTTTAAAACCCTCGTTGGCTACGATCAGTAGGGAAGCCAAAAGAGCAGTATAATTCAGTGCAACAGTAACTGGATTTTGTTCTTTGAAATCCACATAATGTATATATTTCTGATTGTACAGCAGAAGAAAAGGCTTACTTGACTGTTTCTTGGTTTCTAAATTCAGCTGCAGCCTTTTGCCAACTTCTTGCAATACTGTTGTTCTCTCTCATTTCCCTGGGTCCCCTGTGGAGAGCCATGTTTCTGAAGTGCATGTTGCAGCCATAGGAATCCTGCTGAAGGAGGGCAAATTGCAGGGCACTTTCTCTTCAGCCCTTCACTGGGAGAGAAGAAAGGGTATATTGATTCTCTCATGTCTGCTTATGAAAGTTGCTCCTAATGCATAAGAAGTATAACCCAGTCCTCCTGTTTTCAACTGCAGAAGACTGCTTTGCTCCGTAAATATACTGCTGCCACTCTTCACAACTTACATCACCAATGAACTCTCTCCTTAGTTCCTAAAGGGGAAAAAAAAAAATGATCTTGATTTCTTAACCTCATAAATTTTGTTAACAAAGGGGAAGAGCAAGATGTGGCTGGAGCAGAGCAGGGAGAAAAGCATTTTTCTGGATCTGCGAGTTACTGCCTTGCCCTGAGGAAAGAAGGTCTTGTAAGACTCTTCTCTATTTCCGTGCCTTGTGCTCACACCTAGGATATTTCTGTTTAGCCAAAGAGTGCCTCCTCTGAATCTAAGATGGTCACTTAAATTGAAAGCTGCAGCCTGGAATCTGTAGCTGGACAACAAACCTCATTACTTGCAAAGCTTCACACCCCCTCATAATGTGTTTTGGTGGTGAAGTATATGCATTGTTGATCATGGCCATAGTTAGAGGAGACCCTGAGGAGTCTAACTTCTGAGGCAAGAGCTCCTGAATTCAGCACCAGCTTTAATTCAAGAAAAATATCCTGCTGATGTGTTTGCCAAGGTAGATTTCTTCTGATGCGTTTGCCAGGAGATGGTTCCCACTGGGCTTGATGGTCAAACAGTAGTGCAGTTAGCCTAACTCGAAAAGCCTTCTTCTCAAGGCACTGTGTGCCGAGGGGTCGGGAGTTCATGGTCCCCATTCTCTTGCCTCTATCTGTTGAATCAAATGCCAGAAAGTTCAGCTTGCAAACCTCCACTTCTGGATCCTCTTAGCCAGTCAGTGTGAATTTAGTCTCCACCTCTGCCTGGTCCCTCTGAAGTTCTTCCAAATCTCCAAGCTCAGTAAGGACCTGCTATGATGTTTGCAAATTATTCCTGTTTGATGCACTCTCCAAATTTTCCAGACCATTAAAAAACAGACTTAAGAAAGGTGAAATGTGTTTCACATCCCTTAATCTGTTTTCTATCTTGCTTGCTTTATGATCTACAGCAGTTCATTACCTGGGGCTCCTGTGATGCAGGGCCTTGAATGTTGAGTGTTCATCTCTATGTTCTTATATATCTTTTAAAGGTAATTTACCTTCAAGCACTTATTTCTACAGCAGGTGCACACAGACCATGATATTAGCATGACTATAGGTGATTTTTTTTCTCCACTGATTTTAAAGACACTTTAAGCACCATACCTGAAGCATAATCATGAAGTGCAGCAAAAGTCTGCAAATACTCTTCTTTTGAGTTTTATTTCCTCTCCAGGTGCCTGAAACAGTGATTTTCTGGCAATCTGGTGCTTTTTTCAAATTTGTGTCTCTTCAAATCAAAACAAAACTGCTTCAGAATGCTAAACAGGTTTTCAGTTAGAATTTCTACAAAAATTAAAGGTCTTTGTAATTGACAACACCAGAGAGGTGCTGCTGGATGAAGTTTCTTGGCAGACTCTCTTTTTTTTTTCCTTTTTGTTGTTTTTCATTACCCATCTATAACTAATCTGCACTCTGGAGTTACCTTACTCCAGCGGTTAAGCCGTAAGGAAAAACAAGAAGCCTGCGGAACAAAACCCACTAGACAGCCCAGAAAGCTGCTGCTCTCCCAGGAACAGCTCCTCTTTCCTTGGCTTTCTATTATTTCTCTTCCTGCCATCTTCTGTGTGTCTTAATACATACTTCTGGGCTCTCAGACCAGAGACCGTGGCTGTTTTTCCTTGTGGTAAATACTAAGCACATCTTTCATTCTGAATAACATGATGAGGAAGGGATAACTTGATAGTTGATAATAGCGGCCCAGGGCAAAAGCCTCAACTTTATTGCTGAGATTTTGCTAGGAAAAGTGACCTTAGGCATTACTTGATGATTTACAATTTGGGAAGCAGCGGTGGCTTCCACTGGCTTAGCTGCTTGTTGAACTACTGTGTAAGCAGTATTCTTGATTGCAGCTTTGTAGGCTTCGTGGTAGGGCTTAGGTTTGAACAGAAAGCGTGAGCTGGGTTACAGTTTCAGACTGCAACATCTCGCTGGCTGCCGCCGCGGTGCACAGCGCTGATGCTCGGGGGACACCGTACCTTAGCCGGGATCTACGGGGACGGGGGGGCTCTGCAAGCCACTTCCAGGCAATTTGTGACTCGCATGAGGCTGAGAAGCTGCAGGTTGGAGAAAGGCTGAAACACAATGCAGAACCTGTAAACCTTCGGCTATGAGAGGAGCATCTATGTAGGAAGTCCCTGTGCGTTGCCCGGGCTCTGCGCCGCTCTGCCCCGCTGTAACTTCATTTTGTGTAGCCCCTCAGGCCAGCTAATGTTAATCAGTTCTTCTCTTGGTCATTCTCAAATTTCTTTCTCAAAGGAAGCATTAGTCAGTAGTTTTATCTCTCAATTTTGTGTTTATTTTTGAGAGAAGTTTTGTAAAGATTCCTCAAGTAATGTTTAGTCTGTTTGCAAAATCTTATATCAACACGCTTTTGAATTTGTCATGTCATGTGGGGAGACATAACACACGGAGAGATTTTTAACTGTGAAAAGCAATATGGCTCTTGGCAGCTTTGCCTCCTCTTTTGTCTCTAAGCTGGAAAGCGGATTTATTTTGTTAAAGCCAAGAGACATTTAGAGTTACTTAAGGCCTGAGTAGGAGCTGCTGACTGTTGTTCCCTCTCTGTCACATTCCCATGACTGCTGGAGCAGGAGCACTTTGGAAAAATGGGTAATTAGTGCTTCCTTATTAAGATTATTAATGATTCTGACCCTTGTTATATTAAAGAAAATCCTAACTATTAACCTTATGACCTAAAGGGATTTCCTCTCATAAGTCATCTGTTAATTTTTTATTTAGGTCCTAAAAATACACACTTGTATGCTGTATTCTTACTATAGATATCCGTTTCCACTTAGGAAATTTTAAAAATTCATCTAACAGAGGAAAATGCAGCCACAAAAGAAGTGCATTTCAGAGTTAACGTGAATGAAGAACATTTGAAGTTGATAATTGCAATTTTGCTGTAACAAAGTGGCTTAGAGTAAGATAGAAGTATTTTCGTCAATTTTCAACAAGATTAGAGTAATTCAGGTCACATATTCCCTTTCACAATATATAGTCTGTGATGTAGCATTGTCAGAAAACTGCAAGAACTTGCAAAAAAGTGTGAGATATCTTGTGTCCTCCTGAGCTTGTGTTTTTAATAATTATTACTAATTCACTGCTACGTTAAATGCAGTAGGTTGGGTTAGAGGAATTTCTGTTCAGAAGAGTTTTGGCCTACAATCAATGTTTTGGCTTTGTATCCTCTGCACTGTGTATACTTTTGTTGCTATCTTTTTCCTTCTTTTTTTTTTCCTATTTTTTGCTTTTTCCTGTCTTTTTCCAACAAGATAAGTAACTAATGACCTATTTGTCCCCATGTCCCAATGCCATGGTGTGAAACTATATTCACAAATCCCCAGACTTAAACATATTCTTGCTGTGTGTTTCCTTTCTGGAATGAGAGTGTAATAACATAGCTTGTTTAGCTTTTGCTGGTTTTAACAGCAGGCAGAAGAAAGCTTTTCTTAATATTTTTGTAGTAACGGTCCATTTTTAATAGCCTTGTGTTCTCTACAAGACTAAAAATAGTAGTCAGAGTAAGCATCCTTCTGGACTGTGTTTGTAGAATTGAACAAATGGTTGATATTACCAGTTGGTAACATATGACGCCAACATTAAAGTACCGGCATATATTAGCTGTAACCCTGTTTTGTGAGTGATCACTCTATAATGCTTTCATCGAGTATTCACATACTCGATTCTGTTAAAATCTCTTGCCACCTTTGATTCAATGCCAGATTTTTTTTTAGCCTTTTCCTTGCTTACTCAGTTTTAAAATGCAGCCTATGGCAGTAAGACTTAAATATTCTTGAGGCCCGAAGGTACTGTCACGCTTTAAACAGTGTCAAAGCATCAAAATTACCTGAGGGCTCAACCCAAGCCTTCCCGCCATCTGGTTTGGCCAGTCCCGCTGCCGTTTGCAATTCAACTATGAGTTCAGTGAAAGGGAACATTTATTTTAAGCCTTATTGCCAGGGGGATACAGAGACAAAAACCCACATTTTACAGACAAGCCAAACAGACAAATCCCTTTTCAAATTGTTTAGAGTATTTGAGGAATACCTCTTACTGCTTGCCTTTTCTTCTGGCTGTGGTACAGGTTTGTACACCCTGAAAGTAACACCTGTTTCCTCCAGTTTTAGTTTACGTACATGTAGAAAATTAAGGATAGAGTTTACTAAATACAAAAATCTGCTCGTTTTCAGTTGCAGTTCCCATTAAAAAGAGGACTGATGCACCTGAATACCAGCTCAGTTAACAGTGTTTGACAGCAACAGTGAAGCTGTGAGTTTATAAGATTTCATAAGGCAAAAGGTCTCAGCACTGGTGTAAGATGTGGTCTTCACAGAGGGAAGATGTGTCCGGTCGAGGGAGCTGGACGGTGCAGGACCTAACCACTACGCGGGCACTAAGTCAGCAGTATCAGTGCTGTTCCATTGCCTGTTGTTTCCTAAATGTGACTGAAAACCCAAAAACTATTTGATTTTTTAAGAAGTCAATGCCACACAAGGAATCAGCTGGCACGCTCCTGTCTGTTTAATTATAATCTGTTTCAACAGAACTTTCTCACAGCTTTGGCTGTTAGTTTTGACCATTTCATGCAAAGAACTGTTGTGTGCAGGATGGCTGTCCAGAACTGACTGTGTTTGGGACAAATGAGTTGAGTTGGGTATGTGTGTGCACCCTGTACTGTAGCTTGTAACTCAGCTGAAGTATGCACTCATAAAATAACCAGTGGGATATACCGAGTTTTGGCTAGTTGTTACTGATTTCATCAGTTTCCAGAGGGTGGCAAACTATATGACACATGGATGTTCAGCAGTTTCTTAGGCATTAGCGTTCTTCCTGGCTGTATGGTTGTCGATCTTTTTATTTAGATTGTGAGACTGCAGTTCATACGTCTGCAGATTTTAGCCAAGTGAGCAATGCTAGCCAAACTGTGCTAGATCAAACCTCCGAACAAGGTGTTCTGGCACGTGGAGACATTTTACTGCCAGGGTCAGGTTAGAATCCTGTTCTGCAGGACTAAGCTGCACATCTCCGTGTGATTTCCATGTAATCCCTAGGATAAGAATGTGTATTTACTGTGAATCCTCAAAGAGCTCAGTCAGAGATGAAGGTTTCCAACCTGCTAGATGCTGTGCAGACCTGCAATCACTCTTCTGGTCTCTCAGTATCACCCCATCCTTCCCTTTAATTTTTCTTCAGCTTTTATTTAGTCATAACTTCCTTTGACTCCAGATGAAGTGTGCAGACTTCAGGGCAGCTGGATGAGATGGGACGGGATGGGATAGCACGCTAAATACACGAAACAGATATGAGCACAGACTTGACAGGGGACCCTCTTTTTGCCATCTCTTGCAGTTTATTTCCAGATGTCTTCATGTGGAGGCACTGTCCAGTTTTCCCCTTCTGAAAGCAATTTCTGATGATATATAGAATCAAAGAATAGTTTGGGCTGGAAGGGACCTTTAAAGGCCATTTACTCCAACCCCCTTGCCATGACTAAGGACATGTACCACTAGATCAGGTTACTCAGAGCCCTGTCCAACCTGGCCTTGAATGTTCCCAGAGATGGGGCAACTACCACCTCTCTGGGCAGCCCGTTCCAGTGTTTCACCACCCTCACTGTAAAAAATTTCTTCCCTATATCCAGTCTAAATCTACCCTCTTTTAGTTTAAAACCATTAGCCCTTGTACTATCGCAGCAGGCCTTGCTAAACAGCCTGTCCCCAGCTTTCTTATAAGCCCCCTTTAAGTATTAAAAGGCCACAATAAGGTCTCCAAAGGCTAGTTTGGATTATTTTTTATAATTATATTTATTATTATAATTATTTGCCTAATAATGTATGCAACCTGTTGCCATGGTTTTTCATGCTGCCACAGGGATGGAGCTCTAGCTCTTGAGTCTTAGTACAGTGGTGCTACTGTTTCTGCTGAGAGCTTTCTCTTCTAACATGCAGTAAAAAGTTAAAGGTTAAAATAAATTTAAAATACATTCAAGGGAAAATTCACCACATGTACTTGACTGTCAGGGTTTGAGTATTTTTTTTTCCCCTTTTCTTAGTGCTGAGGCATATTACAGATTTTTATGGTTTTGAGCATGATCCAGCATTGATACTGTAGCTCTGGAGGAGTGCCAGCCGGGAGGCTTACAGAATATCAAGTTTTATACCATCTTATGTAATGTTTATGCGGGTGGGATATGACATATTGAAATTCAATTTATTGAAATTATATTCATACTGCCGTGCTGCCAGTGGGGCTGAAATAGCTGTGTTTTGTGGCGTTCCTGCTCACCCAGACTCAGACACTCAGGGAAGATAGGTTTGCATTAATGTTTTTGTCTTCTGCGCCTGTTTTCACTGGTGAACTGGTACAATTACATTAAGTGCCTATGTTGTGCAGCCATAGGCATGTGAATAAATCGGGGAAGGGGTCTGAGTTCTTAAAAATAGTGGAAATTGATTCCGGTTTGCATTGCTGGTTTAGGAACCTGCCTTTAGACAAGGTTTATTTTCTCTTCAGAAAAGGAGGTATCTATTTCTTTCATTAATCCTTCATTGTAAATCTCACGTTACAACAATGCACAGAAACCGCTCTACATGAGTTACGTCTTTTTGATTTTGTCAGTCTAATTCAATCAGAGTGGATACACTTACATCTGTATAAAGCTACCCTGTACAATACAGATTTTTCCTGTCTAAGAGACAGAAAGAAAAACATGTTCGCTCTGAGGTCACTCTCTTGCCATGTGAGAGGTTGGTCATACCAGTACCACCATTTTGGGGGAACGATGTGCGAGGGGAACCACTCTCCTAGCGAAAGTAGTACTTGCAGTGGAAAAAAAACAAAAAAAAAAATCAATGTCAAGACCAAACTATATGTGTATATAGTTGTAGCTTTTTAAAGTGCATTTGCTACTTGAAGCTATTTCATCTCAAAGAAAAAATCATTTTTGTATATGAGAATTTTTTACTGTAGAGGCTGCCATTTCTGATGAAGCTGTCCCCCTTTTTTGGCTGGGCGTTTGCCGTCTTACCTCATGCATCTTAACAGCCTCCTGAACAACAGCGAGAAGTTTGATATACATTGCTTGTGGTGATATTGAGCCTTCTTCATTATAGTAACCTACCGTAGAGCATCCAGTTCACAGTTATGGTCAGAGGACTGCAGAGAAAGTCCCCTTTTGGACTAATTCTTGCTTAGCCATAAAGCAGGTGGTAGTAAAGTGTTATTTTTGTTTACTGTGGACAAAACAAGAACAAATGGGTCTATATGGCAAAAAAAAAAGGCAAATTAGGCTAGACAGGAGAGAAGCCTTTCTTGCTGGCAGAGATGGTTAAGCCCTGAAATAGGTGGTGTGGTACATCCATTAAGGATTTTTAAGGCAGGTCAGACAGTTTTCAAGAATGGTTTGAGAAGACTAAATCCTACCCTGGACAAGGAGAGGAAAGCAGGTAATCTTTTCTCCATGAGACCAATTTCCTCTGAATTTTTTTATAGCAATTATGATGCCACTTAATGATTATTGTAACTAGCTGTGTTGTTCCTGTGCATTTTGTTGTTAAGTTCCCATATGTGATTCATTTTGCTCTTGCAGCACGTGCAGCAAGGTAATCATGATAACAGAATTTGATAATATAGAAAGGAAAAAAAATATGCCTCTACTCAAGAGAGAACTAAAATTCTGAAGGGCAATTCTTACATCTTTATTTTTGTTTTTCTGTAGACAGGATTCTCAGGTGTCTGTGACACATCTGTTTGTAACATTATTGCGTAACATGTTGGAAAACACTGAAAAAATATTCCAGCTTTATTTTTTTCTTTAAAATTTCAAAAATCCGTTACAGGATTCAGCTTTTCAGTTAACAAGATTATTCAGTAAAAAAAAAAAATTATTTAGACAACATTCCAATTGAAATAGACTGAAGAATTCTTACACATACTTCATTTATGCTTTGGAAATTTGTCAATTTAAGAAGCCTAACCTATCTGCCATTCTTAAGCTCATCACATTGTCTAAAATCAATTTAGCAAGAAGATACTTAGGCAGTGCTTTGAAGCATCCCTACATAAATATTGCCATGCCATTCTGTGCTTGGGATTATGTTACTTACTGAATTATTGCTACTCATTTTTTGCCAGTATAATCAATAAAAGTGACACTGAGAAATGTGATCTTCCTTCTCTGCAGGCCAGCTTTGGGTGGTCTCCTTACATCATCTTTTCGGCAGCACCAGGAGTCCTTGGCAGCAGAAAGAGAAAGACGACGTCAGGAGAGAGAAGAAAGGTTGCAAAGGATAGAACGCGAAGAAAGAAACAAATTCAAGTAGGAACCAAATTTGTTCTCAGTCTGTTGCTTTAATGTGTGATGGGTCTGTAAATCATTGAGACATTCAATTGCAAATAATTGAACTGATGAATAGTTTGTGGATATCTTTAGATACCTTTCTTCATCTAAGTATCTTAAGATCTGATCTATTAAACACATCATGATGAATTTTGGCATTTAATAAACCAGCAATTTTTTCAAAGACAGCTACGTATTTGCCAGTTACACAGACTGGATATCTACAGAGGCCAGATTTCATTAGCTAATATACTCCTTCTCAAAGTATAATCTCAGTGAGGCATAGTGGTTGAAGATGAAACAGTGGGAGGAAGGTACTCAGGAAGGGAGGAAAGGAAAGCACTGAGACATCTTTTTTGCTTTGATGTTCTGCAAAGTAAAATTGTTTTCACAGAGTCACAGAATGTTCGGGGTTGGAAGGGACCTCTGAGGATCACCTAGTCCAACCTCCCCTGCTGAAGCAGGGTCACCTAGAACAGGCTGCACAGGACAGTGTCCAGCCGGGTCTTGAATATCTCCAGAGAAGGAGACTCCACAGCCCCTCTGGGCAGCCTGTTCCAGTGCTCCGTTACCCTCAGAGGGAAGAAGTTCTTCCTCATGTTCAGACAGAACTTCCCATGCTTCAGTTTGTGCCCGTTGCCCTTGTCCTGTCACTGGGCACCAAAGCATTTAGAAGATCCCCTCTCAGCCTTCTCTTCGTCAGGCTGAACAAGCCCAGCTCCCTCAGCCTTTCCTCGTAGGAGAGATGCTCCAGTCCCCTCACCATCCTCATAGCCCTCCGCTGCACTCTC
>Ga0065711_1033021_pt1 | contig 26255 bp, 13 predicted proteins | sample Hoacrofraction12_FD_59098 | JGI IMG/M metagenome (GOLD analysis project Ga0065711, IMG submission 59098) | Hoatzin crop microbial communities from Cojedes, Venezuela - Epithelial fraction 12 v2 (version 2) | ecosystem: Host-associated > Birds > Digestive system > Esophagus > Crop | place... | reverse complement strand
TTCTTCCCTCTGAGGGTGACGGAGCACTGGAACAGGCTGCCCAGGGAGGTGGTGGAGTCTCCTTCTCTGGAGATATTCAAGACCCGCCTGGACGGGGTCCTGTGCAGCCTGCTGTAGGTGACCCTGCTTCGGCAGGAGAGTTGGACTAGATGACCCACAGAGGTCCCTTCCAACCCTTACTATTCTGTGATTCTGTGATTCTGTGATTCTGTGATCAGCAGAGTCGGCTTCTTCACCAGAAACAATTGATATGGTGGTCCCACAGCAGCTGCCCATGCCAAGCCACTGACCAAGGCTGGTGCTGGGCTTTGCCCCTCCCCTTGTAGCAAATTGTACCACACTGCTGCGTGTGAGGGAAGAGTGCAAGTCCTTAAGCTTCAGCAATGCTGAGCTATTTTTCTCAACTCTCTCCTCTAGCCAGGCAGTCTCCCCGAACCACTGCCTACAAAAAGGTTCAGCAAATATGTGGTTAATGCCTACATGTGCTTCTGATTATCTCTTCCTCCTGCTCCCCCTCCACTGCAAACTGTGGCTTGTGTGCAGCTCAGAGAGAGCTGACAGGGGAAGTAAAGGGCTGTTTTCGGGAGCTGCTGATTATCTCCAGTTGGCCCTGACTGTAACCAATAAACAATTCTTCTAAGTCTGCAACTTGTATGTAACTTTACTAGGCATTTCTTCCTGGACAGGAGACCAGCAGCAGCAGGAGAAAAACGTATGGCCATAGCAACAGTGGCATCTCTTCAATCTACTCCTCCCATCCTTTAGTCCAAGAGCCATGAGAGTTTAAGCCCCTGCCTGCAGACTACTGGCATGGGCTTCATTTGGGAGTTCAGCCCTGACCCTGAGCATGAGTGCCCTTCTCACCCAAAGAACAGGGATTTTGCTTCACCGCAGCATCAGGACACGCCACTTTCTTCACATCTTCAAAAATTCTTTAATACCTGTAGAGTTTTGCTTTATTATCTCATGTGTACCCATGAAGTCTCCGCTTGAGAGTTTGCCAGAGACAGCCTGCTCTCCTCTGCATGTTTGCAGAAGTCACTGCTACGCAGGAAGACCCACAGGATGCCTAACTCCTGACTAACAAAAAGCTGTGTTTAAAGATAGAATTGGCAAGGTACGCATGCACAGGTTTTATGCTAGCTCTTTGGGATGGGGTTTCTTCTCCCCAGGAAGGGAAAAATCAGCTTAAAGAATGAGGCAAGATTTGCCCAGAAAGCAAGACTGATGGGCTACTATTCTGTGCTTAAAATAACCATTTTGAGAGCTGAAACAACAAAACAACAGTCAGAAGACTGCTGGTGGGGTGTTTGTATGCCCTATATAATTAATTGGAGAACTGACAAAAAGCATGTTAAATATCCCAAATACTAAAATACCATTTCCAGTCCTCCCCTTCTGCCACACTGGGCCTGTGAGCTTGTGTTTGGGGAAATTAGTAGCTGGTCCTTGTCTTGCAGTTCCAGTGCCCAGGAAGCATCCCTCATGGGCAGTCCCACCTCATCAGATGGGATTGTTTGGAGATAGCCTCCAACCGGAGCAGCACATCTCTTCCCAGGTGGATGGAAGCTTTCCCCATGTTGAAAAGAACTTATATGTATGATAACAGCAATTTATAATATATTACAGAAATACTTGGAGTCTCAGCCAAGAGAAGATCCTCACTATATTGTTTGCACGGGTGGGAAGAGACTACCCTGTGGTATTTAAAGCCTGCATACAAACAAGACAAAACGCATTGGTTAGAGATCAGCAAACTCTTCTTATAATATGCTGATAGCAATGGTTTCACCTGATATTTTGGGCAGAATTGCAAGGAATGGTATCAATAAGGATTTCTAATCCACATCATTAATTTTATGAATAATATAATCCACCAACAACACAAGATGACCAGAAGCTTCTGATAATTTTCCTTGAGAGAAAACAGCTGTTGAAAGAAACAGCTTTCTGGTTTTGTTTCTAAAAAAACAAAAAAAAACCCAGCTGAAGTTTTATTGTAAAAATGAAATATCCAAATCAAAAACTGCACTAGTTTCACTGAAAATAAGGTTTGTGAAACATTTCATTTTTCTCCTGTTTATGACAGCAGAGGGGGAAGTAATTGCACACAATTTTTACAAAAGTAAGAATTTTTTAAAAACTTTGGCTGTGTTCAGAATTGTACATGAACTTGTCTCTGTTAATTTTCAGAGAATACCCATCTGCAAGTAACGTATTCCCTGGTGGTGCTTATGGCCTGTCTGTAGGGAAGAGACGGTGTGAACAGGAGTGATGAGAGCGGACCTTCTCCTCCGCCGCTGGCCCCTGTGTCTTCAGTCCGAGCACGAAGCACTCAGCCCTGCCTTGTTCAAACCTTGCCGCGCGCTGGAGCAGATCTTCCAGACAGCCTCACAAAGGGCCCGCCACAGCATGTCCCCATCTGCTGTCGATTACTGCGTGAGATGTGCCAGCCTCATGTCAACAGGGGCCAGCACCCTGGTGCTTCCTCTGCTCAACAATAATACCGGCCGGTCTCCAAAGCTGGCTGGCATCCAGCCTCCAAGAGGGCTCAGAGGAGTGTTTCCTCTTTGAAGATACCCTAGGTCCAATGATGGATCCTTGAGAATGGCACTGGAAAACTTGCTGGTTTCTGGTGGGGAGTCATTACCCAGTAGAAGATCCCAGAGTCTATGGCGTTATCAGATCATGTCACAACATTAGAGGAATGAAGATAAAAGGCGAGTTGGCCCACATACCTGAAGTCTACCTGCAGCTTGGTGATGTGTTTTAAAGAGCCCCTGTACACCATGTGCAAGCCATTTAATAGCAGCTGGAGTAATCTGACAGAAAGGAATGGAAGGAAAAGGAAAAGGAATATTTCCAGCTTTGGAAAAATTATCTCTAATTACCTGTTTTGAGCCAAGTGATCAAGGATAGGAAACATTAGTCTGGGGGAAAAAGAGAGTTGCTCAAGCAGTTACATTTACCTGATGGGGCCTGGCAGTCATTCAAAGTTTGAGAAAATGTGTACTGGTGGCTGATTCTGTTATCAGCTGAGTGAGAACCTGCAGCATAAGTGATAATGGGCTCAACATTTCTGATTAAAAACACGGTCCATCTTGTTTGGGACATTGACCTGCCTGTTCCTCTCAGTCCTGTTTTTGTAGTCGATGAATTGCAAACAATGACTGGCTTTGCATAAAGCAACTGGAAATTGCATGGAGCCAGATACAAGCAGATTACATCGACTTTGCTCCTTGAATTCCTGGCTCCCTGCAGTGACCACGGTAGCGCTTGTCAACAGCACAATTCTGAGGTTCTCCCTAGCTCCACAGATCTGAGAGAAAATTAATACTGGAGAGGTCAGGTTACGACAACAAATGAACATTCAAATTCTGTTAAATAGAAGAGGCCAGATCATTAAAAAAGACGGGCTGCTGTATTTAGTCTGAGGATGACATAAGTAGTCAGTGCAACATCTTATCTGTTAAACGCTGCCTTCATTTACATTTCCGCTGCAATTCCTTTTTTCAGCAGTAGGTACTATAGTTTTGGTAGTGTTACTGTTGTCAGAGATCTATCAGATTTAAATACAAAAATCTCATCATTTTAATTATTACAGTTGCCAAAATCCAGCTGTCTATACATCACAAAGCAAGATGGGGACATCTAAGATGTGATTTTTTGTTACCCATTGATTGCTTGGAGCTTGGAAGAATTCTACACTTTCTAGCATATCAGCAGAGAACTTCGAAATAAGAGCAGTTTCAAAACCTGGAGCACCGTAAGGAAAAGTCCAGTTGGCTAATAAACAGCACACTTTGTGTGGCGTGATCTCCAGTAACTCATGTTGACCTCATTTTTAGTATTTTTATTTCCAGTCATGTCCAACTTGTCTCAAGTTTTAACTTTCTGCTGTTTTCTAGTGCAGAATCTACATTCTGAGGTAACATGAGTCTCCAGTAGCCCCCCTTTCAGGTGATTTCTGTTTTGCAAATTTTTAATTTTTGCCTAAATGCTATCAGAACTACTGCGCAGCTCACCCTGTGTGAAACACTAACACCTACATGGAAGACAGGTATTTTGCACAAGCTGTCTGCAGGGAAGCCTAAAACTAAGCAGAAGTCTTGTTAGACGGGTACATGAGACTCCAGGTGACAAAGAACCTTTGACAAATAAAACATGACCTCTGCTTAGTTTTTCTGGGTCTGTGGGATGCTCAGAACAACTGCTTGCTGATGACTCCTCTCTGTCCAAGGGATGAGGGCAAAGGAGCAAACTGGGTTGCTCCTTTTCTCTTAAAGAGGGAATTAATACAGCTTTTTTCTTCTACCTGATGCCTTTTTTCATCAACTTGCAAGAGTATAGAGACACGCTCTATTGAATTCAGCTGAGCATGGATGACAGGCCTTAAAGGTGCTGGTGAAGAGAAACAGTCATCTAAGTCTTCCCATCATGCACAGAGGGCAAGTATGTGACTGCACACACTCAGACAAACAAGGAAACAAAGAGGGTACTGGTTGTTGAAAATGCCTTTTACTTGTGCCAGGGCTGAAATGTTGGAAGGTGGAACTGGGGGGTACCGCTGCCAGTGATACCTGCACACTATGGGAACAATATTGTTCCTGCCCACTGTTTAATGGAAGTGAAGTGCAGAGAAACACACAGGGAAACATTTCTTATGATACTTAATAGTACAACACTTAGCTCTTGAGCCCCATTATGCATGCCTGACATTGTGGTTTTAGGGAGCAGTAAGAGCTGAGGGGACAGTATAACAAAGGTTCCCCAAGTATTCAGATTTTAAAATAAATTCACTTTGACTGTCTCCAGCTCCCCATTGTATTAGTAAATGTTTTAAGCCCAGATATGGCAAAGGACTTAGGGACAAGCCTAAAGCAAAGGGTATGTTTACTTCCTAGTATCCTCAGTGCTTTTTAAACCTAACATGTTTACCATTAAGTACGGGAATGAACCCTCCATGAATGAGAGGCTTGGAACTTGCTCCAAAGCCATGTGGAGTCAACAGAAAGAGCTACGTTGACATACTTGGTTTCAAACCAGACCCGTAAAGAGCAAACCATGCTACTTCAGTGTGGAAATTTGCCAGGAGCAGATTTCAAACTGCACAACAAGCAAATTGCAAGTGTCAGACAAATATTTTAGTATGAGTGATTTGCCTGGGTCTAATCAGGGGTGTGTTTTAATGAGCCTGGTGGACCAGATCCTCATCTGTTTTTTATCAGACAGACTCCGTGAACTTGAGAGGAGCTATTCATAACCAGAATAGCCAAAGAACTAGTCTATTATGTGTAATACTTCTGCTAGAATGAATTATAGTCCTGAGCCTCCTTAGCCGAGGAATCAATAGAAAATTGTCTTTTGGTGTGTAAATATGGACAGCTAGCTACGTCTAATCAGGCCCCAATGCAGAGCCCAGGACACTAGAACAGCCATAATCTCTGAGGTTCTCTGGAGAACCTGGGGTTGGGGTGGGGGTAAGACTTTAAAAAGCACTCATTGTCCACTGGACTTTGCTGCCCTCAAAGTCCTCAAGAGGTGGAGCTAGACCAGACACCAGCATTTCTGGAAATCCAGTCTTTATTACCTCACAAATCAATAAATAGATTACACTTTCCTATATAGACAATCCACTAGAGTGCAGGCTTTATCCGCAACTAGAAGAAAAGAAATAATCAGGACCTATTCATGCTCCTCTGTTGCATGTAGAGCAGTCAATAATTACCGAATGACCCTACCTCTACAGCAGAGAGGAGAGGACACAGGTGCAGCGTTCTTCTATTTTCAGGGAGATGCTGCTGCTGGCAGGTCGTGCGGCTGTGCACATGGCTGCTTGCCGGAGACATAGACTTGGTACCCAGTCTGCAGATCAGCATCCCTCTCCCACAGTGTTCTCTCTGATTCAAGGATGTTGTTCCATGTTTTGCAATAAGGAGCAGGTTTTGCAAGGGGTCCATCTCGGAGTTCAGCTCATTAACCCCTGCTTTTTCGGTCCTTGCCACAGCTCACACGGGAGAGACTGTTGGCTACAGGTGTTGAAAGTTTTTATCACTGTTAGAGCTTGTGAATATTTTTTGTCTGAAAACATCTTTGAGAAATGCTGCTTTGCCAAAACTCTGTTTTGTGAAAGCATTTCAAATTCAGGAAAACATTCCTTTTTTCCATTTTAGAAAAAAAGAAAAGTAACTTTTCTTTTCTCTTAACTTTTAAAAAAACAAAGAAAAGTCTGCTTTTCATCTCAGTTCTTGTGTTCCTTCCCCATTTTTAATACACCTTTCGCAGAAATTGAGAAAAGAGCATTGAAAACCAAGAAGAAGAGGGATGGGGGTCAAAGGAGAAAACCTTTCCCTCCTTCCTTTTACTTTTCTCTCCCCCACACGATTTTATTCTGACCTCCGTTCTCTCATGGGTAAAGTGGCACAGCTTCTTACATGTTTTCAATTTGAGTCGGCTTCAAAGAAGTGAACACAGGGCCCTTCACGAGTCCCTGCCCAGATGTGTGAAAGCGGACAGCACAGATGTGCAGCCCCCCTGCCCGTCCCTTCTACCTCCACTGGAGCAGGGGCCTGGGAGTGCCAAAATACCGAATGCCCCGTGTCCTTCCCACGCACATCAAGAAGTCACTTCCTCAAACTGGTCGTCTACCACAACTTGTTTGCTGCTCTGTTCTCACTTTTCCTCATCCAGGTGGAGAAGGCTCTTGAACTAAGTCCATCAGGTTTTACATAATCCTATCAAACGTGTATATACTCCCACTGTCCTTGAGAAAATGACAAGTGGGTTTGGATTGTACGTCCATGAGCAGTACTAGCAGGTCTGCCACTCTCTCATGCTTAGCAATTAGTAGCCCTGGAAAGAATATAATGTTCTGTGGAGCAAAATACCATGTTTCACCTACGATTGTTTCCTGCGATGGTAAAATTCAAGGTGACCAGGGAGTCTGATTTAGCAGGAGCCCCTAAACTCATGGCAATGAAATCTCATTTTTCATGACAGTGAACTAAGTACAAACAGCCGTGGGTGAGATACTTGAATGGGGCACAGTGACATGGCAAAGTTACCTATGTACTTATGAAAGCAACGTAGAACAAACTATCATTATGGGCAGTTTATGACCCTGTTATGTAATTAGAAAATAATTTCATTTGATAGCTATTTCTGAGAACACTAAGTACTTTTGAAGAAAAAGGAAGATGATTATGAGATCCAATTGACAAAGATACTGGTGACATGAAATCCTAATCCAAAAAAGCGATGATCTGTGAGAAGGCTATACCCACTGCTTAGTGGGGTTTTTCTCCTTTATTTTCATGCAAAGAATGTACACATGTAGTAACAATCAGTCACCTTCATGTATATTCTGTACTTTCCTTGTTTCTTTTCGTCACAAACACTTGCAGACCTTCTAGTACCTGCAAGTGTCCTGGGAGCTCTGGATCCAAGGGGACACACTGGTGAGGAAGGGGTTACTTTTCAAGAGGGAGACATGTGCTTGCAGATACAGGGTTAATAAATTACTTGTGTCTAGCTTATTTGTATCATTAATTTCTCAGCTGTTTTTCTCCTGCAACTCTTAAGTGTATGCAGATGGTACCACTTACGCATCAGCCCGCTGACCCATGTGAGTTTGAAGCTCAGTGAATGGTATCCCTTAGACATGTAGCGGGTCAATTTGTGGGTGTGGAGCTGGCAGATATATGTGAAGTGCTACCATTTGGCAGTTGTCTTATGGAAACCCTGTTATTAACAAGCATGAGTGCACATCTGTTGTTTTAGGAACCACTCTTGGAGCCCTTTGTTAATTTCACACCTTGGTTCTTTGAAATGATGAAGGTGGCATTCACATTTGGTAAAGTGTAGACTCTGTTCTGTGTTGCCCCTGCTTATTGCAGCCCTTGCAGACAGATTTAAATAATTTATTGGAAAAATGCTGTTGCTTTCAGTTTTGACAAAACCCATTGCCCCCACTAACATTAATTGACCACACTTACTTATTTCTTAATTTCTTCGTGGGTTTCTCTCATCTGGTTTTCAAGACCATAGCTTTATGTTTGACTGTCAATGATTCTTTTTTGTTGTTCTTCCATGTAGTTACTGGACTCGCGTGGCTTTTCTTGCAGTCGTGGTCTAAAAGGAAAATAAGAGTCTTTCTGTTTGGACTGATGACAATGCTCAGCAACATTTTTTCTGAGGTCCAGTTTGGGCTTGACTTCTCTGCTCAAATCATCTTGCTTTGCAACTCCTTGATACAAGGCAAGGAAAAAAGCTTCTTCTGTTGACAGAAAAGAATGTCATAGGAGTAGAGTTTTCCAAAATGTGAGGATTTTCTGGCTGTCTCTGATATTTAAACTTCTGGGTGCAAACAACTGTGACTTAGAGCTGTCTTAGGGATGTTCTAAATGAACTTGTGACTGGTTCAGACCTCAGATACTGATACTCTTAGGAAGAGACAATACTGAAAATTGCCTTTGAACACTTCTAGCTGCATTTAGTGTTCTGGCATAGCTGAGAACCTGCTGAAAAAGTAACTTAAAGTTTGCCTCAGACCCACAGCCTACTGAAAATTACAAGAAGAATATTTTTGCCTGCTGTTTCTAGAGAAGTTCCCATGGTTACGATATGCATAAAGATATTTATTTCTATGTCTTTATTCTACATTTTCATGGGAAAAATATTTTAAAAGAATGAGCTATGAAGACTGCACGTTCTTTTTTTTTAACAGAAATTGCATTTCTGGTAAAGTCAATCTGGCTTGCAACCACTTAAACCAGTTATTTTTACTGTATCCTGTAAATAGAATTCCATATAATGTCCAGTAGCTGCTTCTCAAATTTGGAATTACAGTGCAATTTTCTGTATTTTTGCTATGTAGATTTTACCAGGTGTTCAGAAAAGTACCAGCAGTTTCGTGTTTGCAGTGAACACAAAGCAGATGGATGGCTCTCCAAATCAGAGGAAGCACCACTGCTGAGGGATGCACCAAGGGACCTGCACTGGGCTGCACTTGAACATGTGGTTGCAACATGAGTCCGGACAGGAGCAAAGAGGCTGTGAGTCTCTTCCTGTCCCTCCTCACTGCAGGTCCCACCACGAATGCTGAGGGGTCTGGTGGTGGCACGTGCCAGCCAAGTCCAGCAGCTGTGGCCAGAGCCCTCCCGTCTGCCAAACATGCGGAAAACACTGCGCATACACCTGCACTGGGCTGCCGGGCTGCAAAATGCTGCTGCACCAGCGGAGACAGGCTTTGGGAGAAAAGGGCAAAACTGCAGGTTGTGGGGAGGCTGACGGAGAAGGCTGGGGAACAGAGGGAGAGACCAGTGCAGGAAGTCAGCTGGACACCTTTTTATTTTGTTTTTTCAGATGGAGGACATTTGTTCTGTGCTGTCTCCTGCAACATAACTGGGGCTGCTGAGGTGCTGAAAGGGAAGAGGGAGGCATAAATAGAAAGGCAAAAAGGGCATTTGAAAAAGAAAATGCAGACCAAGGAGGGAAAACTTGGAACTGTTTCAAAGCAAACCTCCCCCTAACTATGCGGAGCGGGCCTGTGAGTCTAAACAGGCTCTGTAATTTGCTGTAGCTCGTATCCTCTAATTTAGCCACTAGGTGTGTTTGTACAGAAATATGGGACTAAAAGCAATTCAGAGCATGTCAGGAAGTAAAAGCTGAGTGTGTGTTTGTTGGGACTCTTTGTCTGGTTGAAGTACATTTAACTACCTGTTTGGAATACGAGTTTGGCAAAAAGCATAGCCAGAAAAAGGAAAAAATACTATTTTTTTCTTCAGAGCTCCTCAGTCTTTAGTGAGCTGTGCTGGAAGAGTTAATGTATTGCTACTTCAGAAGATTTTTCAGGGGCTGCCACCACAATGCAGCAATGGAACTGTTTGAAGAGCCAGAAAAAAGGCAATTTCCAGCTTCGGAATATTCACAGGAGTATCAAAATATACCTGTTGGTGCAAAACCTGGTTTTGTTGTATGATTTGCATTCATTTGGCTGGCTTTTTTTTTTACTTTTAAGCGGTAACTCATAGACTTCCTCACTGATCCTAGTATTTAAGATGGGGTCAGCGTCTAGAGACCAGTGAAGCTAAAGGCCTGATTAACCTGCATCTCCTACGTCAATCAGGAAAGAAACCATTGCAGAGGTGTGTGCTGGGGGGAGAGCTGAGGGGTCCTCTGGCCTGACACTGATTTTTCAGGGCTTGGCAGCATTTTCAGTCAGCAGAGTTGTTAGTCTTCTGCTGCTGTCAGGGATTATTTGTATAAACCCAGTGCCCTGGAGTCTTTTTCATGGGCTAGATCCACACCATGCGCAATGCTGGATGAAGCACAAAGTAAAAATCAAGGTCAAAAGATAAAAAAAGAGATAAGAAGCCACAAATGGGCTCAAACAGGGACAGACTGCAAAACAGCAAGACCACACTGGTCAGGATAACAAGCTGTGCTTTTGATACGGATGACCTAATTCCATCCCAGGGCAACTTGGTCAAGAGGTCAAACTTCTTCACCTAAGACACCTCCTTCTCATGACATTTCACCCACAGGTGTTGCTGGTGCTTTCCAAGTGGAAATGAACTTGCTGAGCCTTTAAAATAAGGTCACCCACACTCCACACTAGTCATCAGTGGTTTGAATTTTCAAGCAAGGTCAGTGTGCTAACTACAGTTCTTTACAGCCCACACCTGGTTTAAAGAGATTGCACCTGAATCAGATCTAAGCTTTGAATTGGTTTATTATTTGGGGGACAGTTTGTGCAGGAGTGCTGTAGAGGCTTTTCATGCACCTATGCAGAGAGGTGTGGGATTTTTAATTTTTAATGTATGTGGGATTTTGTTTGGTTGGGTTTATAGCTATTCTGTCACTTATTTTGTAATTTTGCTAGTGATTGTAAGGGCACAATGTTAAATGCTGCAGCTTGTGAGAGGTTTCAAGCTTGTTGAGGTGTTATCTGTTCAGTATATCAGATTACATAGAAATTGATGTATCATAGATAATTGTTAATATAGTTAATATATTAGTCTGAATTTAATTGTTAATAGTTAGTCTGTGGTTTATAGACTGTAGTCTATAATTAGTATAGTTGATATATTAGTCTATAGTTAATAAATAACTGCCATGTTTACAGTATCTGTTATGCCACAAGAACATCTGCAAATAATAAAGCAATTTATATAATGCTTGTAAAACCTTTCATTTCCTGAATGTTTGGACCAAACATAGTCACAAGTCACCTAATGGTCTGGAATGGGGATATCCATTGTACACCCAAACACACAAGCTTGTGAAGAAGACAAGTGAATAGAAAACTGATGTAGTTCCCCCAGCAACTCATTTCTGGACGTTTTGTCTAATTGTCAAAACCTCTCAACCTGCTGAAAGGCAATTAGCTGCTATTGGGTATGCCCTGAAAATCTGAGATGACATCCTGGCCAGAAAAGCCACTAATTCGTATTTAAGAGCATGGGGCCACTGCTGTGATCACTTCCCTGGGCTTTTGATCAGATTTGTGGGTGGAGATTGCTGCGAAGTGGTAGATGCTCCTGGGCTCCTATAGTACAAATAAACCTGGCAGACATCATAGTTGGGGGCTTAGGGTCTGAACATGGTCATTAAGATGTAAAGTTATAAGTACTTCCATGCCAGCAGCGAAGACTAATAGCAAAAACGTGACGCTGTTAACTTTGTTTCTGCCTCTGTGGATGTGGAAACACAAAAGGGCGAAGAAGGATTTATGCCCTGCTGAAGGCATAATCAGCACTAGTGCATCTAAGCAAACAGAAGTGAGTGGCAGATTACTGCTGTGGTTTTCACCTCCGTGCTTGTAAAGAAGCCATCAGAGCGTCTGTTTGCTGAAGATCTCCTAATGACAGGATGGTATTGTCACGATAACAAGCACATATCCCAGCCTAAACCCGCACTCCTGATGGGAAACAGAGCGCCGTGACTCCCGTGTGATACATGGAATACAGCCTGGCAGAAACAATGGTCTCCCTCTCCGGCTAACTGCACGCCAGATGATCTGGGTAAGTACAGCCTCGCCGCCAGTGCTTTCATATTGTCATGTCGGTCTGAGACAGAATTTTCTAGTGGGCTCCAGACCCCACAGTCTGTTTTAGTTCACTGAGGTTAGGGGACTTTGTGTACTGCTGTGAAACCAAGCTCCCTAAGGGATCATGAGTTTTGTAAATTTAGGTCCTATCCTCGTTACAGGGAATGTTCTGATTTCCCTCCATTCTGGCTGAGTTTCCCTTCTAACCTGTAGGCTTACAAAAGCAGGATGGCATGACATATTTATAAAGGAATTCGTCCTGACCGACACAGAGTTGAGGTGTCTAAGGTGTTCACCTCCACCTCCTCTGTATCAAATATTTGGAGACGTGTGCCTATGCACTTGCTTCCTTGAAACATCTCATGCAGCCGGCCCCTTTTCCTTCTCACATACATCACATCCCGTGGGAAGTGGGATTTGGGCCGGTTCACAGTAGGTCACCGTGCTGACTGGCTGCTTGTTGCAATTGTTCAAGGTAAACATGCTCCTGCTCTATGTACAATTCTTCAGTGAAACATCAGCAGCCTGGGCAAGAACATCTTGTTACTCAGTTCAGCTGTCACGGTACTCTGGCTGTTAAAGGTCATTTACAACAGCTTGGACAAGGCCAAGTATTTGACCTGGCAGAAGACAGGAAGGAGCTATCAACCTCGGCACTGCTGTCATCCCAGGGAAGACCTTGCTAGAGGTCAGTGGGGGGATAGTATTTGGCAGGTCTTAATGAAGTTAATCTGGATATACTCATGATCAGGGTTCATAGGGATGGCTAAGCTGTGGCTGGAGTTCAGATCGGCCTCTTTTGTTGAGAAAAGCAAGGTTCAATTCCCAGGATACATCAACCTTCTCAAAGGCAAGTTTTGGTGTCTCAGCTTTCCTCTGGGTCTCCTGGCTCAGATACTGAGACCCTCTTACTGACATCACATCCACCCACCCAGACCTGCAAAGGCCAGTTCTCTACTTGTCCTGATATAGCTGCCACTCTTCCCAACAAGCCCACAAGGAACTTCCCACTGTTGGCACCTTCCCCATGTTTCCTGGGGTTGAAAGGGGACTTGATTTACATTGAGTTTCAAACTAAGCACATTGACATCAAAGCAACGGAAATCAAGCCCCAGTAAGTGGTTTATAAATGCAGCCTAAGTGTTTTGAATCAAAATAGTTCTTTCAGTAAGTTGGAGGAGTACGTCTGTTGTCCTTATCACTGTTAGTTTCTGTCTTGAAAACACTGAAAAGTCACTGACATTGAATCCACTCTGGGGATCATTAGGAAAAAAGCTTCCATTCCTGCATGAAAGCCTTTTCAGTAGGTTTTTCCCATTTTCTTTGCATGATATTACTTGGAGAGGATAGTAGTGTAAACAAGAAAGGTATGTACAGATTATCTCAGAGAAACATCCCGTGTGTTGAGTTGCTTGACATTAGGGAAAGGATCCTCAGGTCATGCCTGTTTTTCTTGTCCCAGATGGAGAAGAAAAGGCTTGCTCTGCAGAGTCTTACAAACAGCCGTGGGACCATTTCGGCCCACTGAACAAAGAGCTTATGCAGAGACATCCAGTAAGGACAAGATGTCTGACTTATAAAGTATTTAACTGAAATGACAAAGATGTATGGGTTTGGTGGATGTTTCTTTTAGCAAATGTGCACATATCTCCAAGCTGGCAGTGACTACATTTCCTTTCAAATCTGGAAGAACCGTGTCTTATTGTAGTATTGGCCCATCTATTGGCTGCATTGGATACCAGGAAACAAACACAATGTTACAAGAAACGAGGAAGGAGAATCCAATGACTTTTGAAATAAGCCTTTTGTGTTCCTGGGCATCTGAAACTTCTTGAAGTGTGTGTGTGTAAACACAGCACAGAAAAAGAGAAATAAAACTCAAATAAATATTTTGTATCACAATTCACCCAAACAGCAGAATTATTTAAAACCCAGTCTTTGTCCAGGTTTGACTTTTGGTCTTGGATACCTGACCAGCTGAACTAAAACCAACACTGCTGTAACATAGGAGCTGATGCACTGAGGTGTACAAGAGAAAGGCTGTGCCTCAGAGAAATTTTATCTTCTGTCTTCATCTGCCTGAAAAGGCTGTGTAGGTGCAGTGATGTCATCCTATTGATGTGACTGGGAACAGAAATAAAAAATTTCCCAGAGGAAAAGCTTAGACTCGTATAAACTCAGGTACAGAATGAAGTCCAAAAACATGGAGCTGCTTCTGCCTCCATCTCCCATTGAAACCCCTAGGAGTTGGACATCAAGGTTTACTTGATGGATATCAGCCTAAATGCAGAATGTCATTCTTGCAGCAGACCCACTTCCAGCCTAGAAGGAAGATGTCTGCTGAACATGTGCAAGAGGGTGCTGCCTCCAGGCCTGCACAGAAACCTGAATCTCCAGTTCACAGAAAGATGTGGAACAGCAATGGTCTTTATTTTACAGTCTTATCCAGAATGGAGGCAGACTCTCCCACATGCTATGACAACAGGAGAAGACTCTTCCACTGAGGGATGTTATTTTCATCCCAAGTGGAAAGACAAGATCTGCTCTTCCTCACATTAATGAACAGGCCGGACAAAGTTTTGTTTCTCTATAACAAACAAGCCTATGTAAAGACTCACAACAGGACACCCTTAGTTCTGATTCAGAATTAAATTTCCTATGTATCTGTTCTGTATGTTCCTATGTGTCTGTATCTCTACACTTGGTAACTTCTCCTTTTCAATTTCAGCTTATCTTTTCAAGATGTAAAATTTAAACAGGCCTTTTTTCCTGAATACGATTTACAAGAGAGCCTCCAAACAGAAGAGAATGACAAAAACTCAGTCATCATTGACATTTTTGATATAAAAAACCTACATTTTTTAACAGCCATGGGCAATACCACAACGTTTTCATTGTGGTTAAAAATGGTTGGTAAACTGTACCTCACTGACGAAATAAGTGAAAGTGTATAAATATGCTGCAAATTACTCGTCACAATGAGACATCTGTCTAAGCAAAAGCTTATGTTATTGTCCAGACAATATAGAGACCTTTCTAGCACTGACCTTAGAGAAGACATATTTCACAGCCCAAATTCAAACATGAGCACGCTAAGTGTACTAAATGCAAGTAAACCAGGGGTGCCTTTCTTTCATTAAACTTTCTCCCTGACCTCTGGATGACAAGGGCATAGGAAAAGGAAGCAATTTTTCTTCTGTCCTGAGGGAAGGAACATTTGAAAGAGATTTCCTGTACTGGACTACATCATCTCTCCGGTGCCTGATCTGAAATTCTGTAAGACCACCTTTTCTTAGTATCCACTGCAAACGCTTATTTGCTTTTTCCCCATGAAGTAACCTGTATCAGATTCACAAAAGCTTTAGGTGAGTATTGCATGTAGCTGGATGGGACCAGTCAAAATATTTCAGCATTTCAGAGAAATGAAATGGCTTGCTGGGACAGTAGTTCCAAAATCAGTCCTTCTGATATCCCTAAGTTTTAAACTATTTCCCGTCTTACTCTTGCCAAGGGAAGTAAAGGCCACTCAATACAGTTCAATACCGTATCCTTCTTCAAGCACGTGGTTGAAAATTTGAGAAGAAAATGCTTTTTCTATCCTGCAATATGTTTAAAAATACATTTGACACCTCATTTTGTGTGACTTTAAGTTGTCATACGCACTGCAAAAGTAACACTCCCTGTGTACTTTCAATTCTTTTGAGTTGTGGCCTGTTTAACTATGTCAAGGTCATACACTAAACCCTTTGTTCGTAGGGTCACAGGTTCCCAGGGGGCAGATAGCCAAAAAGCAGTGCTGGACCTCTGCGGATCTCTCTCTTTGGTGATATCCACCTAAGGGCAATTTATGTTTCCCCATTTCTTACCAGAAGGACTTCCTGATATGCGGCAGAGCTTTCCCTTTGTTCTAACCGTACGACTAGGATGCCTCAACCTTCCTTCTTTCCCTTTTCACTTTGTGCAAGCTCCTGTACTGTAAGGAAGCACCCACCAAGAGTATAGTGGTTTACATAATTTGTTTACATGGTTAACATAAACATTATTATGTTATATAGAGCCCCAGTTGCATGAAAAGCAAGGCATTGAATGAGAATTGAAGGTACGAGTGTGGGAAAACAATTGACAAGAAATAATAGACCAAAAATATATTGCTGAACTCTTAGATTTGGGGGTCTCAGATGTCATGAGATTTATTCTGAGGCTAGGGGCGAGAACCTGGTTAGTCACTTTTCTCAAAGAAAGCAGACATGCCTTACATTTATAGGTGATGCCGGACTATGGCCAGCATCAGAGTAGAATTTGGGACCAGTGTTAGGGTTTCAGGGAGGCAAACCAGTGAAGAAATACAAGGTAATATGTTCACAAGGGTGCTAATACTTTTTACTTTGTGCAAACTGGGAATGTTAGGCTGAACATTTCACAAGGCTCAGAGACCTAGCGTTAAGACCAAAACTAGGACAAGGGTTGTAGCTCTGGTGAGGGCTCAGTCTCGGAAATATGGATGGGACATAGGGGAAGGAACGACATGAGAGCAGACTGCATTTGGGGCTGTTGCTTGAATGTGTCCTAAGAGTACATTAACATTTTGAATTTCGTATTTTCACAATTCCCTGGAGCTACTTTTAGGAGTTAGGAAAATGGGGAAAAACAAGAGGTATGGAGAAATAGGGACTTCAGGAAGGATCAGCCGTGCTGTGCTGAGAACTGGCATTAGCATGGGTCCACATTTTCTCATTCAGAAAATCACCAGTTACAGGACAATGACCAAGCATCTGAATGGGATGTAGGCAGCTAGAAATGAATGGTCATCTCTGATGAGGATGTTCGAGACAGGTTTCCAAATGAAGCTGAGAGGAAATAGGCATCAGTTACAGGGATACTTTTAGGTCTTCCATTTTTAGGTGGTCCATAAGCTAAGTCTGGGGGTTATAATTAGGATTCAGACTTCAAAAAATTGAAGGACTGAGGTGACAGCAGTGTTTAGAGTAATCCCCCAGTTACTTTTTTGTTTTTCATGTATATAGTGGGATTAGGGTCAAGAAAGGGACACTAAAAAGTTAAAGAAAAAAAAGGATTTAAAATTCACAGACAATCTTGCTCTAGGACTGGCAGCAGTAACACCTGGTCCCACAATTACTTTTAAATCTGCTTTTCATGGATGTTGCATGGCTTAAATTGAGAACAGCGTTAGGTGTTTGTTCAGGCAAATAATTAGATAGAGGAAGAAATTCAAAATAGGTCACCAGGTATGTTGAAGGTTAGTATTACCATTATTCCCAAGCTATTTTCACCTGAGGTTCACAGGTATCAATGGCCTAGGGTTCAGATTTAGAGTATTGATAGTGTTGGAATTAGCAGCATTGTGATATTTGAAGGAAGAAACCAGGGAGGAAATGTGAAGTTCTTCTTTAATGTCACTGAACTAGAGTTTCAGTTTCTAAAAATCCTCAACATAGGATAGTGTTGAGGCTTGGGTTTCACAGAGGTCACCAGACCAGATCTAAAACTGTAGCTAAAACAAGGGCTGTAATTAAGACTGGGAGAAAAAAATGGGGAAAAAAAAAAAAAGGCTGAGAAAACCCTGGTAGCCGAAGTTAGGACCTTATGTGAATCGCTGCATATTTTTAGATCTAGGTTTATGGGGTGGGTGAGGCTGTGTTCTAGATTACTGGTGATACTCTGTTAGGAAAAGGAAAGAGGGAAGGTGAGGGTGGCAAAAGCCAAAATCAGAAAACACAAAGAGACAAAGTTGAGCAGCTTGTGGACAGTGCTTGAACCTGGGCTGATGGCTTTTCTTGTTGCATTCTCCTGCTCTGGAGCCTGACCTTGAGCACCCACCACCCTCCCAGTAGCCTCATGGCTCTTTCTGACTCTTTCCTGGTTCCAGTGGCCCAGGCAGTTCTGCTGAGGAGCTGGCGTAGGGGAGCCAGGGAAGAGGAGTTGTACCAGAGTCGCATGCCTTCCCAAAAGCAGGGATGAGTCTGGGGTCATGATCAACTGCAGCTCAAAGCATGCCTTGAGATGGGCCTCTACTGTCCAAAAGTTGCGTTGGCAGCACTGGCTTCTCTGGTGGCTTCTCCAGAGCTTCAGTTTATCTCCGTGCAAATCCTAGCCATATTTCTAACTCCAGTTTCACTAACACCCACCGACTCCAATGGCTAAAAGTAAGTTGGGGGTGAATACTGGAACCAACTGTGCTTTTAGAGTGGCTGTCTGTTCTGAATATACTCCTTACTAGTGCACCCCGCAAGTCTGGACCCTGCTGCTAGCCCTCAATCTTAAACATAACCAAGTTACCCTTATAAGTATCTGGCCTGAAAGCAATAAATGAACCCACATCAGAAGTTAACCACAAGGTAGGATGGCATGCCTGCTGAACCCACTTATAAACATAGCTTATGGGTCTCTTTTGGGCCTGACAGTAAGCGCCTCCTAACCCTCAGTTTAGTTTTGCCCTGCTGTGCCTGGAGACCCTTGGGGAGCCAGAAAGCTGGTCTTGCACCACGGCCTCGTGTAGGTAGCAGCTTGCAGTGCATGTGCTTTGTGATTCTCTCCACTCTTTCCCATAACCCTATGGCCTCAACCATAACCCAAATGTTAAATGAGCCTCTTGATCCCCAAATATTAGTGGACTGAAAGTAGTAAGGGGACCAGCTCTTGCACTATTCCTCAATTCAGCTTAATGATGTATTGTCTGCTTCTAACTCCAGCTTAACACTTTATTTTATTTTCTGACCCTAGCTGTAAATTAGCTAGCCCAACATTAATTTAAATATATTTAAAAAGACCCAAAGACAAGTGCTGAAGCAGCTTTTAATTTAATTAAATGGCGTTTAGAAATGATACTAATGATGCTTGAGATTTTTTTTTATCACAGTCTTAAACCAACACATAACTCTCTTACTATCCCTAGATATAGCTTTAGTCTCAGGACAGCTGGGTGTCTTAGGCCTAAAAATACAACAAAGAGACATTTGGACATCAGTCCTCAAATTCTCGTTGTGGACCACTTACCACATTTTCATTGCCAGAGTCTTTTAATAAGCAGAGCAACATTCTGAACTCCGGAGTTAATTTAACATAAACAAAGCAATCAATATGTAAAAAGGGATTAAAACCAATGCTGGGAAAAGCACCCCACTGTGCCTGGTGGCCCATCACTCCTAATCAGAAACCCACTAGAGACTGAAGGGTGGTGGATCCAAGATTTGCCAAATGAATGACAAATGTCATGAGACCTATGTTGTGATCAGTCAAAAATTTTCCTCTTTAACATCCTCATGCTTTGTGGAAACAACAGCCCTTATCTGAATCTCATAATATAAGAAAACAGAAAGGTTAAAGTACTGCAAGCACTCTTGTTGGAATCAGCCCCCGCTATAGTATTTGTATTTCTTTTCAGTATAATGGTTTCTGAAAAACAGAACCTTAATCTAAGTCTTTTGTTTTATCTCCCACATTCTAATGATCTCTAGAAATGCTAAGTTTAAAAATTAGTAAATACATACACCTGTTTTGCAAACAGCCATCAATTTCATTATATGGTGGGTGTTGCAGTGTACAGGTAACATAATTTGGAAATTTCTGGTAAGGAGGATCTATTTCTCAGCTTATATTTAGACACCCCTGAGAACACGAAAGTGTGGTATAGGGCCCACAGCCAACAGCTGGTGACCGGAGAAAAGCTCATCCACATCCTGGAGAGCTCTGAGCCTCTGTAGGAGTCATGTAGGTCCTGCAGAAGATCAGGGTGGCTGAGAGCAGGTCCTGGGTATGGATGGGTTTGGCAGCAAAAGAGGTCAGCGCACATGTGCCTTGGCGAGTTATCTAATACTGCATCCTCACAGTAGAAAACTAGTCTGTGTCTTTGGTGACAGAGACTAATAATGGACTAATATTGCCGCTGGCATTAACTTGTAAGAGGTTAAGTCTGAAAATATGTTGAAATATTCCTCTTTACTCATGTCCCCTGCGTGGCACTCCAAAAGCATGTACTAATGGACCACTACTGACAGATATTGTGGAGTAGTTTTGGGATACTCTTGGTCATTCTTTTCTTGTAACACTGCATTTCTGTATTCACCACATCTCTTCTTTAGTTTGGGGTTGTTTGCTGCTTAAAAGAGCTTAGCCTAAGTTATATTTTCTTTGAAATGACAAGCTGGATCCCAGGACAAAGCCTATCTAGGATAATAAACTTGTATGGTTGTAGAAAGCCAGAGGGGCAAGGCTGGGACTTGCAACATGAGAGGAGACTTCAAGTGCAGAAAGGCTGTGAAGAGTGAGATTTCTTTTTCTAACAAGTGGCACAAGGGGAGGATCACATCTGATTGTGGGTGCCTGATACTCAAGATGGATGAAATGCCAACAGCCATTGTCATTTCCCAAGGAAGATTCTAAGCCCTCAAATGGGGAAAAAGCAACTGAAAAAGCCAAGACAAGATGCACCACAAGAGGAGGTGCAGGAGCTGAAGGGAAGGAGCAGGACCTGGCAGCAGGGAGGTATTCAGCCTCTATGCCCCTTGCTCCCACTCCCACCCAACAAAATCGGTGTGTCCACCACTGGCCCCTGTGTGACGGCCAGCTCACATCCACTTCCAACAGGGGAGTCCCACGCTGTGGGCTGCTGCCGTGTGTGGTGCATGCTGCGAGCAGGCTCTCTTCATCCCCATGACAAACTGCATCCCCATCTGGTTTACTCATACTCCACTGGCTGCTGTTTTTCTTCATGTGCACTCATTTGCAAGCTGTTAAACAAGAGACACAAAGCTGTGTGTAAAATTAGGTCACGTGTGTTGCCCTGTCAAGCCATTGGGCTTGCCAAAGCCAGGATTTTCCTGCCATCACAATGAGGTTTTTAAAGCTCCATCCATGACAAAATAAAAAAAAAGAGAAAAAAAAAGGAAAGAAAGAAAAAAGGGGAAAAAATAAAAAGGTGGAAAAAGAAGAAAAGGAAAAAAGGAAAAAAAAGAAAAAAAGAAAAAAGAAAATAAATTAACCCATCCCCCACACCCCAGAAACTGTGGTACCAAGCAGTAAGAATGAAGTTAGTATATACAAACATATCCTGTGACACTTCTGTGAAATACTGAAGTACTATCCTTCAGCGTGACAGTTTGTTTCCAACACAAGCAGATGTTTCTTATGACACCTAACTCCATTCTGTTCCAGCTAAGCTGTATGTGGAAAAGCAACTGCATTTTACACAGAATATTATTTTTGTCCTGCAGCATCTCTCCCTTTCATCTTCTGGGCCGAAGATGAACTGAACCCTGGGATCAGAGAGCAGATAAGCATTGACTCAAAACAGATGCCAAACTGGCCAGCTGCTGATGTGCGCCCAGGACTTCTGACTCAGGACATCCAGCAGCTCTGCCCTTCCATGGACTACACGTCCTTCCCGAGCTCAGCACTCTGGCCACCTTTTAGGAAAAACCTGTCAGGTTCAGTGGGGTGGAACGGGTGCAAGGTGAGATATTCCCTGAGTCAGGCTGATCTTTCAGGAAGACAGGGAACGCGACCTTGCGATGAGGATGTTGGAATATTTCTGTTAAAAAGTGAAAGTTTACACCATGACAATTCCCCGATAACAGGGCAAAACCCAGCAATTTGGCTGCAAGTGGTGCCGGGAGAGTAGGGAAGTGCCTCACAGTGGGCAGAAGGGGAGAAGTGTGGCAAGACAGAGGTTGTCCTGAGCCACACCTGGGAGTTCTCACTTCGGGGTTGAGGAACAACCTTGAGGCAGGGGCAGCCCCACCAATCCTGTGTATGGATCCAGATTTCACTAGATTTTGCGGAGAATGTTAACCAAATAGAAATGTGAAACCAATACGAAAGCTTTTGCTTTCCACTTTGGGTTGCTGTCATCCTGCAGCAGGAGACAGTGAGACCAGAGGTGTTGTGGGAGCATTGGGTCTGGGCAGCAGGACTGGCACTGGTTTTCCCACCTCAGCCAGGCTGAGGGCATAGAGTCATAGAATCACAGAACAGTTTGGGTTGGAAGGGACCTTAAAAGGTCACCTAGTCCAACCCCCTGCAATGAGCAGGGACATCTTCAACTAGATCACATTGCTCAGAGCCCTGTCCAACCTGACCTTGAGTGTTTCCAGGGATGGGGCATTTACCACCTCTCTGGGAAACCTGTGCCAGTGTTTCACCACCCTTATAGCAAAGAATTTATTTCTTATATCTAATCTAAATGTAACCCCTTTCAGTTTAAATGCATTACCCCTTATCCTTCCCCTACATGTCCTTGTAAAAAGTCCTTCTCTGGCTTTCCTATAGGCACCTTCAGGTACTGGAAGGCTGCTATATGGTCTCCCCACAACCTTCTCTTCTCCAGGCTGAACATCTCCAACTCTCTCAGCCATTCTGCCTTGCTCTGAACTGTTATATGAAGCCTCTGTGCTGATTGTGAATAACTTCACAACGTTACTTTTAAGAGCAGCAATCCAGAGCCTTTGTGAAGCTAGTTGTGTGCCTGTCGCACAGCACTAAATCCTCGCTTATTTTCTGCCTGGTCATTGTCCCTTCTGCAGCACAAGTGGAACAGGAATACCAGCTAGAAACAGTCAAGGTCACAAGTGATTCCTTCTTCCGTTTTGTGGCACTGCACCCTAGCTGCTGGGACTAGCGAGGGAGCACACTGACAAGGTCTCCATCATGAGTATGTTCTGGAGAGCCAGAGCTGGCTGTTTCAGATGAACATGGGCCAGATCACAACCACATACAGAATTAATCTGAAATTTGAGAGGTTGTTTGTGTAATTTCAAAGAGAGATTCAGCTGCGGGAAAACTGAAGCTTAGATCCAAAGAGTGCATGTAAAAACCTTCATTGGCATTATCTGATAAGCAGACAAACTATTACCATCAGTTTAGTGTCACTCCTGCTGGAAGAGTGTGGGCCAGAGCTCCTCCAGCCAGGTGAAGCTGATGCTGAGCAGGGATTTCAGCCTGACCAATGGAGTAATAGTCTGCTTTGAGTGCCATTTTAGTTGCACTAAAGATTTTGGCCTTCACCCTATCTATCAGATTTATTTGTTCTTTTATAAGCTAAGGACATCCATTCTAACTGTGAGATCCATGTAGTATGACACTTTGTATACCTTATTAGCTCTGGTTTTTGAACATAATAAGTTAGTTTCAGCTACTGCAGCTCTGCCTCCATTGGTCATGGTGAAGCTACGCCAGGAATGAACTCAAGTCAGCGTTTTTAATAATATCTCTAATATTCCTGTATTATTTGGACAGCTGGGGCTGGGTGATAATACTAGACATTTTATTTTCTCATTGATAATTATTTCACAACTTTTCTTTACTAGGCAGAAGTCTGGAGGGAAAAAGCCTTGGACAGGGCTGGCCTACCCTCCCTTCTATCTCTCCCTTAGAGATTTTGGAGGGAGAAACAAGCAGTGAGGCGATGCCACTGCATGCCTGAGGTATACCTGCTATCGTCCTGCTTTGTCGGGCAGACCACTTCTCTGGCTTTGCCACAGTTGTGTGCAGCCTTGAGAAAATCACACACTCCTTGCTTTTGCTACTCCATTCCTGTTTTGCAAAACTGGGCTTTGGACAGCCTCAGTGTTCATTACTCAAATGTTTAAAGGTTCCTCTTGTTGGACGGACTGTCCCACAGCTACTCCTTCTCCCAAGAGAAGCTTTTCCTTATCTGCAGCATCTATGACAGGGGTCATCTTCTCCTGCTGACAAATAATAGCCAACAATAACTTGTTTTCTAAGAATGGAGGATCCTGGAGGAAGTGCTTGTGTATTTCTTAGAAATCTGGTAACAGGATTAGCTTCTAAGCAGGAAAATACATACGACCTTAAATGTCATTGTGGAATATCTCACGGGTATTAAGCACAACTGCTGACCCCAGTGTGTAAGTATTCAAAGGGTTACATACAGGGCATGACTTTTCTTGGGAGCAGTTGTGCAGGTTGCCTTGTAGTTCCTGTGTTGGTTATTGAAAGACCGGATGTGTAGCTAAAACACAGCAATAGATTCTTGGAGAAAAAGACAGTATTACCTTATATGAGACTAAAACAGTCTCATGAACATAGCTAAAATACTTTGGCAAGGCAGAAGACCTGTGCCCAAACATTTCACATCACATACATCTTTTTTTTTTGTTCAGAGCAGAGGCCTGACTACATGCATCTTGAAACAATAGCAAACATGCTATTGATGTCAATGGAAAGATGATCAAACCTCCATTTAGGAAAAGAAAATGCTTTACAAGTAGAAAATGTAAAACGTACTTGTTTGTTTCTCTTCTCGTTTTTGTTGTTTGTGAATGTGTTCTCTGAGATAATGAGCTCTATGCCACTGTAGAAGTGTCTATCTCTTCAACCTAGGGATAAATCCTGTGTGTCCAGGTGTATCTGAAATAAGCACATTTCCAGGCAGATTTTGCTGTCACAGAGAAAAGTAGTGAAATTAATAGGAACAGCAGCAGGATCCGACAGTAATGTCTAAGCGGTTTGCAACTTACAATGTACAGGGTCTGAAAGCAAGCAACTATTTGTTACTGCTGTAAGTCTGGACATCATGCAGGCAATGGAAGCTCAGAACTGCAGGTATCCTCATGTGTTCAAGCAATGGTCATGGACAACCACCCCAGACAAAATGCAGCCTATTTAGGAGGAGATTGGAGAAAAATCTTTTAGTCTGCAGTTTGTCCTTTGGTCCCCAGAGCATGATTCTGAGAATGATTGTGAGTTTTAGGGTCTTCTTCCAAAAGTGGTCTGGAAAAAGGTTTATCATCAGTTGTTTGGGTCTGATAGCATTTGTCTGACATTTTGCATAAATCCTTGGGCAGCTGACAAAATGCCATGGCTCAAAATAGAAATCAAATGGTTATCTGACAAGACACTCCCCGTAACTTCTTTCACAGGGCAGTCAGTGTTTAACCCTGAGAAACACACTGAAACCAATATGTTAACTGCGTACCTTTCCTAGAGCCAGTTTACATTTAGGACTCTGGCCCATGTCTAGATTACACTTCTGTTAGCAGGACGGTTTACTCACACAAACAGAAAAGCTGTCTTTGGGGAGATTCAGCATGACTTTCCAAGCCGGGTTTCCTGAAGCTGCAGAATAATGATGATGCATAAAGTATGCCTGTCTGTTTATTAGGCTTGTATGTGATCTCTGATCTCCCACTGAAGTCTCTTACAAGGGAGAGATGGATGTGGGCATGTTTGCAGAGCTCAGACACTTGAGCCTGACCGATCCATGCCCTGGGGAGGCTGTCGGGAGCTCCCAAGACATCTGGAGCTTCCAGGGGGAAAAATATCAAAGTTTTGTGAAATCAGAAGAAAAGATTGTTATTTCTCAGCTGTTCTTTAGCTTATTTACCATCTGCAAGGGAAGAAAACTTCCTTTATGCTTATTTTTCTTATCTTACAAATTCTCCTGCTCTTTTTTTCTCCTGTCTTTTTCACTCTTAGACTTGGCAGTTTTTATGCCTGTGGACAATTAAAATTGGTATGCACACCTCTGTTCTGAAAACTGCCTATTTCAAACATGAGAAATAATACATGAAAGTTGAACACATAGGCAGAAAATAGCCATTATGATTTTCCATTCTGGAAATGCCAAGAAGGCCAATGGGATCCTGGAGTGCATCAAGAGGAATGTGGCCAGCAGGTCGAAGGAGGTTCTCCTTCCCCTCTACTCTGGCCTAATGAGGCCCCATCTGGAGTACTGTATCCAGTTCTGGGCTCCCCAGTTCAAGAAAGAGGAGGAGCTACTGGAGAGAGTCCAGCGGAGGGCTACAAAGATGATGAGGGGGCTGGAACATCTCTCCTATAAGGAAAGGCTGAGGGAGTTGGGCTTGTTTAGCCTGAAGAAGAGAAGGCTGCGAGGGGACCTTAGAAATGCTCATAAATATCTTAAGGGTGGGTGTCAAGAGGATGGGGCCAAGCTCTTTTCCGTGGTGCCCAGTGACAGGACAAGGGGCAACGGGCACAAACTGAAGCATAGGAAGTTCCATCTGAACATAAGGAAGAGCTTCTTCACTCTGAGGGTGATGGAGCACTGGAACAGGCTTCCCAGGGAGGTTGTGGAGTCTTCTTCTCTGGAGATATTCAAGACCCGCCTGGACAAGGTCCTGTGCAGCCTGCTGTAGGTGACCCTGCTTCGGCAGGAGGGTTGGACTAGATGACCCACAGAGGTCCCTTCCAACCCCTACCATTCTGTGAT
>Ga0065711_1033019_pt1 | contig 26255 bp, 19 predicted proteins | sample Hoacrofraction12_FD_59098 | JGI IMG/M metagenome (GOLD analysis project Ga0065711, IMG submission 59098) | Hoatzin crop microbial communities from Cojedes, Venezuela - Epithelial fraction 12 v2 (version 2) | ecosystem: Host-associated > Birds > Digestive system > Esophagus > Crop | place... | reverse complement strand
GGCCGAGCCCTGAGGCGAGTTGCGGCCGGGCTGCGCTCGCAGCCGGCTGGGGCGGGGGAGAGGTGCGAGGGGAGCGCAGCCTGAGCTGAGGCTCATCTCGGTCCGGCCCTGCCGGCCACATCGACAGATCTCAGCAGCTCGACCCAAAATGGCTGAGGAGCCGCGGCCTGGGGTCGGATAGTGAAAGGACTGGCGGCTGGCGGTGGTGCGGGCCGCTGGGACATGGTGGCTGCAGCCCACCTCGGCTGGCCCTGGTCCGGCCGGGAGCACCAGCAGCTCTCCCAGGGAAACCATGGCGGGAGGCTGAGGCTGGCTGGGAGCAGCGCGCGGCCACGGCTCCCTGAGGAGCCCGGCTTTTGCTACCCAAGCGTGCTACAGGGCACCGACCGCTCATCCTGGCAAGAGCAGGTCGCAGCCACAGCAGAGTGAAGCCTGTTCACACTACTGACCGTGTAAATCCCTCCCCCTCTTGGTCAGAAACAGTTCCTGGCTTCGTGGAAAAAAACGTGATCTGAAGAAAGAAGAAATCAGTGGAAGAGATTAATGAAAACTACAGTCTCCGTCTGTTCGCTTTGAACAATGGCAGTCTGGCCCCTAGTATCTCAGGAACTTTGTAGGTAACAGTTGTGCTGTGTATGAAGAGGAGTTTTAAAGAAAAGACTGTTAAAAGTTAGCTGAAGTCACCTTTTCGCACAGAACAGGCACTGTGGAAGAAACCATCAGAGTGAAGTGTGGCACCCACTGCACCTTGGAGAGGCTGCGAAGGAGAGTGGCACCTGAGTGACAAAGACGTGACACTCTGACCTGCTGAGCCATCCCCAGACTGCAGTGTTGGCCTCCTGCTTGATGGTGTGAACTCCTGTGGAAGAGGGGTACGGTATAGGTTATCCCGTTGCAAGGCAGTGCAGAATTGAAGGAAGGATGAGTGATAAAGGCTTTGGAAAGGTGCAGATCTGAGCAGAGACTGAAAAAATAGCGTTCACCTAAGAAAACAGAGACAGGGAGTTTGTAAGTAAGTGTCTGGAAATAGTAGAGCAGAACAGTAGGAAAATAACTTTTGTTCTCCTGGTTTTTAGCATAAACAAGGAGACAATAATATAATCTAGCAAATTAAAAACAGATTGAGTGAGATACTTTTTCACGCAACGTAACTGTACGGTAGAGTTCATTACCAAAGAACGTGGATGGGGCCAGGAAGCCAGCAAGAGTCAACAGAAGATGTCACACTTAACAGGTAACAGAAATGTTAACGTATCCTTCACTGTCATAAACTTGTGAAAGACCATTTTGTTTTAAAGCCAGAAACCAACATTTAAACGTTTTCCAGAAGTCAAAATGAGATCTGCCTTTAAGGAAGAATTATCTCACATCCATGTGGGTAAGACAGTTTGCTGCTCTTTTGACCAGCATCCAGCACTGGACTTCACAGACCTCAGTTCCAGAGGGGCACCATCTGGAGCTGTGGAACTACGGGCTTCACCACCACCTGGCAGCGTTATTAGCTGAGCGGGCGGCTGCAGGAGAGCCTGTCTCCCAGTAAGAAGCTGCATGCTTTTTAAACATGCCCATTTACTGAGGCTGCTGTAGAAAAGAAGAAAGGAAAGACGAAAACTAGAAGAGTTTCATGTCTGCAGAGTCAAAAGCTCTCAAGACTGATGATTAGAATGTCTATTTTCAAAAAGCTGTAAGCGTGAAGTCTGGTAGATGAGCTAATGCACACACATCAAAAAGATCCCTCTGAACCTTTTAGCGGTATGAAATGTGGAAGTGCTTTACTGTCATTTAAACAGCCCAAGACCATGTTTGTGTTAACAAATACAAAGCATACAGGGTTACTAGATGTTCAAAATGGGAGACCAGCAGGATGTCCTGGAAGATGGGTGTGTACAGAGCGCAATGCCCATCTAGGGACAGCTGACAGAGGAGGAGAAAGATCGGGAAAATTGTATGGGGAGAAGAGAAAAACAATTCTCTGATACTTTGCTTCTGTACCTTTACTTATGCCCCCAACCCTCTTCCTCATCCTTCCCCACCCCGATTCTCCCCCATCCCAATTCTCCCTCATCCCTTTCCCATCTTGGGTCACTTGCTTTTGTACTGCCTTACTCTCCAGCTCCGATTCTTCCTCGCTGGCTATGCTCTGGCCCCGTTCCTGAAGCAGGTGAGCTGAGCAGAAAGGTGAACACCAGCCCTCTGCAGCGGGCAGCACTAAGAGCAGGGTTACTACGCATCTGTAACTCAGCCAGGTCCCGACTCACCAGTCTCCTACGGGTGTCACTCTGCTTTGTCTACATGGTGCACAGGGCTAATTCTGAATGACAGGGCAGGAGTTAAAGAGAAATCCTTGCCGCAAGGATGACTAAGGTGTTCATTTTGCTGTGTAACAAGCCTCAAGATTGCCCTTCAGGTACAGATCCACTCACTGACATTTCTAATGATTTTCAGCAGCTCAGGGAAGACCTGGCTTTTGCAGGTGCCAGTTTCCCCAAGTACTACTACAACAAAAAATGGGAAAAAATACCAGCATTTAGCAAATAACCCTTACATGCAATTATGATTTCTAGGTGCTATCTATGAAGAGAATTGTAATTCTCAAAAGCCATGCCTAATTAGTTTCAGATACCAGCCTGATGGGCAAGATAGTCTGTTACAAAGATAGTGCTTTAAAGGTTTAACAATGGATGTATGAAATGGATGGAAAGCAGCAACGTAGACGCAAACCTAGCTCCTCCACCACCAAACGTGTCTCACTGAGTACCATCTTCCTCTGTGTACAGTGTGCCGCCTTTCCAATTATTCCCATTTTGTCCTCTATGTAAAATGAGTGTCCTACTAATACATTTTTTTTGATGGAGATGATGAATAATACAGCACAAGTGTATCTAACAGTTGAAAACATTTGCATTTGCAACTGAAAGCCTTCTGGCAATCTCGATAGAGAGCAAGACATCAAAGCAGGAGGACTCTGTTGAAAGGGAGTCAGGAGAACCTAAGCAAGCAGTAAAATAAGAAACTGCTGTAAGCTCTTTCCTAAATGTCCAGAATAATAACTTTTAAAAATCTGATTTTGCCATGATGGGGGAATTAAGTTCTTATAATTTAGCCCATGTAAAAAGAAATCAAATAGTAATTGTATATACCGGTTTGAAAGAGTGCACATGGTATCTTTTATAGGGAGGTATTTATCTATCTACATTCCTGTTGTTCCTCTTTCTAGAGCCACTGTTTCTTCTGCACTAGTGAGCACAGCACTCTTCAGAGCTCGTGTGCTACAGACAGAAAGGTCTGCATGTTTTGTGGCCTAGAACATTTCCTATACCTCATAGGAGCTATAGTAGGCTTGGGATATGTATTGAATTAAATTGCTGTCTCACTGGCCTTTCTAGCTGACCTGAAAGAACGTTGGTTTTAGAAAAAGGAAAGGTAAATTAATGAACCATAGATTGTCTTATTTGTGGGCCCATCCTCGTTTTATGCTGTGGTGTAATTCACAGTTCCTAACTCATTCATAAGACATCTGAGAGACTAATTCGATCTTTATTTTTCAGGTCTTTTTAAAGGACAAAAGCTGACCGTTTGTTGCCTTGGCATCAGCTCAAGCATAGTGCAGAAAACACTTCTATCTGGCATTTTAAATTTTATAATAACACAAACAGGACAGACGGCATAAACGTGTAAGAATTCTGGGTTTTCCTTTATTGGCTTGAACATTTCTAATTTTAAGCTGCAAATGACAAGGAACAGGGATGTGTTTGTGCTGGCATAACTACAGAAGTGGTTGTGTTTAGATTTTTCCATTCCAATGTATCTAAAATCAAGCTATCATATTTGAAGTAAAACCACGCCACATAAATCTTATCTGCATTCATTACAAAGCTAGAGTTCCTAACAAAGTTCGTGAACTTTTCTGTATAAAGCTCACATCAGTTGTGAGTGTATCTAGGATATTTTGTTTGTTTGTTTGTTTGAAAATCAAACTGTGCAACTAACCAGGATCTGCAGGACCAGATGCAAAAGCGGAGGCTTTGTGTAATGAGCTGAAATTCAGCAAATTCAGTGTACTTCTTCCCAAACAGTGAGTTCTGGCATGTGTTGAAACAAATGCAGAATAAACTCCAGGGATGATAGCAAGGGCATTAAAACTTTCACAAATCAAAAAAAGATGAAAATGCTCACAGAAAGCAAATAAAATTGAAGCCCGGAATCGTAATTTTAGCCACAAACACTTCAGTTATACCAAAAACACAACAGAGATAATTCTGCTCATTGTTGTGGACTTTGGATCAGGCTTATGCCAAGTTCACTGTCCATGTGCCTTGAACAGAAAGAAACCCTGGTTAAATCTTGTTTCTCTAGTAAGAAAAAAAGGCCTTATTTTTGATGTCTCAATTTCAAGTATAACAATAAAATTTTGTGGTAAATGTGAACAATTTGAAGATGAAACTCTGGAAAGGAGACAAATTGGTATATGAAAGATTTATTGCAGCCTTTACATGGTTGATCTTCTCCATCTCTCCAGGAAAGCTCACTTTTCCTTTCTGTATTTTGTCTATTCTCATTCCGATAAGTACATTTCTGTTTCTTTATTGTGAGGCTGTGAAGCATAAATACCAGTCGCTAACATGCTGAAATAAAATCTATTCTGCAATAACAGAATAGAGTTCCCTCGCCACCCAGAGTGATTTTTCACTTTAGTCACTTCAGTTTGAACTTGCCTACCTCCGCTGAGATCCTGTCTAATACCAGGTTTTTACGGTTAATATCAAGCTGATGCCTACATCTACATACTCCTATAAAAGAAGTGTGAGAAAACGTTCACTTTTGAGGAGTTAAAGTTGTTAAGCTCAGTTTGCCAGCACTAGAAATCAAACCTAGTATACCACTGTCCTGGTGTTTGCCACTGGTGGCCAGCTTTCAACACCTGCTAAAGAAGTTTTTCGTTCAGTCTGATAGCAGATCCTGTAACAACACTGAGCATCTCTCCCAAAATCTTTCACTGGATTTATCCAATGCTCTGACTCTCCGCTGTGAGTAATAAATCCTGTTACTCAGGTGAAAACAAAGTCTCTTGCACAGAGACAGACTAACCTATGTGACTGCTGTACCTGAAGCCACTGAAACTTGAGTAAGAAACTAGTATAATCATAATTAGAGCTCCTGTCATCTTTGGAATTGCTGTCCCATTGAACACTCATCTAAATCCGGTGGGACTTGTAGAAGTGGATTCTGCTATACATTCCCTTCAGACTCCCCTTTTAACTGTCCTCTAACATTATTCCTACATCCTGGTACCTAAAATGATTGTTCAGGAAGGATGAATTTTCCTATAATAGTGTTTAAATACAAAATTGGATACTCTTCTCCCATTTCAGCATACTATTTCACATAGGTTTTGCTTTTAAAGGTTTCCTTTCCCTTTGAAGGTTATTATTAAACCAGATTTTGCACAGTAATTTTGCTCTCATATCTTGCACTGATGCTTTTTGAACTTTTCTGAACCATTCACACTATTTACATGTCACTCAAGGCAGTTAGAATACCAAATCAAAAAATACATACTTTCAAAAAGAGTCCCCCTACCAAAGTACATGTCTCTCTCCTGTAAGACAGGTCTAAATTCATAGCAAGCCAAATGCCAGTTTACTGCCTGTGAAAACTGTGACACTTTGTTTGTTTTTATCTTCTAAAAATCGAGGGTAGTTTTCAGTTCTGACTCCTGTTCTTTTTTTTCATGGAATCACAGGATGGATGGCAATGGAAAGCATCTCTGGAGATCATCTTGTCCAGCCTCTCTGCCCAGAGCCACACCAACTACAGCAGGTTTCTCAGAGCTGTGTTCAGGCAAGTTATGATTATCTACAAGAATGGAGACTCTGCAACTTCTCTGGGCAGCCCTTGCTGCTGTTTGAGCAGCCTGACAGTCAGAAGGTGTTGTCTTATGTCTAAATGGAATTTCCTTGATTTCAATTTGTACCCGTTACTCATTTTGTTCCTCTGAGCTAAGAGGCATCACTTTGCACTCAGCCAGCAAGAGGGGAACTTATTATATCTCCCTTTGTCCTCATGGCAAGTCCAGAGGACCCTGAGGTGTCCCTTCAGGACAAAAGCAGGCTTTTCCAGGTCAGACTAGGGGAGCCACGCTGAAATTCGCATAATCTGTTAGCAAACAGTAGCATGCCTTAGACTGCTGAAAGGATAAGCCCCATACTGTTTCTTGGTATTAAGTAGTCTTTCCTTTGCAGCATGGTGAGTAGGCAACTGTACTTAATACTGTAAAACTTCAGGATTAATCTGAAGCTAAGCACCTCCTTCATAACTGTACTGTAAAAGCATGCATAGACATTGCTTCCAGTTAATGTAAATAAAACAGTGCCATTGAAATTACAGATCTAAAGCTGTCTGCCCCAGCTGAGGATATATTTTTAAATGTTCGTGCTTAGCTATTGGAGAGCTAAATAAAAAAACAAACAAAACCCTGTCTAATCTCAGAGGTGTTTCCAATTTATGGATGTTTCAAACTCAGACGTGACTTACCTGCCCTTAAAAGCTGTTAACTTCACCTGACAGCGAGCAATAAAATTGAAATGTTCCCAGCAGAACTTGTAAGCAGAACCAGAATTCCTTTGCCATAGATGTTCATTTGGAGAACATAATGATAATGATCTTCTCATTTTATACCCTCTAGATTTCTTCTTCCATCAATCATGATTACTCAAAGAAGTCAGTTTATTAAAAAAAAAGCCACAGGTTTTGAAAGAATTAACATTCCATTACAGTTTAGCACAGAGTTGCAATCAAATTAAAATGAGACTGAGTTCAATGTGCAAGAAAAGTAAGATTTGAATGGTTTTGTCTAGAGTCAAAGCAGCTAGAAAAGTAGCAAACTAGCTTTAGAATAGCTGAGCATTTTTATAACTAGAAAACATTCTACAGTCTTCAAAGTCTTCAGATAATATTTAAGATTAAGTAGTACCAAGTTATTATTTTCACTTGCTTTAAAATGGTCGAGCTAGTAAAACTTTTCAGAAGGGGCAGGAATAGTTATTTAAATTATTGTTTTTCTGCTCTCTTTCCAATAGAATGGGTTAAATATATTTGAGCTTGCAATGGAAACACTTGAATTTCGTTCAGAATTTATGCAACTTATTAGCTTGACTTACAGCAATCATCTGCGCTTCTGGCTAATATATGACACTATTTGTAATATGACTGCTTTACATCTTCTTTGTAATGCAATAAAATGCTGCATTCACATTAGAGATGATAAACTGAGGCAAAAGCTGGATTATTTAGTTTGCCTACAGCTATATAGAAAGTCTCTGAATAAGCTAGGAATTGATCAGTTGGATCTTCACTGAAACATCCATCCGCACTGCATACAAATTATATTCTGGGTATCGTGTGCCAAGCACTACCCGAGTCGTCCGTATTTGCCAGTACAAGGACAGGCTGGGAGTGCATTGCTTACTCAGTGTTTCCCCGAATTACAATCTAGTGTGACCAGTAATAATTTTGAATATACAGATACACTAAATTAACTTAAACAGGTGGCTGAGAATTTCTGTTTGCAAGAGCTGCTGATGTTACTGATTTCACCTCACCATTTTTTCACTGTACCTCAACAGATGACTGAACCTGTGGCCAGATAGTTCAACAGAAGCTAAATGTAAGGCACTGTGTTCAACAACCTGGTCCAGCCTAGGGAGACCTTTTTTGTTGTGTTTTAGCCTATTCTTATGAAATGTTTTGGTTCAGTGTTTACCAGGTTCTCAGTGATTTGGCTGTCAGTTTGACAGGTACTTGCTGGGCAGCTCCCAGCTTCCACTGGAGAATGCCAGGGCAGTTTCTTTTTGACTGGTGAAGAGGTAGCTCCTCATGTGGGCACCCGGGCACTCCCTGCCTGCAGCCGGGGGGTCCCTGTGGGCTCATCGTGCAGCCCAGCACCCACCTCCAGCACACCTTCCCAGCAGCTCTTCACGCTGGCCCTTGGCAGGGCCCTCCTGCGCTCACCTGCAGAGCCCCGCAGGCACTCCAGATGGTCCTGTCTGCCTGCAGTTTGCCAGCCCCTCTGAAAGGCAGCAGCTGAAGGGTCTGGCAGGAGACAGGCGAGGTCCCACCGCCTCGGAGGGGAGGGCACCTGCATCAGGGCAGATGCTGCAGCCCTCAGCACAACACTTTTCGTTCATAGGGGGAGAACTCAACGCTGAATTATTAACAGTTCTTCTGTGAGAACTGTATCAGCTGCATCTGGCAGACCGTGAGCACATTCTCATTAACTTCGTCAGTGGTTTGAGCAGAGTCACCTTGCCAGCAACTACAAATCAAAGCAGTTTTGTTTGTTATTTTTCTGTAAAAAAAGTTGTAGGAACTATAGTTTGCAAAATAGATTTCCTGGAAGCCAGGCAGGAAGAGAAACTTTTAAAATTTCCCTTCTAGATATAAAATGACAACTATTTAAGCACTAATTAATTTCTAAGCAAAAAATATACTCCTACCTTTAAAGAGCAGTATAAAGAAAACACAAAGGATGCATTAAAATAAGACTACCACTTTAAAAAATTAAATTCTGCAAAGACACTTTTCTTGCATGGCAGAAGAGAAGTTAAAGCAACATTTCTTATGTAATTTGGGGATAAGAATTAAAAACAAAGGAAAATAAAGTAGTTTACATCTCTGTGGTAAATATTGTATAAAAATTACATGGATACAAAATTCTCTGAGGCTGTGCAGATTTTCATACAGGGAGATGACTGTATGAAATCTATCTTCTTTTCCTTCACTTTGCTTTGCATAAACCAATCTTCTTTTTTGGCATCTCAGACCCTTTTCAGCCAACATCTACTTTCTGCTAAATTACTGTAGGTGAGTATATCTGGATGTTCTCTCGAATACCCAACTCGGGAGTTGCTACTTTGACTCCTTGGGATTTCTTCACACCACCTTATCAATGACAGTTCCATACTCTTCTTCGAAGCCAAATCCTGCTGCACCTTCCTTGCACTGATAGCACATTTTCCCCTCTGTCCTTCCAGCTGCATGGTCAGCTGGCTTTATGTGCCTAATTCATTCGCGTGCCAAATGCAGTTATTCAGGTCTGGATCATAAATAACATAGGTAATACAATTTTAACCATGTCCTTCAACCCCCCCTTTCAGGATCAGCAAGCTATAAAGCCAGACTGACCGGAGAAAGGATAATTCCAGATTCACACAAAGTGTATTATTTATGACTAAATCAGCAGATAACTGTGAGATCAACACAGCATTCCTTCAGTGAAGGTACTACCCAGCGTGCCCATTCCTGCATGAATGATGTGGCAGTGTCTCAGTTTACCTTTCTTCCTTTCACAGCTGTCTCTTTTCCTGAATTTAAAGACTCTATTAAGATTCTTCAGGAAAGATCAAGGTCCAGGTCTTCGGGAAGGGATTTTTACTGTCTCTGCAGTATTGCCCCACCTGCCAGTTTTGCCGTCTCTGCAGTATTGCCCCACTGGACAGCACAGTTAATCTCTGAGGGTCAGCACACTTTGACTGGAAGATAAACAAGAAGGAAACCTGAGACAAGGAAGAAGTAGTAAAGAGCTGGGGGGTGAGAGAGTATTACAAAATGAGAGTAGAGATTAAAAAAAAAAACTAGCCACATTTTCTGCATTTAGTAAAAGTCTGTTCCAAAACCACTGATGGCCCTTTTCCCAGAGAATACTGGTATGTTTAGATATGTTCTATATACGTATAATATACACACATGTTGTACCTCTGGCAGCCATATTGTTCATGCTGGATATTTGGCACAGACTTTTTGCTGCTATACCTGCTGTGCGACTCTGCTTCCTCTCATGGAGCCTTAATCGTAACAATGCCTTTGCGAATTCACTCTGCAAAAAGCACTGCCTTTTCCTCAGGAACTACTGAGCAGTTTCCTCACTCTGACATGTGCAATTTATTGATCCCTGTCTGCACTGCCTTCCCTTACGTTGGGAAGGTGGTAATGCAACAGCCCATTTACAACCAGTGCTGCATTGTACTGTAGTATCAAAGAGATGTGTTGAGACACACTGACTCAGAGACCAGGAGAAATTCCTTTCTGTGCCTTTCGGCATGTTTTCCAATTTAAATCTCAAGCAGACCCAGTTAACAATAAGACCCTTCCTTTGTATAGAAACGTCAAAGCAAGACCAAGACTCAGTGAAGGAAATTAAGTCAAGGAGAAACAGAAGAAGCACAGCCAATCCAGAAAACATTGAAAAAGTTCACTAAGGGGTAAGAGGCAAATTCATGTGGAAAAGGAGAGAGCAAGACAGAGAGGAAAAAATATGTGAAAAAATAAACCCCGACAACAGGAGACTGAGGTGTAGAAGACTCAGGTCTAGAAGACAGAATTGGGGTTAATAGACTAAATACAGCCAGAGAAACTGCACACAAAAGGTCCATATATCAGCAGGCTGGGAAACAAACAACCCTACAATGATGAAAAGCCTCAAAAATGCCACATATTGTAAGAGGATATTCAAGTAAGTCAGTCAATTAGAAATGAGTCACAGATGAAATACGCAAAGGTATGCAGCACCTGAAGTGGTACAGAAGCAGATGGCAGGTATTGATACTTTTTTTCCATTTGCCAACATCTTACTGCTTGATGGCAATGAATTTTGTTGCACAAAACATGCCAGCCACACAGTAAATGAGCAACCCTTGAAAGGAAACATACTGCATATTTTTCTGAATAACAGATTTGACTTCAAATTGTCTTTTAAAAACAAATTGGTCGCTGGAGAAATGTATTGTGTTGCAAACTTCTACTGAAAGTACCCAGCCCCACGGAATGCTGTTCTTGGAGATTATGTGTTTCCCTGCTGTTTGCCCTAGCTGTCAAATACTAGTTGAAGAGTTCTTGTTTTTCCTTTTGCTGCTGACTTTGTACACAGACACTTCAACAGACCTAAATGTATTATTACCTTGAGATAAGATATTGTAGCTCAGTCTGTGGCTCAGATGCAAATTGTGTTCTGGAAGGAAATAATTGGCAATAAATAGACATTTCCAGAAGTCCACTGGAATTGGTGGAAGTATTTATGCACATTTATTCTATGGTCAGCCTAATATGATCAAGGTAGGGATTCTGAGAGGAGGAAAATAAAATTATACTAGCCAGCCTCAAGATGTATTATACCATGCTCTCCTAATGTCAATAAGAGCCAGCTTTCCTTGGTACAATTTGTAATTATTTGCAATTAAGTCTAGCTCTGAATATTTAGAGAAAATTGTTCATTGATTCAAATATTTGGAAGAATCAGTGACAATAATTTCCTTTAAAATGAAACCTTTGGCTTAACTGTAAATCAGAAAAGAATACTTGAAAATTTTTAGGTTTTCATATTGGCATCCTGCTTAACAAAACTTTGCTGTCCACCGGAGAGACTTTAGGGTGGCAGTAAACCAGAGGCTGCCTCTGTGCATATTGCTCCTACCCTGAGATAAGTCTACTTTTCTCCTTCAGTACAGCAGTTGTAAAAAATATCAAGTAACGTGAGTAGTCCTGCCTGCTTACATGACACAGGGACACATCGACAAAACATTAAATGGAGACTCTGGGCTCTTTTAACACCTACCAATCAATGATTTGTGTCACTGCACATAAACTATTTTCATTCCCCACTGACATGAAATGAATTCTAAGTAGCTACAAAGGGAGATGCGCCTCTGTCCCAGTTGCAGTCTCAAGTAGCAGAATTTATTAACTATATTTATCTTGAAAAATGTCAGGTTTTCAGCATCACAAATTTATTTCCAGAGATGCTCGAGCTTCCTATCTCATGATCAGCTGCATCCCTGAAGCAATCTATCACCCCTTTATTTAAAAGAAAATATTCACGAACAAAGGTAGTGTTATGAACACCTGTAGCCCCTGAAGAACAAGAGAACTCTGGGCATCAAAGCAAAGCATCAAAAGAGGCAGCAAACTGGGAAGCTGCAATTTAACAAAAGCACATGATATTGAATTTCAGTTGAAGGAGATTCTCAGTCCAGGGCCTGATAACCTGATTTTGAACAAGTCACTTTGCCCTTAGGTCTCTCTTTCCTTGTGCAATGTTTACAGTGTAAACACGCAAGGCAGTCAAAGTGTGATGCAGGACAGCCCCTAGATGTATTTGTCTGCCCTAGCAGTGTCATTATCTGGATGAGGAGCTCTGCTGAAAAAAACAAAAAGCAAACACAGAAAAAAAATCTAAATCAGTTTACACAAAGATGAACTTGTAAGCCATCATAGTTTAAGTAATTTAAAATCTGTACGGTTTTTAAGAAGGACAGGTCACTGAAGTGCCTACTGAGTGTTCATTCTTGAGGTACTAAACAGGGACGTATCTCACTTAACCAGTCAGTCGTCATGGGCATGAGGAATTTCTCTCACTGCCTCATAATAAGAATCTTCAGCAGAGAAGTAGAAGAAAACAGAGCACAGAGGTCTAATCCAACGTTTTATGCCCTAAATGAGGGTCAGTTACATTAATTTACAATACACTGTGCACTCTGAAGTGGAAGAATGAAGCTTATTTCATTAAACCAAAGGGAATGCAGTGGTTTTACTCATATACCCAAAGAACAGCCAGGCTGCTGACTGTTATGTAGTTTACCAGCACTGGTAATACTAGAGTTCAGAGATTATTCCAGAACACATCCAGTTGGAAGTGACAACTTCAATTAGAGACAAGCTAGGGTTTAGATTCCTTCCATACTTCATTTCAGTGACATACATGCTGAAAATCCCTCCAGTCAAAAGATTAATGCATGCAATCCTCCACAGCAGTGCATATAAATTGCAGGTTATGTGCATCAAAATAATACAGAAAACAAAAATGGAGATATAACTTCTACAGAGCTGAAAATCTATTTTACTGACCACACTTCTGATAATCTATAACTTTGCTAACTCATCTTGAAAGAAGAACAATCCCCTCCTGTGCCTTTATATAAAGGCACATGGAAGCTATATGGCTCCTCGATTCCTCATGTTTCTCCAGAAAAAGATTCATACTTTAGCCTGATCTCTGCCATGAGTAAAAGGTGTCCTTAATGGTGGCAAAAATGGAAGGTGCAGAGAGAAGAAAACCTTTCCTTTACAAATTGTTTACTACCCCAAATGTCTTTGGGTACCTGAAGGAAGAGACCTGCCAGCCTTAATATGTGAGGAGCTGTCTTGCCTGGACAGTTGGCTGTCTCAGTGGTTTCACAACTGCCCTCCTTATTACAACACATCTGTCATTGGCCAAGACATTGTCAAAGATGTATCTGGAGGTACAGAGGGGCAAGGAATAAACTTGAACTCTTGTAAATTTTTTTTGCATCATCGGATGATAATTCCATGTAGCTACCACCCAACCTCCATCACCATGTCACGCAGAGTTAATGTCACATACTTTCATTCAGTCCATTTGCATCTTGCATTTTAAATTGATTTTTTTCTACAAAGTAGTTCCCCATTACACGTGCACAGGGAAAGAGAAAGAGCGGACTGACTTTTGCACAAGCAGAGATGTTCCAGGGCAAGATCATAATTTATTTATTGGTTTAAGTCTGAATAGCTTTATCTGAACTAATAACTCTCCTCAGTTCATTCTGCGTGTGATTTACTCTGACAGACAAATTAGTAAGTGTAAAGAGATGGATAGAGCAGCCAAAATCTTGTCCATTTCAGTTCCAAGGGAATATAGCTGCTGCATGGTAGCAAAACATTGAATGAGACAATAAAAATTCGAAGCTAAATAATTGAAAACTTGGTTGGGTAAAATCATCTTTTTTGCTAACCAACCCTGCATAACTGTTTTATGAAAAATACAGAGCCGGGCTCAGTTCCTGGATAAAACCTATAATTATTTTATAAAGACATATAGTAATTGAGGATGATTCAGAGATAGCCGAAGAAATAGCAGCTGTATCAATCTTCAGGGAAACAGTTCACAGAACTACATTTTTAAAGACTCCTTAAGGGCAATGGCTAAGTATAGTCCATCTGTTCATAAAAAATCAAAATGGGAAAAAAAAATCAATTATGATTTAAATTTAAATCAGATTTCAAGCCCAAAGCTTTTAAATTTCTTTGTCTAAGATTGCCGGCACACAGGCTTGGATTTAAGACCTGGGTGATCTGTTTGATAGAATGGCTGCCAGGTCACACCGTTACATGTTCAGGTCTCTCCTTTAGGCCAAATTTGTGAAAGGTACTGAATTTTTCCCCCTTTTACTCCCAGTCAAAATGATATGCTAAACTTCAGTTTCCATAGCCCGGCCAGCACAGCAGCCCATAGCCATTTTTTCTGCAGATCCCTCCAGGAAGGTGGTTTGCTGCCCTGGCCCTCTGCCAAGGCAGGATCCTGCCCCGCGTGGAGACCGAGCGGTGGCTCTCTGGCTGTGTTTCTGTCCCCACACATTGCAGAAGCAGAGAGCTCTGAAAATCAAGTTCCACATTCCTGGCTCAGGTCAGTGAACTGTAGGAAGAAGTTGGATGAAAAGATAATGACAGAAGTGAAACAGAGGTCACATCAAATAGCATTTTGCAAATGAACAGACTGGTTCAACGTCTCTCAGATCAAAAGACACTGTGCACAGATATTAGGAGGAAACAGAACTCATGAAGACAAACTGATGGATATTCACACATGCAAGGGATGCAACTTGGGACTTGATAGAATTGAATTTGCTGTGGCAGTATAAACATCAAATTACATGTTTGCTGGAAGAGCTGCAATGCTAAAAGCAAATACCATAGCACTACCTCTTCAGGGGTTTTAATTGCATTAGCAATGTGAGGTCAGGTACTTGTCCTTTTGTGAGATCAACTTCATGTTATTAAACTGCAGAGAAAACCCTGCATTCAGATGGATTTATTAACATTGTCTATGTTACTTGAAATATATACTGCAAATCCTGTGGAAGCAGAGAAAATATTCTATGTAACTATAAGAACTGCAAATCAAACCCCCAGATTTCCAAAGGAACTAGCAGATCTTTGCTGAGTTGGAGTGAGCAATGAAGATTTATGTCAGCTGAGAGGCTGGTCCATTATTTCTGTAATACTACGTAAATCATCATAAAACATGACAGATGCAGTATTAATGATGAGCTGCTAAAACTTAACCAGGGTCTCCCTCAAACCTTGCTGCTTCAGTCAGTGCTATATATGACACGTCTGGAATAAAGTGCTCTTTCATTTCAAATCCATCAAATTTTATATTTTACCTCTCCTTGAAGTGATGGACTTTTGGCTGGGACAAACATTATAGTCAGTCTTTTCTGGTCCTAGGCTAAAGTTCATTTTGAGAGGACAGCCTTCCTTTGCTTCTGAAGGTGTGTGAGATTTGTGTGAGAGTCAAGTAATCTGATGGGCAAAGTAGTTCCCTCGCACTGTGCCCAGAGGGTGAACAAGCTGATACTAGATGAGGATGAAGGGGAAACCCAGAATAATGAAGAAGGTAACTCCCAGAACCAGCTTTTCTGTCCTTGGCCCTCCAGGCAGCAAGGAGAAGGGTATGCAGAGCATGTGAGAATGGTGCTTTCACATGCTTCTGCAAGACAGTAGCTCTGCCCACAGTACTGCTGAATAAAGGATGGACACCCATCAGTGCAGGAAGAAATACAGCACCTGCTTTTGCAAGGAGCCACTCTTTAAGTAGGGGCAACCATCTTAGGAAGTAAAAAAAAAAATACACTAACTGCTTCTTAATGCTTTGAAGTAGAACTGCAGCACATCGCCTCAGACATGGCGAATGTGTCTCCTTCTACCGCTCTCCATGAAGTCAGACAGGGCATTTGGAGGACTTGTGGTGAAACTGTCCTTTGGGGCAGACCTGCAACTTTCCGTGCATTTACATAAAGGCACGTGGGGGGAAGCAAGAGAATATTTAGCCTGCCTGCCAGCCTCTTGGGGCAGAAGCCCATCCCATCTCGCTGCTGTGCTTAGCCACAGCCTTTTCAAGACTTTGGGCCTGCAGATGGCTAAATGGGTTATCATGCAGAAGTGGTTACCTTTCTCAGAGGAGGTTGGAAGGCCCTGTGAAAATGGCACCTGCACCGAGGATCTCGTGCATCCAGAAATCACGCCACGCTGCCACACTACTCCAGTGCAGCAGAACTGGCTTTAAAAAAATCATACTGTTCCCAAATAACTTGAGGCTAATTTGAGCTGCCTCTTGGATTTCAGCCTTAGGATTCTGGTTTTCTTATTTTCTTTACAACAGGGAGCGCTGGAAGTATTTCTATGTAAAGGGAGAGGCTTAAGAAATCACAAGTGCTGAGACTTTCGGCTTTCATGTCATTAGAGTCTCAAAGAGCTGCAAAAGGAAGGAGTAATGTGGAGCCCGCATAGAAGAAGTCCGGCTGATTTCAGTGAATACAGTGAATGTGTTCAGTACGCAGCAGTGACTGTGTGCACGGGTCACCATGAAATAGTAGACATTGTAGCCATGTGCATGCAGCATTCGCATATTAATTCTATTGCAGACAACAGTCCTAATATGGTCTTCAGTCATTTACTAATCACTAAATCATTAACTTTTACTACCAATATACTTTTGGTTAATCATTTTTCCCATAACAGTTGAAAGTGGATCAGCCCACAAGCCATCAATATAGCATTTTTTCCAGTACTTCACATTTTCTTGTGAGATGAACTAGATAGATTAACTAGTCTTTTCTCAGCTACAGTTTTCATTATTCAGATGAATAAGTGTCATTTAGATCAACATTCTCCACTCTAATAGTTTATGTGAAAAAGAAAATTGAAATTAACACATTTTTTTTCAAGTTACTTGTTGTGAACAGTGTTGGCACTCTTGAGCTGAAAGATGCTGACTCAACAGCACTTTCATAGATGAGAATTTTCCCAAAGAAATAAAGAAAAATAAGGGATGAGGAAGAAAAAGAACACATCATAGGGCTAAATCCTGGCCCACAATAAAGCTGTTCTAGGAAAATGTCGGTGATGAAGAGCTGATATAGGAGCACCTCGCAATTGTCAGAGTGATATTACCTCAGATTCACTCCAATGCCAGCATCTGAGGGTGGTTTCACATCCTGCCTCCAATCTGTTGGCTAATTCACCTATCCAGACATATTCATGTGTGGCCCGTTTGGTAAAAGGGTTAATTCGCTGTGAACTCCAGGGTCTCCAGGTTGTATAAAGCTGCACCAAAGGCTGAACAGGCCCGGAAAGCTGCCTGCTGCTCGTTGCAAGGTGTTAGACTTATGCTGCAATAGCCAGGCAGATCCTATAGCAACTATACCTATGCCCTCCCAAATTGATGTGCTGTCTTTCTCCTCCAGCACAAAATGGAAATTTCACAAGTAACTCCGAGAAACTAAGCTTTTCCTAGGAACTGTTTCCATAGAGGACAATGGCATTGCTAGAAATTGTTGCTTGTCTGACTTGACCCGCAAAGAACCCAGATGGTTGCAGATGGAGCAGACTTTGCATTTTCATTTGATTTCTCTTACAAGTTTGTAAGAGAAATATTAATAGCACACTAATGGTAGCAATTACTATAATGAATGTAACAGCTGGTACCAGCAGCTGAGCATACGTTTCGGATTTATACTTTTCATGTGCAGCACGAGGTGGCTCTGAGCAGTCACAATCACTGTCTCTCACTTTTCCTCTCTGAGGATTCTATTTTCAGCAAGTCTGTGCTTGTGGCAAAAAGACGGAGAGCTACTTTTGTAAATATGCCACCTCTCAGGAGGTTACTCACAGCTTTAAGAAATAGGTAATGTGTTCCAAGTATGGTCACTCTCTCAATCTACTCTGGTCCTCTCAATGAGCATGGTTTCACCACCAAAGAAAGTATCTTTTAGTTATGCATCAAGCAGTGTCTTTCTCCTCTTCCTAAAGAGAAAATTGGGTAGTAGGGACTCCTGCAGTAGAACTATGAAGCAAGAAATAAGTCTGCTCACTTGGAAATGTTTACAAACAAAATGCATGTCTGGATTCCCAAGATTGCCACCCACCTGCTCCATTTCTGAACAGACCCAATGAGAATAAGTGAAACAGAAATGTAGCACAGACACTAAGAAAGAGCAGAAAGGACCTAAAAAAATTGTTCTGGCCCATCTTCACTCAGATTAAAGCCAGAATTTTAATTAGGAGTGAACGAGGCTCCTGCTCTGCAGGACATCGGCATCTAGCAGCCATTAGACAGATGAGTTTTAGTCCAAACCCATATGGTGATGCCAGCCTCCCCAAAGGCATTTCAGTTCAGGGCTTTACCTCCAAATTCCCAAAGGTTGCCAAATTTGCCATTCAGCTTTCCTGTTTTAAACTTGGAATTCAAGCCTATTCAAATGCTTTACTGCATTCTTATGCTTTTCATGCTAACACACTCTAGGTACTAAGGAGCCTGAGACACTTCCAAGCTTCAGTAAAAGCCTGCAGGAACTGAACTGAATGCAGGAAACAAAGGAAGCATGAAAGGCAGTGGGCACTTTCGGTATTCACTTTACATGGTGTGAAAACTTAAAAGGCCGCAGTGACTGTGCCTGTCATCTGTTCGTCTACTGAACATTCAAGTATAACAGTCATTGAATCAGAATTCTTTCCTGCACTATATAAGATAAGAAATTTTGGATTCCTCTTTAAACCAGGCCTCAGACTGTTGCCCAACAAATCAGTCAAAATACTACAGACGTACTTTGTTCCTCCTGAAGAGGTACATGTTCTGAAATTATCTCAAATCTTTCTGACAACAAAACACTTCCAGAATTCACCGAGTTCCCAGGTTAATGCTGCATCTGTTATCACGTTTGGACTTCGCTTCTTGGAAATTTGAGTCAAGGCTGACTCTCACGGCCCATCTTCTAAACCAACAGTACTGGTTACCCCTGGCTCTTGTCCTGAAGGACTGTTCCAGCTTACACTGACATTATGAAATGTAATGACTGCATTTTTAAAAGTCCTTTCTGACAAATGCTTAGGGTGTGAACAAAAACACAAGTTTTACATTTAAACTTTATGTGCATTCAGCAGAACATTATGCAGCAATCCTCAATGTCAAAAGATGGAAAAGAGAGTGTAAGGCAGAGAGTAGAGATTACACCAGGATCAGTGTTGGAATGAAATTAATTTCCTAGAAGCAACAGAAGACGAAATAGAGTTTTTTCCATGCTAAAATACAGCTTTAAGATCTTCACTGTTCTGACATTGCTGTAGTGCAAATCTCAAAGTACCATAGACAAGTAGCATATCCATTAAAGTCTGCAAAAAACATAGGGACAACTTACAGGCAATCTGTCAGTGTAATAGCAAAACAGGCACAGTTGCTGACTTCAACGAGGAAGCAGACAGCTGCATTTTGAACAAATGAGAAGCTCTGAAGAAGAATTGCTGGCAGCTGTGTTAGAAGGACATTAAAATAAAAAAATCCTGTGGTTACAAGGGCAAGCATTGCAGATACAGGTGAGTCATAGACAATTTCAGGACACATGTTTTTGAACCTCACAACTAGAAGGGACACCTACAATGTGGCCTCACATGTCTCTTTGTGGCAAACACATGATCAAAGAGAGAGGCATCCTCAGATGACTCAGCTGCCGCAGTATCATTTATAGACACCTTTGTCTGACTTGCTTAATACCAAACAAATAGTCTCAATGTAAAGCAAAGCAGAAGTCATATTTCTGCTCAAATTGATGAGTGCCTGATTGATAGGAATATAACCCTAGAAAGTGAAGGCTAAATGTCACCACTGCTATAAAGTCTCTTTTGTTTATTTTGGTGTTCTTTAAAGACGTGGAAGGAAAACTATGTTCTTAGATTCTAGAATATCATTCAGAAATGTTGTGGTATTGTGAGCTCATTGCAAAATTGCGGTAAAAGCTGTAGAGCAACAGCAGCTATTCTGATAAGTCTTGCATATTTGAGAAAGTACGACAAACAAGATCAATAAATAGACATTGAATTGTAACAGATCAAAAAATGCACTTGACATTAAAAATTAACATAAGCTTCAAAATTATTCTGCATGGCCTTTTCTATGGTGTATTTTAGAAGTATCAGCCATAACACAAACACCTACATCATGGGACACCGTCTCACTGCACTGTTATAGGATTTTGCTATTCATTTAATGCTGAAAAGGAGGTGACTCACAGTCCAGATGATGTGTCATCATTTTTTTCACTTTCATTTTTTTTTACTGCATTATCTGCACAACAGCAATGTCACAGCCTAGTGGAAAGCCACCATACCATGCATCAGGACACCTGGATTCTCCTCTTGGCTCAGCTACTGGCTGACACTGACCTTCAACAAGTTTCTAGCCCAGATTTTGTCCATTTTCTCCATTCAGGACCAGGCTGGTCTCTGCTGCTATTAATGCGGTGCCCAGCGCTTTATGTAACCCAGCCTTTATGTAACACATTAAGACAACCTGTAAATATGCAGGAAGAACAATACTACACACATTACAAACAGAGAGGAATGCCCATACAAGCCCAGGGGCAAGAATTTGTACCTCCTTCACAAGCTGCTGCTGCTGCAATTCAGCAGCTCGAGAGCCCCCTGCGATGCTGTGCCTCACATCCACAGCTAGGACAGGTAATCAATTCACCAGCTGCATTCTGGCCAAATTACAGTATTATCACTTTAGAACAAGTGGAAAAGGAGCTTGGTGGCAAAGATACAGTGTGAAAGGTCACGCTCAAAACCAGACTATTTCTGCTTTATTCAGGACCTTACGAATTTACTTGTCATTGTCCTAAAGAGCTAACACCACTTTCAGACAGGTTTACAGGAGTAGCACAACTTTTCACAGGCTAGAGAAGAAAGAATTACCATGCTTAATAATAACAAAGAAATTCAAGTGCAACATTTTGTTAAAAGGAGTAATTCAAAAGAAGCTTTAATACACTTGGTTGAGTTTTTAAATTTTTTTTAAGAATGCTGTGTCCCAAACTGGAAGCATAGTAGCAAAAAGCAGGGGGGGCACAGAGGAGATACCAATGCCACAGACTTCAGCATTGATACTGTTTTCTCGACTACACCCTGAATATTTCAGATAGTCCCCATTTCCTTATGTTCTGCTCTGCATTCATTCCTGCCCTGACTGAGGTTCCAGCTGCCGAGAGGTCTAGCTTCAGCAGAGGCTTAAGGGGTTACCTGTGGTCTAAATACTAAGGCATATTCTTTTTAAATCTTGAGTTTTATTATATTCTGGCCCCTGAGACAAAGAAAGCAATGCATTAAATACAACATATTTTTCAAAGCAATTACTATGATCTGGAGGATGTCACTGCATAAGTCTACCTCTGAGTGAATACGAAGTGGGAGGATACATTTCTAATCCCTTGTCCATTTCATTCTCCACTTAAAAAAAAATAGAAATGGTGGGGTGCAGAGTTCTCTCACATACTTTTCAGAGCCAGAAACATTTGCTACACTTTGGCCTCCATATAGCTGTCCCTTACAATGTAAAAATGCAGTTTAGAAGTATAGATCTTCCTTCCTTTTCTACAGTTAATTACTCCCAATGCCCTGCCACATCTGCTGCTTTGTGTAACGCAATCAGATTTTCCCATGTCGAAAGATACCGTCCCAGTGAAACAAACAAAAAAAATTCAGTGAACCAAGAAACCCTCATCCAAGATAAAAACAACACAAGTTTCGGTCTGGATGTAAGAAATTGCTGTGTTGTACATGCCGTCTACACTTATTTTTCAGTATTCTTTACAAGTGTTTGTTCTTTACGTCATTGTCAAACAAATACCCCAAAGAGAACCTTTCTGACCTTGTGAGAAGCTGACCTTGCTTTGTTCTTCAATATACTATTTTCTTGCTTGCACAGCCAATTTTTCCATTTCTTTCAGTGAATGAGCTCTCCTACCCTTTCCCATCAGTCCCACCATTTCCGCACAAACGAAAAAGGCACAAACTAAAACTAAGCAATGTTCATTTAAATCATTAAAGGCTGGATTTCAGGCAATTTTATGAAAATTATCAGAAAGTGTGAAGTGGCTTTCTAATCAGAGAAAAACCGTGAGCATAGACTTCAAACAGCATGGTTTGTCATTCACCTATTCAGTCAATAGCAAAGCTCCTTGGCTTTTTGTGTAAAAGATGAGGTCCTTGTTCTGGTTTCAGCTGGGATGAAGTTAATTGTCCTCCTAGTACCTGGTATACTGCTGCATTTTGGATTTAGCATGAGAATAATGTTGATAACACACTGATGTTTTCAGTTGTTGCTAAATAATGCTTATAGTCAAGAACTTTTCAGCTTCCCATGCTTTGCCAGTGGGGAGGTACACAGGAAGCTGGGAGGGGGCATAGCCAGGACAGCTGGCCCAGCCTGGCCAAAGGGATATTCCATACCATGACATCACGCTCAGTAGATAAGCTGAGGGGAGTTGGCCAGGGGGGCAGCGATCGCTGCTTGGGGCTAGGCTGGGCATCGATTACCAGGTGGTAAGCAATTGCATTGTGCATCACTCATTTTATAAATTCTATTATTATTATCCTCTTCCATTGTTGTTCTATTAAACTGTCTTTATCTCAACCCATGAGTTTCTTTTTTTTCCCGATTCTTCTCCCCATCCCACTGAGTGGGGGGAAAAGTCAGCGAGCAGCTGCCTGGTCCTAGTTCCCAGCTGGTGTTAAACCACAACAGTCCCTAATACCATGACTAACATTTTTAAAAACAGTGCCTTGCTTCGGACTCTTAAGTAACAGCCTAAGTGTCAGGTAATTTGCTGTTGGCTCTCTAGTGTGAAGACCCTCTTCAGTTTTCCAATATGTTTTCACAAAGAACCTCCTTATTCCTGCAGTCACCATTTATTAGCTTTTATATGATTTAAGAAATTATTTTTAACCCCTGCAGGCAATCCTATCCAAGCTACACACAGTGATCCATGGACTATACTGTCCCTCAGAAAGTGCTCTCACATCTGTACACAAATATATACCATCAAGTTTGCACTGCCATTCAAGATACAAAAATATCATACTACCTACAATAATAGTGCCAGCCACTGAAGGAAAATCAGTTGCAAGCTATTTTCAGGGTATACTCCTTCTGGACACAGAAGTGTTTTAACCTTTGCTGACAGCAATGCCTTTACAGTCTGCTCAAAGGTGTCTGGATGTCTGGACTACATATTTTCCTTTTTCACTGGGGTGAAGAATATGCATGATGTCAGGTAGGTGTTTAAGAACAGGGTGGTTTTGGCAAGGTTACATCCAAAGGTGGTGAATTTTGGCAAAGATCTTCTAAGAGTCGAAGACCCTGAACACGTTTCACAGAAAAAGGAGCATAGCAGCTTTTCTTACATGCCCAGTTTCATAAGGGACTGAGCTGAAAGCCCAGCTAATTGTCTACCAAATCAGCCCCAGGGTCTTCATCATGCAGTCCCTCAAAAATGCCATTGAAAAGCCCCATGTATTGTTTCTAAATTAAGTGACCTATTGATGTCTTAGTAACCAGTCTATTTTTATAATACAGCAGCCTAATGGATGTTTGTAGCCAGCCTGCAGAAGCTGGAAAGAAGAAAGGCAGTAAAAACCCTATGAGATGGAGCTCAAATGTCAAGGAGCACTTCTGCTTTCAGGATGCAGTTATCCGATCTGCGCACAGAAGTCCACAGGAGCACTGGTCTTGGCAACAAGAACATAACCCAAATTCTACCCTGTTATACAAGAAAAAAAATCTCACCAGGAGTCCTACTGAAATCAATAAACTTTTGTGAGATTTACACAGAGATAACAGGGATTAAAAATTTGGCCTCCCATAGTATAAATTTTCGGCAACGACCAGGTGGATAGTGTCATATACAAATACCTAACTTGTTAAAATGTGGTTCAGCAAGGCCAGGTACGTGATTTTGGTATTTAAGTATTTTAGAAGCAGGGTAACTATTCAGCACATTGCATTCAAAATGACTCAGTGTCCTGGTGCTTACCAGTGCAGACTCAGTATGGTGCAGAGATCCTTTGCAAGGTAGTAAGCTCCTGCAAACAGAGAACCCCTAAATCACTAGACCAAAACACAGCTTTTCCTACACATTGTGGTAATGGCTGTAACTGATGTATTACCATAAGAATTTTCTTTTCTCCTTTACTGATGTTTTAAAATGCATTATTGTTAAATACTATGGACAGTAAATATTATACCAAGACTGGAGGGGGTGATCGGTGTGTGATACCTTTTTTAATATCAGTTTCATTTAAGCAAGACATCTAACTTGCATGGAATATTATTTCAGTACTTTTATAGAAACACATAGACTTTCTGCCATAGATTGTGTGATCAAAATCCAAATGCAAGAATCTTTGCCTGAACATCATTGTTTTAATTGTGTTCCAGTGACTTAATATTTACGCATTTAGAAAGTAAGTACTGTGGAATTTTAAAAGGTTCCTGTGAATTGCAAGCTGACAAGTGCTTGCATATCATTCTAAGTAAAACTACTTTACATTGTTCTGCTGACTATAACAACTATAATTACTCTTTTATTCAAAATGTGCAACATGTTTCAAGAAAGAATACAAAATCTTCCCTTAGTGTTCTAATGCTTTCCACTGAAGAGCAAATCCTTTAGTAGTAGAACATGTAAATTAACAGTATGCGAAGAGTTACCCTAAATAAATATCACCCTGTCATCGGCAGTGAATTTGACTCAGTCTGACAAAGCTGAGCTGTTAGGCTTCTGGGTACGGAGCTCACAGAGAGGAAGGCAGCAGTGTGACAAGCTGTCGATTGTGCTTAGACAGTTACCTGTCGTACTCACCAGGCCTCTGCTTGGTTTTGTCAGTCTGCTCACTGTAGGCCTCTGGAGAAGAAAGATAAATCTGCGTATTTAGTCAAACTATTAGACATTTCTTTGTTCAAAAGTTGCAGTCGAAGATAGAATCCTAGAATGGTTTGGGTTGAGAGGGACCTTAAAGATCACCTAGTTCCAACCCCCCTGCCATGGACAGGGACACCTTCCACTAGACCGAGTTGCTCAAAGCCCCATCCAGCCTGGCCTTGAACATTGCCAGCCACAATGTTCTGAAACCTATTCAGTGTTTTGAAATGACTCAGCAGCTCACAGGGAGTACCCCCCTGAAACCCATGGAAGTATTACTGCTTATTTCACAGAGCCAAGAATTTCATTCCTGGCCTGTTGATTTCCTGTGAAAAAGTCATTATGAGTTTCTGCTGCCTGCATTAGCATTAGAAAAAAATTGTTTTTGCTTAAAACCAGTCACTTCATGTAAATCAAGCACAGGAACACAAATTTTATGGACTAAACATTTTCAGAAATAAAAAAGTTCATAGCCATGCTTTTAAATCAATTTGACATAGAATAAAAATCTACGTCAACATAAAATAAGATCTAGCAGCCTCTTCAGTGTCAGAAAAGCCTGTTCAGGCCACAAATCTGAGCCCTAGTGGAAATTCATTTTTGAGAAATAACTCCATTACTTACAACTAACAATTAGATTTTTATGAGTATAAGTTAGTGAAGTTTCAGAGAAACTTTGTGGAGGAGGGAGCCAAAAGATGGTTTGAATTTAAAAGGAGAGAAATAGAACACAAAATACAAACAATTTTACCTCAACAATTCAATACATATTGCACCCATATTTCAAATACTGTGCATAGTCCCAGTCCTCCCATTCCCAGAAGGACACAGCAAACCAGAAAACATACTGAGAGGGAAACAAAACGAGTCAGCAATTCTTTTATGGAGTGATGGAGACCTCGAGCAGGCGGGCTGCGCCTCCCTTTCGCACCGGTGGGATGTCTGGATGCTTCGCCCCCTCTCAGAAGCTGTGGGCACCGGGGGGCTGCAACACTTGCAGGGAGAGCTTCATTGGTTTTCAGGGCCCGCAGATTCCAAGGATGCCTGGAAGCAAGAACTCCAAGAGCAAAGCGTGTGGTTGCCTGTCTTTGCATGGGGGAAAAGAAGACGCATGGCTACAGGAACCACAGAGTAGGAGGAGGTGGTGTCAGATGAGGGCACCATGAGCCACACGTCCCATGTACCATGTGGCTCACAGTGTGGAGCCCATGGCAGTGGGTCTGCGCACAGATCGAGAAGAAGTGATCGAAGTGGATCTGCCTCCAGCATGGCTGCTTTGGCACCACTACGCTGTGCCAGGGCTCTCTTCCATGACACCACGGCAGCGACGTTGCAGAAGTGCCTGGCCCGGCTGCCGCACCTGCCATTAGCTGGAAGGCCCGGTCTCCACGCCTGGCTGTCCTGCGGGCTCACCCGCTCCATCTCCCAGCATCA
>Ga0065711_1033017_pt1 | contig 26256 bp, 8 predicted proteins | sample Hoacrofraction12_FD_59098 | JGI IMG/M metagenome (GOLD analysis project Ga0065711, IMG submission 59098) | Hoatzin crop microbial communities from Cojedes, Venezuela - Epithelial fraction 12 v2 (version 2) | ecosystem: Host-associated > Birds > Digestive system > Esophagus > Crop | place... | reverse complement strand
GCCTAGTCCTGTTATTCTATTCTATTCTATTCTATTCTATTCTATTCTATTCTATTCTATTCTATTCTATTCTATTCTATTCTATTCTATTCTATTCTATTCTATTCTACTCTATTCATGTCCTGGCCCACCCTTAATGTGGTAATAAATAAGAATGTAATTATGCAGTGACAAGGTGTTATTCTCTGATACTCTTCTCAAGGACTGCATCCTGTCGGTAAAAGTAATATGATTATGTAATGGTCTGTAGTTTTTAGCTAAATAAAACAGAGTAAGTTTAACTTCTAAGAAAATGCTGCTCTCAAACGAGAGGAATTTTATCCTGATTGGGGTAAATTCCAGAATAGCTTAGGTGTATCCTGCATTTTAAATATGCTTAGCTCAGATACTGACTATTTTGAAGTAAAGGCATTGGGACCTTGAACTTCATTCAAAGTATGAGGATTCAGAGTTGCACCCAAGTTGTCACGGAAGAGATGGTCTACGGTATTTTGCACCAACATTTCCTAAATGAGGAAGGCTTTTAGACTAAATAGATAGCCATTGCTGTTGTTGAAGTGAGAAATGTACAGGCACAAATAACTGTCATTTCTTGAAAGAGAAACAGAACACACGGTTCCACAGAAATAGCCTAGATGTCATCTTCTTACTTTTTTTCCTAGGCTTATGAAGGGGTATCTCAATAATCAAAATAATTACCTTTCTATTCAAAATACCAGAGCCAATGTGTAATTAGAAGAAGATGTAGTGGCCAAATCTGGTCCTAGTCTCTAATATTGCGAGAGTTTGTTGGTCTACCCCGGATGTATAAAAACAGAATTAACAAAATTGTATTTTCAATATTAATGCTGAAGCAGGAAAAAAATTTAATCAATGTTAAAGCCAGTTTCACAATGTTTGTTGTAGAGCTGGATATACTGATAGACAGATTTAACTTCAGTGACTACCCTTAGTCTCTTAGAGCCTGGAGACACATTTTTTGGTACAAAATGAAATTATTCTCGTGACAGCTCTTGCAACAGTATCTTATTGTTCAAACTGGATTTGAATATGAAATGGATATATTTTTTTAACGCTACAAAATTTGTGACAACTGTTTCTTTACAACAGACGTTTTCTTCCTCTGGTAGAATCTCCCAATTAGTGGTGGCCTTTTGTAAGAATACTTTTTTAAATGACGCTTCTTACATCTTTGGACGAAAACTTAAAATATAACCCATAGCATTTTATTGTTGCTTTGAATCTTAAGGCTGTGCTTACTTCTGCAATTAGATCAGCTTTTTTTCCAGTTACTTTTCTAAATCCATTTATGGTGATGCAGAAGGTAATATGACCAATAATGGAAGATTTAGAAGACTCCTGTAGAATAGCTTTAATCCAATCCTCAGCAGCGTGTAAAAAAATTCTATCCTTTAGCAAAGAGTTATCAGATCTCAGAAAATAACCTTTACAACCCTACTTTCCAGTCCTAAATAAAGTAGACATAGTTCTGATACGACTATTATTAGGATTTTCCTTTCTGGGGCATAAATTAATTCAAAGACCCATTTTAAAAACTAGACTTCTAACTGCTGCATGCACTGCCGTGAATTGGATCTCCTTCTCTACTGTGGACTGGAACTTCTTCAGAGGAACAACTGACTTCACTCGGTGCGTGCGCAGCCTGAAGCTTACAGTCAGAGCCCAGCTACTACTCAGCTCTAAATAAGTGCATTGACTCACACACTCCCTCTGACTTAGCGTGGGTTTGTGGTTTGATAGGTTTCCCAAAAGCTTCGAGAATTTAGTTTGAGATTTTTTGCGTGCCTGGCATATGGCTTAACGCACAAGTGTGAGTGTGGGAATACACTTTTTTTTTCCTACTTCTCCCTCATCAATAGTAAAAGACTTCATCTGTGAAATTTTCTTACGTAGACCAGAGTGCAACAGAGGAGCCACAGAGGCAGAAGTCAGTGAACTTGAGTAGTCATGGACTGAGCAGTTCTGGGATCAGTCCTATGGTGTGCATGTAAACACTTATCTCCATCTCAGCCTCCTTGACCTTCTGTTGAAGACCTTACCCCAGTGTGGGCTATGGGCAGTGTCCATCAGGCCACCCCATACAGCAGATGTACTGCAATCAGCAACGTGATTGCTCATCAAGAGCAAGAAGGGGCAGCAATTACTTCACTTTTGTACTTACTGGAACACAAACATTATGGAAAGGTTGTGGGGTTTTTTGGTTGGTTGGTTTTTTCCATGTCTTTTATTTCTTCGTTTCCACATAGGAGGTGGATTTAGTTCCGTTCAGACCAGTTGACCTTTAAGATCTCAACAGATCCCTTTCATGAATTACAACAAATACGTTAGCTGATTGCACTGGAAACAAGAGTGGGGAAAACAGTAATTTCTTACTGTTTCCTGTGACTGCTGTGTGATTCCTGGCCCAAGGGGAAAAACAAAGACCCGATTGGATTAGATTATGAGAACTAGGGTCTGAGAAGCTATCTCAGATAAGTCTTTACTGAGATTAGGTACGAGGTCCAGTATTACAATATTGAAATGTCTCTCCTCAAGTGCCATCGATGCTGAGAAACATCTAAACTCCAAAGATGTGCATACCTACAGCTGTGTCTCTGCATCTATTCTGTGTCAATGCAGTTGTGATGAGACTAAGTATTGTAGTTAAGCCAAAATCTATATGCAGAGTGTAGGAAGTTGGAGTCTCTGCTCCACAGCTTGCTCTTGTAGATGTTCTTGAAGGGGTGCTATACCATGGTATTTTCTGGCTCCTTGTGGCAGTTTCCTCGTTCTTTAAAAAAAGGCATGTTTAGGAGGGAATATACACTTTCAATACAGCATACTTGTGACTCTGCTACTTGCCCAGGAAATGTGGAACTAGGCTCTTGATTCCATTCATTGGTTAAGGGAGTTCAGGCTAACATCTCTTATCTCCTAGTAAATTGGTTTAACTAAGTCACTATTGGGGGAAATGGCAAAAACTGTGCTTATGTAAGAAAAAGGATTTAAGAAACGCCATTTCTGAACAAGGGCATAGCAACAAGCATGACCTTAGCTTAGTTACCAGAGTGACTTAGGCTTGGTCCTTGGGTCTTAATGAATTTTTGTCCAAAGATAGTTTTAATGGGCCAATCTTCAAGTGCTCAGGACCTAACACAGAGTTTGGGACTCAGCTCTGGGAGCAGGTACTGCAGAGAAGGTCACCTGGACACAAAGTCCCTGTGTTACTGTCAACTTTAGAGTTATTTCCTTTCACAAGTTTTTTTTTTTTTAATTGGGCTGTTATTGGCCATTTTTAGAGAGCTTTCTTTAAAAGCAGTGGAAGTGAGCCCTGAATGGGCTTTCTAATGGAACAAAGTGGTGGCTCCAGAGAATAACGATCCTATATCTTATACAGAGGCAAAAGGGCAAGACAGGGGAGAAAGCTGACCCAACTGTAAGCAGCTCAGGGGGATGAGGGTAATGCAAACACAGTTCCATAAGATGGAAGTAACTTTATTAAAAGCATCTGGCACACGAGAAACAGGATATTTTGGCACCATTAGAAACTTTACCAAGACTTCGCCATGTAAGGCTACGTTGATTGTTATTTATAGCATCAGCTTAGAGGGGATATGGAAATTATACCAGGAACCTCATTAGTATCAGCATGAGAGCCATGATCAATCTCGCTGCCTTAGTGATTGTATTCATTCCATAGTGCAGATGCAGCAAGCAGCCAGGGAGGAATCTTCCCAGTGCCTTTCGGCCTTATTATGGAGGAAACACGTACAAATGGAGAGCAACTACAATAGTGACCAGGCAACACCCTTCAGAGAGGGTTAGAGAGGGTTACCTGTCTTTTCTAGAGTCACATGCGCATATTGACATCCCACTGCCAGCTAGCCTGTAGTGGAAAGCAGATTTCTGTTTTCTTCAGAAATTAAACTAATGGAAAGGGGAAAGCTTCTAGAGGTAAAATTTTAAAAATTATGATTTTTTTTTCTTCAGAGGAGAGTGTACTATCAACTGAAACAGTCAAGAGATGACATACGCCTTTAGCAGATGTGCAAGTTATCTACTGTATGCATTCAGTGAGGCAATATCTGGCATGAAATTGGTTTAATTGTAAACCTCTTATCACTCTGAGAATGTTTCAGTCTTGCAGCCACTTATTTTCTTGAACTAGGTCACCTGATAGTAAGCCAAGTAAAAAGATGGCTGATTTATTGTTTAAACCAAGATGCTGCCAGTTACTACTATTACCTATACAATACGAACACCACTAAAGGTGTCCCAGTTCTGACTTACGTGTAATTCTCAGGCAGTATGTATCTGCTACAGTCTCATTTCGCACGTTTGTTGTGCTCATGGGTTTTGCTTCAGCAAGCCCTTATTCAGGTCTGAGCAGCTGGTGTGTGTCACAGGAGCTCTTGTCAAGGGAAAAGCTGAAAGAGGCTTGGTTTTCAAAGGGTTTGAAGTACTGGTATGTATATTTGAGGGCTTTGCTACTTAGCAAGTTTGCAGACTGTACCACCAGAGAATTACAGAGGGGACAAATTGAACTTGAGGAGTCTCAGTCTGTATAAAGAGCAGAGCTGAAAAAATGTTATTGAAAAGAAATATCATGGCTTGAAGTGTAGAATTTTCCCTATGTGCTTGCTATTGCTTATTGTCTGCATTTAATAACATATCCAGATTTTTTAAATTCAAACTCCTATGCAATCTGACTTTAATCTACTGGTTTTATATCAGGTAGATGAGTGGAAAAAGACATGCAACAGCACTATATTTTGAAATTCTGCATTCCTGTGGGAGTCTGTTAATTTTCAAAGGTTACAGTTCAGGCTCTGACTGAATAACTGGTATAGAAGTTAACAGTCTGAGAGTTTTAAGTATTATGCCTCAGCTGAACTGGTATTACAGTTGTTTTTTAATCAAAGTTTATCTTGCATTCTGTATTGTCCATAATGTGTTTCATTTACTGGATTCTTTATTAATAGTAAACTGAGCAATAAAGCGAACATGAAACACAGCCGTGTCAGTAATTGATTGAACTTGTCTCTTCACTTTGGATCAGTCATATGTAATTGCTTTACTTCCAGACCTCTCTTCTCTGTGGATTAATTACCCAGGAAAACATACCCAGACAGCCTCACTCATATCTAGACTTACATTATGTTCAACCAGTGTTTCCATCCCATTTTTTTTTCCCCTGGGCTGAATGTCAATTTCGTACATTCTCTTGTCTTATACTTTGGATATTACAGGAAAATCTGAAATATCTAGGTCTTGGATGTGCTATTTTCAGATGGAATTTTTATACGCAAATTTGTTTTCTCCTCTTTAATAACATTCTAATGTGATCTACACTTTGCAACAGTTCTCTTCCAGTCTAGCTAGATCTACTAGAATATATGCAAACCTGAATTTGCTTTTTAAAATTTATTCTTAATTCTTTCCCCTTATTGTTAAAAAAACAGGTGGAGAAACGACACATCCTCAAATAACTAAATGGTATAATTTTTCTTAATTCCAGTGCAGAAATCTTTCCATGGCATTTATCTCTGACATTGCTTCCTCTCCTGGACATTATTACATTTGCAGACAAACTTGAGGAGTCCTAGCAGGCATTTTTACCAAGAAATTACCTGCAATACACATTTGTCTGTAACTCTGAAAAAATGTCTCTTATTTCCTGATAATGTTTTATGCTGCTTTGTTTAAGATTAGGCTTCTGCAGTCAGAAACTTCCAAATCCCTAAAGACCTTTTTAACTTCTTTTCTTGTAAGCTGTCAATAGGTGATTGGAGTTAATAGGTTCAATGGGTTATTGAAGTTAATCTTGTGTTTTCTGGGCCACAACTGTTGAAAAGGGAATCACCCTGTTATTCTCAAATAAGCCACTAAATAATGATAGAGGATTGTGTGGTTTCTGGTAACGGCATTCGAAGTGTAGCAGACAGACATTAAACATCCTGTGCCTCCCATTTGCATAAACATTGGTTTGGAAATCACTAGGTTCAGTAGTCTTCAAAATCCTCAGTAACCACCTGGCTATGAGACGTGCAAGCCTAACTTCAGGGCATGAGCGACCACTTGGGAGATGTGGGCTCAGGATCATGCCCAGGCTATGACCAACACCTGAGCTGGTGTGACAGATGGCAGCCCAAGGGATGCTTTTTGCACATCACTTGATAAGAGCAGACAGAGATCCATCAAAAGGACCAATAACAAGGACCAACAGAGTATATTTATACCTTGCAAGTCATCACTTCTTTTAGCTCCCTAAAAATTTAGCCGGAATACAGAACCACAAAAGAGAGGTGTCTGCCTACCTAGAAGGGAATTCTGTGTCCTACGTGAATGCTTCTAAGGCTTCTGTGTCACATATCTGGGATTGTTTGAGGATAGTCACTATGCCCACTACCTGTACCTAAGTTAGGTACACTCCACTGACTTTATGAGAAATAAGAGCTTCCTAAGATAGGTGCCGACGGCTGAGATATGAGTATCTCCCTTTGTAACTTATTGCTGGGTACCCAGTCGAGTGTGGTCAGGGAGAGAGCAGCATTATGCTTAAATATGAAATAATTTTAAATATTATATAGAAATTCCCACAGACATAATGACAGCCAAGAAGAGAATTTGATAAAGTAGGTAGGGGAGGAAATGCTATTAGGCAAATTGGAAATCTAGGGTAATGTGGTGAAAAGGAACAGTCTGAAGAATAGAGGAGCGTCTGGCAAATGTTATATAACTGAAATTATTCTGGCCAGCTTTGGGTAGAGAAGAGCCAACACGTGGAGCAGACTGGTAGGGACAGCCCAGAAAGAAGAACTGGAATGGAAAAAACTTGTGAAGCACTTTCCAACTGTCCCAAATTCCTTTGTCAGTAATGCAAAGTGCTCTTTACCGATTGCTTTGGATGGGGCTGGAGGTGGTGAGGTAGCGTCTAAGCTTTAGCATGTACCTAGCAGCTTTCGTGTACACGCAAGCTGAACTGGAAGAGAGGAAAGATGAGTGCCCACTATTTCTGCAGAGAAAAAAAGAAGAATTTCTATTTAATTACTGAATTTTACCCAGTTTGCCTACCAGCACTAAACCATTGTAAGAACACTCAGCTCATTGTCTCCAGAAAGACATTACCAGCACAGCAGCTGTGGTGTTTCAGTGAAGCATCTAAGATTAAATCACATGAAGCTGTGTAATTTCTTATTTTCCCATTTCAGTAAAGCCTCTTTTCTGGTTCAAAAACATCTCGAGTGGCCTAAGCTTTTCATGACCTACATTCCATGCATTAGATAGGCTCGCCCTGCCCCCCACCAGTGACAGACACCCAAGGACAACATGTCAATAGTATTTTCCCAGAAACAGAGATGATGCATGTCTGAGTCAGCGACAGAGAAACCAAAGGGTGTATAAACAATACGGGCGCAGAAAGACGAAAATGATGGAAGAGAATCTGCTGGAATTTGTTGTCGTCATAGTTTTACATGAACACTCCGTATATTCACTATCAAAGTGGTGTTATTTGCCTTTCAGAAACTTGGAGGTGAAATAATTATTGTCTCTCCATTCTAAATATGTTGTTAAATTAGGCATCTTATTTTTTTCTGTAATCCTCTACTACGTAAATTTATCTGGGCAATTTTTTTTAACATGTATACCTCAAATGTGTGATGATACAATTCTAATTTTTCACCTGGATACTTACTAATGACATCTATTAGCATGACATATGAGTGTTTTAACTATACATTAGGTATATATTGTTAAAACATATCTAAGCAGTGTTATTTTGAAGTTGTGAAGCAGAGGCACGGACAGATTTAAAGACAAACCAGAACAATCAAAATGTAGTAGCTTGAAGCTGGTGACAGTCAGAAAATATGTAGCCCATTTACCTGTCTAAGCCTCCTTTTCCGTCTTGGTCCATATGATTAAGATCTCATACTTCGGAACATTTATCTTTCTTGACAGTATGAGATTAAAGACTGTGATCCAAATGGGGGTGGGGATGGTGGTTAATCTGTTGTTTATTAGAGCAAGAACCCAGATGAAGAACTTTAGAGAGTACAGAAAGAATAAAGGTCTTTTTAGCTAAGTATCTATTATTTATGACTGGCTGGTAACATCTCATAAAGAGAGTAGGAACAGAGCAAGTAATTAGTGATATGTAGTCCTTTTATTATTTTCCCAGCAAAATATTCCCCTGTGACTTGGGGAATTTGAGCTTCAGGTTGTACCTGTCTTTTTGTGTGCAATAATATTCCTAAAAAGACTTTCCTTTCATTAATTTAGCTGGTTGCTATAAGAGGATCAGTCTATATAATCGCTGTTTTAATATAGTCCCCCCAAGCATCAGCAGAGTATTCTCAAAGGCAAAATATTAGATTACACAACCAGAGCTGGTTCTCCCTTTGGGATAGTGCCCTCCATTCAGCCTTAAATTACTTGGCTTCTTTGGTTAGATTGACTCATGGCTGCACAGTGGTACAGTCTTCAGTCTTTGAGGATTTCAAGACTAGGCTGGACAAAATTACAGGTGGCGTGATCCAGCATTGGTAACCGTCCTGCTTTCAGTGGGAGACTGGACAAGATGGCCTCCAGAGCTCCTCCCCAGCTAACATTTCTATGATTCTGTGATAACTGGTGTAGTTAAGGGAATCTGAAAGAGAAAGATCATTTCTGTGGTGAGGTGTTTGTAACACTTAGGACAGTAAATGGAAAACATGGATGAATTCAGTGTAATCGTGCTTGTCTCTGTAGTCCCACTCATATTAAGGAGAAGTGATTATAGATTGAGATAGTTCATCCATTTGCATTAGTGAATCAGTTGCTTGGACTTCAGCAGAATACGCTGGCTGACTTCAGGGGTTGGATGGAAAAGTGTTTAATTGGAATTGCAAAGTGGCAACAGTCCAGCCAGTGGTTTGCTGTGACTTTGCTACAGAGGTGCCTTATGCCTCTGTTTCTGTGTCCAAAAAAATTAGTGTTCAGATTCTGCCATATACTTTGTGAATACTCTGGTTGTCACAGTACTAAATTGTTTTTCTGTTTTGATGGTAAGTCTGTGGTCGTGGATATTTTAGATAGGCCAAGTAAACTGAGATACCAAATTTTGTTACATACATAGAAAAGAAATTTGATGATATGAACCTATCCCATAGGTCTCTGACTTGGTTTCCTAAGAGGACTTTGATGCCCTTAGATACCAGCATTGACCCTCTGAGCGCAAAGAAGTGTACATGAAATACATAGGCTCCCTTTGAACAGCAGGGGAAAAATTAGACATCTTGGAATATACATAACATGTATTAAGCAGGGAGAATATTAATGTTAACCAACAGGAAAAACTAAGAATGGGGGTTTTATATGTTATGAATACTATCCCTCTCCAGAGCATAGACTCTGGATTCAAGCCTACAGAATGGTGTATCCATTCATTTCAGAGCCTAGGGTCTTCTGCGACTAGACATTTACATCTGTTTTTTGAAAGAATAATGCTCATGCTTTTCTTTAAAAATAGGAATCTTGCAGACAAAAGCAGTACACTTGTTTTAAATAATAGTCTTATGCTTTAAGCACTTAGCAGGGAAAGAGCTGGTCCAGACAGGCACTGAATGTAGGCCATTCAACTGTACTGTTAATTCCAGTGCCCTGGCCCCTGGGCTGTGCTGCAGAGGACTGGAGCTCTCCCTCTCCTTTGTCACCGTGCCAAACGGAATCCGAGGTCTGGCAGGGAACAAAACCAGAAGCAGTACGCAACCTGTGGCTAGTGTGGAAGGGGGAGTCTTGGGCTTTGGTCCACTCTAGCACAGCTAAAATTTGTACTGACAATTATTGAAACAGAATATGGGAGGAAAGGTTGTATTAAATACGTCAACAGTATTCTGTCTTTTTCAGGTTTAGGGTTTTCCTGAGATTGGGAATCTCTCTAAATTAAATGCTTGGACCTCTTTGGGCACAACCAGAGGAACAGTTTGTTCCTGTATCCCAGACAGGTGCAGGGCAGGCAGCATCGAGGCAGAGACTTTGGGGCATCGATACCTTTATTCCACCAAAATCCTCTCTTCATGGTATAAGTTCCTCACTGGCTGTAGCTCTCGATATCTTGCTTAAATATATACTGTTTAAACCAAATGCTGAACCCAGATCACCTCAGTCTAGCCTACAGCCTTACTACAATGCCATTGCTTCTCAAATATGTAGTACTGCTTTAATAAGCAGCCTCCAGGCTTTCAAGTTTGTGGATGGTTTCCTCCTCTGATAACTGTTCTCAGATTTCCTCCATTTCAAGAAGGTGAAAAGACTTTTCAAAGAAAATCCCAAACCAATGGTGCTTAATCAGAATCCTAGCAAGTCATTGAAACCTTTCTGCTGAGCCTTGCAGTACAAGGCCTTGGAGAGCAAAGACAACGTAAAAACTGCTTTGGCTCAAGATAAGCTTCAACCTTTCTGCTGTAGACAAGAGGAAGAATTTAATTCCGTGGAGCTGAGTTTTCTGTGTTTCATGCTGAAGGAAAAGGAAAGCTTTGCTGGCACTAATGGATACAAAGTAAAACTGTAGAGAGTCCAAGTCAAACAGTGGAAAAAGCAGTCACTGACTCGTCTTAAGCTCAACTGTAGGTGAAATAGCACCTTAGGTTTTTCCAACCAAAAAGTTAGAAATGTCTGGTGTTTTTTCTTTAGTATACAAAACTCAGAAAATGTATCCAGAATGGCTTGTAATTTTCTGCTTTGGTTCCACAAATAAATGACTAAACACTGAACTGAACTCTGGGTGGCATGAATTCTGGTACCCAGAGTGACATTCCTTATACCAAAAAGACAGAGAAAAAACAATGCACAATGAACAATTCACATTTTAGGAAACTCTATGTGTAGGCACATGTGGAATCTTTTAATATGCCACAGATAAATTATGAGACCAAAATTAGGCACTCAAATCTCAGAACATAACGCTTTGCACACAAGCATTTTTCTTCCATTGACATCACACAGCGCTTTCCACAGGTCCACTATCTCATTATGGTACCAAACGAATTATCAAAGGCCTATTTATTGTTTTTCCCCTGACTGCTGAGTTTTGGACTATGTACTACTCAAATTTTTTCATTATTCATTGTGTTTTAGGCCATGTCCTAGCTGGAGATTACTGCCATTATGAGTTAGGTGACTGGATTGTGTGAATGCTCTTTGTCTGGTTCAGTGCAACATCAAACAGGTCTGAACATCCTTCAGCAAGATGTCACCAGAAATCAAACTGATGTGGAGGAGAAATTTTTAGGCACGTCATCTGGTGATGATGCAGCCATTGGGACAGTTAAATCCACCAAAGCAATACTAATCAACTTTGTGGCGGAGAGGGCAGTGCCATCTTAAACTACTGTACCCATTTCTGACCAGGCCTGATTTTCTTTTCTTGTAAAAGAAATAGAGATATTTCATCCTATGTCATTGCTGAACTCAGCAGGGTGCCATCAAGCAGTTAAATACTTGACAGCAGAAGTAAATTGACATAATTTATAGAGACCAGCTGTAGAGGAGAAAAATGCGCAGAGATCACCAATGGGTTTCACAGCTACTATCTGGCAACAGCAAATGGTGAGGCTTAGGAAGCTGGGTATCCGTTACAGGCTAAAAATAGTGTGTTATGGCTCCTAAGTTGTCACTTTGTGTCTCACCTTCTCTAATATGTTCCTATGACTGCACTGATTCTCCTGGGCTTCTTATTTCATGTAATTCGGCCAGCTCCACTTTCCATCCTCCAGCAAAGTTTTAAATCTTTGTTCACTCATTTTCAGAGCATCACTCCACTGATCTGTCTTTGTCCCCTTTCCCATTCTTAGTAGACCATTTCTTTTCTCTGTTCTCCCACATCCAAGTTCATGTTTCATCTGCATTTGCATCAGCTAGTTTTCTGTACCAAAATGTCTGTGCCCCAAAAAGGGGGCAATCTGGAAGAGACAGGTACCCTATTTCTCATTCTGAAAGCCCAGCACTACAGAAGCTGTGAGAAGCTTAAGACTGTTGAGTGAGGACAGAATTGGTGCTGTTTAGCTTTTAAAACAGAAGCTGTTTCTGCTGAGCTAATTTAAACTGTAAATTCTTAGAAGTTTATCTGGTAAAATTTTGTCTAGATTTGGTGGAAAACAGTGAAAGCATGCTCCCTGTAGGAAAGCACTCTCTTTAGCATGTTTCCAATACCTGTTGTAGTGTAGGCTTCTAGCTTCTCCAAGAAAATACCTGTATACTTTTAACATTGCAAAAAATGTTTCATTTTCCCAGTTTTGTTCTTGGAGAAAGCTGAGCAGTTGCACAATTTTGGGTGATACTTGCCAGTAAAATTCAGCCTAAGGCTAAATTTTTTGAGCAGTATGCAAAAATTCAGCCCAAATTGTTCAGGTCTGGTAAAACTATAAGTTGTTGAATACACTCCTGTCAGTGGAAGTATTTGGAAAGTATAACAGTAGGCAGTGCTACCAACTCCACCTACAGGATAACTTAAATCTATCTGTTAGGTCTATAAATTAGATCATGCTAAAAGTAGTACTAAAACAATAACAAACATATTTTTATCAAACCTGAAATGTCATAAAAAGCTTTACAGCCTTAAGCTGATGTATAAATGTAGGTTCTGATCTTGCAATATATCCTAAGCAGAGACAGAAGTCCATGCTTTTCAGCTGTGGTGTTGGTATTCCCACAACAGTATCTTGGCGAAGATTCACTAGCTTGATCTGCTAACTCAGATTTATGTGGGAGTCCCTGTGCTCTGCAGTTCATGTCCTGAAATCTCTGCTCTGTCATTCTATGGACCAACTCCCACTGAAGTCAAGTTTCCCCGAGAGAGTATTGAGCAATAACTGAATAAGGACGTCTGTGTGTAGAAACATTTTTACTGTGACTCCAGCCATATAGCGTAGTTTCTGTGATGTTTTTATGATAAGGGAGAGCAGGATCAGGGTGTACATGTGGAGGTGGGAGTGAGAGCGAGCAGTGTAATAATTAACATCCATCAGGCCTAAATTCTTTCTCAGTTGCTGGAAAGCAGCTGTTAAAGGGATGAAGACAAAGTAAAAAGAGAACAGTTGTTTCAGAGAGAACAGTTGTTTCAGAGAAATAGGTCCACTAACATTTACCAAAGTTTATGTTAAAACTGTGGTGGGCAAACAAATGGAGAATGGAATGAATCATTAGGAATCAAAATGGGGTTTTGTTGGTGGATGAAGCTGATGGACAAACTGGTGAAAGGATGGGCTTCTCTTTTTCTCTCCCCTTCCTCCCTTCCTCCCTTCCACTCTTTCTTTCTCTTTCCCTCTTTCTTCAAATCTTCAAGTCTAATTAAAAAAAAAAAAAAAAAGGAAAAGAAAAAAAAGGAGATGGGACAAGGAAAACTAAATATCTTGAAATAGGCATGTTGTAACCCAGCTCTATAGCTACCACAACTTCCTCTTGATACTTCATGATCAGCCAAGATGCCCTCCCACCTCTCATTGCCCTAAGCCTGAAGGAACCATATAAAGTTGTGTCATCTACAGACCATAGCTAATCCCCAATCCTCTCCTGGATTCCTAATGTGTTTTCTTCTCTCATGCACCTTTTCCCTTTTCACCTTATGTACTTTCATAACACTTCTGGTTGCTTTATAAGAATTTATTTTGTGTGCATAAGGCTCCTATATTACTTCTGCTGTCTCATTGCACAGAGACAGCTGTAAGCACCGTCTACAAGGTCACAGCAGAAGTATCTGTTGGATCCAAGAGTGTCTGAGATTTTCTGCTTGAGATGCCCTGGAGTGAGGTGACAACTGAGGGTTAGCAACTGAGACAGGAGCTTTGCTCTTCACCTTTTGCCACTGACGTGGGTTTACTCTGCAGAACCAGAATTAGCAAATGCAAGAACTCTCCAGCCCCATCCTTTGTTGATAACTATTTTGCTCCCTGAAGAAGCTGATTACTGTATTTAACACTTTCTAAAAGACTGTTGGTGTGCTTATCCTGTGCAACAAGGCTCACAGGTACTGAGGGAAGAAAGAATGAAGAATATCATTAAGTAGGAAGCTTGGCTTTATAATTTCTTCCTATTCTCATTTATATTCTTTATTATCTTTAAGAAAATACAGGAGATTTCTATTCACAGTTGTTACTATGGGACTAGCAGGCTGCTATCTGAGCTTTTACTGTAATGCTACATATCACCAACATCAAGTTAATGTATCTGGGACTCTGGTTCCAGTTTTTCATACCAGTGGAACACAAAAGTAAACACTGGTTCCTTTTTCTTCCTAAAAGCGGGAGAAAATGTTCCCCTTCTTACTGGCTTAGGGAAGAAGTACTTTGCTATAGTTCCCTCTCCCCACTGATTTGATAGAAATAAATCCTACCACTGCATTGCACTTCAGACACTCTTCTGTGGGGTGATAGGTTGTTAGCTTGCCCCACTGCAGAGAGGAGGCTTTTGATTATCTAGATTCAGAGCTCCTGCACAAATGAATCAGAAGATTTTTCAACTGCCTCCACTCCTCCTATAAGTAAAGATGAAAGCGGAAAGAAATCAAGCAGAGATGAATTTTCAGTGCAGAGAAGCTTAACCACCTCTCTCACTGATTATTACAGAGTAACATGAAATAAAAATCAAAGCAATAAAGGCATGGTGAGATAGCGTAAATTTAATATAATCTTAAGATTTTTGAGAACAAACATTATTTTAAAAGAAATTTTTGATAAAGAGGAGGGTTTAGTCCTTAGAGTGCAATGGGACTGTATTGAATAAATCAAGGATAGTCATACTAAACTAATTCCCCCTCAGAATGCCAACTTTCCTAAAGGTATTTAGAAGACAAATACCGATACAAATGAACTATGTTTCTAATAATGTAGATGAATGAGCCCAGGCTTATGAATTCTTAAGGAAAATGAATACAGGCAATTTCACGCTGGCTTCTTGGCATAATGGTAAAATAGAAGTTCTGTACTGCTGTACATAAAAGGCATATGAGTATTCCTGAAATCTAGAGTCATCTCTTCAACCTGTCAAACCTATTTCCCCTATTCTTGCTGTTCTGGGAATGCTGGTTCTTAGGTTTTGTGTTCTCCTCAAAATGACATCTCTGGTAAAATGGAGTGGCAGGATTAATACACAATAGGAATTCAGAGTATTTGCTGAATCTGGACTTTATAATAGCATGGCATGGAGTCTCATTTCAGAAATGAATTAAAAATGACTTGGATAACTACACTTTCAAGTAGGCTGGCAAGCAGACAAGGGACCATAAATCAAGGTTAATGATAATGGCAACGTACCAATTTGGAAGAGAAGATCAACATAAGGAGCATTGCAAGAATTGGTGCTAGGCCCAGATTTACTAAAAGCCATTATTTATTATGTTAATGGAAACTAAAGAACACTGAAGTCAAAGCAGTTGCCAAAATCTATGGAAGATGGAGAAGAAATCTTGCCTAGCTACAGCTATCTGAGCATTACTTGAACATTGTAGTTTTCTAAATACTCCTGAAAAAAAGTGAAGAGAAAAAGGTACCTCAGAAAGAAGTGACCAGGCTAGGCAGAAGCATGCACTGTCTAGAAGCACCTTCCTATAGATTTGGAAATAATCCAGATGAGTGTAGTAGTTAGATGACTGAAGTAGCTTCAGGATTAATAAATACGATTAAATCTGGAAAAAGGTTAAATTATGTTCCCTTTTGGATTTGCTTTGGACTGAGATATACAGATGAAGAAAGATATTTTTAAATCTTAGTGTCAATAAAGAAGCTTTAACAGAGATCAAGAAGTAAAAATCAGCTTTTAATATTAAACAGTTCCAGTGTCAGGTGTTTTCATGCTTCATATGTAAAACTGATAGACATAAAATAATTTAATTGCAACAATAATAAAGAAATGTATGTTGAATTTGAAGAGCAACAGTATTGAATGAGAAGTCAAAGGCTTGGTTCAACAAATCATATACTGGTATTTAAAAAAAAAAAAGAATCAATTTTGGCCAAATAATGACTAAGAGGGAAAAGAAAACCTGCTAAAAGTATGTATTTAAAGACGAAAACAACAAAGGGAGTGATAGCCCAAGGGGCATGAGTAAGGAGGATGAAATCAGTGTAAATATAAGCTGAATATTAAAAGTATTGCTTAATACCAAATTTCTTCAGACTCTGAAATATTTTGCAAGAAAGAGGATGGAAGCCCAATAACATTAGAGTTGTGCTTTTTTTGTTGTTAGTTTGATTAGTCTTCACTAGTTTTATAAAATAAGGAGAGCACACTGTGTGGTGTGTTCCTATCCTAATTAGGGCATGGGCAAATTAGAAGTGAAGTGAACTATGAATGCGGCGCTCTAAAGACAGAAGAAAAGAGTGTCTATCAATGGTACTGTTTTAAGTTTTGATCACACTCTTCAGGGTTGCTGAAGGAAAAATGAACGAGACAGAAGAAGTAATGACATCAACACCCTGATCTAGTGGTTGGGTCCTTTGCCTGAAAGATGCAAACATGCTTTTCCAATTTTACTGCATTTAAGAACTGTGCCTGCTATTTCTACAGTATCCATAGTAATTGGACAAGATATTTAAACAGTTCTTACAGCAGGGACTGGAACCCAATTCCACTCTTGCAAAGGAATTCTTTAAACCAAAAAAAGAAGGATTATCTCTTGGCCTAGTGATTCTTTTATAACTCCAGGGAAAGCTGGCTGTCTAGAGGGGTGTATGAGGTCATCCTCCAAGAGTTCAATGTTTAGATCCCATTCCTGGGACACATCTATTTGATATGCATTAGACTAAGAAAACAACTGGAAATAGGTGTTTCGCAGGCTGTGCGCGTGCTCAGCCCGCTGCATTAATGGATGACAAACCAAAACTACAACCGCCAGAACCTTTGCTAGCATTTCCGTGGAGAGCCTTCCTCAGTAGACATGCTGTAAATCTTTAATATACAAGAGAGAGAGAAGAATATCGATTGTCTTCTGATGCAACTGATGTGCTGGAGTTTTCTGCATTGTCAGAGCTAAAGCATATGTGGCTGGTGTCGACTGGGTACGTAAGTTACTGGTGAAAATGGAGCAATCAAAGGGCCACCATTTTGGAGTTAAGCACCTAAATGCAGCCTGTGTCCCACATCTGATTTTATATTGCTGATTCTGAAAAACATAATGAGCTGACAGCAACATCTGCCTGGAAATTCACTGGAAAGAATAGTCATGCAAGTCAATAAAAGCTCCAGAGCTAACTTTCAGGAAGCAGGAACGAAGGATTGCTATCTCTCAAGGCTATCTACTCACACTACGTCACTTGTGTTATTAATCCTGAAAATTTTGTCATTGTCTGGAAACAATTTGCTCTGAATATATTCAGGAGTTCTTGACCCTGTTTCCACCTGGCCCAAAGCAATTCCCTGCGCTGCAGGTAGTCCATTAAACAACACAGAATTCCTGTTTAGGGTTAAAAAATAAAAGGCTTTTGCTTTTTGCAGCTCTGTTTGGATTTTATTGACTGGATGTAGTAGACTATTATGTCACTTGCCCTGTAAAAATACACAAGCTGTAAATAACATTGGAGTCAGAGATAAAAAGGAAAGGCTGAGGTCTGCAAAGGAGCTTAAGGTACTCAAATCCAAACATGGATCCTTGGAACTATTGCATACCTTTCAAAGAAACTGAATTCCTCCTGTCAGTGCAAATTTTTGGATATCTACATTTCTAGTGTTGGAAATACGTATTTCTTCCAAAATCCTGATAACAGAGCAGTACCTTAGTCTTCTCAGGGTTCCCAGCCTCCACATGTTTTCTTAGTCTTCCTCATGAGGTTACTGTGCTCTGGGGCATTCTCTCAGGAGATGTTCCAGTTCTGCCAGGAGCAAAGCTTGAAGGAGACAGTGAAGTCTTTTTTTAATCTTTAACAAAGCAGTGATGAAGGCACTGCATGGTTGAAAATACTTCCACTGTCTAGTCTGGCCCGAACATTTTTGCTGGGATCCATCCGTATGTTCTCATGTAGGTCAATGAAGCCTCTGCTGTCTGTAGCTTGCCTCTGTCTTTGGCGAACATCTACAGAAGAGGAAATGTCCCCTCCCTGGAAGTGCTGAATGCCAGGTTGGATGGGGCTTTGAGCAACCTGGTCTAGTGGAAGGTGTCCCTTCCCATGGCAGGGGGGTTGGAAGTAGATGATCTACAAGTTGCCTTCCAGTCCAAACCATTCTATGATTCTGTAAGCGCATATCTAAGTGCCCACCAGTCTGTCAGGAGAGGGTTCAAACCATCGGGCTGTTGGAGGACACACTGACTTCACCTGCTCTTGAGGTTTCTTGATGGATTATTTCACTGTGCGTAAGCTGTTGAATAATCACTGGGTTGTGGAGGAAAATGGTGAAAAGTGTCTCTGTTACCACTGGTAATGCACTGTTCCCAGTATGTAGGCAACACAAACTCAGCTTCCCTACCTAGAGTAGTGCCCTGATCATCTGGATATTTGGCAGGGAGAGAGATCTGCATCTTCATTTAAGGTGCTTTGTGAAAAAAGTGCTGGGCTAAGCTGGGGCTTAATTCTAGGCAAAAGTTACCTTGGGTCCTAAGGAAGGGGATCAAAACCATACATTTTCAGGAACATGGCAAGAAATACCTAGGCCAATGATGGAATAGAAAGCAGAAGATCTAATCTAGGTTCTCTAAAGATTGGGAAGTTTCAGATCTGTGGGATTGAGCAGGAGTCCCTAACCACCAGTCTAGGTGCTACGCTGGGCTGAGTTAATGCAACAGGTTGTGATGCAGAAAAAAACTGAGTCTCTGAGCAGCCATAAGCAGGCCATGGATTTTAATGGTCAGGGAAACTGGATGTCTGGGTGGCAATCGCAGGAAAACCACCTGGAGCATCATAGAAACAGTTTTCTTGTTTCTTAACTGGATATACCATTACCTGTATCATAGGTCAGCCCAGGATGGACATTTAGAAAGCTCTTATGGAGACTTAGATAGCGCTTGATAGCTTCAAAATGCTCCAAGCAGCCCTTGCAGTGTCTGCAGGGTGTTTTGAAAGTGAGCCTGAAGAAGTGGGAATTGAAACAGCATTCTTTGGGTGGGTGGATCTGCTTGTCACCAGCTATTGGCAAGGTAGGTGCTGCGTCAGGGCTGTGCCTGCCTTGGAGTTTGCATTTTTAGACAATGTGTTCTCATCTCAGATTGTCAGAGATCCCTGATGTTTCATGTCATTACTAATAATAAAAATATCTCTGCATTTTTTTTCTGTCAAAGACCTGCTGTCTAGCTCAAACCAGATCTCTGCTTTTCTGACCACTCACTAATATCTACCTGGACTACCGTTAAAGTAAAAATCCATTTGCTTGTCTTTAAGTAATGCCATTCAAATATGGTCTCTGCAAAATGTAATTTCCATCTAACGCTTGAACTAGACCTCATGAAATAAGATGCTAAGAAAGATTTACGAGTCACCAAGGCTCAAGCTAATGTGCTGATAGCTGTGGAATTTCAGATGTTCAAATAGAAGTACTCACAGCTGCAGCAGGAATTTCCTAATTTGCCAAAAGAAAATAACCCTCCAAACAATGGTAACTGAAGATTTAAACTATATGTGCGCACTTGACTTTTCTACAATTTTAAATAGTTCTTACAACCAGTAAAAAATAATTTTGGAATCATCTTCATATGTAAAGACACTTCTGAGGCAGGAGCAAGCACGGAAGAGTGAGAGGGAGCTTTCTGACTGCTCTGCCCCTGGGAAGTCTCCTGGGTGCGTACACCTGATGGCACCTGCCCTGCAGAATAGCTGCCGACACATCCAAAGTCCTCTGGGAAGTCTCTTACCAACTTACACGTGATTGAGGCTTTCCTCAGCTCCTAAGCACAACGTAACAGACCAGCTCCTTCCTTGAATACTCCTCTGAAATATTCAGAGATATTGAATGAAAGTTTTACTTAGGTAGAGACTGCAACATTAATTTCATTATTAAAAATAATGGAGGATTTGATGTAATGGAAAGCTGCTTTATGAATCTGTCGCATGCCAAATCCAACTTACAGTTCTTTTGGCTCACTTAATGTTATTTCAAGACATTAAACAGACCATATCCTATGTTGTTTTCTGCAGGAAAGATAGCGTGCAACCCACTTGTATATGTTGCATCCTTAAAGTAGATGTTCAGAAGAGGGATAAAAAGCTATTTGAGGGGACAGGCAGTGCTTATAACCATGTAGCTGGGATTGCTTAAGAGTTATTATTTTTCCAGTGTATATATGCTGGCATAATGCTGGTTTGGACACAGTTATGAATGTATATTAATAAAAAATTTTTTTACCAGTATAATTCCTTCCCTGGCCAAAATCAGCTATACAAGTGTAAGCATATGTATGTAAGCGCAACCATGTTTATAGCGGTTGCAGCAGGACAGCCTTTTGTCTAGGCGAGCCCAAGTCCTTCATCTCTTCACAATACACCAAAATGGCACCAACATCAATGTTTAGAGATTTGACCATTTTTTGTGAACAAATTATCAGTCACTTTACTCTCCTCTGCACTTGGGGAGTAGTCCTTAAGTGCACATGTTTAAAGCGATGTCTTGCTTCCAGTAAAGGCATTGGAAACCTTTGATTTTTTCGCGGTGTCTTTCAAAAGCCAGTTGTGTCAAGCACACCAAGTGTTTGATGTTGGTAAGCTGACACAAGCACTTAGAACTGTGTTGTCTGTGATCTGATTTTGGACAACACAAGCACTGCCGTGCTTTGATGAATCCTTGACGTTTTAGTTCTTTAGGGGAAAGATGACAACAACATCGAACTTCAGCCAAGAAACCTCTACCCTGTTTCAGTTGCAGTCAGATATCCAGCTGCAGGGTAATGAAAACCTAGGATGTTCAAATAAAAAAAAATAACAATCTGGATGTGGACTGGCTAGCTCACACTTTTTGGTGAGTACCATCCTATGACAGAATGTTATAAACCCAGTAATGCTTCTGTACTAATACATAGAGTTAATTTAGGACCAGAAGCAACAGTTTTGTGTCTAAACTAATAAAGACCCACTGTGGAGAGATGCAGCAAAGAGACTTCTCAGAAGAACCTGTGTTGATCAAGCTGGTTGCCTCTCCACATGTGGCATTATCTGCAACTTAGACGATCCACTAATGATTAGGGGAAGTTGACTATGAATGCATTTATTGGTGAAGAAATATATCTTCTAAAGCAGTGGGAATTTCACTTCTAATATATCAAGTGATCTTACTTCTCAGAAGTAAACACAAGTTAGGTGTAAAACCAACTAATTTATTTTTAATTTGTGGGTCACTGGAGAAGCAAAAAGAGCAGTATTTTTTAAGCTCTGACCCAAAGTTCCTTGAAGTCTGTAGATGTTTCTCTGCTGTTTTTCATAGTCTTTTCTCCAGCCTCTTAGTAAGTGTGTATGTGAAATGGGCTTCCATGGTTTCACACTGAGATGGAAGGAATGTGTGATATCAGTTTGAGGAGAACAAAAATCATTAGAGAATTTTTCCAAAGCCATTTGGGACAACCATCATAAAATGAGGTTATATATTTTCAGTGCTTTCTAATGTAGCCAGTCCGTACGTGTCATTCCGAGAAGAAGCAGTTGAGTTAGGATGATTTCCAGTTCACTGTATGTTTTCAGGAATTTGCTGCAACAAATGAAAAATCAGTCTGTCCTAGGAGGAGAAGGAGCCTACTAGACATCACTGGGTGTGGGGACTTGGAAGAGCCCTACAAAACAAATATCTTCCAAGAGATCAGCAACATCGGAATCTATTTGAACACTGATAAAAGAAGCGTGCACAGGCAGTTCAGAACAGGCTAAATTTTGTACTTTGCAACACAAATGTCTTTGCAAGTGCAGATTCAGCATTCAGTCAAAGCTTGTGGTCATCAGTTTTGTTTCTGCTCATTCTTTTTTTTTCTGTTAGTTGCTTTTATTAAAAAGGTCTTTGATATTTCCTAGAAGACTCTTCTTGTTTTCTTGCTATTTTTAAGAGGTATGCTGCTGCAAAAATATTGCTGTGCAAAATGACCTCCTACAGTGTCAAACTTCTCTTCATTTTCAATTTGTTTCAAAAATAGTTCTATATTTAAATATTGTCTAGCATAGAAACACTGAACCATTTTTGTTAACATGGCCTGTACATGACATAGTGGTATATAGGGCTTTATATTTTAATCATTAGTTTGTTTGAGAGAGTAGCGATTTGATGTGCAGCTATTTCAAGCTAATTCTACTTTCTAAAATCCTTCTAATCAAATTGAATAACCTTCTGATATAAATATTTAATAAAAAACACCCCACACGTGATAATTTTTATTCTACATTGTCAGTTTCAAACTGTTCTTATACGCATGAAAAAACTGCTGTTACTCACATATAAACACAATGCCATTTACATTTATCTTCTACCTCCTAGACAGCTTATGTATACATGTTCCAGTACAGTTAAGTAGTTTAATGTTTAGGACAAGAGTTTGGATATATGACCAACCTGTGTCTGCTCCTGTCTATGACTCTAATAGGAGATTTAAGCCCGTATTTAATAGACTAGCTAAATTAAGGCTGAAGTTGAAGACTTCCTAATGAATTTATCAAACTTTGGCCATAGCAAAGAGAAAAACATGGCACTGCCTGTCCTTTGGGGTGGTGTCCAGCCTCCGAGCATCCCGCTGGCGCAGGCATCGTCACGGTATTTACACACCTTTGTGTGCGGGGCAGGGCTGGGGATGGCATGCGTTGCGCTGGCACCATGGAGCCGGGCTCGTGGTGGGCAAAATGTGGCCACTGCTGTGGCTGGGCACTGGGGACTCCTGAGCACCAACGCCCTCACACGCAACCTCCGTGTTGCTGTCCTGTTAGACTGCATCATCTGGGCTTTTGTCCTGAGCGCAGATGCGCACACTTTCAAAGACTCAACTCAGAGATGACTTTTAGAGAGTACCTGGAGGTAGAGAAGTTTGAGCCACACTAACCATTTAGGTCATATCCGAGTGACTACAAATAGGGTTAGGAAATGAGAAAAGTGGGCTGATTTTATCTTTTTTTATTTGTTTGAGGGTTTCCAACTATTTCTGCTGCCTAAGAGGGCTCCTGCCTGGTCTTTGCCTCAGGCCACTGTGGTGAGGCAAGCACGGATGTGCACATGGGATGCTTGCCAGAGAAAAGTGAGCTACCAGTAAAACTTCGCTGTTTCCGGGACTGACAGCAGCCGAATGAGAGTTTTGTATAACACATTTATGAATTGGGATTATTAGTCAACTATATCTGACTTTTTTGGAGCGAGACTTTAATCTCTCTGCTTGCCTTTTTCTCTGTACTGGGGATATATACCTCCCTCCTTGCACCTCAAAGAGGGGTTTGATATCTATCCTGTATTACCTCATCTCTTCTGTCTTCCCACCAGCGGATGATTGCTCCTGGGAGAATTACTTAGGACTTTGTGTGGTCCAGCTTTCAAAGACTTTGGACACAAGAATTAGCCTCTTTCCTTCTGGGAGTGCTTCACATCCCACTTCATTTTAGTGGTAGAAATTGTATTCCAGTTTAAATTTTCCCTTTTCCTAACTTCATCCTATGAAAGCCTGTCTAATTATATCAGGCAACTAAGCCAAATCTTGTTCAGCCAAATTGACACTAGCTAAGATCAAGTTTGAGGATTCTAACTTCCCTCAAGCTTGGAAAAGCACTGTGCACGTGACAGAGTGGTAAAGCGAAGACGTTCCCGTAATAATGTTGAAAGGGGTTCCTGAGACCTGAACACCTTCACACCTTGGTGTGAGCCTGAGTGAACACTGGTAGCCTGGCCCCACATCTCCACTGTCCGTACAGATTTTCCATCAACTTGATTTCTTCTTGTGCAAGCTGCTAAAAAGAAATGACTTTTCTACTCAGAGAGAGTGACTATTTGCCACACCTGGGATGGAATCCGATTTCTGTGTTTCCCCTCCCTATTTCACCTCTCGAGTCCAGGCTACAGGTAAATTCGAAGTCCTCTGTGGCAGACTGCAGGCCACATGCAACATATGCTGAGCATTTTGAAGTGATTCTGGAAAGAAGTTTAGAGTTTATTAGAAGATGGAAATACTTTCGTTTCTAATGTGCAGTTAGGGAATTGCAAATCTTTCACAAAAATCTGAATAGTTGGGATAAAAAATTCCAACAGCCTAATACCCTTTGTAAACGTCCAGGCCTGGCATTTAAATTAAACACACCTCTCTTTCAAGGTGTGACTCTCTTCACTCTCCCCTTCACGGCCACAAAGCAGCATTTAATGTCAGGTGCCTACTGAGAAAATCTGTTGCTTCTGCTCCACCAAGGATTCATGCACCCTTTTCTCCTGCCCTTCTCAAGAGCAAAGGAAAGGGCTGCTTAAGATCTGACACCTTTGTGAGAGAAATTGTTTGACAGGAGTTGGGCCGGGTTTGGATTTCTTCCAGAGCAGTTCCTAGAGCAGCAACTGCGAAAGTCATGTAAAAACACCAGCCTGAATCTTTTACTTGCTGTCCTTTGCCATTCCCTTATCTGCAAGCAAACTAAAAATAAAGATGAATTATGGCGCTCCAAGCAACTATGTGGAGTGGAGCATTTGAGACAATGGTGTGTATTTAACGAGAAGTAGTTTATAATTGAAACAGAAATAGTAGGAGCTAAATATAGACTTTTAAATTCATTTGGAATCTGGAGTTGGCAGTTTTGTCTTTATGGTATTTGTACTGATTTCCTTATTTAAACCAGTACAAAGTGGTGTGTTTTGTTTTTTTTTTTCAGACACCAAGCATTTCAGTGATCGAACATTCTTGGTACACATCAGCATGGGATATCTCATAGTTACCAGCCAAAATTTAAAAACAGATTTTTTTCCTCCTAGCAAAAGTTCCTGTGAAGAAGAGGTCAAACTGGATATTAGTGAGCCTTCAAAGGGTGACAGAGGGAACCTAAACATTTTTGCAAAATCTATTCTTTTTGTTTAACTTTGATGAACATGTCCAGGGTGCTTATACTTTCACTTTGGTTGTAAAGATACACAAGTTGCTTCCTCCCATGCTCATCCCAAGCCAGATGCGCTCAGAGACACCTGAGTCTGATGTGCACTATTTATTGCTGCCAAGCCAAGCTAGAAAGTCCTCCTGGGTGAATTCCCTCTTAAAAAGCTCCCTCAAGAATCTCTGCACCACACTTCTCTGCACATTGTAGATGTTCTCTAAGTTCTCCTGGGAAAACGGGAAGAACTCTCCTTTTCTGCAGGACAGATGTTCATATCCAACGAAAAGCAAAAGTACATTGAGTGAGATGTTGCCCAAGGATAGCTGGCAATTAACAGGCAATACAAAATGTAGCAGAAAAGCAACCAGTGGACTGCGACTCGAAATGCCAAAGTTTCTTGGTCTTAAAAATAATAATTGCCCAGTAAATGGGCAGTAAGCCACCATGAGTAGTTCACAGCATCACAGAACGGTAGGGGTTGGAAGGGACCTCTGTGGCTCATCTAGGCCAACCCCCCTGCCAAAGCAGGGTCACCTACAGCAGGCTGCACAGGACCTTGTCCAGGCAGGTCCTGAATATCTCCAGAGAAGGAGACTCCACAGCCTCCCTGGGCAGCCTGTTCCAGTGCTCCATCACCCTCAGACTGAAGAAGTTCTTCCTCGTGTTCAGATGGAACTTCCTGTGCTTCAGTTTGTGCCCATTGCCCCTTGTCCTGTCACTGGGCACCACGGAAAAGAGTCTGGCCCCATCCTCCTGACACCCACCCTTGACATATTTATAAACATTTATTAGGTCCCCTCGCAGCCTTCTCTTCTTCGGGCTGAACAAGCCCAGCTCCCTCAGCCCCTCCTCATAGGAGAGATGTTCCCGTCCCCTCATCATCCTTGTAGCCCTCCGCTGGACTCTCTCCTGTAGCTCCTCATCTTTCTTGAACTGAGGAGCCCAGAACTGGACACAATACTCCAGATGGGTCCTCACTAGGGCAGTGTAGAGGGGGAGGAGAATCTCCCTCGACCTGCTGGCCACACTCCTCCTAATGCACCCCAGGATCCCATTGGCCTTCTTGGCATTCAGAGCACACTGCTGGCTTATGGTCAACCTGTCGTCCACCAGGACACCCAGGTCCCTCTCCACAAAGCTGCTCTCCAGCAGGTCCGCCCCAAGCCTGGACTGATGCATGGGGTTGTTCCTCCCCAGGTGCAGGACCCTGCACTTGCCCTTGTTGAACCTCATCAGGTTCCTCTCTGCCCAACTTTCCAGCCTGTCCAGGTCACGCTGA
>Ga0065711_1033016_pt1 | contig 26256 bp, 8 predicted proteins | sample Hoacrofraction12_FD_59098 | JGI IMG/M metagenome (GOLD analysis project Ga0065711, IMG submission 59098) | Hoatzin crop microbial communities from Cojedes, Venezuela - Epithelial fraction 12 v2 (version 2) | ecosystem: Host-associated > Birds > Digestive system > Esophagus > Crop | place... | reverse complement strand
TGGAAACATTCAAGACCAGGTTGGACAGGGCTCTGAGCAACCTGATCTAGTTAGCGGTGTCCCTGCTCGCTGCAGGGGGGTTGGACTAGATGACCTCTAGGGGTCCCTTCCAACCCCAAACTTTCTGTGATTCTATGATTCTATGATTTGAGACTCCAAAGGGTAGCAGCGTGCCTGCTTCTACCATCAATAACGTCTGACACAAACGTACAACAGAATCTCATCTTCCTGCATATAAAGTGCATTTATACACAACTATAGGTTCATAAAAGAGATTCCACATGGAATAAGGTTAATTAATCTCTTCAACAGGTTTTTCACAAACCTGATTTTGCTTCATTTGTTTTCTAACATGTTGGCTCCACCTCTCCGGAAGTGTACAACAAAGTGTACAACATAGGCAAAACATTAGGAAAGCACAGATGGATCCATTAGAGCTTGAATGCACAGACCCACGTGGAATTGATGAGTTGTGTAACTACTTCTCTGCACGCACATTTTTGGGCCACTGCTGTAGTAAAAGCATCGTTCCCTCGTTAACATTTTAAGTGCAAAGAGCAGGGCTGTCTTGCTGAAAGACCAAAGTGCGAGCGTAATGAATTGCACTAAGCTGATTTATTGCTGCTTCATTATGCTTCTGAAGAGATGGGTTTTTTTATTTTAGCTTTCCACAACTCATAACAATTCTTACATATGGTTATACCTACTACATATGCCCCTATCTCTCTTTTTAAATACACACTGTCATACATCTGCATATTCATATGTAGAGGTACATAGAGATAAACACAAGAAGTAGTATAGCACCCTAGATGGTGATAAATTATTGTACATTCAATAAGGAACACTTGGTTTTATATACTTACATTGTATATTTATGTATTTCTTTGTACACAACACTACAATTGTAGAACACATTTTATCATTAACAACTTGTCATTTTATGGATACACTATACTACTCAAACTCAGAGTAATAGGTAGGATTTAGGACATTTTCAGCATAAACCTTTCAATATACTGCATGTTGGTGCCTGCTCCAAGGGTTAGAACTCCCACCAGGTAAATGCCAGGCTCCTACCAGAGCTGCCATAGCCAAACAGAGCTGCCTGAACTCTTCCTTTAAAAAACTGTTTAAAAGATGCTGGAAAGCATCTCAGTTCATTTGAAATTCCAGAGCTCAGATCCTTCACAACCCTGAGAAGGCAAGTAGGATTCAGCTCAGATCAAAACACCTAGACTTAGAGATCTGCAAATACCTACATGCAAGCTAGGTGTCTAAGCTTCCACTATAGTCATTGGAGGTGTGGGATTCCATTTAAATGCCCACAAATAAGCCTCTAGTGCTATCTGAGATGGAATCTGGCATCCAGCCTGTCCTCCAGACACTCCTCCAGAAAGCTCTGGAGATCATATATCTTGTGTTATACGAGACAGTCTCCTGGTGCACCTCAGATTCTCAAGGGTGCATCAGGTGGCACTAGAAGCCTATGTTTCAGCAACTTAATCATTGTCTACTTTCAAGTGAGGTGAATTGCTCTCCAGATTCTTTCGACTGTATTGACCAGGGAATCAATAAGTTGTAAAAAGGTTGCGAAAGAAACTCAACAAGTTAAAAAAATATATCTACATACAGTAACGCTTTTTGTGGAGTCTGATCATGTCTATGTGAGTTAAATATACCCTCCACGGACCTACCAACCTGGGCAATTGAAGCAGCTACATCATTGTCCCATTAGTTTACATGGAATTTAGACAGAAGCAAGTTATTCAGTTGTTCAGTAAACAACTGCACATGGTGTTTCTAGCCTAGTTCAAAAGGAGAATCACAAGCTATTAAGAAATCACCTTAGCAAATTAACTCTCTGCAAATAGTGGGTTTAGGCACCTTTAACAGTAGACAGTCTCCCTACTACACAGCATCCCAGAACCTAAATTTTACCCACAACCCAGTTCAGTTACCTACAGCCTTCTTTGTATCTTACCCTTCATGCCCATAAGCCCCACATTTGGGTTGTGTATAGTTGAATACCAGAAGATTTGCATCATCTCCACAAATTTCCTATTAGGTGACTGCATAAGTTAAACCATACACACTGTGTGTAGAAGTACAATACTTAGCATTTTGTGTAATTTTTCATAAAAATTGACTGCAAAGAAATTATTTCACTAAATTCTTCTTTTAGAATTTTGTGGCAAAACAGTTCCAGAAAAATAAGGTGTTTCTTAAATCTGCTCCACTACAATAGCTACAGATCTCTGGCATCTCAATGACAGCCCTGTATCTTCAGTTAATCCTTTCCTTAAACAGTGCGTACTTGGGTCTTGTTTCATTTCTCTGGGGGGAGCTAATCATGTCACTGCAGGAAAAGCGGCCTATCATTTTTAAATGATCTTACTATAAATCTCAGAAATCTTATTTTGAAGCATCTTAGGGTCATTTTAATTGTGGTCACTCATTCCCTAGCACAACAGCCCCACAGAGTGTATGTGTTTTATTAGATCATTCCTTCAAGCTCTGACTGGAGCTCTCAAACAGTGCTTGTAGTCTGAAAAATGACAGTAAAAATGACATTGTAGGTTCCTGTATGTCTTCTCCCAATGGATTCCAGATCCAATTTTCTCACTTCATGAGTGAAAAGATGCTAATTTTCTCTTCTCCCACTTCCAAACACAGCCTGTCATCTGAAAATCAAGCGGGGTTCTTCATGCCTCTTGCCTCATTGCCAGTAACAAACGTTCTGCAAGCAGAGTTTTACCTTTCTAATGATGAGAATACATTCTAATTTGGTCTTCACTTTTGACTTCATTCCTGTAATCGTATCAAGTCTTTTTCCTGTCATCAGGATAAACATAGTAAGGGCCAATATCTGAACAAGAGGTCACTTTTAGGAAGTCATGTGTCGCAGTAGAACAGCATTTCACAGAGATTTGTTAATGTGTCAAGAGAAAATTGATATGTGAAAGATATCAAAGTTTATTTCTGATTTTCTTGGCTTGAAAGGTCAGTTTGAAATAGCATCAGAACTGGACTCTAATGCCAGCAGGGAGTCCCACTACTTTGTAAGATTATAAGGAAAGAAAAATCTAGAAGAAGAAATTTTTTAATTTTTTTTTTCTTTTTACGGACACAGAAGAGTACAATGTTTGGCTTTAGGACCCTGACAGCATCATTTTTATTGAACCAGTCATCATTTTTTCCCCTCTAGGTTTCAATGAACTACTGTGGAGACCAAGTTCTTCCCTGAAGGCAGTGTGAGGTAGTCAACCAGGATCACTCTAATGGGATTATAAGTGACATTTCACTGGCCCTCATTCCAGGTAGATGTTTCTGCATCAGCAGGCTCTCTTCAATCCCTCTCTCGTCTCTCAGAAAGCCAAGAAGCTGTTTCCAGCAATTACCTTGACCACATCTGAGCAGGCCAAACTGTAGCCAGTTCATATAACTCTGTCATTTTGAAACTGTAGGTGGGTGAAATTTGGATGAGATCAATAGAAGTGAGACTGTAAAAATTAATATATTATGTTATTATTAACAATAAAACATCAGCCAAATAGAATGATCATAGAAGATTCACAAACTAAAATCAAGGGGTGTGAAACAAATCCTTTAATCTTGCTTCATATCACACTGTTATATTTTACAGTAGATTGCGCAAGATGCCCTTTGTTCTTCTGCAGTTGCAGGACTTTTTTATTTTTAATGTGTATACTGCTGTTAACCTCACTGCCTCTACAAAATCTCATAGTTCATTGCAAAATGTAGTGTAATGCACTTCACCATTCAGATTAGATATGGGTGATTATAACACAATAATCGTGTGCATGTGCTATACATCTATACAATCAAGCCATTCTTTTTTAAATATTAAATGGCCTCTTGGGGCAAAAAGTAGGTTAATCAAAATAATACTGTCAAGTAGAGAGTACAGACCTTTCTGTGAAAGAAAATTAAGTAGAACTGGTAATTATAACCAGTGTACAACCTTTCAATGTAGTCAATAAGAAAGTCAATTTGCTTAAAATAATGAGGTATTCTGGCATGAACAATCTGTTCATACTTTGTTCCCAAGAGCCTCCAGAGGGAATCACAGCCCTAGCTGACATTTGATACTTTCTGTCAATTTATCAGCTCCGTGTCAGTCTGAGTTTGTAGGATGGTGGTAGGAGAATGCTTGGGGACTGACACGAAAACTGGGAAAGCACAGTTGGTTTCTGAGGCCTGAGCTTATCCTTATTAAAAATAAATAAACCTCTCACATTTCCATCCACGCTCCCTCCAAAATTGACTTGGGATGTTTAGATATGGTATTAAACTAACAGAAATAACTAGGGTAATAATAATAAATTCTAGCAATATTTGGGAGAGGTGAGGGGATCTTAAGATTCAGGCTTCACTAATGGACATCTGTTTGCAAACTAACAAGCATAGGAGAAGGCAAACTACCTCCCACTTGCCATTGCACACTGAGGTTGTTCCTATGCTGCCAGGGGAGCTGTCAAGTGCCAGGCTTGGTGAGACATGATACTGGATGAGGTCGAATTGGTGGCCAGTTCAGAACAACATTTCTCTGTATCCAGCAAATTATATGGACTTAAGCTGAAATCATGAAGACTAGCGTTCCCTTCTGCTGCCTTGCCTTCAAACACATTTGCTTCAGGAAGCTTTTCTTGGAGGAGAGAAACAAACAGCCAGGTAATTGGGGAAGGCTCAGAGTCGCAAAAAGATGTGGATTTGACAAGTTATTCTCCTGGTTTTGATACACTGTTCACATCCAATGTGGAGAGATTTTGACACCCCCACAAATCAATGGTGATCCATCAGAAAGCAGTATTATTAGGAGAGTCATCTGGAAAAGAGACATCTGTACATATGCCACAGGTCACAGCTAACCAGTAGTTTGTGGTTAATGAGAATATATAATGATTCTTGATGATACTCACTGGTTCATTAAGACGCTGTGTTGCCATTTCAGTTGATTTGTGGAATCATAAATGTCTGGACGGAGATGGTCTTCAGACCACCAAAATGAGTCTTTCAGCTGGCGAGAGGCAACTCCAGGTTTTTCAGAAACCTCTAAAACAGACAACCAGGATAATCAACATTACTGCTCAGCGAGACAGCTAGCCAACAGGCAGGGCAGTAGCTGGTCCATAATCTCAAATCCTGCTCAGTTACAGCTAGGTGATAATGGTCAAGTATCCTGTGCTGAGGGAACTCACAGTGGAGATGAGACTTCAATGAGAAGTCACTGCCGCCATCATCTTTCAGAAATATTCCCTGAAGATGTAGCTGTGAGACCAAACAAGTAACACCACATTTCTTCAGTAATGGCAAAGTTACAAGGAAAAGGCGGCTTCAGTATTGGCAATCCTTCTGACTTTGACACGGAGTAGCAAAAGGGAGACAGATCTTACTGAAGGCAAAAAGGGGCTGAAAGAAGAGAGGAGCAGAAAACCCTAAAAACTGAGAGAATGGCAAGGTCATCTGCTCATTTCAAAGACTGTCTAGGTAACTGAGGAACTGAAGTGTCCTTTAGAGAGAGGCTTGTGTGCATTTATAAACAGTTCATGCAAAAGCCACCGACACCAGGTACTTAGGAGTAAGCAACATAGTTTTGGGGCTTCTTGTGCACAGCCTTGTGCAGGCATTCCAAGCATTGCCAGCTTGTACAGAGCCCAGTGCAGGACCTGGGACCTGGGGAACCAGCAAAATCCTTGCCCTCACGAGTGCTCTGCCACAGTTGTAACAAAACCTACCCAATTTCATTCGATCTCTGATGAGCTCCATGTAGTAGGTTTGTTTATCCTGGCAGGGGAGAAGGTAGAAGAATTTGTTTTCCCATGTCTCCCCACAGGCAAAGAAGGACATGCCAAGCATTCCTGGGAATGTGCAGATCCATGCAAAGCCTCACTGTTTTTGACCTTCTCTGCATGGATGCAGAACTCCTCTCTGAGACATCCCTTCATGAGATCACAGCCTTCCTCAGAGATATTTCTATGTATCTCCTGGGCACAAATGTGGATGCAATATGTTCACTGAAATGTAAGTGCTCTGCAAAGTCACAGCACCCAAAAAAATTTCCCTCAGGGAAGTTTTAAAAACACCTGATCCCTAGTACTGTCTAGCCTGTTTTGAAGGTAAATATTTGCTCTTCAGAAGGGTTTTTAATGACTCCCAGGGGTGAGTGTCATCCCTAGCAAGGCCACGAGCTCTGCCTTTTGTTTGGCTAAAAAAATACATGTATTACAAGTTCTTTCCAGGAACAGTCATCAGCACATTGCAGCTGGTCTAGTGAGTGGCAATAGCTATGGGACAAACAGTTTGCTTTGAAGGATACCGCCAAAAAGATAAAGAACAGTTAAAGGATAGAAAACTTTATTACTCTCTGACATAAAGCAGAGACAAGGAGAACTTCCCTACCCTAAGGTTTTGCTAAAAAAACTCGACTCATTCTCCAAATAGAGGAACACTTCTCCAGACTGTGTACTTTTCCAAAATAAAGTAAAAGAAAAAATACTCACTTTAAAGTGTTACATTTCATCCTGTCAGCATCCTCACATTTTTTCTGTAGTGACCAAACACAGAAGGGATCAATCAGCAACTTCCTATGTTTCTATAAATACAAAAATGTGGAACAACCTGGTTTCAGTCTAATGTTCCTTTTAAAACTTTCCGCATGAAAGAACCAGCTAATATTAGAATGTAAAGAAAGTCACAATTTCGAACAGAAATTCCTGGTGCTGAAAACAGTGCACATTGCTCCCACTGGACTACAGCGGTCCAGATACCTGCCTGTGTCACACTGCCCCATCAACAACAGACGTCTGACCAGCTCCTCTGCAAAAATGACATCAGGCTCGGGCAAATCATGCACCTTTTCCTAATCAGTTCCAGGGAGAGGCTGAAGTTTGACAGGAATTAGGGTGATAGCAAGAAATGTTTCCTGTGTTCACTACCATTGGGGGGACTAAGAGAGAAAAGGTTAAACCTTCTCACTATTCCCACACGTCAAACACAGACCTTGAGTCCTTAGAAAGGTATAGCAAGGGATGGAATTATTTTCTATGAACACTCTTTCAGTAATTTTTAAGATTAAACCAATCTCTTGCTATGAAAGTCAATTAGAAGGAAGTATTTCTGGTTCTGTGAAACTGAAATTACAGGGGAAATTTTTGTACAGTACATAGACGCACAGAGCTAGTAGCAGTTTCAGACTCCAGCAACTAATTTGAGGGTGTATTTATGCTCTTAACAGAGTTTATGTGCAAATCTACAAGGCACTTGAAGAATTCTGGACAGTTTTCATTTATATCATCCAATTGGCTGCTGATTTGGTGTTCTTTGATTTTGGAAAACTTCCTGAAAATGTCTGAAATGGGCTTGGTTTTTAACAGACAATGTCTCCACCCATTGATGAATGGGCCCCGCTGAAATGTCTCAGGTAGAGTACAGTAAAAACTAATTGAGAAGTACAAGCTGCTCTTGCAAATGTTTCCAGGGTTATCTCTAGCACAAAAAAAAATTTAAAAAAATTTATTTTTTTTTTTACTATGTGCATACTGCACAGAGTGGAATAAATCTGACCACACATGGGTTTCTGGATATACACAGACACATGTAAAATATTGGTTTCAGCATTTCACCATGTAACTCTAAACTCCCTTTGTAGAGAGATAGTCAATACATCCAAGAGTCTTATCCCATTTTAGACAGCTATATTTCATTAGATAAGTCTTCCCCCTAATCTCCACTGACTCTTGTGAAGCGTAGATTCACATAGCTCTGAAGCCTGAGCTCAGACATACACTCAACTTTTGTCAGATGAATCCCAGTTTGTGCTTCTGACTCTCTGACTTAACATTTTTCTAGTCTTTAAGATAAAAAAATATGCTTTTTTTTTTTCCCTCTTGCAGAAGTTAGAATTCATGCTGTTTCCCAGGGTTAGGGTTCTCTGATCCTAAGGAAAAACACAGTTCAACCTGTTCACTTTACCAGGGAATTCTTCATGCTGCCAGATGTAGCTGGTTATGGATGTACCAGTCCTTGAGTGTTTTCAGGTCTCCTCCACGTAGTATGCTTGGGTCTCATCCACACAGCAAAATTTCCTCTATCCCTTGTATCAAGAAGGCTGATTTCAGCCTTCCCTTCTCTTTCATCTCCCCACTTTTTCTGGCCTTGGCATGTAGCTTTATATGTAATTCTCTCTGTGAAATTGTGATACTAACTTACAAAACTTCAATGGTTGTTCATAGATGTTCGTTGTTAATAATAGGTTGAGTGATTTCACGTGTTTACTTTGTGAGTCAGTACCTGAAAGCCCAAATATCTCCATTCTCCATCCTGTGCTTCTGACAGCCACTGAACTCTGCCTCTCCACGGCACAATGAACACAGGCACTGGACACTAAGAATCATTAACTGCATCCATAATCCACCAATGTCTTTCACTCTACTAGATCTTATTGCTCAGTTATAACCTAGTCACTTCTATTTTGCTGCTTATCGTCAAAATCTTCTTATCACATGTGGCATTTGCTCATTAAGGCTGAAATGTTATTCCAGGGATTCAGGCAAGAGTTAACATCAGTAGGAGTTGCATCCTCATTCTGTAAAAATGTCGTGCTGAAGCATGACTAAAATGATCATCATCTATTAGAAATTTGCTTCTTGAAGAAATGAAAGGCATTGTCAAATAAAAATGAAAGCTTCTTAAGTTCCCAGCTAAACTAACATACTAGGCGTGCATTAAATCAATTAGCTGTAAAGCCAAGTAAATTAAACTATCTTGCTGTTATTTTGTTTTAAATAGAGCACAGACTCACCTTTGCATTTGCTATGCTGCATGAACATTTACTGTACTGAAAATGCTGAAATATCCGATGACCTATTTCTGAAACTGAAGTTAACATGTAACAGACATGAGCATGTTTTTTGTATGTTGTCTTGAAATATTTTTTATAGATTTGTCAGTCATCATTGCTTCAAAGACACATTCACATTTGCCATGTTTCTTGTGGGACTTAACACTGTGCTGCGTGGAGGAACTTTGACTTGTGTTGGACCACTGTAAAAATCAATATCAAAGCACTGAGTGTACTGCAGTAGGGAATGCTTATTAATGTGCAGTTGAGGGGAGTAGTGAAAATGACCCATCTTAATGCTGTTGACAGCACATTTGTCTTGGTGTCTTATTGGTTTTAATTTGTCATCTGATAAATGTCCATTTATGTAATGGAGAGTTAAGTGCTCATTAGTTTACATTTAGCTTTGTGTCTAGAGTCAGGTCAGGCTGCTGAACTGATGTTACATGAAAGCTATTAATAGCCACAAAAGGTTATTTCAATAAAAACAACTGAAAGGAAATATTGTATTTGTAACTGTTCAAATAAATTAATCATTTTGCTGCTTGATTGACTCTAATGTCAATACAACAGTTTTTCTTGGTGTTTTTGGAAGATGTGGAATTTTATACTCCTTAATGTCCAAGAACTTTTGTATAAAATGTTTATCAAATTAATTTTTAGAAATATGAAAATAAATTTATAACTTTTATTACTGGTGAGCGACATGGATGTGTCATGGTTTAACCCAGCAGCTAAGCCCTAGACAGCTCACCACTCCTCTTCCTTCCCTGTGGGATGGGGAGGAGAAATGAGCAAAAGGTAAAACTCCTGGGTTGAGATAAAGACAGTTTCATAAGACAACAAAGGAAACACTAAAACTGATACTAACAGTAATACTAATACTGATAACGATGATAATAAGAATAATTACAAATATGCAAAACCAATGATACACAATATAATTTTCTCACCACATGACAACCAATTTGCAGTCAGACCCCCAGTAGCGATGGTGGAAGCCGGAATCAGCAGATTTTGTGAATTTCGCAAAATTCCTGAGAAAGACCGAATTACTGGAAGAGTTCAAACTCCCAGACAAGAGAGGATTTGAACTCACGGAAAAGAGAAGAAAAAAAAAAAAATTATTCCTGCCCCCAGCCAACCCCCATTATAATCTGAGCATGATGGTATGGAATATTTCCATTGACAGCTTGGCTGGCTGGCTGGCTGTGCTCCCTCCCAGCTCCTGCGCACCTGCTCATTAGCTGAACATGGGAAACTGGAGAAGGTCCTTGATTTCTTAGCAACAATTAATAAAAATAAGTGTTATCAACTTTCTTCTTCTACTAAATCCAAAACACAGCAGCTACTGTACTGGGGGGAAAAATAACTATCCTAGTCAAAACCAGGACAGGGTGCTATAGAACACACATGTAAAATTATTAATATATGTGAATTTATACAGTCTGTAGTGCAAAGCCTCTCATCTGTCTCAGTATTTATTTCTGTTTGCTCAGTCTTGCAGTGGAGTTATCAATGCTACTTATAATGAAGATGTTACAACAGAAATCATTGTCACTAGGACTTGCATCTGAGACCTGCCATATCTGATGAACAGCAAGAAAGACATAAACGATGGCATAATCCAAATTCATTCTGTAGAGCTGGGCAGGACTTTGTCTCTGGAATTTGTGGAATAGTGAAAGGTTTACCATCTTTCCCTAAATATCTTAATGAAAAACCCTCAGCTGTTATGGTCAAGTTTTGGCATGGAGTGAGAATGTACATAAGGCCAAGTCGTATACTGAGCTGTAACCTGTACTACAGAGTAGCAACATAGTCCAAATCAAGGTGCTCTTAAACCAGCCCTGCCAAGCACATCTGCTCTACACTCGCCTATTAAAGACACTGAATCTGTTAAGACCCAGTAAAATCTCTTTGCCAGTGTCTCCCTGTAAATTTTATCTTCTTCCAGCTTGCAACAAGTCATTAGTTTGCTGTACAAGTGAACACTGACTTCTGCAGCTGAAGTTAAAATATCTTTAGTCTCAAATCCTTTTCAGCACAGGAAGAAAGGGCAGAGCTTACTGTGTGATGCACAACATTACCGACACCCTAAAACAATACATGTTATACTTTAAAAGCAATTTTGACCAAGCTGTTCACTGACTTTGAATCCATTCTTCAGGTGTTTTAATCATATTGAAAAAGCCAAGATGGTTTTGTACTGCTTTGAAAGGTGAAAAATGAACAAAGGGGACAATGAACTTCAGGGAGAATTTTTTCCATACATTTTTGAAAATCTAAGCAAAAGGTTTCATCCAAATGATCATTTCAGTTGGTACCGTGTGACTGAAGTCCTAGCCTCAGCTTTCCAATAGACTGAATATGGTTGACCTCCTTCATCAAGTACTTTGGTGTTCACTGATGAAAAACAGAGTGTAACAGCTGCCAGGTGGTGTTTTATATCCCACAGGTCAGTGAGTGCAACTTCCGTCTTCTGCGACTAAGCCACACTTAATGAGTATCTGTATTAGCTTTCAAATCTGGCCCTTTGGCTTAATTTCTCTACTCAAGAGGCTTTCCAGATCAGTTTCAAGCAAAGACAAAACCATGGTCATCGTGCTTCCGGTGTCTCAAGGTGCAAAGGTTTCCGAAATGCCACAAGTGTCTTTTCTCAGATGACTCCTGTATTTTCCAGGCAAATATAGTACCTCAGCAGCAGGAACTGAGCAGTGGAGATCCAAGTAGTTGCAGTAAGAGAGGCTTCTTCCCTGAAAGAGCCCATTTCCTTCCAGAGATGAGAGAAGCACAAGAACACCTGAGTTCAGATACAAGACAGTTTTAAAACAGTTTTGTGTTGTCAGCCTCACTTCTTTCAAACAAGTCCTAGGCACAGTTGTGCTGAGATAGTCTGAGGTGCAGCCACAGTGTTTTGGGAAGGTAACAGAGTTCAACCGTACAGACACGAGCCTTGCAGTGCTGTCTGGTTTCAGGCCATCTTCAATTGCCGGTAGAGCAGTCATCAGAGAGGCATTAGGGACAGGGGGATATATCAGTAATCAATAATCATTCCTAATGTTCGAGTACTATGCAGAATTACTGTGATCTGGATTCTAAGGTTGAAATACAGGATGACATTTTATCTTACACAAGGTACCTCTCATGCTTTTCTTTCAGCTCTACATTCCTATGGTCCTCAATGGTCTTACTACACTTCACAAGCTTAATTTTGTTCTTAAAATTCACCTTATCAATTTTCAAACACTTCAATACATATTTAATCACTTCCTAAAACTTGAAAGGGTGCAACTGAGAACAGGTTTAATTTTGATTAAAGCTTTAAATTCACCAATGTTTATCTGGTTCCTAAAGTCTAATCATATCTGTTTGAAAAAAAGGAATAGTCTTACTACTGCTTTTGAGATCAGAATGGAGAAAATAGAAGTTCACAAATTTTCAGCAGTCCAGAGAGTTGAGATATGAAGACAAAGCTTTCGGCTGTTTTCTAGAGCGAGACTCCTCATCTCAGACCCTGAGCTGAATCTCTAAGTACACAATATTCCTCAGACAGACAATCCATGCCCCCACCCCCCCACACCTTATCAAGTTTCAGACCTTCAATAATGCTCACAATTTTGTGAGCAGTCAGGACTTCTTTGGAGACAGTGGAGGGATCAGGTGAGGTTATTATGTTTGCTGAAATCAAAATGTGAAGCCAAACCTTTCCATGAACTAAATCCTTTCTGCTTCTTCTTTATAGCCAAAGTATTTAGGATCAATTCTCTCTTATAAATTTCCCTCTGATAGGAATACGATATCAGAAAATGAGCACATAGGAGATAAGATTTTTACAATTTTAAGCTTGTATGGTTTACAATGTGATACTGTTATATTTCTTTCTTAGTCCTCAGTCATTGAAAGTATCCTTACCACCCTCAAAGATTATAAAAAATTCATCTGGGTAATCTTGACCTGCCCGTAATTATATGGAAAAGTAGTAAACAAAAAGTAAACTGCACTATTTGGAAGCATCCTTTTTTTAAATTTTATTTTCAGCTTCAGAGATCTAGAGATTAACAAACTTCACCCATTCCATTAATTGTATGTTGGCAAAATGAATTTACCTCCGCTTCTCAAATTCTTCTGACAAATATCAAAAAGTAACTAAACACTTTTTACACAACCTGCAACATCGCATAATGATTCTCTATCGCATAGTTTCCTGTGTTATAGAACATATGAACTGGGCAATTAACTGGAAGTAAGTACTCATTGTCATTTTCCACGAACTTGCAAACAAGGTGGTATCTCTTAAAACAAAACATCAAGTATTTTTAAGGAGTGGTTTATAACAAAGAAAGTGTCTTTCAAAGGGAAAATGTTCTTAGAAAATAATTGCTCTCAGGCTAAAAAAGGCTCTGTATCAGGGCTAATAACAAAATCCAGGTTATATATAAATTTAGTGTGATATAATTAAGATAATCAATCAAATAAAACATTTGAGAGAAAGTGATATTCAGTATCTACGGAGCAGAAAGTGATAGTAAACTGTGAGGATTGTTCAAGTAACAACACATCGACCGCTACAACATGGGAAATAGTGTTATGTAAAATGGAGAGCTTGTAGCACAAAGGCAAGACTAGACAAAGAAAGCAATTATGTTCTTATCTACTGACAATTGCAAAAGGAGAAGTCAAGTGTAATATCATATATTAAGAGGCAAAGTACCAAACATGAAGCCACAGCCATAATTTTTATTTCAGATGTGTAATTACATGAAGTCGTAAGACAACACAAAAAAAGAAACCTTTTTTTTTCCCAGCTCTGTGATTAGTTCTTGTTAAATCACTGGCTTTCTTTGGGTTCATTTCTGAATGGAAACAAAATTTAATCAGCAGCTACTTTGCTTAGTTTTACTCTGTAAAGTTTTGATGGATTGATTCAGCTTTCCCATTATCCATGCAACAAATCAAAGAAATATAAAGAGCAGTTCAAGTAAGAAAGATTCAGTCACTCTGAGTGGGATAGAAGTTGTTTCATTTGGAACTAGAATTCCAGTGACCTTTTCAGTATTTTGGCTAAACACATTGCATATCTAGTTGCTACTAATTTAGTGAAGGCTTCTTATAGATTTTAATGTTGCTTATTCTATTCTCTTTGTTGAATAAAAAAGCTCCAACCACCAACCACCATAAAAATGCCTGAGACCTGTTCACCTTAAAATGCACTGATACAATGTCAAATCAGTCCCTTATTGGTTAGCTGACAATAATTAACATTTTGGTGATTGTGATAGTTATTATTGGCTTCTACATGTTAAATATATTAAGTGTTTACCTTCATATTAGTAGTAGCAGATGCGGGCAAACATTTGAATGAAACCAGCATAAAAGAAACTGAAAGACAGGGTTTTGTAGACAGCTAGCATGGGATGGTGACTGTAGATCCTTAATGTCACCAAGAAATAATGGGAAATACAAGTACCAGCAGTAAGAAGGATGGTTTCTTAGTGGCACAAGAGCATATTCTGAGTCACTGCTGATCATACTGAGACCATACAATGCCACTGCACAAAAAAACCTAACACCAAGGCCTATAAAAGAGAAAGGAAGTCATTTTTATTTGTGTTACTGCATTGCACAAGAGGCCAGTGACAAGGAGAGGACCCGGCAGTACTAGTCTCAGTACAAATTCAGAACAAAGAGATTGTCCCGGTCAGGAGTTTACAATCTAAATATAACTCTTGATTTGCAGAGGGCAGGGTAAAAATTGTTTGTTCTCTCTGGCCAGCACCGGTTTAGCATGTGCATCACATTCTTTTTTTCCATTATGCTTTCCAAGACCAATCATGAGGGATCAACTAAGAAGCGTAGTGCAGGCAGAATAGACTTACTATTTTCATTTTCTTCTACATAAATAATGCAATGTTATTATGGAAAGGAATAGAAAAAGATTATCCTCTTTTTAGTTCCAGTCCCTGGATGAAGGTTGAAAAATATATTATTGTAGTTTGCAATGTTACACTTGCAGAGAGAATTTGAATATCAATAAGCAGACAGATTTTTAAATGGATATTTACATATAATATCACTGTATGTTTACATTTAATATCATATTGGATTTAATTTTATTATGTTCAAGAAAGCAATTGGGTGAAGAATAAACACTGCGGGATGTTATCTCATTGATATGCAGAATCAATATTATAATCAAGTTGCTGATATAAACTCATAAGAAAAAGCTTCTGACATTTCATCTAGGATCCCTAATTTCATATTTACAATGTGGTGTGAAACTATAGACTGCAGTCTTACTGTTTAATTAGGAAGATTACTCTTGTATCATTTTATATTTTCTAGTTACTTTTACTCTCTTTTCAAACAATGGAAGGCTGACACTGGCTTCTACCAAAAACTCATGAGGAATGTTTTCTTCTAAAAAAAAGTTTGATTAACAAATATAAGGTGTTTATAGAAAACAAAAGATCATCCTAAAACTATGCTATAATCCTTATGAGAAGTATGTTTGTCTTTATCAATTACAGTGGTTAGTGTGTGTTTCCAATATCCTAAACAAGTGGGAGCTTGTGAAGGGAACTGGGATGGGTAGACCTTGCATTCTTAGCAAAAATATAGTCAGGCATGACACCTAATCCCTTTAAGTATATGCTTGATGCTGTATTTTAGGAAAGTCATTTCTCTTCCCTATTTTCACTATCATTTGATTCATTTATTTAAAAAGTGCAATTATTCGTTTCCTTGCATTTGGCCAAATAAGCCTCCAGTACCTTCAACGGGTGACGTGTTACACGGTCACTAACAGTTTGGCTGCAGTACACACCTAGCTGCTCCTCGGAAACTGAAACACAAAAAACAATCACTTTCCTAAAGTTCACAGCCAGCATCTACAGGGCGGATTTATTGCACGACCTCTAGAAGTGTGTAAGAGTCATCCCTGGACATCTAGAGCCAACAGCAGTAGTGCCTGACACGGGCAACGTATCAGAGCTGTGGGCTTGCGGTGGTTTTGGGACAGGGCACTGACATGCTGCGTGGCTGAAGAATAGTCTACTTTAACTGGAGATGTTTTACATCCTTAAAGGTCTGGACGCTGGAAAGACTAGGGATGAAATGTTCTTATCTATTTAGACCCATCTTTAAATCTTGTTAACAAATAGTTCACTCTACCCCTGGATCATCCCTCAGTGCAGTATCACACACAGGGCAGATGTGTTACCCCTGCAATGGACTAAGCAAAAATGACGGTGACAAACTGTCCTTCACACGTCTTCAGAGATGTGAGAACACCTCATGAAATACGTTTCGCCATCTGAATTAAATAAGCTTAACCTTCTGCAAACTGTTCTATAAAAAGTTATGAGAGTTGAATGTCTCTAAAACTGATATATCATTAAAGCTTCTACAACATTCTAGGCATTGCCACTAGTAATTTTGTGAGTTAGCATTGACTGGGTCTCTATTCAAGAATAAAAAACAAGTGGTGTGCCAAGAATGTTGACAAGGAGCGATATGAATCCAGTCTTATCTCAGTGTTATTGCTCTCGCCAGTCACTATCTTACTATTAAGATAAAGCAGGTTACCCTGGCATGCAAGCTACTGATTGAAGGCTGGATAATGATTTCTGGATTTCTCACTGCAGCTGCAATATTGGAGAGAGTCTGGAAGAAGATGGATGGGCAAATTACAAATTTACATTTTACGATGTGCACATAAAAAGCAATTTAATGAATTTATATACCTGTTCATATATGTACTTCTCCCTGTCTTTCATTCGCATAAATAAATAGCATCTACTCTTCATAAATAGGTGTACATAAACATGTCATCTCTGCTTGTCGGTATTGCATTTTAGGTGTGCAGAGATATTTAAACATAAAAAAGACATTACTTTTATTCTGAATCTTTCCATTAGAGTGATAAATATATACCTCAGTATTTGGGAAATATAGGTGTAGCTAACGTATTGTGTATCTATAAGAACTGTATGCATATATGTGAAATTTATATGTGGACAGTCCAATCCTGTAAAATATTTCACACTTTAAAGTGGCTTTTGGATCAGTGCAAGTATATGTTTCTTGTCTAGATGCAACAGAATTTGATACTTTTTTATTTCTTGTTGGCTGTCTGGTAAGTTACGGTTACAACAAGCAGGAGCTCTATTAGGGCAACAGAGATTGTGAGATTCCAGAAATTTATGTGTTCCAAACAAGAATTAAACTAAGACTGTAAAGATTTCTGAAGAGATAGAGACAGACCTCATAGGACAGAAATAGGGCATTCCAGTAAGGTGCTAAAATCAAATTCCTCCTATAAATAATTCAAATCAGGAATCTGAACCTTCATTTCCACATCTCAGATTAACTCCCTAACCACTTAGTTACTAAGAGTTTTGGAGTGACATTTGCTTCTACTTCTTTTGTGAGAGTTTATTTCCTATCAAAAGTGTTATGTGTTTCAAGAATTCTCTGTTTTTTCAGGAAAACTTATTTTACTGAATATCCTCGACCTACACTCCAAGACAGCTTTCAGTTTCAAAGTTGGATGTCTCCCAGGTTACTCTGACTTCTTCCTCCAAGCTATCTGATGGAACAAGCATGTGCTTAGTGTTCTATATGTTTTTATAAAACTTCTAACATATCGGAGCATGGGCTGAGTTAGGCTTTCAGGTGTTAACATAATATTTTAAAACTTACAGAGCTTGTTACTGTAGGGGTCCCTTTGTACTCAAAGGACAGCAAGAAGATCCTCAACAAAATAACTCATTTAAACTCTTATATTGGGATAGGATTAATCTTCTAGACATAAATTTTTGGCAAGACAGGACCATAGGAGCAGTCTTCCCTAAGACCATCCCACAATTCTTGCAGGATTCTTAGCACATCATAGGTATTTCTCCTGTTTTTTCTAACCTTTTATATCTGGGGATAGTTTTTAAACTTTATCAACAATACAACTACAACATATTCACCTGGAGAAAAAGCTTACGTACAAACATCTTCCATGTTAACTGTATGTATACTGAGTTAAAGAGCTAACAACAAGTGTGCGTGATTTATATCTTCATTTGCATCACATCACACTACTCTTTACAACTGACAAAAAAACAGAAACACAGATTTTTCTCCTCCTGTAATATTTCAGGCAGAAACCGCTCTGCTTATTTTATGTTAAACAGACTAATTGCTATGATTTCTTTCTTAATTTTAGTATTTATTTAGCTCAAAGCCCTGAATTCCATAAAAATTGAGGGGTTGAGGTGTTTTTAATATTAGCTTATGGCTATGAAATCAACACTGATCTACTTATTAGCAGACAGTAGCTAGGCAGTTGACAGGATAGTTCCTCAGACTTTGTCCAGCCTTCCTGCAACAGGCTTTAATGTCAGTGTCGACTTCTTAAAACAGAGATAAAAAGCGAATACTCTGTATATTATGAAATCAGAAATAGCTAAGGGATTGCTGCCAACCGTGATCATTATGACAGCTTTTGGATTTATTTTATTAATTGATTGCATTAAAGGATTGTCCGATCTAAGCCTTTTCCAGTTTTTAATTAGTGTTTAATGGACTTCAGGCAAAAAATAAATTTAATCTACACTACCACAAATTATACAGTTTGGTGTGAAATTCAGAAAACAAAATTAAGACACTGTCTGCCTACCCTGTGTAGGTCTAAGTGTTTCATAAAGTCTTATGTAGGCTCTGTTTATGTTACATATATCATGTTATATAACCTGGCATCCTCTACAGACCTCAAAATCCCTTGTAGACTATAAGCAAGAAGTATTATCTCCATTTTTTACACTTGGAAATTTAGGCATAGATGCTAATCTGAAGTTCTGTTTTGCATAAAAGCTTTTCATCCAAGGTTTTCTATTAGCTGCTTCTCTCTAGTGTGTTGGCGTTTCTAAAGAATAACATATATTATACACACAGCCCTTGCAAGCATGACATTTTTTTCTTCAGTGTATAAATAGAAGCTGAGCAGTAAGAAGGAAAAGTGACTTTCCTAAAGCTGGGTAGATGATGTGTAGTAGAATACATATCCAGCATCTTATAAGACTCCTTCTCATCTAGTGTGGAATCCAGGATTTACTCTTACCCTCCTGTTTTAACCACGAGCTTCCTTTTTACTTGTTAAATGCTGACAGACACCTTCAGATGACTCTTGTGAGAAGCTTATTGTCTAAGTAAACAGTGTGAAATGGAATGCCTAAATCCCTGCTCCACCTAAATTGGGACTAAGGCTTCAAAAACCTAAATCCCACTCCATGATCCAGTCTGCCTCATTTCCAGGGGAGTGTGCCAGTAAAGACACACACATTCATTAGGTATCTCCTTACTCAGTACCTAACTTTAATTGCCCAGATATGCTACAAATACTTGCTGTGTAGAGTTCGAAAACATCTCTTGCCATAGCTTCTGGTTTAGTTTGCCACGTACACTGTGCTCTTGTGCCCAAGGCTGGAAATGGACAGGACCACAACAGGAGTGCTGCACAGCTTTGCATAATATTAGGACATGTAGCTTTTTGCTTGAGAATGCTTTCCATTACTCCATTTACATTACTGTAAGAACAAAAGACAAGAACAAAAATTCCTAAGGCAAGGTTGAGATCCCTTGGCTACCCACTTACAGATGGCTTTCCTCAATAGCATAAACTCTATTTCTAGCCCATCATTTGCATTTATGGGCACACAGTGGTTATCTTCAAGATATTCTTACTCAGAACACTCCAAGACCTCAAAATGGAGCATTCAAAGTTGGACTGAACTCTGCATTTTGAGAGGCAACAATCTCTCCCCATTAACCATAAACATTGGGTACAAACTAAAAGTGGACTACTTTTCTCCGTTTCTTCACATCCTTTTCTCCTCAGGTTTACTTTCTCAAAAATTTAGCATGACAATGCTAATATTTGACATTGAATTCCTTCCAGTAAATATCTGTCATGGGAGTTCCAATTCTCGTGTTCCCTCATCTGCTATTTTTTTATGGTTTTGCCACTTCTTAATTTAATGATTTGGAATAGCTGTTTTTAAAGACCAGCCTTGGAAGGTAAGAATGTGGTTAAACATCCTCAGCCTGAGGGAGTTCAAACCTACACCACTGAAGGCCCTAATTATTCAGGTTTGGAGTATCAAAAAATCAAAATATCAGGCTGGGAAGTGATGAGAAAGCAAGGTCTTTAAAGCAGAACAAGGAAATGTTAATAAGAAAGGACAATAGAGACACAAACAGCTCAGAATTTGAAAGGGAAGAGCCCAAATTTGAAGCCAGGAGAGACTCTGAAAGGAGGAAGCTCCCTGTTATCCAATTCAGATCTCATTGATGTTTTCTTATTTTTTTGCTGCTGAAGTCAGAATGAGCATAATTTACCAATATTTCACAGTGCTGCTAAATTTCTGCTCAGTCTGCAGCTTTCGCTTTACAAATGTACCATACCTTCACTTGCAAACTACTGATTATGAAACTATGCTAAATAACATGTTAATGCAAAAGTTTATCTGTCTATACCAGTTTTTATTAATCTCGCATACACATGTGCCTATGCCAAATTATAAAATGTCTGCTTTTTCATTGATTTACAGTGTGAATTATCGATGGTCACAACTTAAATTACTCCAGGATGTGCAACTGTGCTTGGACTCACAGTTTCATCATTCAGGATTAGTCATTATGATACTGAGATGTTAAAATTCCAATCCCCCATATGTGGCAAGCAACTTCTATAGGGCAATGTGTGATGTAAATAAGGTAAAACCAGAGCAAAGGCTGTAAATGTTCAGGAATTTAGTATGCATTTAGCAGCATGTAGATCCGTGAATGTGATTAACAGTCTCATACAAGTAAGGCTGCTCATCTAGCTGTCAAGATCTTCACAAAGCAAAACCCAATTACATATAAACAGATCCTGAATTCTCCCTCTGGGCTTGTGTTTCTCTTAGCTATAGATTTTCTTTTTTTTTTTTTTCCAAATGTAATATTTAATACATCTAAATGTTGCCATTGTGTTGAGGAATTCAGACAGTGTAATCCCTTGGGTGGCTTTCTTTGATCATACGTGGTACATTTTAAATTTAATATATTGACAGCCTATTATAACATGCTTTGTCTTGTAAATTAATTTTCAGTTAGTTTTTAATGTATGTCAAATATGGATTGTAATCAGCTCTTCTGTTTGTGTTTTAATAGCATGACCACTTCTTTCATTAGACAAAAACTATAAACGGCTTAGGGCTACTTTCAAGTAAAGCACGTCTTCTCATCTCAAAGGGCACAAGCGAAGGTCGCTCAGGACAGGGTTCATGGACCTTAACTTAAGCATCTAAAAACTGCTTCTCTGAATCTGAACTACACATGTTCTCTGCATAGTCCACAGAAAGAAATCATTACTTCTCAGGGGTTACTAATTTCCTCCAAAACAGTCAATCTTGCTAGGTCGAATGAATTATCCTCTGAAGGTGCCTATTTCTCTCTAGTAACTCCCGAAAAAAGCCTATATTTTCTAGCTCAGTCATCAACAACACACTTTTTAGATACATAGTGTAGGATTTAGTTGCTTAAAATAGACATCCAGGGTGAGCTGAGATGCCCTCTGGTATCACAGACATGAATATGGGGTGGCAGATACGGCGCAGGACCTACAGCAAGCCTAAGATCTTGGGAACTAGCAACTAGAGGCCAGGCAGGATAATCCACAACACATGATGGACACTAAACATCTATTTGAGCCAGCTGAATTCTATCCCTGATTTTAGGTGACATGTTTCACCCTGAGTGACTCCAGCAAATGGGTGAGGAGGTGGAGGATTATGCCCTCCCCAGAGTGCTGGTTTAAGGTTAGACAACTCACATTCAGTAGGTTTGAGGTTAAGGTGTTGAAATTTAGATGTCAACATATAGCTGCCTATCTGTGAGCTGGGTAGCTGAGTTCTCATGACTACCAGTTGCCCATACACACATATCTTCTGCAACCTGTGTTGCTCAAGTGTATCTTCGGCATTCAGACAGCTTGGTGGCTACGATACAGGACTTAGGATCCACGGCCATCTGAACCGGTAGCTGAAGAGCAAAGGAAGCACTTGTGGCATCTCCAGTAACCTCGATGCCAGCATGTGGGCATATGGATCAAGCCTCTCTTGATACAGTTACTGGAGTCTAGACAATCATAAAGTAAATCCCACAAGAAATATATGCGTGTTGCCAGTTGACTCATACTTAGATAACTGATTTTGTTAACTAGATCTCCGCTAACTGTTGCGAAGGATCTGGTAACTAGTGCACATTGAAGTGCCCCAGTTTGCAACTGAATCCATCCAATATCAAAACCTGATTGATCTTTGGTTTGTCTGACATGAGCTACTTCTTGTCTAATCCTCTCTAGACAAGTGTCCACATTTCTAAATGTATTTTCCTCTACTTCATTATCAGTGTTAGAAGGGTGATAAGGAATCCAGTGATTCCTCTTTCAGTGGTCTGTGACACTTCTGTTGAAGGCTGTGGGGCTAATTTGACTGTCTCTGAAAAGTTTGATAAATGGGGCAGTACCCTGTCCTCTAAAACAATATTTTGTCTGCCAAAAGCCTCAGAAAAATCACTTATCTCCATAGCACAAAGAAACCAGTTCAATTCTGGCAGCAATTTTAAAGGAATTCTCTGTTTAGCCGTTCAAATGAACAGATTTAAAAGTAACTTAAATCACAGTCTCTATTTGCACAAGTACTTATGCTGAGTCTGAAGGGGCCTTTAATCTAGCAGACAGAGGCAGGAGAAGGTCTAATAATTGCATGCTGAAATCAAAAAAGTTCAAACTAGAATATAAAAGGGAACTCAATTATTTTTTAACTGTATAATGAGCTAACTTATTGGGTCAAATTACTAAGTGTCATTGTAGTCCTTAAATCAAGATCAGATATGCTTATAAAACATACATCTTAGTTTAACAACATACAGCTGGGCTTGAGTGAGAAATCCCTGGATGAAGTATTGCCTGCACTATGCAGGAACTCAGACTACACAGAGGGTGAACTCGTTAATCATAATGGTCCTCTACGGTTTTAAAATCCACGAGCCTATTAATTTCAAGCAATAGGCAAGATATGTTCATGTGAAACTTGATTTCCTTAGGGTCCTTAACCCCGCCTTCTTCTTGTATACCAGTTTCTGCCCTTATGTGGGATTCAAATCTGCTGTTGCTTTGTGGCAGTCTGTGGTACTTCAACAAAAAAACCCCAGGGTTTAACTTATGTCTCACTTAAGTGCCAGGATTTACATTTAGCTAAAATAGTAGCTAAGTGGAAGAGTAGACTCTTTCGCATTTGCTTTCTGTAATATTTCATGGCCCAAGTGTGAGTTGCCATATTTAGTGAGACATCTTCTGTTTTAGTCTAGTGGTACCACAGCAACTTCTTAGAAAGGAACCCTCTATCAGCTCATCAATAGGGTCCTGCTTCTGGAGGTTTCAGGTGACAACATAATGTTTGCTTAGACAGCCCTGGAAATGTATAACTCCCCGCACCCCCCACCCCCCATTACAGGGAAGTATTAAATTTCTGGCACAAAAAGAATATCAAAAACTCAACTAACCATAGAAAAATTACACTTTAAATGAGATGTCCTTTAAAATGCAAGTGGCTAGGCAATGTCTTAGCAGTTTTTGCCTCACTAGTTGCTTCTCTTCCTGAAAGAGTGAATTAGCAGCATCCCAGTGCCAGTGATCTAATGGACACCTGCAATATCATACTAAAAAGCATCTGGAAAACAATGAGCTTTGTTAGTCCTTGGGTGCTAAAGAAGTCCATCAGCAACCAGCTTCAACACTGACTCACGACAGCTGTGGCTTGTGATGTATCTGATGGAGGAAAATCACATGAAAGGAACAGTGAACCTGGACAGTAGCCTATATGTCTATTTTAATGCAAACTCTGCCTTGGGAAAGGGAGAATTATGTAGAAAATACAGAGACACTGCGATTACCAATGTAAAAAACTCTTACCAGTGTATCAGCTGGGATAAGTTGTGCTCAGAAAGACCAAAATCATCAAATGTTGCTGTTATCAGGCACCCTACTGTTGGGTCCATTTCTATATGTGTAGTATTTTCTGTCAGCATCAGAAGACTGCATTTTGGAGTGTGGATGCACTGTGAAATCACTATGCATTATATTCATGGTTTTGGATACAGTACTTTCGAATTTTGTGCCTCTTATGCTGCAGAATACTCAAGAATGACACTTTTCTGTAATGGAAATGGGAAAGCAAAAAGAGATCTTTTTCACTGCATGCCTTTGATCTTAAAAACTTGTACATGCAGGAGTGGGAGAGTGCATTTGTCACTGTAACCACTTTTTTTTCTGGTGAGGACTGGGATGAAAAGACAGCACTTCATTTCCTGTTAATGTCAGTGGTCATTCTAACCAGGTAAGAATGTGGCACTTTGCTTTTCACTGTGAACAGGACTAGACTGGGAAGAGAGCAATTCTAGTGACCTCATTTTTAATATTTAATTTCTTAAAAACCACAAAGTCTCCAAAAATAAAGCCCTTAACCTCAAGGTCTTTTCTTTTTTTTTTTTTTTTTCCCCCCCAAATTCTGCCAGAAATGCTTGTTTTTCTGTCTTGCTGGATTTGATCCACACATTTCTTACTGAGTTCAAGACAATTGGTAACAAGGTTCTACAAGTAACATCATATAGGACTTTTGCTTTTGTGGGCCAGTAATAAACTGAACCTTTCTTTGTACATCTTAACTTCCTTCCATTAAATAATTGTTTAGTTCTGTTTGACTGGATGAGAATTTTTATTGGTTTTGTTCATCACAGGCACTACACAATCACTACTTTGCCACTTTGCTAATTCCCAAATCCATTTTTCGTCACCCAGATGTCTGCATGGTGGATGTTCACACACAAATTAATTTGTTCACACGCTGTAGGTCTAAAATGAGATGAGTCGGATTTATCTTCTTCAGACCCACCTTTGCTGATGGATGTCTTTATGTTTTCTGGATTTTTTTGCACTATAAGGGCCCATTGTTAATAAACTATAAGAAGATCACAGATGACTGGCTTTTAGCATACACTATTTTCACATTAGTTCCTTTGGGTCCATTGAAATACATCTTCAAGAATTTCATGGAAGAACAGATAGGCACATTTAATCCTCCCTTCTGCAATTATGCCCATGCATAACTGAGCACCTTATGGCAAGAATTTCAAAGAAGAGCTGGTAACTTTATGCTCTACCTCCCTTGAGGTCAATGGGAATTAGACTCCAAAATACCCCAGGCACAGATGAAAATTGAAGTTCTAACCTCAGATGTGTAACCTCAGATGTGAATGTTTAAGCTGGGATCCATACAAGTCATTGGAGTCATAAGTTCCATGGAAATCAATGGGAACTAGCTGTCTAAATGCCTCATGGGTTTGGGCTGTACAAAAGTATAGCTTTCAGCTTGTTGGGTTTTCATTGACACTCATAGACTTTATTTTTGTCCTTACAGCTGGGCGAATGGCTACATTCTTTGCCCTAGACCAATAATTTTTGGTCCATTGCTTTGAATTCCTTCTGAATTCTTCCCTGCCTGTTATCACTATCCCTAATTCAAATATGGGTTGAAAAATATTTATGAAGAACTCCGTTCATCACTAGAAGGACAGTTTCTAAAGGTAAATCCACACGGTTTGCTGTGATACAGACCTAATAACTGGCTTTTCAAACTGCAATAAATATTCTTTTCCCTGTCCTCTTCTGATTGCTCTGTAATTAACACTAGGGAGACACGGATTTAACTATCTGACAGATATTTCTTTAAAATAGCTTCTGCTGCATATATTAATATTTCTGAATCTACTTTTTTAAAGCAGCTTTGAGTTCTGCAACAAAATCATATCTAGAGTTTGGTTATCTTAATAGCTTTGCACAGTGGTGGTATAGCTGAATTTGGAAAAAGAGATGAAACAGTCATCTGCAGTATAATTGTATGTGTTTACACTGTACAAATGTTTTTAGCATAAAAACACAATAGAAGCATATGACACATCAATATCACTTAAGCTGGATAAATTGTGAAAGGAAGTTTGGTGGAAAGGAGGATTTAATGATCTACACATACATGTACTGATAGAACACATTTATGCGTTAACAAAGTCTTTCTCCTGAAAGGCAGAGCTGCATATAACTGCTACATATTCAACTCCCTGGTTAATGAATACAGTTGTGCCACTCAAAAAGAAGGCCTAAGTGCCCATCCATGAGGTCAGTTTTATCACTAGTTCTGGCTATCTAATGCATCCATCCACTAAAAGCCCAGAAAGAAGCTGAAAGAATAGTATTTCCAGTCTCGTCCTCCTCTCCTCTCCTCTCCTCTCCTCTCCTCTCCTCT
>Ga0065711_1033013_pt1 | contig 26256 bp, 29 predicted proteins | sample Hoacrofraction12_FD_59098 | JGI IMG/M metagenome (GOLD analysis project Ga0065711, IMG submission 59098) | Hoatzin crop microbial communities from Cojedes, Venezuela - Epithelial fraction 12 v2 (version 2) | ecosystem: Host-associated > Birds > Digestive system > Esophagus > Crop | place... | reverse complement strand
CGTCCTGTCACTGTTGTCTCTACTAAAAAGATTGTCCCCATCTTTCCTATCGGCTCCCTTTAAGTACTGAAAGGCTGCAATCAGGTCTCCCCGCAGCCTTCTCTTCTCCAGGCTGAGCATCTGGTACCTGTTGAGAGGTGTCCCATGAAACACAGGCTTTCTGCTCACCTAAAACCCATGCCTGGCCCAGCAGCACCCTCCAGCCCAGCCCAGCTGAGCTGTCACAGTGCCCAGCGCCCAGCATGGCCTGGGTGACACATAGGTGCCCCAAGCCACCGGCCGGGGTCAACTGCACGCTCTACTCTTTCCCAGCCAGACTGAATTTAAACACCTCAGCTACGTGTCAGACGCATTTCAGTTACTTTTTCTGATTTATCACGATCTTCCTCAAACGAAGAGCTTGCCAGTCCCAGAGCGAATCAGAAAGCTGGCGATGCATAGTCAAAAGTCTTGAGAATATTGTATTTTTTTTTCATCTTGATGTGCAGTATATGCTGCGCTCTGAAATTTTTAGCATTTTAATTAGATGATTGGGATCAGCCTCGGTTTTCAAATTGCACCTTTTAAGGGCTGGGGAAGGAGAATGTTTGGAAAAGGGGAAAAAAGGCAGAGAAACAGTTTTGTGTATGGGCTTTTCATGCAATTCCATTTTCCACAGTCTTTTTTTGTACTCCCTGGAAATTGCAAATGCTCTTTTGCTAAGTGCATCTCTGACAGTGCTGGCTCCTGCTCACTGAACAACATGGAGGTGTTTTAATATCCTATCGGAAAATTTCTCAAGGGATTCACAAAGGATGAAATCCACCCCCGCGCAGCCAGCCAGCGCCAGGTCCGTCACTGTGAGACAGACGTGGTTCGTAGACTTCCCTCTGGCCTCTCGCACGGCAGCGAATTTCACCTAAATGAACTGCCTGAAGTGATCTGAGGCTAAATTCATGCTGGTTTGAGCTGGTATCTATCATGCTGGTTCCTGGCATTGCAGAACCTGGTCCAGGATCCCAGCCTGGGAGACAGGGCTGATGTTACCCTGCCCATAAACCCGTCCGTTTCGGGGGTGCAGAGACCCCCTACTCACGTTGCTTGGCTCGGTCTGCATGTTCCAGCTCAGCTCCATGTTTATATCATGGCTACATCAGGTCAGAAATACGGCGCAATTGCATTGCACCCACATAAGATTTTACAGGTGCTGGAGAAATCCAAATACAGTTTGGTGACATGAATTTATTCCATGTAAACCACACTTTGCTGTGCTGAATCCCGTCTGGAGTAGTCAGGCACATGCACGCCAGAAAATAAAATGTTTGCAAGGCTGCGATGTGAGGCCCGTCAGACCTCTGTCTATCACCTGGCATATGGGACTGGCTTCACACGTGTGGCTACAGCAAGCGAAGGCAGCCTGTGGTGTGAGGCTTAATAGCAGTGCAAACAGGAAAGCAGAACGGTCGAATTAATTCTGGAAGCCGCACAATTAATTCCCCCTGCCCATGGGAGCTGCTGTCATCGCGTCTCTTCAGAGCCGGCGTTTCTTCTCGTGACATGACACCGATCTGGCGTGTGCTGCCGGTCTTTGTTCGGCTTGTTTGAGGGAAGGGTTTTGCAGGGAAGCCGGAGTGCGATGTGGATGATCTCTCCCGTTGTGCAGAGCTGCTGCAGCCCCAACGTGTTAGCGACGGCCGTGACTCACACGCGTCAATGGGAGACGGGCAGGAAGAGCCCGCGTGGTGCGTCATCTTGTTAATTGGAGTCAGTCTGTTTCCGTTGGTCCCACTCATTATTTTTTTTTGTCGTGGCTATAGGCTCATGGGCTAGATGTCATGGACAAACACAGACTGAAAGGTGGTGTCTGCTGGAGAGATGGTGAACTCAGATGACCGACCTGGATTCCTGAAGCCTTGGACTTTCTAACACAGTGTTGCTAAGAGCCCTTCATCTCCACCCTGGATTTGTTTGTGCTTTCTGGGCATGCTGTTAGCTCCCAGGGCAAGGACACAACACGATTTTATTTCAAATTTCAAGAAGGCAAGAGGATATTATACTGGAAAAAGCCAGGAGAGGCATAACTGAGATCTTGGCAGGGAAAAAAAGATGTTTCTCCCAACTGTCCACAGAAAGACGTGGTGGCACTTGCCCCTGGAGCACTGGGAGGGGAAACCCAAAAATCTGCCTCTGGAGTTTCAAGACGGGGAAGCCAGCAGCAGATGCTCTGGGCCAGTGGTGGCTGCACACCCGGACCTCCCATCCAAACACTCTTCACTTCCACACGGAATATAAAACCCACGTCCACAGTTTGCACCTTAGGCGTAGTGAAGCACTCGTCCCTCCTGGTAATTCCCAGACCACGGCCATGCTGCGGGCCCAGGGCTGTGCTGTGTCTGCATTTGCAGCTCAGGGGCTGTCGAGTCAGATTCAGATGCAGACTTATCCGTTGGCCTCACATCACCAGAGGACAGGCCTGTACATCCCCTGTAGCACCCACCTCTTTTAGAGGCTATTGCTTTTCCATTACCTGTGTTGGAAAAAAACCAAACACTACCACAACTCTGAAGGTTCATCCTAGGAAACGGAGACTAGGCTAAGGGAACAGGACACATCTGATGTTCGGGACAACACATTGCTCGAGGTCAGAAACCTGGATTGAAAGCTTAAAGGCTCGAGATGTAGATGATAAGAGTGCAAGTAGAGAAAGCTTTCACCTTTAGTGACTCTTCAGGGAAAGACGAAGAGATACAGAGGATTAAGTGTTATGAGATTACAACAGGAAAGAGAGCGAGAACACAGAAACCCCACAGCATCAATCTCATAGCAACAAGGCTGGATTTAGATGGAGTTATCCAAACAATACAAGAACGTGCAGGAATAAATGTGACACGAAAACAAAGTGCAGGTTGAGGTGACCAACTGACACATTTCAGGTAGCTGAGATGGTGGAGCTGGATAAGCCGTTCTGGGAACAAACCACAGAAGTATAAAATAAGCAACTTTTGCCTTCTTTCTGGTTGCAGAAGGTAATGGGCAGTTAGGAAGACCAGGGAAAATGCACTGTTTCCACATGCTAGAAACGTGGCCTTGGAATTTTAAGGATGCTGTTGAGGGTGTGCTAAGACCCACAATGTCTGGATCCCAATGATAGCCCAGTCCCTGGGGCCACCGGCGCACAAAGCCTCAGGGAACAGAGATCTGGTTTTAGCAGCTGGGCTCTTGGGCCTGTGGTAGACCCAGGGAGGTTTGCATTAAGGCACGCACAAGCAATATTGATTTTGCAAGTCAGACTACATTTAGCTGCAACTCAAAGAGGGAAGCAGCAAAAATATCATCCTTGGCTCTTCTCTTACTCCAGTGTAAATCCATCAGTCTCTGGATATACACCGACCTCACGCCCCTGTTCAGACACGCGCCTGGGTATTGCCTCCCTTTGAGAGCAACCAGAGGTCCTGATGCCAGAGGAGTCCGTGGGGGCTCTGCTGAAACCCAGGAGTCCAGAACTCACCAGAGAAGCACATTAATCCCAGGTCACTCTCGACCCCTCTGAGATACCCACCTGGAAGCTGCCATTTAGAATTGCTGCGTTCTGCAAATGCCACTTGTAGAAACTGAATATGTGACTTTTCCCCCTCACTTATACCCATTTTTATCGGAATAAAAAGTGATTCACCTAAGAAAGGTGCTCCTTCATCCCAGCTGTGGCTTTTTTTACTTTTGCATCCATACATCAGCAAAGAACTTTGATATCCAGCAGTTGAAAATTTGATTACTGAGAGGTCTGCGTGAGCCTTAATGAATATTCATAAATGTGTAGCTAACAGAAATGTCAAAAAGTAAATACATTTTGTAACCTTGTGAAGGTCACAGGGCAAGATTTCCTTGACCTTCATGCGCAGGTGGGTGTCTGTTCTCAGTAGTGCAGCAAGACAGTGAACGTTTGTAACACTTCAATGAATCAAGGGGTTGGCCAAGAAAGGAGTATTTAAAGCTGAACGGGAAGTTTTAATTTGAAGAATTGTCTGCTGAGGTATTAAAAATGTCAGTCAGTCCCTCGGGCTTAGTGACTGGATTTGAAATGTGTAAAAAAATAACCACATTGGGGAGTGTCACTTCTGTCTCTTGCTTTCTGGGAATGGCTGGCTGGGAGGACAGATTTTCATCTGAATTTGTCAGTCTTTGTCAAAGCATGACATGTTTTGATGAAATGTGTTCAGAGATGCTGTCAGCTTGCCTGGTTCCTCAGAAATCCGCTGCCAGGCTGGTGGGGAAACCCCTGTCTCTCCAGGAGCACTGCATTAGGCTGTGAAGAAAGAGCGAGGGGAGCTTTTGAAGGCACAACTCAAGTCTGAGAAAAGTCTTCTTGGAATGAGGAGAGGATCCCGTGGGGCAACTGCTGCACAGCACCTGCGGAGATGGTCTGCAGGAGCCATGGAGGGGACATGCGAGGAGCAGAGCTGCTCCCTGAAGAAAAGCCCCAGGCCAGGGGAACAGATACTGAATTTACACTGAACTGCTTTATCCGGATCACACTGAGGAGATGATGCCTCAGACCCCAGCAGGGCTGAGCCAGGGGCTGGATTCTCTGTGGGGGTGGGAAGCAGACCCTACGTGCCCTCTTGGCTGCAGCTGCCACCGTGCTTCCTCCTCTAACCCCAGCTGCAGACAGGCATTCGCTCTGAAACCAAACTCCCCAGACGGTTGTTTGTCGGAAAGGTCATTTGGCTGTCTTATCTGAAAATTGATGCATTGAAATCTTTCCTAAATTTGCTCATTAAATATGATGCATTGCAACATTACCAACAAAAATGTTGGCAGGCAGGCTTCTCACTGGAACATCTATTTTATGGCAGCTGTGGTCCCAGTCCTGACCCAGGGGTAGCAGTGGTAGAGGCAGGGTAGGTCTGGCCCCTGTTCAAAGCTGGGACCCAAAATGATGCCTTTTCAGACCAATCTACTTTGTAAACTCTTAAGAACAGAAGAAAAGGCCAAAGTTGCAGGAGAGATGATGGAGCTGGGGGAAAGCGTGGGAATGCTTGTGGGTGTCTCTGGGACTGGGTCTGACCTGAAGGAAAGGCAAACCAAGTGCCATCAGGAAGAGATCTCCTGTCCCTAGAGGAAAGACCTCAACTCCCTGCAGGACATAACTGCTGCTGCCAGGAGCTACAGGATCTGGGACACGTTTTGTGACGTGAAGAGCCCTCCAACCCACACGTGGTCCCTGACAGTCCTGCTCTTCTTTTTTAAAGACATTTAGCAGTCGCACGCGGCTCTGTGTGTACATCAGGCATTTCCACGCCTGGCGTTTCAGATACCGCTGTCCTCCCAAGAGGACCACTGAGTCTGAGACCGACTTCCCAGCCCTCCCCAGCAGCCCCCCTCCTGGACGCAGCAGCAGCTGGCGAGCGAAACGGTGGCATCGCCAACGGTGCCCGCATCCCCTCTCCCCTCCGCCAGCCTCTCGGAGCAATTTGTCAAAGCAGCGTGAGAGTCAGAAGCAGCGCTGAAACGCTTTGCGCTGAGATTTTCAATTAGGGAACACAAAAGCCTGTTTAATAAACTCTTAGAGGCTTGTTAGCTGAGACATAATTAAGATTAATGCTGACTTGGGACCAGAGGAAACAGGGCTGAAAGCGAATCAAAGGGGGGCAGACAGCTTCCACCATTAGGATAATGGAAGAACGAGTTTCCTCCCCGCAATAGCAGATGGTATCAGGTGCACTGCTATGCCGGAGGGAACCCTGCTTATATTTCCCTATTCTGTTAGAAGGCAAACCTTAAAAAGGGCAAAAAGTGGTTTTCTTCATCTTGTTCCCCAAAACGCGCTCTCAGCCCTTGCACAGACAGGTATTTTCACAACAGCGTTTGCACGCTCCAAGCACCAGGCAATAGCAGGTTTGGAATAAAGCTCCCCACTTCGGGCTGGCAGGGAGACGGCTGCTTGGCCGACGGAGTTCCGATGCTTCCCCGAGGCCGTGATCGCTGGTAGGAAGGATGGCGAAATTGGGAACCCCAACACAGAGGCACAGCTGCTGTCTGTATTGCCAGGCAGGTCTCACCCCCGCCTCAGAAGGTGGCTGGGAGGGGGGAAGCCCCCCACAAGGTCTGACAGAAGGAGCCGGCATCCACGCACACACAAAAGGGCACGAGGCAACACGACTTTTGCGTTCCCTGCTTTGAGCTCAGTTTTATCAGCCTATTTTTCAGCTGTCTCATCATTCCCTTCAGATAAAACTTTTCTTAGTTAATTCCAAATATGATCAAATTCTACCGAGGAAGGAGAGAAATAATCTTTGCTCTGCTAATGCAATGCCAGGTTTTAATTCTTTCCCATACATCTTCATTTATTAAAGTCCTTTTTCTTTCCGAGGCAGAAGATGTTCCTGGCTGAATTCATAAATCAAGCCAGGATAAGTGGGTGGTAAAATCCATGAGCGGTTACGCACTGATGCCGGTGAAGCAGCCCTGTCGCTCCCTCTGAGCTGGGTTTTCAGGCATCATCTGGTCAGCCACCCTCTGCCTTCTCCAGACGACTCCCATGGATGCTGAGCTGTCTGTGGTTGCACTGCTGGAAACACACACCAAAAACCACACCAAAACTCAGGGGTCTGCAAATCCAGTTCCCACTTGTTAGCACCTAGAACTATGTAAAAATGCCTTTGACGGCCAAGCACTCGCTCCTGCAACGCCAGCGGGGAAGGATTGCCTTCCCTGCCCTAAATCTGGTGCTCAGATGCTGCCAACCCCCCTGTCCTGCCAGAGGGCAGAGAAAGGCGTCAGCGAAAACAGGAGGGATGAGTGGTTTGGGGGATTCCTAGGTGAGACCAGTGCAGGTGAGGTGTGGGATGGCACAACTTGGGGCCAGGCAGGAGGTAGCAGCAGGGACTGGGAAAAAAATAAAACACGGGCATCCATTCTCCCTATGGAGCAGCAAAATCCAGGATCACAAGGTAGAGCATAGGAGGAAGAAAGAATTTAGGGCCAGGGTGCAGGGAAGCACTGTGGGAGGAGTGGGTGGACGAAGGCAGGCATGCACCAAGGGGGAGGCTGGAGTAAGGGGCACACGTCCCAAAATGACAGCTGAGGTGCACCCCATCAGTTAAATCCTGAACTCTACAGATGTCCTCAGGAGGAGGTGGGAATTGTTAAAATATTGGCTCCCACACCACCGCCCCAGCTCTCACAAATCTCTCCAGAAAACAGCCCCCTCGCTGCTGAGTTGCGAGGCAGAGGGCTTTAGTCATTTTTGTTTTGTTACACAGAATCTCAAGACATGCCTCACTACAAACTATGCACATACGGAATGAGCTGACGGAAGGTTACTGATGTTAATCACAAGCTGTGTGGAGTCGGAGAAAGAAAGAGATGAAAACCTGAAACGCATACCAGCCGCAGGAGCCCTCAGAACTGCCTGTCTCGCTGCCACCCTCCATCCCCCATCCCATGCTCTCTCATTTACGTCTTGTTCAGGTAAAGATCGAATGCTTTTTCATGCCAGTGAATTCCAGAAATGCGGCAGCACCGCTCCGCTCTCCCGGGGTGCCCTGCTTCTCCCGTCGCCTGCTGTGCAGGGGCCCCGCTCGGTGCAGCTCCTAGCACCGAGGAGCATCATTCTTGGTGAGCAGGCACTACAGCAACGAGCACACGAGCTGGCTTTGCACTAATATTAGTGAAAAATAGTGCAGTAAATCAGTAGTTGCACCAATGTTGACCAGAAATATGAAACTGCTGTCGTGGGACGGCCAAGCTGGATTTACATGGCTGTACTTGCATGACAGCTAATTTAGGCTTTAGCTAGGGTGGTAGAATGATGCCAGACCAGTCTGCTGCTCTGTCTTTTCCAGTTACCCCGCCTTCTGAGTGCAGTCGTGTTGTCTCTGTGGGCTGAAGTCTGATGGGATGGCCCCAGCTGTGTTCACCCTGCCTGTCTGGATGGATTTGGCACCCACGAGTCCTCCAAGTCACAAAACCAAAAAACTTTGCTAAAATTCCTGTGATCGATTCCCCTTCACTGACCGCAGGGCCAAATTCTCCTTTATAGAAAGTCTAAGATAATTTTCTTGCTGCTTTTGATTTGCATGGACATAACCTGAGGACAGGGCTTAAATCACCACGCACTGACTACACCACCTTTGATCATTCTGCCAAACTCTAGAGCACGATCGAAAGGGAGAGAAAAAAAGAAAATATTCAGAAATGGGTTAAAAAAAAGCAAACAGCAAAAACCAAAATCCAAAACAGGGGTGGGGAGAGAGTGGCTATCCATCACCATTACTGGGTAACGCCAGAGCTGTGATAGCACTGATTTATCAGTTGCTAAATGTGGAGAGCAACACCCACAAAAAAAAGCTGTGCAAAACCCGTGAGCGTGTTTGAGTCCTGGTGTTTCAGTAAGAAGTCTTTGCTAACTTGTCTTATTTGGAATGAAACGGGTTAGGGAGGGCTCACCCGAGCTGCTGCAGCGGCAGGGACCTGCATCACCTGCTGCCAGCCGGAGACGGGCAGGCACGGTGGCCAACTCCTTGGCAGCTGTAGTGGCCCAAGTGGCCGTGGGGCTGTGGTTCCAGCAGGACAGCCCTGTCCTTCTGCTACTGCAGGTGTGTTCAGTGCCGGCAGACACTTCACACGCCCGCGCTTGGCCAGCCGACGAAGGCAAATCAGCCAGGCTCCTGGGCGCAATCGCAGGAGTTGGCAAATACAGCGTTAGCAGCTCTGTGGGACCTCTTCCATCAGGTTCTTGGGATAGATGATGGATTTCATGATTAATAATATGCCCCTTCTCATCATCCTTCACAGCATAAATCTTGCTCACGGTGCAGCGAAAGGCTGAAGAGAACAACGGCTGCATATAAACGCCCTGGGGCTGGACAGGGGCATTTCAATGCTGTGGCTCAGCTTGAAACGGTTAATGGTGGCCAAGGAAAAGAAATATGTTCTCTTTTGTTCTGTCACTGTGGGGGAACAGAAAAACTAATGATCTATTGCTGTTCCTAACTGGGCAGCCTTTAGAAGCCTGCTTCAGCAGGTAGTCCTGAAGCCCAGCTCTTCTTACCTGACTGCCCCAGGTTTGAATTTTTGCAGTCATCTCCCACACCTGAGCTTCTAGGAGGGGTCCTGACCCCCCACCACCCACTGCAGGAAATGGATAGATTGCATTAAAGGCCTCTTTAGTTTTCACCTGGCTGGAAACTAGATCATGGGGGAAAAGGGAAAGGTGTAAAGCCAGGTTTCTTCCCAGTATTGAACTGGATTGCAGTTGGATCTGAAAGCACTTATTCCTTGGTTCCAACAGATAAAAATATCTGCAAGAAGTTTCCCTTTATCCCAGAACACCCTTCCCCCTTCATCCATCATTGCAGGCATGGCCCTGCTCCTTGCTGCCACCCCTTTAATTTGCAAGCCCTTTTGTGCCTCATCACATTATGCATAATTGCTTCCATTAGAAGCATCAGTTGGCAAGTCACCCAGCCAGAGGTGGGTCTCCAAGTCTCAGTTGTCTTGCGCCCCTCAAACCAAGCTTCCCTCTCTTAATTGTTTCCTTAATGGTTTAATTCATTAAAGGGATGACCTAATTGCAGGTAGCATTTATTCACTGCCACCATTCTGCCAAATGAGAAGAGACAGTCATTGATCATGTCCAGTACCTTTGGCCTTTGCTGAAATACCCGAAAGGCAAAGAGGTTGTGGTGGCAGGGAGGGGTCTGCATGGCAGAGGCATTGCAGCCCCCGCTCCCCAGAAGCCCACCCCAAGTGCCTACAACATCCCCGGCATCAGTGAAAAGTCTTCAGCTTTGCCATGTGAGTTGTTTGATACTTGCAGCTTTTTGACATCTGAAGAGTCATTATCCACTGCCAGCTTCTATTTTCCTGATTGTCACCTCGGTGCCGCAATTGGGGATGATTTGCAGCTGTTGTAACTCACTGAAAGGCACAAAAGCAAGGCTGGGACCAAGCTGATCCCTGCTTCTCTTCCTTCTCAGCATGCTCCTGATCCCGTGAAGGTAAGAGGGACTGTGCCACGTAGAGAAAAACATCATCTTCCTGCACCTGGGCTGCCATGCAAGCTTGATCCTGCTCCCCAGCGAGTGCGTGCCAGCAACTCCTGCTGTCCACACCCACCAGTGAAGTTGCTGTGAGCCCTGCCTTGAGGTCTAGCCAGAGCAATCAATAGTCACTCTTTCAGCTTAGACTCTTTTTCCCTCCCTGTGTCTTACATCCTTCAGGAGAGAAAAAGCATCAGGCAGCCAGAAAAACTCTGGATGCTGGGGTATGAAGCATCACGTATCTTGTTTTGCAGTATTGCACGTCCTCTAGTTCAGTGCACAAAAATTTGGGCTTACAGCACTGGCGATTCTGGAGTTGGCCCAATAGCAACTGTCATCTCGCACCGAGCAAGATGCTGTGGACACTCTTCTTGCAAATCAAGACTTGTCCAAAGCGGGGAACTGGGTTGCATCCAGGGAAATGACACACCGCCTTGTCCAGCTGCTGTACCGTGGCAAACCACACCAACAGCAGGAGAGAGGATGTTCACTGTAGACCAGGGGAGCTGATGATGGTCCTTAAGCCTGGTCACGCTTTGCTTCCAGTGACAGCCCAAGGACCTTTGGTTTGAGCGGAGTGACTCTGGATTGTCTCAAGGGCAGGAGACAGCACAGTCTGACTTGGTTGCTTTGGCCTCCTGTGATAAGGAGCAACCTTGTATTCTTTGGTTGCCTGGGTTGAGAGGAAGATGAGTCAGTCCACATGAAAACCTGCCGTGTCCTCTGCTAAATCTATTTAACCAGAAACTCTGCCCTAATGCAAATTAGGATCATGCCTAATTTTTTAAAGCATATAAAGAGAATTTGGCAAAAACACATCCTTGCCGTTTTTATGTTATTTTAGCAACAGAAATGACATATTTCTCATAGATCACGCTGCCACTTTGTAATCCTTTCTGTGTATTTTCACAGCACAGTCATTTGTTTGCCAGTCATTAGCAACCGGCAGAGAATAAAATCAGTCAATACTATTTAGATAAGGCATGGCTGGCTATAAAGCGCTGGCAGAACCCTTCCACGGGCTGTGCCTTGAAATTAGTCGTCAGTTCAACCTGGCAGATGCGGGTTGATAACTCACCCACTGCAGGTCTCTGGTACTATGGGCCTGTTCGTGAGGGTTATCTTGCTCTGACAGACGGGCTGGTAGCAAATCTCCAAACAGGCTGCTGAAGAGTAAAACCTGCATTGACGCTGGATGCCAAACCTCTTATCAAAGCCCAAAGTGCCTGGCTATACTGGCTATTTGCAGGGAGGAGGAAAGGAAGGATTCGTTTTTTCTTTTTAATTTAATTCAGACAAGTGTAGGGGTTTTGAGGAGGTCTGGATGAAACAGCTCAACACGCGAAGCACAGCAGCACCCTGCTCACGTAGGTCTGCTTGGAGGGCAGGAAATGTGCCCGTGGCTCAGAGATAGGGAGGGAAATTGCAGACAAGGCTGAGTGCGATCGAACACGGACCGCGACAGATAAGATGGAGCATATATCAAGGGCAAGTCTGACTACAGAAGGACTAAGACAGGCTCCAGCAGCCTATGTTTCGTTCCTATTTCAGCATTCAGGATGTCAAAAACCCTACTTCATGCCGTATGCTGAAATGCTCCTTCGTGTGCTTCAGAGACGTGATTTCCCAAGGCTTTACTCAGATCTCATTCCTCCTCTTCTGTCACTATGTACAAATTACCTGCATTTTCTCCATGAAGTAAGAATATTATTTCTAGCCTATACCGCACACACATATATAACCCCTAAGCGCTGGCAGAAGTTATCTGACTCATATACCATTTGCCTAATCGCTACTGTGGCTGTCAAGTCTTGCACTTGGCTGGTATCTGTGACACTGAGTACTTATCCAGCTTTCATGGGGGTATTGCTTGGCATGGCTTAGCATCGTCATCCTGGCCGTGCTACTGATGGATGGTGTGATAACGTGTTGGATGGTCCATCAAAGCCCGGTTTGTGTGATCTATCCAATCCTCTTTGCCCCAAGAGAGCCACACTGAAACCCAATCTTCTTTCAAACTGGTCCCTCTTGGAGAGGGTAATGACAAGGAGGCTCTCAGTGCCCAGAGCAAGCTGCACATTTTCTGGAGATGCATTGCCGACCAGAGCCACCTGATTGTCCATCTAGCACAGCTTTTACCAGCAAAACCCCCACCTGAATAAAGGAAAGGAGACTTATGTCAGAGACACAAAATCAATGCACCAGAACTTATCATTTTCATAAAAAGCGACTATTCCTGTAAGATGTCAACAAAACTGATGTAAACTCCGCCGTGCTGGCACCAAACATGCACTTTGTGATGGGACTTTCAGATCTCTCTGCCCTGTAGTAGAGGTGTGAGAAAGGAAGCACTGGCTTAGTTTTGCAGACAGAAAGCTTTGGGGATCACAGCCTGCCTGACATCAAACAAAGCTGTAAAGTCAAAATTAGGAACTGAACCAAGATCTGTGGAGCTCTAAGTTGACACCGTAAGCACGAGCCCATCTTTTCTTCACAGGGAGTGCATAACAAGACAGAGTCATCCCTTCCTCATCAGTTCCTCTGTACTCATGGGAATATATTACATTAAATTAAATGTGTTTGCAAAACAAGAATGCCTTCTGAAAATGCACATTTATTCATTCGCTGGAGCGTGACCATTACTGTCTGCCTAGTAAATAAAATTAGTTTTGATTCTTTTTAAATTAGAAAACAAATCAGTCATTAGCCTAATGGAAAGCTTTCTTCAATCTCACAAGTAAATTCTGCACACATTTCTAAAATGTTTTCTTTGTTTTTTTATGGCAAATTAATAGAAGCCAAGTCCTGATCCCCTGCTGCAAATCAAGAGAAGAATCAGAAAGAAATTCAGACACTTCTGAGTTTTTCCACATTCTGGTGCCACTCTTTCTTGCAGGAAGTTAATTTTTACCAGGACTAGGTTCCTTTGAAATCAAGTGAAAGAGGATCCCTGGCTTGATCAGCAGACAGGTCATGCTTTTCAGCACCCTTTGTGCCTTTCTGATCGTCACTTGTGGTCAGAGCATCAAATGGGCCATTGAAAAAATGGGTGAGTAGCAAGGTAGAATGCTTCATCATGGACTGCAAAATTCATTTCACACTGAAATCAGTGTTGATTTGCTCTGCTTCTGTTCAATCACGATGTGAGAGTCAGCTCCAGGGCTAGCTTGGCCATGCCAGAGGAGCAGCCCTGATATCCCTGGAGCCTGGAACTCTGTGTCCCCTCGGGGACAGCGCTGCCACCCAGGAAGCGAGCTGGGGCCTGAGCTAACAGCCCAGCGAGACCACCTCGGCCATGCATCTCACCACAGCAGGTGACAGACCTAGGAGTCATCGTCATAAGCAACAGCCAGATTACTTGAAAAAAAAAACTTTTTAGGACCCAGAAAAGATGCAAACAATTTTGGGGTTTGTTTCATTTGATGAACAAATTGTATACTTTGTCCAGAATGTTTTATTAGAGGAAAGAGAAGACAATCTCTGTAGCATAAGCCTGAAGACCATGGTAGATGACTAGTGCATGGTAACTCCACACAACACATGCTGACCTGACTTGAGTCAGAGAAAAGAACAGAGAAATTTCGCTGGCTGCACAAAGAGCTCATAGTTTGCACTGAAACTCTTCCTCTGTGGTAAAAGATGATGCTTTTGTTAGCATAGTATTAACGTTTATAAAGCGTTTTTGGCCTGAAAGGCTGCTGGCTTTTCCTTCCAGGTTGTTATAAAATCATCATGGAAAGAAAAACAGAGTATCCCTAATGCAGCAGATTACTACTACACCGGTGTCCTCTGATACCGCAACAGATTAATGTGACAGAGCAATAAAACTCTGGATCTTCATTTATCACACCTCTCTAGCTCTCTCCCATGCTCAGAGTGGTTTGAAATTAATATTAACTTTTTCCCTGAAAAGCAAATAAGAAGCTACCCAGAAATTGTTGATATTTCAACTCTGCCAATTTTTACTCAAGTGTTGGTCTTGTGAGTATTTTTCAGTTCTTCTGTGTTCTTACCTAATCCACCGAGGAGGTTTTTTATTTTCTCTGGAGTTTATTCTTCCATCTGCTTCTCATTATATTGCGTAATCTCTAGGTGTGTGACTTATTCTAGCAATGTGGTTTTATTTTTGCGTTAAAGTAACACTCACACAGCCCCTGCGGGTCTGCTACACCTCAGTCTGAATGATGTCTAAAAGGGGTGTCTGATCCTGGGATGAAATGTCTGGGGGGACGTTTTGGGTTTGTTATCTACTCTCTGTCCTCAAACCACCACTCCAAGTCTGCAGGTGGTTTTGTCTGACTCCAGATTCCTCCGTCTCTATTCAGAGCAGCCTTTTGGCAAACCACTATCCATCTCACAACCTCTCTACATCCTACACAAGCCTTTGCATCATCTATAAATTTATTTTAAAATATAAAAGGCTAAGTATGAGACTGTTGCTCCTTGTACATTTTCATTCTTTCAGTGGTGCTGCCCGTCCCAAGCATATCAAAGCTCCTGCTGGACTGCTGGTTTCAAGGCTGTTGGGTGCACTTTCTTCAAGTTTACCAGGAATCCTTCCTGTTCCCCAAGAGAAAAGATTTATCTTAAAAATGAAGCCTGAGATACACAAGCAGCTCTCCTCTCAGGCAGCCTTAGGAACACACTAGTGAGGACTGGCAGCGACGATCCCCTTCCCCTCTGGTCCCCGGTGCATTGCCTCTCTCCAGAACTGCAAGATTCCCAAATCTCACCCTGGCGTTTCAGCTATTCTCTGCTCACAACTGCCTTGCTACTTCCATAGCAAATACTAATATGGCATCTAGCTGGTGAGAGCAACCAGCCTTGCTCAGCTTTGCTGTTCGTGTGAACGACCCTCTGGTTTCTTCATTCTGCTAATTTTCCCTGTGCTTAAGAGCTCAGCTGCTCCAGAGGATCAGGCCAGTGATGGACGATGGCACAGATGTACTCAGACACACTTTGACTTGAATTATGCGTCCCTGTGCTTCTGCAGAGCAAGCTCCCAGTGCCGTGTACGTGGGGCACCCTCCCTCTGTGAGAGCATTAATTATTACTGCTGCTTGCAAAATGATCTGTGAACTAAAATGGGTTTTTCTAATTCTGTCACTGGAGAAGAACTTCTGGCTAATCAACTGGAGTCAGATGGAGTTGGCAGAGACGACGTAAAGGCCTGCACTAATTACTCCACTTGTCTCAAGAACTGATAAGAGAGTTGATTTATGCCTGGAGCAGCCTGATAATTCCGGAAATAATAGATATTGCATGACTTAATTAATCAATGTAAACCTGGTTATGCTGTGATTTTGAATTAATGGCCATGGTATAGCACAGGCGTGAGGAAGGTGGGCTACAGCCTGGTACTAAATGTACCTACTAATGGTCCAGACCAAGAACCAGGCTCTGGATATATCTTGCATCTGTCTCTCATTGTATCTGGTGAGCTCTGGTGCTCTTGTGCTTGGAGAATGTGGGGCCATATATGATGGCACGAAGGAGGAAAGTGATGCATATGTAGAGAACAACAGCGGGTAGGGACCAAGAACTTACTTAGGAATCAGTCCATCCTATGAGTTCATGCTGAATAGTTGCATCAGGAGTAAGTATTTTTAAGGCCTGAGTGGTTTTATCTGCCCTGCCTGGTGTGCTTGGTCCTCAGGGCTGGTGGTCACACAAGCCGGCCTGTTCCCCACCTGCACGGATGAAGGGACACCCTTGGGTGGGAGCGCAGGCTCTTCTCACCCTGAGCTACAGGTCCTGCTGGCTGAGGTTGGCCTACAGGACAAAACATGGTTTGCTCTGGCTGTTGTCTTGCTTTTTCTGGTCTTCATACAGTGACCATTGCAGCTCTATGGCCCATCATGGGACCTCCCTGTAGTACCCTCTACCTCTCACCCCAGGCTGATTTTTGGATGTAACGCAATTTTATTGTTTGTATTTGCAGACGGACTATGTTTTCCTGGACCAGCCTGGGAGGATGGATGGCTTTTACTTTGTTTTCATCCTCGCAGGAGCTTGTTTTCATTCCTCCACTGTGGTTGTTGAAGTGAAGATAGATGGACAGGCTGGTTGGGACCCATCCATGGTGGGCCAGAATAAATATCACTGAACAGAAACACATGCTTTTCCCAACTAAGACAGACTTCAGTTAGACATATCTTAGGTATGATCACAAATCCGAAAAGGAACTTGCCTGCTAGGGCTGATGGAAAGGCAGGTAGATCCAGAGTCAGTTTTAGCCTATCAAGAAGCCAAATGACTAGGTCTCTGGACAGCGATTTAACTCCTCCTCCAGCAAAGCATTTTAAGGAGAAGTATTTCTGTACCATAGTGCCACATGATTTAACAGATTAGATCCGCTTTTAGCACCTTATGGTGCAGATGACCCAACACGAGAGTAGATTTTGAACACTGCACAGACTGGGATCTACAAGCTGCTGAGAAGGACAGTTAAGAGCAGGAACAGGTCTGCGCTCCCAGGTGGTCTTCAAGTCCTCAGTCAAAAGGACTTGTGGAAACAAGCTGACGTGGAGTAGCTGATAACGGTAACTTGCCTTTGAAACAACATCTTCAGGCTCCGCTGCTGAACTTGCCAAACCATTGTGAAGCTATAAGGGGGAGAGGACTACAGCCTGGATCTCAGTTTGGAAGGCTGCCAACCCCAAAATCTTCAGTAATTTCAACACGAGGCCTCTAATCACTCTTGTCCACCCTTCTCTGGGTTGCAGTCTAGGGGGAACCATGTCAGCATCATGCTCTGTTTAGAATTATTTGAATAATCTGCCTTGCTTGTACAAATACCAGGCTGGTATTTACCGCTGGTGCTGGGGCTCAGCTGTGTCCCTTAGAGATGCTATAGAAGGTCACCAAAGTTGGAAGGACAGCTGAGACGCCCTCTCCTTTTGTAACCCCTGCCCTGCGTGCCATTGCATACAAATAAATTTCCTTACAGGAGGACTGTTTGATCTGCGGCGGTGACAGTGGCAGTAGAAAACAATTTCTAAAGAGAATAAATAGTTTCTGCCTGGATTAAAACAAATGCCTGGTTTGCTTTCTTCCTTTTCATGTATGAAGAGCCCTCGCCTCACAGTGCGAGTAGCTTGGACCAGACCCGAGGCAGGAGTCAGGTCTGGGTGCTGCTCCCTGCTCCCCTCATCCTGCTCTACGGTCTCACAGTAGTTGTTTGATCCCTGTGTACCTCCTGAGCTCCCAAGCACCGTGAGACACAGTGACTTCTGGTGTCTGAGCAGGGCAGAGCCCTGCAGCTCCCTGTACTTGGTCCTACCATACTAAACCATATTGCATCTACAACGACTGAAGCATCAAAGACTCAGCTGTATCTCTTTTGTGCGGTGCCTGACAGTGCTTGGCAAAGCCATGAAATGGATAGTCAGCAGGGGGTTGAACTTGTTTTAATTTCCGAAAATACAGTTTATATTCATGTCCATACTTACATTCAGAACCAATAAATACACACAACAGCTTTCCAGGACTTCACAATCATCGTCACTTACATAGTAATAAAGTGGTTACATTACATTTTATATGCAGTTTGCTTTAGAATGTGAAAGTATTGTGAATACATTGAATCCTTTCAACAATGTTTTCCTAGTCTTGTTTTTATTCTTTCTTCTTGTGTTTGAAAGATTCTCAAATACTATGAATCTCTTCTATGGGTTAATGACAATAAAACGATGTCAATGGGCTACACAGCACTCTGTAACCATGGCTCATACACAATTTCAAGTTCAGTGCTGTGACCTTTTTTGTATGAAACTTGCTCTTAAGAAACAGTGTTTTAAGAGCTCCTCTTGAAGACTTCCAAAGATATTCTCTGAGCTGTTTTCTGCTTTGAGCTGATCCCAACAGTGCAAAGCAGCCATAAACTCAGCTTAACAAGGTAGTTAAAACAGGTTTACTGTTGTTTTGCATCACTAGAGCAATACAAAGCCATCAGCGTATACCAGTAAGTCAGTTCTCTAGAGTACAGAACGTGGTAACACACATCTGACTCTGCTAAAACACGTAAGAGCTTCACACAGCCCAGTATAACCCATAAGACTTCCAGCTGGGAAAGGGAGGGGAGTAAAGAGAAGTCTATGTACATTTATTTGAGCTTGTGGGTCTCCAGATTTTAGCCTTGCTATGAATTCATCTCTCCTGTAAGTCCCCAAGTTCTCCAGGTCTACAAGTGCTTTGCAGTACAAAACCATGCCCTTAGACCTTGCTAGTCTGCATATGTCCATTGAATTCAATATTTCTCTGGGTTAACATTGATTCCTGCAAGCGGCTGCTGTTCTCTTGCCTGTGTTCAACGGGGTCACCATCCTCAACACCATTGCCCTTTCGGAGGCAAAGGACTTTCTGAAAACTCTGCTTGAAGTTGTCAGAAAGAAATCCATAAAGAATGGGGTTGGCACAGCTGTTTGCATAGGACAGGACCACCACAAAGAAGTACACCCCTACCAACACAGGGTCTTCTGGCAGTATAAATATCAAATTGACAATGTTCATCATGTAAAATGGGAGCCAGCAAAACACAAAGACCACCACAATGATCACCACCATCCTGGTCACCTTCCTCTCTGATCTCCTGCGCCTCGTAGACCCAACTCGGATCCCCGACGATTTGACTTTAATCACGATCAGCAAGTAGCAGAGGCAGATCACCAACAAAGGACCAAAAAACCCAAGGACTGATGTGTAAATGATGAAAGCTGCTGACCAGATGTTGACAGGCTCTGGCCAGTTCATGTTGCAGGTCTGAAAGTCTTCCTGCACATCCGAAAAGATGATGACTGGAAGCACCACCAAGAACGAGAATGTCCAGACAGTCACGCTGATGAGCTTGGCCACCCTGGGACGTCTCCACTTGGTTGATTTAATGGGATGAACTACTGCCAGGTAGCGGTCCATGCTCATCACAGTCAAACAAAAAATACTAGTGAATTGGTTAATACCATCTACAGTCATAACCAACCTGCACAAAAAGGAGCCAAAAGGCCAATAGGAGATGGCGTTCTGGGTGGCCAGGAAGGGCAGGCCCAGCATGAAGAGTACATCAGCAACAGCTAAATTCAAGATGTATATGTTGGTGACAGTTTTCATCTTGGCATAGCGCAAAACCACGTAAATGACCAATGTGTTGCCGCTGAGTCCGACCACACACACAAGGAGGTAACAGATGGGAATCAGGACTTTGTGGATGTATTTGAAGGAGGGCTGCTCTGAGAGCGTCCCATTCTCTGTCACATTTGTGAGCAGTGAGGAATTCACATCGCTGGGACTAGCTTCTGTGCTAAATGCGTTGGAAAAGTATACAGGATCCATAACTTTTACTCCTCAGGTTTTCTTTTAAGGCTAAGAGAGATTAAACTTCATGGGCATCTTGTTCCTAGAAAGATAAAAAACAGGAAGAAAAAGAGAGAAAGAGTGAATTCAAAGTAGACCTAAGTTTTATATATAATTTAATTTTCCATCTATAGTCAGAATTTGTGTTTGAATTATGCAGTTAGCGCGTGTGATGAGATCAAGGCCTGAACAAAGGAATTCCACAATGAGAGAGCCCAAGTCCTCATCCCAGTAAATGGTGGTATCTATTCCATTTTCACAAGCTCTGTGCAATGGGGTCAGGGCTGGATGTAACTGTGAAGCTGGGAGGCTGCACGGCAGTAACACAGCATGCATCCCACCAGGAAATGCAAGCGAGAGCAGAGAGGGTCATGGCCACCACACTTCACTGAAGCTTTCCTGCAGAGAAGAAGTCCGAATGCCCTGGCATGTGGGCTGTTCAGACCCAAAGCCCGCTGGTAACAAAGCCAGTCCTTCCTCTGCTGATGAGAAACATTAATTCTTGCATGCTTTCTGTGCCACTTGGCAAGCAAACTTTACCGTTTGACTGTCTCACACTTCTTAACCTGTCATGGAATCACAGAATATCTTGAGTTGGAAGGGACCCATAAGGATCATCGAGTCCAACTGCCAAACACACATTCTCCTCTCTTTTGAAATCAAGGAGCAGGGGGGATAATACCCTCTACTTCCCAACTTGCACAAAAATATGCAAATCCAGAACCCACCTTTCCTCCTAGCTTTCCTGTCTAAACACTGATACAGAAGACGTTAGCAGACAATTTTGAAAAACTCTGACCGGACAGCGCATACAAATCAGACTGAAAGCAGAGCCCTGACATTAGTGCCGAAAGCTTTGAAGTCCAATTTGGTGCAGAGGGTGCCTGGAGAGGCTCGGGGACTGACTCAGCCCCGTCTCACCCCCATACAAGGTCTGGGTGCTTTCATAAACCAGAACCAAAGACAGTTCCCAGCTCTTCATACCCGAAGTTCCACTGCGATGTTTCACAGGTCTCCCTGTACAGATAGACACAGTCTCAGTCTGATAAATTCAAATGCCCCTTACTGCCTGGCAGAACCCATTGAGAACCCCCAGGGAGCATCAGCAGCTGTGGAGGTGGGGAAGCAAAACCCTCCATAACAACCGAGAAAAGCCTAGAAAAAAAATCAGTGAACTGCAAGATGGAAAGGACCACGTCTGAGAACGCTCTTCCATCGGGTCAGGCCGTGGGCATGCAGATGTGAAGACTTTGCAGTGGATAGGAACAAGCTGTTTCTTTGACATCTCTCAAGACTTCTCTTCTGTTAGTGTTTCTGAATCCCTCTCCTTCCACCGTGAAGTGTGCTTTTTGTCTAAGAAACACCTTTCTTTTTCAAGAAATCCAAACTGAAGTTGGCAGCTTCAGCCACAGGCAGCTGAATGGCTTTTGCGATAGAACATATTTTATTATACAATCTGAAAAGGGTTGAAAATTTCCAGTGCTCCGTTTCTGTGGCATGCCTGATTCACATGAATATTTTTTCGCTCTTTGTCTGAACGTGGTCTAAGTAGGTGTTTATAAAGCTTTCTGCTATGAAAAATGTTGAAGCATCTGCTACCAAAGAGTGGAGAATCAAAACACCAGTCTGGGCCAAGATCTCTCCCAGGTCTGGCCAGCAGACTGCGGTGAAGGTGCTCAAGGAGGATGTGCTCAGCAACTTTTTTTCCCACCACATGATGGTTAGGTTTCCATAATACTCTGGGGTCATGAACCTGGATTCAAAAACACCCAGCCCACACTGCACTCATGCCTTTCAAGCAAAAGCAAGATTCAGTATCATGTAAGCATGCAAAAGACTTCTCATCTCCAAAAGGAATGCAAACACCTCCACAGGCTGTGCTTTCTCTTTGGGTGAGAAAAACTGCAGTGGGTGAGAGCAGAAGTCCCTCCAGCTACCAGCATAAATAAGCTGCTCTGATTTGGAAGTGTGCAGATGGGAAGTAGGTGTCTTGTGTGTAACTGCGTGGCTGGGAGGAGATGTACCAGGGAAATCTGAAATCCAGGGTCGCTCGGATGGTAAAGCTGAGGGAGCTGCCAAAGCTCAAGCACACGCTAGCTTGAAGATGGAGAAGAAAAAGGGGCAGGGAGGATCTGCAGGTGCTGAATATGCCACCGTGGTGTTTGGGTTTAGGTGTTGCGGCGATGGGCACAGTGCAAGAGTCGTTGCAGTTCCTGACAGCCCACTGCAGGGAGAGCTCAGCTGAGACCACGCTCCATGTCAATTAAATAGGACTGGATTAGTGCTTATACAAGAGAAGGCAAACTCCAGTTCTGGCCAAAGAGTGGATTTTTAAATTCTGTTCTGACACTAATTTTAAAATACTAAATTGTATTAAACCTCAGATTATTTGTGGGGATGTATCTGGGAGAAGCCAGAGCAGCACCACACTCCTCTTCAGGCTGTGAGGATTTTGATCTTTGGGAGACTGCATTTTCTTGAAACCCAGATGCTGTGTGGCCCAGATGGTTAGCCAGTGTCTTTGAAGGGAAGAATATAAAGGATTGGGGTCGGGGACGGGGTAGGCGATGTTTATAAACTCTTCTTCATGGAACTGCGTATTTGGGACCGAGTACAGTGCTGGGATTGGGAAGGCACTTCTCCCCAAGAGCAGTCTAGACTAGCTCAGCAACAACCAGCCTGGGCCAAAAAGCAAAATTTTTGTTCTAGGACTGCAAATATAGCAGGACAGTAAGAAGAACCAGTGCTGCCACTCGGCAGGGGAAGGTCAGGAAATGCAGTCATGTGTGGCTCTCATCCTAGTGCTAAAGAAAATGAGGATGGACATCATTCTTCTAAAGTTGCCTCCTTTTTCCCCAAAGTACACATTCTTGAAATAGTTGACTGTAGAAATTACACAGTAAGTTCTTCAAGCTTGTTGCTCCTTCCACCCTGTTTAGAGTTCAAGCCTTGAGAGAAGCACTGAGGAAGAGGAGTTCCTTTATGTGGATAACCTACTGCACAAAATCCCTGCTTGCCAAGGGCCTCAGGTTCTTTGAGCCATCCATTGCTGGCATTCCTGATGCTCCCAAGGGATTACTTGAGGCACCTTCCGTGGCTTCCATGGAGGGGGACAGCCCCCTTCAACAGCAGCTGGGGTGGTCTCCTCCTGCTGCTGTGCTGTCCCCAGGAGTCAATGATACTTCAGCAGTTTGTCAGTCTGCTTCTTTAGTATTTTGGAGCTCTTCTCTTGGTTTCATGTGAAATTTAACATTTACTTTCAGTTTTTTGTTACTTTTGATGAATTTTGCACCTTCCCCTGCAAAAGCGTGTGGATTCAGAAGGAAATGCATTGCTCAGGCTCTCATGCAAAGCCTTTAGTGTCTTCATGGCTGGCGGCACCAGCAAGGAGCTGCCATCATCTGGACTTCTCCCATACACCAGCTGGGGAGGTGATGTGCTCAGAGTCAGTCAGATCTGAAAGCTGAGCCCAGGTCTCCCAAGTCCCCGTTCAGCGCTTTATCCACTAAGCCACCGAAACCAGACCACCTTTGCCTTGTAGCCAGTACTATTTTGGGATTCATTATGGTATGGCAACAACAAAAAAGGCTGAACAGCTGCAAAAGCGTGTTTTGCTGGCTGTCTTTGGTGAGCATAGATGATTTTTCCCTCTGTTTCCCTCTGCTATCCAGCCGATACCTTGCCCCTCACCAGCGCTATTTTTGTCTGGACTTCTGTTGCCACTACTGCAGTTAATGACCACAAACCTCAACAAAGGATGACTAAATATAATTAAGACATGCTGACTGATATCTTGTACACTTGTTTTGGTGCTCTTAATTAACGGATTAATAAAAAAACACCTCTAGGGGACTTTCATCCAGATTTCTTTCCCTTTGGTGTTTGATCTTCAGGCCATCACACTGGTATACTTCATAAATTATGTGCTTTCTGCTTAAAACACCTGAACCAAAAAGGACAACAGAGCTAGAAACACAGATCCGGAGTAATCATTAGTATAATTCCGAGTTCTCCTTTTACAGAGCAGGACCCTGGAAAAAAAAAAAATAGGCATCCGCTGCAGCTGAACACATCTGACAGCCTGTGTCCCTGCCCAGGAAAACTGAGAGAAGAAGTAGCAGAGCTCTTCTGGCTCAGAGCATTCTGCTCGGAAGAAGGTACTCAACCTTTGTGAAAACTTCTCTCGCAGGTGTCCTAGACAAACGTGCTTCTGCTGGGCACAAAGGCAGGCACCCATCTCACAGCACCCAGGAGCCCATTAGTGACTAAAGCGTCGTCACAACATAAGGAAGAACAAACCTTAAAACTGTCCAGGCAGATCAAGGCTGAAATTCTTCCTGGCTGTGGTTACAATAGGAAAGCAAAAATAACTCTATGAAGTGCGTTGCATGAGAGTATAGCTGGGATCAAGCAGGAATTAAATAAAGAAACCTAATTTTATGAGTCGAGATCTGATCTCGCTACCTATTTACCACTGGAATCAGAATTTTCTCTTATGCAGCCTCCAACATAATTGCTGTAAGGAAAATTACGACAACAACGGCAGATTACTGCTTCCAGGTGCAGAATAACTACCAGGACAGACCAAATGATCATCCAGTCAGACATGCTTTGAAAACAGATGGCCTTGGTAGTAATGGGAAGAAAAGCACCTGGATAAGCATCCAAGAAGTATCTAACTGCAGCGGAACTTCACGGGTTTTCCCCCCTGTCCCATGGAGTTGGCCGTGATGTGTTAGTGGCACGATTTGCTATAACGAAGCGAAGAAATACTCTCCTGGTCCTTCAGTAAATTTGCCCTTTTGGGGGTGAATGTTCATGACCTGCTTCTTCAGCTACAGCCTGTGGGGCCTCCTGCTTTGCCCTCGCATGGATCGAGCCGGCAGAGCCAAGGGAGAGCAAGCTGGGGGTGGCAGGGGAAGGGAGGGAGGCGGCGGTGTGAATCTTGGTGTGACCTGGCAGAGCAGCTCTGAAACTGCACAAACACCCAGGCAGGGCTCTGCGTGAGGAGGAGGGAGAGGCAGCATCACACCAAGACCTGCTGCAACTTCTTACAGTTAGAATACTGCTCTTGTACTAAACCAGCAGCTCCCCAACAGCACAGAAATCTCATAATTTCATACACAGAATTCTTGGTTTTCCCCACTCCCTACCCTATTCCACCACCTGGGGTAAAAAAAGCAAAAGGATTCCGTTCAGACGGGAGCTCTTTCCTTGTTAAAATGTGCCATTTGGTGTTTCTCAGGGTGTGTTTCTCACTCCAGAAAACTGGAGTGATGGATTTTTCTCTACAGAAAACATAACAAAACAACTTTCTTGTACTAAATTGGTTTTCTGTTTGGAGTGGCTGTATTCGTACTAAACACTGATCAACTATTCAAAACTGAGCGATGTAATGCAACTTCTAGCACCACCAATATCTTTGGGAACTATAATTTCAAGTTGGCAACGCTTCGTCGCCACCTGGCTCAGGCCAGCCCAGTGTTTCCTAAAGCACTCTGCAGAGACGTTACCTGATGACTTGGTCCTATTTTTAGTTTGCAAACAAACAGCCCATAAAGCACTTTTGCTTTTTGCCAAATATTTGCTAAATACTTTTTGTCCCCAAACACATCTCAGGGTCTGTTACGCTCAGAAGTTACTGACTTTGGCTGAGCTGGTCCTGTCACACCAACAGTCCCGTAAATCCCATGCTTCTGGTTTTGCTCCCAGACCAGCTGATTTAAGCAGTTCCAGCCAGAGGAAAGTGCGGAGCCCGACATCTCCGTGCTGGCACCCGGGCGGTGTGGCTGGGGCTAAATGTCAGCGGCCACGCCGGAGCATCACCGCAACCAGGGGTTTTTACCAAAACGTTTCTCTCCGGCTCCTCTCTGCTCTGCAATCCATCGACATCAACTGATCTCAGGGACGTGACAGGTTCAAAGACAATTCAGCTGAGGAGCATTTAACTACGGGCTGTGTCTGCTCCCAGGCTGAGGGAGAGCTGAAACAACAACCACAGATCCCTTTGGCTCAGGGACTCCCTCCAAGAGAGCCCCGGGATGGAAGGAGCTCCGTAACAGCTTCTCTTGCTGCAAGAAGCTCCAGGAGAGGAGTCTCGGGGGGAGACCTCCCAGGGTGCGAGGTCTTCTGCTCAGGCGCACCCCACCCCAGCAGCGCAGACCCACTCCGGTCACCGAGCCCTGGCGACAGGGTCCCCCAGACACTGGGATTCCCAACACCAGCACTAACAGACCGACCCCAGCACCCAAAGTACCGGCTGCCTGGTGTGACCTGCATGTCTCCTCCCTCACTAAACTACAGAAAGTCTCTAGCCCACCCCAGCGCAAACCTGCGAGTCCAAAACACCTGAGCAGGGGTGTTCTTTCCCTGCTCCTCAGCGCAAAGGTCTGGGCGCAGGGTCCAAGCCGAGCCGGGGGTTGCGGGTGCTGGGGGCTGCAGCAAGCCGGCGAGGCTGCTCCCAGCCCAGACGCACGATGACCCCCAGGACCCCGCTTCTGACCGTGACCGTCCACTTCTGGCTGACCACCCCGGAGCACACCGGACCCCCTGGACCTCCCTGCTGTGTTTCACGAGGAAGGGGCAGCATGTGCTCAGCTCTGCCCCCCCCATGGCTTTCTGTGGCCCCAGCTGGGCAGCAACCAGGGCTCTGCCACCTTTTTGGGTCATGGTGGGGGGGACTCAAGCAGAGCCGAGGCGGTGGCATGGCGGGCCAGAGCATCCCTCCCGCAGGTGCCTTCCTCCTCCCTTCCAAGCGGCCCCTTTAACGCCACGCTCAGGACTGTCCCGCTGTAACACCCGCACCCCCTGCCCGGCCCGGGGGTCCCCTCCCCTCCGTCCCTCCACCCAGGACGGGGTCACCAGCAGCAAAACCCCCTCACCAGCA
>Ga0065711_1033014_pt1 | contig 26257 bp, 13 predicted proteins | sample Hoacrofraction12_FD_59098 | JGI IMG/M metagenome (GOLD analysis project Ga0065711, IMG submission 59098) | Hoatzin crop microbial communities from Cojedes, Venezuela - Epithelial fraction 12 v2 (version 2) | ecosystem: Host-associated > Birds > Digestive system > Esophagus > Crop | place... | reverse complement strand
AGAACTTCTTCCCTCTGAGGGTGACGGAGCCCTGGCCCAGGCTGCCCAGGGAGGCTGTGGAGTCTCCTTCTCTGGAGATATTCCAGCCCCGCCTGGACGTGGTGCTGTGCAGCCTGCTGTCGGTGACCCTGCTTGGGCAGGGGGTTGGACTGGGTGACCCACAGAGGTCCCTTCCAACCCCCACCATTCTGTCATTCTGTGAAAAGCAACTATGAGTCCAATTATAAAAGCAGGGGGAAAAAAAAAAGAGCAGTGAGTATTGTCTCTGCTTGGATGCCTCTTTTGCTGGGGAAGCAGCTCCACCTACCACCTCCTCCCACCCTCCAGCTGACAGCCAGGGGGTTATTAACTGCCTTGGCAAAGCTGGGGGTGATGTTACTGTAGTTGGCTCACATCCTCCTGGTAGCACTTTCTTTACAGTTAGAATTATTATTTTGAAATGTAAGCAAACCCTTTTGGCGTTTTTGAAAGAGGTGAGCAAACATACAGGATGGGATTTTCGGAAAAAAACCCTAAAACCTAGACGAGAATTATATTTCTGTCATTTTAAATGATGTTTGCATAGCTAAAAGGATAACCTACTCCCACTCACTTGAACCAGTGTATGAGTGGGTTTACCAGTATGGCTTGTTCCAGTTTGCAAATGCAAAATAAGAGATATCTCTGGAGCTGTAAAGGATTTTCATCGGCTTTTCTGTGGCTGGGGAGAAAAGCCGTACTCTTACCCTGTATGGTTATGCCCACAACGCACTGAAGCTGGAGAGGCCTGAGGCAATAGGGCACTGCGTGGTACTGAAGTGCCCTCAGGTGCCATCAACAGTTTTATTTTCCTGTTTTCCCTGTGTTTACCGAAGGGTGGGGATAACCAGCAAGAGCAGTGTTAAAGCGCTGCGTCCCTGGAAGACACGAGAGCTGAGTGTCATCAAACAAAACCAGGAAAGAGGGAGAGGAAGGGCAGTGCTGCGAAGGACAGGAAGGTGGATATTAAAAACAAGGAAAGCATGAGAAGAAGGATGGACACATCAGACTGAAATAGCGCACGTGAGAAAACTCTCCCAGCACCTATGTGCTGTCCCGCAGTGAAAGATGGGGGGAGGAGCTGGGACCCTTAGTTCAGTCCCCTTGCAGAAGCAGCTAAAAAGGGAGAAAATAGAAAACTTTAGCTGTGAAAACCTGAAAGGCGAAGTTCTTTCGCAGCAGAACTGAGACAGAAAAGAGGCAGAGAGCAAGTTACTGTAAGACGTCATGGCTCGTTATCTGCTACGCCCGCAGGTATTCTGGGCTCTGAACTTTCTGTGCCGCGCAGGCTTTTCTTCTTTTATTGCTGACAGCAAGGAATTTAGAAAATACACAAGATGCCACATTATTTAAGATTTTCTTTTGTCTTTTTGGCCGTGTTTTTGTTTCTTTTTTAACTGTTTCATCAAAAGGGGCAAGGGAGGGGAATCAGGTGACAGAAGGAACAAGTCAAATGCTTGCCTTTGGTTTCTTATCTGACTTGCATGATTAGGCTATCATATTACTAAAACATTTCAGGGCTGGACCCTATGTGTTTTGGGCAGTTACGCTTTGCAAAGAATTAAATAAACTGCTGATTTTGCAGGGTGAAATTAAAACACTAAGTGCAGCCCAACTATGTAGAAGTGAGAGAGAGACAAGGATTTTTTTGAGTAGAAGGCAGAATGTAAATAGCTCTATAGAAATTCTCTGAGGTGTGTAAATCTACCTATTGAAAGATGTCTCTTTCCCTTTGAGATCTAGGTTTGGATTAATTTTAATAGTTTATCAGAGCAATGACTTTCAGATTCTTTCTCGTTTTTAATAGCTTTAATTACTATCTTTTTTAATCATTCGCTCATAAATCCACTAATCTGGGACCATTATACATTGTACTTTGGCTCAGGACCATAGAAAACAATGGCTTAAATCCCATACATGCTTTGGCGTCCACTCAATATCTAGTACATTCATTTATGCTAAATTTACTTCTGTTTTCAATATTTCCAGTGTGCCCTAACCCTTTTGACCTGCAATCTGCTGTAAATCCCTTTTACTACTCACTGACACGTGACTTTATAAATCATGCAGAGGGCACTAAGATGATCCTATAACTGAACTCGGTATTTAAACTACAATTGAAAGGTCAGAATTCTGGGCCTGTTTAAAAGGCAGAGCTTGCAGCAGCAGTTAGCACATGATTCAATCTTTGACCTTAAAAGCAAAAGGAAACCAAGATTCCCGCCCCCCTCCCCCCATTACTACGCACACATCATTTTATGTAGAATAGTGTCTTCAGCAGATAGATGAAGCAATTTGAATTATTTGTTCCTCAGAACCCAGATCTTGGAAACAGCTGGCACCAGCGGATGCTGCAGCCCTCGGAAGCTCCGAGGAGTCTGCAGGTGCATAGATTCAGCTGCCCCCTGAATCCTTTCCCAGAGTAGGGAGAGGCTCCCTGCGTTCTCATACCGTATTTTGCTCACTGGAAGCCTCAGCTATTTTGCTACAACCGGAGCAGAACTGCGAAGCTGAGGCACTGTATCCGTGAGGCAAGATCTCCTTGGGATTGTGTTGTGTGAAACAAAGTGTCCAACTGTATTGGAGATTTGGGGTGAACCAGGTGAATTCAGCTTCCTGTTGGAATCAACGTAAAGGTCCTCGTTAACTGTCTCGTTTCCATTTGCACATTGAAGCCTATCCTGAAGTCTATTCTTACTACATTATGTGGTAGGATTCATTTTATTATCTGTCCTTAAGGCAGATAATGTGAATCAGGTCAGGGGTGAACTGGAAGTGCCCGTTTATCTTTGTGGGCTCTAAAAGGAGACTGGGAGAAGACTCAAGCACAGACATTTGAAATGTAGGCACCTACAGTTAGGGGTGGTGAACCCCCCTTTTATACCCGAGGCACTTCCAGCCTTGTCAACAGAATGCTGCTATTGATCAGCGCTTGGCACCCCTGCGCAGGCTTTCTCTCTTGCTCTGTGGACGCAGTCCCAGCGGCTGCAGGTGGTGCTGGATGTGACCACAGCAAGCCAGTTGCTTGGTTTTTGCAGGTCTGAACTTGCGTTTTCACCCAGTCTGTGTTTTCTCTGCTCATCTGGTGGCTTTGCCCCATCATTCCCAGCCAGCTGAGAGGCCGACCGCTTGCAGAAGCTGGCTTGTTATCTGGGCAGGAACATGACATTTTGCCTGTGTGTGTGCGAAAAACTATCGTAGAGCAAAATCTTCCGTGAACAGAGAGATCATGTAATTCTGTGAGTAAAAAATACTGCCACTGCTCTCTTCCCATCAACCACTTAGCAAGGCTGTTATTTGCCACTTGCCTTGCCTAGTACCCAATAAAAAAATGACTTGCTTTTCATGCCCATAGTTTTGGAATCACTTACATCCACTCTCCAGGGGAAGTAGGTTACAACGTTGTAGGTAAACAATAAAGGGAACCCAACCCAGTTGCAAAAATAAAGACTGTAAAAAACCAAAACAAAACCCCAAACCTCTAAAAACTCAGAGCTTTTCTCTTGGCAACTTTTGAAATAACAAGCTACTGCTCATAACATTGCATAATGTGAGAGAACATTACTCACTACGGGGTGATGTAATGTGACATCTGGTATTTGGAAACTTCAGCTATAGGCTAACTATATGTTGCCTTGACTTGTTACAGTACTTGCAAGATACTCATGTGCGTGGAAAGCACGTGTGTCAACATAGCAAATGCACAGCTCTCATGAGGACCTCATACCTTCTCCTGGCACAGGCTTTTGTCTTCTTTTCTTGCCCATTTTCATCTAATTTCCAATTACAGTCCTCCTGCAGATGCATCTCTGCCAAAAGCCGCAGCAGTTAGGAGTTGGAGAAGGCGAACGGTAGCACATCAGATCAGTACAGGGCATGGCCCTTGGGTGGAGGCCTCTTGCATGTGCTTCTGTCAGTAGGCTATCTTTTTCATGTATGGAAATTGCAGCACTTAGAAATAATTCATATATTCTTCATCTGCATTATCAGGTTTACGGATCACTATGCTATTTTAAGGCATATCTTAAAGTTTTGACAAATGCTTTACATGATGTCCCCCACGGGGCAGTGCCTGGCCATACAACTTTCCCTGACTGCTCTCCCTAAAAGGCACAAGGACCATGTTTACACTGTGCCATACAATTTAATTTCTTTTTAATTATAATTTAAGCGCTACATTCAAGTCCAGATACACTTGTTCTCCTTTCTGCAAATCTGCATGGTTAGCACCCAGTCCACAGGCTGACCATGAGACAGACTTGTGTACAGAAGCTGGGGTCAAAGGAAAGACAGACTGGAAATATAGCTGGGACTTTCCAAAGTGTTCACGCTAGGCCAAGCGTTCCTGCTGAAAGCGCTAGGACAGCGATGAAACCTGAGCTGGCTTGGCAGAAAGAAGAGATCTGTGTTCTCGCAGCACTTGCTGCCTGCCCCGCTGCCTCGGTCTGCACCATCCCTCCTGCTCCTCCATCGCCTTGATTGATTGCCCCTACGAAACGTGAGCTGAGGATCTCCCATCTGCTATTTTTATTCCAGGTTTGGATCACTCCGAGTTTCCAGAAGGCTTTACCTCCCAGGCTGTATTACAGATACCTTTCATAGTGTCTTCTCACCTTTTCCCCTCCCACCCAAATCATTTTTATCACCTCTGTCTTGCTTAGAGGGAAAGGGATCCTGTTTCTGCGCTGACCCCAAGGGAGCGTGGCTGGCCCAGCTCCTCGGGGTCCTGCCACAGCCACGTGAATTGCTGAGGGTCCAGCTGACCGCCGCAGACCTTTTACTTCTGCGTGTGTTTGTTGGTCTGTCTCTCGGGCACCGCTGGTAAGATAACACCCGGCTAACAACCGCACAGCACGGACTTCAGGAAAACTGCCTTGAACGCTTCGCCTTTCCTTCACCTCTTGCCTTAGAGATTGGGAGGAAGAGGGAAAGAAAAGGCAGGAAAAAAAAAATCCCCATCAAAGTTATTCTTGTTTCACAAAGTGCAACCTGAAAGGCGTAAACCTGATCACAACCTGCTTCTGTTCAGCAAAAACAGGTACTGTGGGACGAAGTTTTAGGACAAGAAGGCTGGAATTAGTGCAGGTTTAAAAGGCTCCTTCCTGCTGCCAAAATTTCACCTGTCGTTAGGGTGATAGTTTTAGTGGGATGTCTGCAGGGAATGTGGCCCAAATGCAGGACGACAAAGTTGTCCTTGTTGCCCTTTCCCGCACAGCCCATCACCAACAGTTGCTACCAAACATCCCCAGGCCATGGCATTTCGTATCGTACCATTGAATTTAGCAGCCTTCAGCCCTGAACCTTCCCCAGTTTCTTGAAGCATTCAAAGCTTGTGTGGGTTTTTTTCTAGTATTTCTATGTTTATTCCATCTGTTTTTTGGATAGTTGTAGAAAGATAATTTGTAAACATTGCAAAAAAGCCATGTACGTTCACATATGCTTTAATATAAAAACAATAAATAACTTCAAATTATGAGACTTTACTTCTCAGAAATTAATGACCTGAAAGTAAGAAGCATCCTATTAGTATCTATGTTAAGTGACATGTCAACGATCCAGCTCCTTTCTCTCATCAGCATATTACAGTGCCGTTTAGCAAGCTCTTCAAAAGATGTTAATTAATATGGATGCCTTATGTTTTCATTAGTTATAAATAGCTTAAGTGGGTGGTAGGTAATTGGTTCTTCCTTGCCACATAACTTTTATGTGTAAACTGCTGCACAGTAAGTATTTAGTGTATGATTCAGAGGAAGCACCGCAGCGAAGACTGTAATAGGATAGATTAAAAACAAACAAGCGAACTACTCGGAGCTGTAAAATGCCTAACAGGTCACCGGCTTTATTTCCCCTAATGACAGTGCTGGATCGTTCCCTGTGATGTTGTCTTCTGGATATTACTCCCTAATAAACTTTATTAAAAAGGAATATTTCCAGGGATTAATCCAAGTGTTTATCTTGCTATTTACTGCAGAACTGGGGGGAAAAAAAAAAAATCAATCAAGTGGAAAGTTCATAGCAGTGCACGTTAGGAGACTGCAAAGAGCAGTGAGGTCTGAGATGCGCCAGTTTGCCGTGTTTTTCCTCTCTTTTTTTTTTTTATAGTTTGTATGAAATTGTTCATTTTGATTATGAGCTTTCTGTGAATGTCTGTCTCTGTATAATCCACCACCTTGGGACTTTAAACCCAGTTTACAATTGGTGATAACCATGACATTCCATTTAAGATAATTCCTAGAGTAAATGTGTACGGATTTAAACTGGGATTAATTTCATGCTTACAGGGTGGGTTTTTTCTGTCCCTTCCATCCAGCTCTAAGTCTGTATATAGTTCATTCCTGATCTCTGTCTTGCCTATAAAGGAGAAGAGAATAAGGCCAGCACGCTCGCAGGAAAAGGGTGCTGAATTTTCTTGACTTAATTTGTATTACTAAATATGCAGAAGTTTCAGATTATTTACTATCCGTCTGTCATTTCCGATGAAAGTACCAGAACAGGTGAGAATGAAGAGATTACTTTACCTGCAGGATAAAAATTGATAGGGGAAAAAAAAAAAGAAGAAAGTATCATTGCAAATACCCCATTGTGTCCTTTAGATGTGGCCGCTGTAATTAATGAAAAAGATTTTGTTAATGAAGGCATTTTGAAAAAACAATTATTTAAAACTCCATTTTGTTTTCCCGGTTCTAATGTGAATGAGATGTCCAGCACATTGCACTTCACGGGCATCCCCTTCACCGCGGGTGGGCACGCGTGCCGCGGTGCTCCTGCGTACGGGAGCGCAGTGGGGTTTTGCTGCAATCACGCGCGCCCTGCTCGCAGCTCCAGACAGCCCTGAGGAGCCCTTCGCTGCAGGTGAGGCAGAATCGCCCTGGCCACTGCCTCCAGGCCACTCCTGAGTAGCTGAAACTATGCCAGCAAACGTGCTGGGATTGGAGTTACGAGAAAAATGACTTGATGCAGTCAAAATTAGTCTGAGGGGGGAGGGAGGGCAGGTGAGAGAGAAGGAAAACTTTTATTGACAGCCTTTGAACCTACAATTCTTAGAGTTGCTGTCTGGAGGCAAAGAAGGGTGAATTTTAGCACTTCACCTAAAGAAATCCAAGAAAAAACGTTCTCTGGACGCCCCTTTGAATTGTCAGCTTGGCTCCCCAGAGGTGTTCACATGCTTTGCGGAGCTCCATGAGAGCTGGACACCTTGAGTCTCCTCATCGTTGTGAGGCGTAGAGGTCAAGAGAGGAAAGGGGTGCAGTGTATGGAGCGTGGGGTGGGAGTTACAAGAAAGGAGCTTGGAAACAAAGAGGGGAAGCAGAAATCCAGAGCTCTGACAGTCCCTTGGACTGGGGCTGGGAAGTCATCCATAATCCTTTTGAAGACTAGCCTTCCAAAGAAGCCATTGTTTGAGTCCTGGCATGACTTGTGCCTGGACTTGCTATGGAAGAGTTTCTCTAATCATTTGAGGTTATGAGACTGTGAATTAATTATTTAATTATTGTGAATTCTACTGCTCAGTAGTATTGAAGTACCAAGGGGGAGAAGATAGCACAGCTGATAGCATGCAGTCTTATACCTCTCGATGTCTATATGTATCTGCAATCTTTCAAAGAGTTTGAGAAGATTTTTCTTCCTCTAAACACGGGTTTGTACTGAGACAGTCACTGCGAGTAGAAACCAAACCAGCTCCTTGGGAAAACATTTTTAAGGAATGCTGCCAACTAGTATCTACTGGCCCTGCTTAGTAGGTGATTTTTTGACATGAACTGAGAAGGTGTTTTAATTAACATTAAAAAAAAAAACCCAGAGAAAAGAATGATTTTTCATCTTTTAGCAGGTCAAAAGTTGTTTAGATATCGTAGAAATGGATATAGTGTGAGAGCCTAAAGAGACAGAGAGGCATGTCAAAACACTTAGATACCACATCCCCTTAGAGTAGCTATTTTTTTTCTGTTATCGTGTTAAATAGAGGTATCACAGAAATTTATCCCCTGTTCAGACATGCTAATAAGATAAGGCAGAGGTGGTGGTAGGTACCTCTTGTTCAGAGTGCCTCTGCTACAGTTGGCGAAAGTAAGGGGGGTGCTTAAAATAAATAGTTATATGATTATTTTGTAACGTGTTACCCCGTCGCAGTCAGCCCTACAAAGGGACGTTGTCACTTTTTCTGAAGACGTGGCATTTACAGGTGTGAAAGGTTAATGAGATGATTCTTTAGCCAGGCACAGTGCGGGGCATCTCACATCTTCTGTCTTGGAAGCGATAAAAGGAGAAAGCTTGCGATGGGAAAACCTCTTAAACTCCAGTTCTTGCACTCTCCGTAGCAGAGACCATCAGTCGTGCTGAGCTCTGCTGAGATCTCCTTCATGCACTTCACTTGAACTTTTAAACTGCTCGAGCCAGCTTTTGTTCAAGCTGAGACCCCTGGATCAAACTGGTTTTATATAAAAGAGGTTGGTTTACCACAGGGAACGTCATCTGTTTTACTGAACTTGCTTCAGAGCCAGCCTGCACATAAAGAAATAGCCAGTTTTAGTATGCACAAAAAATGCGTCGCAATGAACTCAGAGTATGCCTGCGCACGTGTGACCCCACCACGTGTGCTCCCGTTTGTGGGGTGCCTGGGCGCTGCCTGGCCAAACACTCAACACAAAACCAGCAAAAAGAGGTAAACAGTAAAAATTCCTCTCATCCTGTTTCAGTCATCAAAAAGGCAGAGTAAATCTTCCTCAAATACGAAAAATAATATGAATTTGTTATAGTCAAGCTTGCATTGGACGCTAGATGGTAATAATAATATGCAATGCTATTAAGTGTGAATTTTTCTTTTAAGCAGTTGTGGGAGGTGCGCTAAGCTGAATGATGAGCCTACTCTAAGTGAAAATGGAGCCCAGCTCCCAAAACCTTTCAAAGAACCTGCACACCTACAGGAGAGAATTTTTATGAAGCTGAGTATGTGACAAGAGACTTTCAACAGCTCGAATGCTTGTATAAGTGCTGAAAATAGATAATTTTCCAAATACATTTCCCCATCCAAGGTAATATATCTGTTTAAACAGCTGAGGGTATAAAGGGCTTGCAAATAAAATGTTGAGTTTGCAGGTATCTATGACTGAAGGTGATTCAAAGGTTAGAAGACAAGAATGGAAACAAGAATAGCTGGGCTCTAATCCTACAGGTGCCATGGCGGCTTCACCTACACAGCTACTTCTGTTTCCTCAGAGAAATGCTTTAAGCCTGTCCTTCCTATCCTAGATGCTCCTTTCCTACCTCCTCTTCCACCTCGTATCAGCACCAGTAGCCATTTTAGCTATGCCATTTAAGCTTCCCAAACCAGATCCGGGAAATGATCCCGGAGAAGGAGGAGAGCAACCTGGGCTGGTGGAAGATGTCCCTGCTCCTGGCAGGGGGATTGGAACCAGATGAGCTTTAAGGTCCCTTCCAACCCAAACCATTCTGTGATTCTATGATTCTCTAAGTCTCAGGCTGCGAGCGGGGATCTCGCGACTGGATCGGATCCAGCTGAATCTGAACAACTGGTTGGGGACTAATTCTGAACAGGTGGCAACAAATGAGGCTGGAAACGTCTCAAAAAGCCATCAGAACAGTAATGTGGGATTGTGCCTTGGTTGGCCCATCGGAATATAAATTATTCTCACCTCTGGAGCGCCTTGTGGGTTTAGTACCTCATGTATTCAGGTTTCCCCAGCAGTCAGAGCCCAGGGAAGGAAGGGAGCTGTAGAAACACAAAATATCAGCATTACAGTAAATTGCAGAGGGGTAAGCACGCTGTCATTTCCATGTAAAAACAAATTGGAGCTGCATGCTGACTGCCTGGTGGGTGGTGAGAGCGGCACTGATGCTGTGATCTACAGCCTCCTGGAAAATAAAAATCTGCATGATTAAACTTCACGTTTCTCCACAGCGCTAAACAATTAGGCAGGGTGGAGGCTGGTTTCAAACAGGCATAAATCTTTCTTCCCACTGCTTGAATCTCATGCTGATAGGAATAAGTTTTCTTATCGGCCTCTGACGGTAAGAAACAACGATCTAGATAAAGTTGTTTATTCCAGTCAGGTACTGGCATGATGTGAGAAAACACGCTGGGAGACCAGATGTTCAGAAGTTGGCCACCGCAGGCATTTGCTCAGGAGCAGGAAAAACGATTTTCCCTCCTTTTCCCTGGCCTCTCCTCGCCTGTTGTTATTTCCTACGAGCACCTCGACTTTCGCCTTCGTCAGTCGGCAAACTCGTCAGGGCAAAGCGCGGTTTCTCCTCTTCTGCGCTGTCTGTGTTCAGCGCAGGTTTTGAGTGCTGTCAACACGCAAATGATAAATACTCCTCAGGATTCAGGAAAACACTCAACTGAGTATAATGAATAGTATTTAAGCACATGCTTAGTAATTCCATTTGGCCACACCAGTAACCACCAGTCTCATACAGGACAGCGCTGACAGCTCGGCTGTTAGGTAACTTGTATCTTCTATATATCAGAGAAATCGCCTGGCACTTGCAATCCCCTCGACACCAGTTTAGCAGGAATGGGCAATGAAGTTTCTTGAAGTCCCGTTGTGTGGTATGAGCATAGCTGGCAGCGTGGATCGGTGGAAACTTGCTTGCAGCTAGCTGGTCTCTCCCCAGATGCACCAAATTCATCTCTCTCATCCTGGGGAGATTCACTTGCAAAAGAGAAGGACAGCTTTTGTGGATGACTCTGTCCTTTTGGGGTTTTTAGAGGGTTTTTTTCCAATTAATAATATTTCAGTAGAAGCTAGACAGGGGAGAGAAACACAATATAAAAATGTTCTTTGATTTTGAGCAAATGTTTACTCTATTAAATAGCTAATTAAAAAAAAATGAGTAGAGCTGCGCGGTCTCGTCTGTCTGCAAAGTGTTTATAGTCTACAAACACAATGGGAGATAACCAAATGTCTACAGAATCTTCCCTTTTAACCTTTCGATAAGGAAGTTTTTCCAGCCTGGCTGTACCTGAAGCAATTAATAATCGCGCGTCTCGGCCGATAGGATACCTACCGAGTTCAGCCCATTGTACGCGGCAGAAAAAATATTAGAAAGCACTTCATTAACCAATCTGAAATGAAAGCATTCAATCTTAATCCTGTCATCAGAGTTGCCTAATTAAAGGAATGGGCAGATTTATGGAGCTGCTATTTTTAACAAAGCCCCGGCACATTCAGTGCCTTGGCCTCTCGGCGCGGCGGAAGTGATGTCAGTGGTTGCCAGAGCGAGCATGAATTATGTTTACAATATCCCAGGAGAACTTTTGTATTTTTCAACTCCCACAGAAAACTATCGTACTTAGCTTCAAATAGAAAAGCTCAGGCAGGGCTCCAAGTGATTTACACAAGCTGAAGCTGCAGCTTTATTTTTCTTTCATATTTCATCTTACAATATCTTTTCCTGAGTCCTTTTATTGCCGTAAAATCCTGATCTTTTGCAAGTCCAGTTGAAGGCAGTGGGATGCTTTTTCTTCCCGAACAGATTGGAACAAATTTTAAAGGCTCCTATGAAATAGTCACTAGACATAACCTGCATTTGCAGTGGGGTCAGCAGTGACAGCATTTGGTCAAATGGGATTGGGCACTTGAGAGCGTGTGTGCTGGGACACCTGTAAACAGATAAAAAGTGAGTTTCAATCACAACAGATGGGGAATTTGTAGCAGTCTCCTCTTGGCCCATTGGCACTGTATCCGACTCTCCCACCTCCTAGAGCCCCAGCCTTTTTTGAGAAACTTCCTTGTAAACAACTGGTCGGCACAAAGAGGGATCTCCAGGAGAATCCGTGGAACAGCCTCCGCCCCTTCCTTCCACCCTCTGTTTGAAATGGTCGTCTTTAGCGATGCTGCTGGGAGAGAAGCGGAGGGGGGAAAGGTCCAAGTTTCAAAATGCAGTTGATGAGTGATAGAAACACTCTTGACTTCAAAGGGCGAAGAAACCACTCAAAAAAAATCAGACAAAAACCCCCAAAACCAAAGGAAAGAAACCATTAACACAATTTACAGAGAACAAAAATTCAAGCTCAGAGTACTTTCAGTATTTTGTTCTTAACATGTATTGATGAAAACCTTTTAGCATTATCCCTATATTTAGCATCGCAATAAATGTTCCGCATCACCACACTGGCATCACTGCTCATTTAAAAGCCTAATAGATTAATTTATAACAGGTTTTCTTTCTAATGCCGCTGTTTTCGTCCTCATGAATTATAGATCCAGCTCTATATACAGTGTTGATATCACAGAAAACTAATAACTTCTCTTTATGTAGAGAAAGATAAGATAGAAACTGCACTGCGACAAAGGACAAATTTATTGATCGCGGGGAGGAAAAAAAAAAAAGGTCCTTTGTGGCTCTTGGCTTGCAGCAAGTCCTCAAACCATCTGTCAGATTCCGCCTTATTCATACTGGGGGAAAGGAACCATTGACTTCAGCAAGAATCTGATTTCTTTCTTGGAGCAGACCAAAGAGCAGGAGAAATTAATAACTGTCACAGTACTTGGTGGGCCAAATCCCTGTTCTCTTGTCTAGCTGGGATGACCCCTCACTTCACTGTCATTTATCATGACCTCTCCCAAACTAAATATTCTTTTGCAAATTCTGACCTGGACACTATCCACACCCACCGTTCAACATGTTTTACTACTATTGACCCGCATTTCACTGCTGTATCTGGACTCCTCCTTTCAGGGGACCCTGTTAGCAAGAAAGAACATTCCTTGTCTGGAATTCCTTCCCTCCTACGAGAGCTTGTGGTGGTAGAAGTGGGCAGACTTTTACACATTGTAAACCAATGCAACAGGAGTCTCACACCCAAAATATAGAGGAAGAATAAAATGTTTAAGTAATTTTTGTTCTTAAGTTTGGAGAAGAAAAATGCTGCCAGCTATCTAAATGTCTTCACATCCCTTAGGTCTCTGCACTTCCATGAGATGTTTCAACTCTCTCTAAAATGAAATTTTTGAACAGCATGAGCTTTTTGTTTTGCTATATGTATTTGTAGCTTCTCATTTTCTCCTCTTACATGAGGAATCTTGCCAAATGGTGCTTTTTCTCTTCCGTATCTCCTACCTCCATATCCTCCTTTTCGCATTAGCTGACAGTCAGCTACGTCCATATTCTGGCACTTTCTTCTGCAGACTCTTCATTCCAGGAGGAAGGAATGCAAAGGCCAGATAGTCAAGCATATCTCTGCAAATACTTTAAGCTTCTTTTCCTCTTGTCAAACCATCCTAAAATAAATGTGTTCTGCACCTATAGTATAGTATTTACAAGGCAGCACTTTCATGAAAAGGCACAAATCACCGTGGAGATAAGCATGCAAATGAACAGAGTTGTGTATACAATTGAACTGCAGAGGTATGAAAGTCTGGCAGATGTGACCAAGATATTATTTTCTAATCATTTCCTCACAGAGAAACCATCTTCTTCCTCAAAGCCTGAGCAACTTACAGGAATACAGTTTATCCGAGCGCCTGCTTCTGACATGAGTAACTTTGCCATACTGACCTTCTGCCTAAATCCCCTCAACAGGGCCTGGAAAGTTTTACATTTTTTCTTGCTATTTAATTCTATCTGTTGTGCCACTATTAGGGCAGCAGAATTATCCCCACTGAATGATGAAAAAATGCAATGAACAGAGGAAAAAAAGGAGGGAGGGAAAGTAGCTATGAAAACCAAAATATTAAAAAAACTTGCCAATTAATGCTGAAGAGCAAAGTTTTGTGTTGAAACTCGTAAAGTCCAGGAGGCCGGTGGTAGACTTCTGTCCAGGAGCTATCACGGTAGATTGGGACGCACACACAACCTTAGAGCCAGAGTCACTGTCAGGAAGGGTGGGCTGAAGAAGCCATCTGGAGTAGATATGCAGGTTCCTACCAGTCGAGAGAGCTCAGGGAACACAGCAGCGCCTTTGCTACTCCCAGCGCCTGGTTTGTTCTGGAGGGCAGCAGTAACAGTCCGAGAAGAAACAAACAAAGAAATCTTCCCGAGAGTTTTCCATGAGACTTCATCCAACATCACTGAATATTAGTTTACACCAGCCCATACTGTGCCTGCGGAAATGGTAAATTAATGAGGAATGGAGTGAATTTGATACTGAACATCCCTTTTTTGTTAGAGCTCTATAAAGCTGCAGAGCATCCAAGCAGCAACGCCGCATCTCTAAGCAAGATTCCTCAAATTGCCTTATGTGGATCAATGTGGTTAGTTATTTGTTTCTCAGCAGCAAATAGTGTGAGGTTGTTCCTGTTTCAGTGGTAAATTGCACTTGTCAAGTACGTGGTATCTTCTGAAGAGATGATTTATCTTTACAATGAATGTGTTGCGACTTGCGTAGATCTTTCAGTGTTACTGTGGATGCCAGGAAAGCCTAACTGCCAGGAGCTCCCGGAGAGGTCTGAAGCTACTGCAGTTGTTTTCTCTCCAGCACAAGCTGATGATACTGATACACCTCTAGTAGTTTTGTGGGACACTGGACTGTGGCAAATACAGACCAATTCCTGATAGTTAAAATGGATTTTTTCAGAGGTGGAAGTGCTCAGAGGGTTTCACCTGTTCCTTATAAGGGAAGAAGAAAGCCTAAAAACTGTATTTTTGGAAGAGGCAGAAGCATTTGGTCTATCAAAGCCTTGCAGAACTCTTTCATGGAAGACCAAAGCTGTGCTTGAAGGCAGCCCCTGCGGCTCGGTGGAGGCAGATGTTGAAAGCCACCTCCACAAGCACAGTGCTCACCCCTCCTCTGCCTCCCTGGGGACCTCAGCTGGGCCCATGGCACCTCCTCAGCTTGGACCCAGCCGTGTCCACCGTGGCTCTGTCTAAGAAGCTGCTTGTCATTAGTTTGGCAGCGTGTGCCTACAGGAGACAATGAATGGCTAGAGAACAAATAAACTGACAATGTCAGAGATATTGTTGGATGAGAAAACTGATATTTGAGATGAGCTAAATTTCATTATGATTGTTTAAAATTCTTTCTATGTCTTTTCTATATTTTTTCCACTGGTTCTCCACCACCATCCGTGTTCCTAAGGCTTTCAAATTGCCACACTGGGATGAGCTTGGCAGCAGAGGCTGCCTGGGAATCGCCAGTGCTGGAAGCCCTCAGATCCCCAGAAGCCCATGATGAATCCAGGCATGATTCCGTTGGAAACCAGCCTTTGATTCACCAAAAGCTTGACATAGCCAAGATACATCAGATGAAACAATTTTGGGTTCTGTGGATAAAGAATGACTTCCAAAAATATTCAAACCAGCTCTAACCACTGTATCTTCAACAGTGATGAGCTGCTACCTCTTAATCAACCCCAAGAATAGCTAGATTAGATGTTTTGCTCCATTTTGAACAAATTATGGTATCCTGAAGCAAATACTTGTGGGTGACTAAATTAGTCTTTACAGATGTATAAACTAATTTGGGTTAATTGTCAGTTAATCAGCTCAGAAAATGAGGTTTAGGCATTTCTCAAGAAAAGCGTGCAATAAAACCAGAAAGACAACACACTTCTGGTACTTGTAAGGTAAAATAACAGCAAAACTAAACAGGCTATTATAGAACTTTTCGACTACTTTTGCTCATCATCCAAAGAATGGCAAGAGGAAAGAGATAGTGTCCTCCATTTCTCCTGGAAAGCAAAACATTATGATTGTTTACTGCCCTTAGAGCTGGACCTCTCAGTAATATCAGCTGTAGTGAGTGCTGGTAGACATATGACTGACTGATTTTAGGGGAGTAAAAAAAAGATAGAGTGAAGGAGATTTTCAGGATTATTTTCAAAAAAGAAAGTTGATATCCAGCTTCCAGTTTGATAGGCACTCCCATGGGTTTGGAGATGATTGTCTTGAAACCTGTCCTCTTTTAAGGACACAATAGCATGTTACATTACTCTCTTGGTCCAGCTTCCACACCTTTTCATGTGGAAATGGTGGGCATGTTCATTCTGAAGGTAACACCAAAGTGCCACAGAGCAAGTTAAGTTAATCCACCATTGGCACATCTCTACATCATCAAAATGCGGCATCTAGTCCTGCACCTGCTACTCTTCAGAAGTGCATCATCTGGGAGACCATGGGCTTCACCCAAATAGGTGACACTGAAATCCAGCTGTTGCAAGGAATGGTGGTGGTGATTCAGTAGGTGGCACTACTCACTTTGAGTCAGGACCAACACTCAAGTGTGAAGTTAGGGAGCTTTGTGCTGTAGCATCTGGCATTCTTCAGCTGTCACATTACAAAGATTCTGCTTACTCATGGAGCAGCATATCATTAAAGATCCCATGACAAGTTTTGCAAGATTATACTCAGCAATATTGGTGCACTGACTAAACCTCATTACCTTCTGCCTCTCGAAATTTCTATTTCCATTAGAGGAGGTGGTTTCCTTCATGTCAGGTGTGACTGGTAGTTGCCTTTAATAGGTTCAACCATCCATGCTAGAAGCTGTCTGCATTTTGGTGGGAGGGTGTAGCTGAAATGGTATGTTTTTGTAGAATGGCTGGATGCTTTTTAGGAAGGCAGCGTATCAATGTCATTCAGTTTTACTATGTTTCTCAAGCTGCTTTGTACACGGTACATGAACCAAGCGTTTGTGTTGGGTGGAAATTCATGGGCGGTGATATGAGCGGAGACCTCATTAGCAGGAACTGAGTGCCGAGATCTGAGTTAGTTGCAATGTGATTACATTGTATCTGTGTGAATTATCCATGGAAGACTCAAATCGGTCCTAGAGAGTGTTTGGAGACTTCTACCCAAGAGACAGAAGTAGTAATGTCTTTGTAAGTGGTGAGATTAGGAGGGCTAGTATACTCTCTGTTGTCCGTATAAAGGGACAATAAATTCAGCCTGGAAGAGAGAAGACATACTATCCACAGTAGCATTACTCCTATGAGATGAAATTAAAGACCTCTACCTATTTATCCTTGAAATAATGGCTCTGAGGGTAAGAATGGCATAAATATGTCTGGAGATAAGAAAGCTAACTGTTTAAGCTAAAGGAAGCTTTAGGAGAAGAACAAATGGTATTGAAATGACGATGGGTGTAATTGGGCTGGATATCAGATAATTTCCAGTAACCTGACCAGGAAGAGTCTGGAACTGCCTTCTGCTGGAAGCACTGGAAACATTGGGAACACGGAGACTAATAGTTTTTGAGATATAACTTAATCAGTTTATGAAAGGGCTTATATGATGTAGCTGCAGAATACAAAACCTCTTTCAACCCATTTTTGTGGTTGCACTCAGATAACTAAGATTATCTTCCTAAGTACATTACCACACTGCTCATGCCCTCTTGCTATGTCTCCATCTGCTTATTGCTTGAACCTGTGATCGTCTGGCACGTGTGGTATGCTTTGTACTGTGTGGTACCTCTAATCCCGTTTCTTTTTGAATCACACTTGATTCTGGTTTGTGTAATGCACTGCTGATGTGGAAAAGAATGAATGCACATCTTACACAAAAGCAAAGGAAGACTCCTGTTTCAGGAATGCACTGGTAGTAATCCGCCAGACAAAGATTTAACTTACAACCACAAGAATGGACATAAATGGTGAATGGTCGTCCTGCTGCAAGAGCCCAGGAATGCCACTGGGCCTCCCGTCAGCGCTCACCACAGACAATCTACAGAAAGCACAAGTCTACTGATAATCTGAGTGAAGCACAGGTTTTTACTATGCACCTTTCCACCCCCACAAAAGCCTCTGAAGCCTCGTACTTCTTGCTGATAGGTATTCTTGCCTGGGGTGAAATGGTTGGTGATAACTGGCGTATCGGTGGGCAGGTGTTTCCTTCTCTGAATCTTCATACAAGAGCTTGAGGAGTGAATGGACATGGCAATATCTCTGCACTGGCCTTTTCCAGGCGGTCCCCCTCCACTTTTGAGTATGTCTCAGGAGTATCACATGGGGCTGACAGCCCCAGCTAAATTCTGTTGTTCAGAATAGTGACGCTCCCAATGTTTTATGAAACCTTTTGTTAAGAAAACCACTAATGTTGCCTATTTTCAAGCGTACAGAGATAGTGCAGGTAGTGTTGATGCTAGGTTCAGTCTGAAAGAAGATGCAACAAGTCAGAAAATAAAACTGCGTCCTCTGTATTGCATAGCCTGAAGAGCCCAACTTTCAGCAGTTTTTCCTGCTGTTTTTCCAGAAGGCTCTGGAGATTTTTAAAATTTGTTTTCTTAAAATATTCATAATAATTCATCCCTCTTCAGATGCAGGAAAGATGATGTTTTAACTCCTCCTAAAATCCATCCAGCAGAGCAGTGGTGAGAGCACTTATCCTTTATATTCCCGTCTACTGGTAGGCTCTTTTTTTGGATCTACAGAAATTAAACTCGATGTTGCTTTGTGTTTTTACTGTGGGAACACATAGGCCATGAATCAGTGAAACTACAGTCTCATTTTATGATCTCCTGGGGAGCTTGAAATACTTTTGTCTCTGTGATCAACCCCCTTTTCTTTGTCAGCAAAGCAGTCTAATTGCTGGAGACTGTATCATGTTCAAACAGTGCTGTGCAGGAAGTAAATGGGAAGTGTGGTAGTGGTGGGAATATAACCCCCAGCTGCAATCAGATCTCCTCGTGAACTACACGTAAATTGAGTCATCCAAAAATGTGGATCTTTACAAGGAACAAGATCCAAATATTAAGCTGTCGATAAGAAAACATGCTCACATTTATTTGGGTTTGGGTTAGTACAGATTTTATAGCTCAGTTTGAATTATGTTGACCATATGGCAAAGTATTGTTGTTTCTAGGGTGCTTAAACAGTTCAAAGAAACTTTGCAGGACACCTCACTGAGCAATTAGCAGTGCTGGTGCAGCTGGAGGGAGAAGACGTGGCAAAGCAAGGACAGGAACTTTGGAAATGAGTTCCTGGCTTTATCCATCATTATGGAGTGTTTTTTTGTCAAGTGTCACTTAAGTTGTCTGCACCTTTATTTTCTCTGCTTTAAAAGCGGGCTTCTAACATTGACCTCACACTGTATGAACTAAATAATTGCTATTGATAAAGTACTTTGCAATATCCTGCTGATGGGCACTGGAGGCGTGCCCAGTGATATGTTGCTGTTATGGCTCCTCTGGTGTGTTTGGAACTGAATAAGGACACCTTCATTTCAGGCGTCTGCCTCTGGCAAGTGAATCTCGAGCAACTTTCTTGAGATCAATCAGAAGAGAAAACTATACTATTAGTCATGTGAGTACCTCACCTTAGACCTTTTCTTAGTTGTGAATCGACTGAGATTTCTCTTTAACTTTTCCAAGATCACAAAGGGGAGAACCCTGTCTAGGAGTGACACGTCCCTGGAAAATTTCAGATATGTGACATACCGTATTTGGAATATGCTTCTTAGTCCTGCAATACCACTTCTTTTCACCATAGCCTAGTGGAGCCCAAAAGCCAGAGATGAAAAGGAATATTAACTCAGAAGCAGGGAGTCATTATCACTGGCAGCTATGAGCTTGAGGACTATTTAAAAATGAGTTTACTGATGTTCATTAATATTTCAAATACATTTGTATTCATTCAAATCATTATAGATTAAAGAATTCAAACAGCATTTTGGACATAGCCAGGCTGGCTTCCATAGCTTTTTTCCCCCAAGTTTCTCTCTAGTAATAACAGGCTCTGGGGGCAGTTCTGGAGAGTGGACCACTGGGCAATGTGTCTCCTAGCCTGAGAACCCTCATTAGGTTTCATGTCTGAAAGACCACGCTCTTCTATTGCCCACGTCAGTGGAGTACCTGCGTAATACTGAGCTTTTATACAGTTTTCTTCATTTTGGAATCTCTTTCATCTGACGCTGCCTTTCTGAGATTGCTTGGAGGCAGATGATTAGGTTGATGCCAACCATGCATTTGGCACTGAGCGGGTTATAAAATACTACCTCTGCCCTTTAAGATCCCAATTAGAGCTCCAGCCCTGCAGTATGCGGAGTGCCCTGGGAGATTCCTGTTTTCTTTCTATTCCTTCAGCTACAATGTTGGAAAAAACGTAACATATCTGAAGCTGAGGCCCCCACAAAGTTTATCTAAAAGCACATTAAAAAATTTAAGCATGTTTTGTTAAGCATGAAGTCTACAAATTATGAAGCCTTGAGATAATGTAACAAACTTGCCTTACACTTCCAAGACAAATTGGTGATGGAAAGCTTTAAAATACTCCCCAGGTCTTATATTGTTCTCAGTATCCTGAATGAAATCTCCAACATCTGTGTAATTATGCTATGAATATGAGTTTAACTTTCATTAACAAAAATAAAAATCCCAGCTCGGAGTGGATGCAAAGTACAGAAGTAGCGAGTCATCCATTCAAATTACTTAAATCTGAGCAGTGTCAGTTGTAACCCCTTCCACAATCGTGAGGAATTTCCACTTTGGGACGTCGCTGGCTCCAGGCAATGAAAATTCATGACCCATATAGGGGATGTGCCAATGGTCAGCTTCTGTACATACTGCTCCCAGCCTCTGCTCTGGCTGGGCACGAGGACCAGATCTCTGTTTTTATCTTTTAATTCTTACACAGCTGTTGGAGGGAAACTCACCCAAACGCCATAAGTGACTCAGGAAATATACTGCAAATCTGTTCCATTCTGGCCACGCTCCAGAGCGAAACACGGCTGTACCGGCCAGCAACAACGGGTGGAAATCCACACGGGGACATTCTTCACATTCCGGGGCACATGATGCTTACTGAAAAAACCCAAAAACTTTCCACTGCAAACAGGCACTGAAAGGCTTTCCCTCTCTGACTGTCCCAGTGCCACCAGAACAAGTATTGGGAATATTGTGGTGCCAGCCCCTGTGACGAGCAGAAGGGCAATCCCACAATCAGAAAGAAGTCGGTTTGCTCTCCCCTGGCTTGAATACGTTCTTGGAGCAGCTTTGTCAGTACTTGCAGGAAAGCAAACAGGTTGCATTTGTACCCCTGAACAGTCCCCTGTAAGGTCAGACAAAAGGTTCGCCCAGCCCAGCGCCTTAGAATCACAGAATCCTTAAGGTTGGAAAAGAGCTGTAAGATCATCAAGTCCAACCGTTACCCCAACAGCACCACGCCTGCTAAACCATGTCCCCAAGTGCCACATCCACACGGTTTTTGAACCCCTCCAGGGATGGGGACTCCCCCACTGCCCCGGGCATCCTGGTCCAATGCCTGACCACTCTTTCAGGAAAGAAATTTTTCCTAATTTCCAAACTGAACCTCCCCTGACGCAACTTGAGGCCTGGTACCAGAGGAGCCCATGGTGGGTGTTAATGCATGAGCGTGGGACAAGTCAACTCATTCATTGCGATCCTTTCTCTCCACACTCTCCAGCCCCCAGCAATTAACAGATCAGGTGCTTGCCAGAGCCACTGGTAATATAATTTTATTTTAAAATATTAATAAATGCAGAGCTGCTTATCTGCAGCTAGTGAGCAGCACAGGGTGATTGTAATAGGTGGCTTGATAGTAGGGGAAAATATGGCTGAAAGGCTGCTCAGGAAGACTTTTGTGTTTTAATTCCTGAAGACAGCTTTAATTACTGTCTTCAACTACTCAACAAAGGGTTGCAGGGAAGGCAGAGCCAGACGCTGTCAGAGGTGCACCGTAAAGGACAAGCAGCAGCAGATATGGGTTTTGACAAGGGAAATTCTAGTTAGATAGAAAGGAAAAAATTTCTTCATGACAGTGAACAGGTGCCCAGAGAGGATATGAAAGCCCCACCCATAAAGATATTCAAAACTCAGTTAAATGAGGCTCTGAGCAACATGGTCTAGCTTTGAAGTTCACTCTGCTTTGAGCAGAGGCTTCCTTCCACCCAGAATTATGCTTTGACCTTATGAATCTATACCCATGATCTTTGACTTTGCAAAGCTATAGTCTTGCTATATTCAAAACTGTTTTCCCTAACTCTAGAGACAGCCTTGCTATATGCTGTCTGCAGCCTCGAAAAGAGCATTTTCTTTGCATCAGCCTGTGAATCCTGAATTAATATACTGCCGACCTTATTCTTATGTGTTATTGATCTCTGTAATTTTAATCCCTGCTGCCCTGATTTAATTTAATAATTTTGTAGTTAGTTACCTGTGACCAGAACACATCACCAATACTGCCCTAGAATTCTCACTGCGTTTGTAAAATCTATAGTTGTGTAGTCCCATGGCTGTACCTTCCTCAGCTGTGTGTCAACTATCTGACATGTATTACGTACCACATATCTTTCATCCTCCATGTGTACCTACAGATCCAGAAAGTATTGTCAAAACACATTTTTTTTATCAATGAAAACAGACAAGCTCAAATTCCCTTGTGTGAGTACAGATTAATTCGCTGTATTTCAGGAGACGGAAATAGATTGTCACAGTAAAAACATTTTTAATCAGCAAGTTTTCATAACCTGTTCTACAAAGTTTCGTAGAGTAACCTTTCTGTTATCTCTTGTCCTAAGTAACTAAACAAATACTTGTATGTCCGAGTTTCATTGGTGTCTCTGAGTCCCCTCTATCACACTACAACCAATTGGTGCCAAATTGCAAACGTGTACTAAAGAACTGTTGATGTTGCAACTGAAATTTTTGGCTCACCGGTCATATATGGGACTTGGGAAGCAACCAGGACAAGGCTCTGAACAGCATGTGTTGGTTCAGCAGCCAGAAGTGGTGGCAGGCACAGCAGCCGTGTCGGGAAACGCCGCACGAAGTGGTGCTCTGCTGCGAGTGCAGACCTTGCCCCAGCCCACGCGGGTCCTGGGGGCTCGAGGGGCTCCTTCCAAGCTCCCGACATCGCCCGCAGTTCTCCTTTGGTTCAAACCAGGGGCAGAACCAGTCAACATTTTGAATGATCGGTTTGAAAATCAGGCTGCTGGAGGGAGCAATAAACAAACGCACATGACTCCCAAAACTGATGCTAGCAGTCCACTGAGTTCAAACCCAGACGATGTGCTCACACCAGAAGGACCATCCCCCCCCCACCCTCTTTTCGTGGGTTGCTTGCAGCAGCAGGCGAACCAGCTTGGCGAGAAGCAATGACATATCTCATGTTTTCACTCACTGCTGGCATAGAAGCCAAAGTAAAAGCATTTTAACTTCATCCCAATCTTACACTCCATGTGCAGCTTTGCGAGCACTTCCAGAGTCTCTGTGTGCTAGAGGAGCGTTACGATTTCTGCTCCCCAGATGAAGAATAGAGACACGAAGGGACAGATTTTCAGAAATTCTCAGCATGCACTGAAGGGACCAAAAGAGGACAACTCTTAGATAGGCAGCCAGCTTTCTTCTTCTTCTTCTTTTTTTTTTTTCCTTCTTCTTTTTAATGCTGAGCACTCAGCAGTTCTCGGCAGCCGCATCTTTTAGATGCTTAAATGGGCCCTGGATTTTTATTTTAAGAAAAAAAAGCCGGCTGTTAAATGACTTGCCCAAGCTCACACAGGGTGTCTGTGGCAGAGCCAGCAATCGAACCCAGATCTCCTCAGTCTCAGGCCAGCCTTAACCACAAGACCATTCTTCCTCTCACAAAGATGATCCCCATCCCATAGGAAAAATATTCTAACAGGATTAAAAAAAAAATCCTATAAAAATACTTAAACCTGAACAAATATGTAATAATTGCTGTTCAGAATCCATGCAGGGTCTAATTAAATCCATATTCCATAACCTTAATTTAAAACAATCCCAATATTATTTTTAGGTCTTGGATGTGGATTTATTGCTTCTATCAGCAGCATGTTTGGCACCCGATGCCATACAAAACTCTGCGTGTTTCATCAAAGTGCTGGCAAGAACCTTTATTTTCTGGACAGCTGCTGTAGGCTTGCAGCGGAGGAGAACTAGCAGCTTCATTTCCCTTACATGGTGGCTCAGATTAAAAAACATCCCTATTGCTTATACTTATGTTACCGTACCATTAGAAAACAGGGTGGTTGCGTTAGTGATAATGGAAGCAAGTCCCTTCTGATTTGTACGCCAAGCCGCAGTTCAGGATTAAGCTTTAATTCCGGAGATAGGAGTTATACAATAAATCGGAATATGACCCCCCAAGCGACACGCTTGCTGACCTTCCAGTCGAGTGAGCAGAGGGCTCTGGTGCTGTGCTCAGAAATCCGACCCGAGCAAATTCTTTCATCTCAGGCCTAATTTCATTTTGCCTCTCGGTTTCTAATGCGAAGTGTGCACGATGTGCAAGAGTTTGCAGAAGCCCCAGAAGTTGAGTCAAGCTGTAGGTGTTGCTTTCACACGTGAAAGAGACAGTAAATGATGTTGTCTTCATCGTAACTGAAAATAAAGGCACGTGGCTACACATATCTTCTGATTTTTTTCCTTTTATTCATTGTTTCACGCTCCTGTAATTCCAGGATCAGTTAGAGGAACTAACCACAATAATACTGTTTTTTACAAGATTTCTAACTCAATTTTGGTCAGGGACAAGAAACTCAAATATTTCTGGTGAGCAAGAACAATGCTGCCTCTGTGAGCTGAACTTGAAGGCTGGGCCCTGAAGAATTGCAAAGTATCTATTTGTCCTTGTTTCTTAAACCCTTTCCTCTTTGTTTATAGAAAGGGGTTAAAGGCAACAGCAGAAATCAGTGGAGCCGTCAAAATTACTCAGCCCAACCGCAAAGCCAGGACATTTCTCACGTTCTTACCCTGCGTCTTCGTACCTGCTAGACTAATGGCTCCTTTTTCATTATCCCATGAATAATAAACACTCCGCTTTAGCCCCCAGTCGCTGCGTTGGCCCTGAGCCTTCAGAGCAGATGTGGCAGGCAATGTTATAAAAATAGCAAGTAAACAGCAATGGCAAAGACCAGGCTGGACAGGAGGAGAATGGGAACCCTGAGTTTGTTGTGCAGCTGTCAGACAACCCTGGTAAAGGTGATTCCTCTTTCGGGTTCAGCCTGTGTCCTTCAGAGGATGGGACTGTGCATGTCTGAATTTGTTGCTGTCCCTAAATGACAGCGGTCAGTGCTTAACTTGGCGTACCCCCTTCTATAAAACTTCGGAGTTTGCCTCTGAGCACTGCAAGTTCATACACTTTGCAGACTCCAGAATCCAGTCTAGGACAGAAAACCCTTTTGCTACTGGATTAACACAACGTGCAAACGACGTGTCCTGCCTCTTCCGAAGCTTTTCCCTGCTCGGTCAATGCTGTGCTGTGACCCTGAAGAGAGAACATGCCTAGGAGAGCCGTAACGGTAGAAAATCTCTCATTCGATAACGCTGGTGTTCAGGTCAGTGGCAGCTCACACACTGCTACTGCTGAGGGTGATCAGACCCTGGCTCCAAACCGACATATAGGGAGATGATCAGAGTTAAACTTGTGCTTTCAGAGTGCTCCAAAAATGAATTGATACAAGTACGTACTCCTGAAATGGGGCACGAAGTGATGTTTGTGCTTTGCTGCTGAGATGAAGTCATATGGAGACAAAAAAAGCACTGTAAAAACAGAAGCCATTCTCTGTCATTACCTCTTTATCTTTCTGTGATATATATGTCCAGCCTTGATTCACTTTGCAAACCGCTGTGGCTGGAAGCATCCATCATCCTATGAGTTCAGTTGGATTAATTATGCTCAATCAAAATGTTTCAAAAGAGGACAGAAAGGTCTGCAGCAGTTAATCCTGTCCATTCAGGTTGTCAGGACATTGGCATTTTATACTTCAGTTCAATTACAAGACAAATCTGCTAATGGGACATAATCTTTCAGAGTAAACAAGGAGCAAAGCACTAATATTCTGGCAATTGATTTATGCAGGGTAAATGGTGCAGAGTAAAAGCTTCAGGAAGCCACATGAGTGAGAACAGCCATGAGTTTTTCTGGGGCTGCTTTCCCTTCCCTTCTTCCTCAGGAAAAAAAAAAAAACCAAGCATCATTATGTGAAGTCTCTTTTTGACTGATCTGCATCCGGGAGTCAGGTCATGGCCAAAAGGACATGTTCTAGCTGGTGGGATCCTCCCCCTCTCCCTTCTCTCTCTGTCCCCCTCCTTGGCTACCAAGGGGAAGCAAGATGAGCAAGGAAACAAGTGGATTATAGAAGCCTTTGCTGTGAAGAAGGCTGAGAGGGGACCTTATAAATATCTTCAGGTGGGGGTCAGGAGGATGGGGCCAGACTCTTTCCAGTGGTGCCCAGAGACAGGACAAGGGGCAACGGGCACAAACTGAAGCCGAGGAAGTTCCAGCTGAACCCGAGGAAGAACTTCTTCCCTCTGAGGGTGACGGAGCCCTGGCCCAGGCTGCCCAGGGAGGCTGTGGAGTCTCCT
>Ga0065711_1033015_pt1 | contig 26258 bp, 8 predicted proteins | sample Hoacrofraction12_FD_59098 | JGI IMG/M metagenome (GOLD analysis project Ga0065711, IMG submission 59098) | Hoatzin crop microbial communities from Cojedes, Venezuela - Epithelial fraction 12 v2 (version 2) | ecosystem: Host-associated > Birds > Digestive system > Esophagus > Crop | place... | reverse complement strand
GGCCCCGACGCACCTGCAGTGGCGGCCCCGCCGCGGAGGCCGCTCCCCGGCTCCATGGCGAGGGGCCGAGCTCGGCAGCCGCCCTCACAGGCGGCGCGGCCCGGGGCTGAGGGAGGGCGGGACGGGACGCGGGCTCAGCGCCGCTGCTGAGTCCTGCCAGCCCCCCGGAGGGAGCTTGGTGGGAGCCCTTTGGTGCCCGCCCTCCTCGCCCCGCTTGTGCTCATCTCGGCCCAACGCGGGTGTCTCCTACGGGTGTTGCCAGAGCCGGCTGGCCCATGCCGCGGGCCTTCCTCTTGCTGGCGGGGCTGGGGTGAGCTGAGGGGTGAGGGAGAACGGCAAAGGCCACTTTGCCCCCAAGGCGAACACCGCCTTGGTCTGGAAGGGGAAGGGAAGGGAAGCAGGGGAGATGTCTGGACCGTTGAGGCTGAACGGGAACGTAGCGCAGCCGCGGGCAGGCGTCGGGCGAGCGGGGCCCTGCGGCGGGCCCGGGCCTGCGGCCTGCGGTATGGCCGCGCTCAGGCGGCGGTGGGCTAAGGTGTCGCTTCCCTTCAGAGCTCACCATCCACTCGGCGCCTGAGGGACCCCCACCTTCGTACGCCGCTGTACTCATGCTCTCGAGCCCGCGTCGTTTTTACTGCTGTGAATTTAAATTGCGTGAAGGTCTCTGGAGACCTTTTGTTGATTAATTTTGGTCTGCTTGAACATTTCTTACATTCGGATATCCTAAGCGCAAATCAGATCCTAAAGCTTCAAAACGGTATTTCTTGAACATGTAATAGACTAGAAGATGATTCGTGTTGAGTGCACGTATTGTGTAAGTGAGGAAACTAGCATAATGTGAAATAACAAAACTACATAAGGCATGGAACAAGACACAGGATATCTGTGGGTTTGAGATTAGGCTAAGATAGAAGTCCAGTGCGGTTTGAGACTGGGCTAACTATATCGCTTGTGCAAGATGAGCGGGCAGCGGCGGGGAGGCTGTGGCAGCACACCAAAAAAGGACATTTAGAGGACACTGAGGAAGAAGAGACTCTTCATCCCGAAGACCACCAGAGGAACTATAAAGACCACCAACATCATAAGACGCATGCGTCAATAAATGATGCCACATAAGCACAGAGAATCAAAAGAAGGAGGAGACTTCGCGGAAACGAACAGCCCGGAGAGAATATAAAGACCGCTGGTGCCATTAGAAGGTGTGCGTGTTGGTGGAGCAGTGACTCCCCGCACACCCTGCGCTGTTTGCTGGCTTTTTATTGCCTTAAATATTAATAAAGACAAAGATAACGCAAATGGCATATTGTCATTTATAACAAACAGTAGATTGGAAATGGGAGCTGCCTGCTAACCAAAACACTGTGATGAAAGCTCACCAGTTAATTAATTAGTTTTGTCTATATTCTTTACACAAACTGTGCCGAAAAGGCTGCGTTAAGACCTTCTTGGCCCGTGATGGAGCCTCTTCAGTGGAGGCAGGTGAGAAGGGAGGACGTGAGGAGAAATAAGAGATTACTGATGAAGTCAGGTGCATGAGGTGCAGTGAGGCTTATCACAGTGCATGAGCAAGGGAGATTGACCTTTCCAAACGCAGAAGTATTCAGATGTGGCAAATAATATCTACTTTTAAATTCCTCCTCCCTATTTTATTTCTAGGACAATCTAAACAGCTTTATTTTTAAAGCATTAATTTGTTCAAAAAATTTTTTCAATCAAGATACATAGCGGTAGACTTCTGAGCTCATGTGCTTATGTTTTTTAATTTGAAAAATAAATTTACCAGCCCAACTACAGAAAACTGTTAACACATTGGAACTTTCATTTTAGACTTCAAATGATAAACATAAATTAGACTGAATAATTTAGACTATTTTCATGCTGACAGCTCTACTTATTTCTCAGTGAAACCCAGAGGAAAAAGTAACAAAACAATCTCCAGCCTTTTATTACGGTGACATATCAGCAGCTACACTTCGTTTATCATTTTCTGCGCATCTTTTGTGCATGTAAGTGATGCAGCTGCTTTGCAAAGTGGACAGTCATTATGTAGATTGGAACATCCACGTTTTCCCATAATCTTTTCAACTATGACTGAAATAAAAGATTCAGAGACATCAGTGCTGTTACCTGCAAACCTGAGGTTTCTGTACAGAGAGCTGAACGTAAAAAGCAGAATGAGGCAGAGGCAACATTATTACTGCTGTGAAAAAGAAAGTGGCTCTGACTGCTTTTTGTGGAAGTACCAGTCCTACCTGCAATTGTGGGCTTACTGAGAGGCACCTGACAATCCTGAGACCTTCCACCATTGAACAGCTGCCTGGAGGGATGTTTGTTGCTTGATTGTTTTGTAGTTAAACATCCAAGAAGTGCATAAATTTAGTTTGAGGTGCAGAGCCCACCCCCACCCCCCTACCTTTTTTGGGGGGATTCGGACCTAGTAGTAGTTAAAACAAATGTGTCATAAACTTACTGTATGCAACTTTCAGAATACCAATCAAGGTACACCTTTTTACAGTTTTTAGATTTTCCTTTAAAATAAATTGAAGCATCCCAATGTTTTCAAGGTGAAATAAAGCTGATTTCCTCCTTCTCCCCCCTCCCCCCATTAACAGAGCATCTCTAAGGACTTTTTTAGTCATCCAAAAGCAGCAAAATTTGGGCACAATCGGCTGCAGATTCATTGAGATGTGTGATCCTGTTCTATTGAAGAACACTTTTCAAAAATAATTTATAGAACTTGTATTAACTTTATGCACTGAGTATTCCCAGTGATTTCATATAACTTTTCTTTTTCGTAAATTAACATCGTGTGTGTGTGCACATGCATTCGTGCACGTGTGCAAATTAATGTTATAGCTAATAAATAAAAAATAAGATACAATTCCCATTTTTATAGCCAAACATGGGATGATTAGCACTGTATGTAATCTCAAGTGAACCAACAGTAAAATCAAGCTTTGATTTGAAATAAGTGGTTTGTAGATCATGATGGAAGCTGATTCTACTAGTTGCAGATAAATTTGTTTCATTTCTGTCTCTGAAGATGCCTTTTGATCTTGAGAGCAGTCAAAGGATATATTCATGGCAAAAGGTCATACAAAATAATTAGCTGCTTTTATTAATAATTAAACATAAAAGCAGTACAGGTGTTTAATCACATTAGAGGTCATGAATTCTCAGTATTTAGCCAATCCACACAGCAATCCAGTAAGCATGGAGAAGTCAGTGGTCAGCTCAGAACAAATTCCAAAAACATAAGCTTCAATCAGTTGTTAAAAGTAAATGGATTACATTGCTGTCAAACATGAAGGCCCTGCTCCTGCTGGATGCCTACGGCATCAACAGTAATTTGAGCAAGCAGGAAAGAATAACTTTTTTTTTGTAGTGGAGAACTACAATCTGTCAGAATTCATCAGACAGCTTTATGTTTTAATGCATCTCATTTTACCCGAGAGCTGGAAGTCTCTGAAAACACGTATGAAATCTGCTGTCTCAGCTGTTGTCGTTTACAATTTTGTTTAGCTGATGTGGTGGAAGAGATAGAGCAGCTTGAGAAGAGTGCATGAAAATCACGAACAGGAACATCAGCGTCTTCTCATTTGAGCTGTCATTCTTCTGTGTTACAGTGCTATATTTAATTAAAAATAAAAATTTTGGCACCGTGATTCTTCATTACACAGCATCATGCTCTTTTCAAAATAGATTATAATGTGTTTATGATGACTCTATTTTGTTTGTAATTCTGATGACAGAAATATGATTCAAGCAGTCCCTTTGATCATAATCTGCAATTCTAAACAAATCATCTGATTTAGGATGTTCAGGGAGTTATGCAATGACTTCTTTGTTACTGTTCAGAAATAAAGCATTACCATCAGCAAAGAAGGATAAAGAAGCATCTGATGCAATGAAAATCTTGTTCTACCAAAGCAATATAAAAAGTTAGACATAGTATGAGGAGAACAGGGAATCAAACAGAAGTTGCTGCCATTAAGAGGCAACATACCATCAGTTATGATGGTGTGCTCTGTTATGAGTAGATACTTTGAAGTGCTTTATTTAAGTGCTATCACTTATGTAACACTGTAAAATTAGATGTACATACAAGATAATGACAATGGATTCCATTCTCTTCTATACAGTATATACTACAGAAAGAGAAAAGCTTTCCCTCAAAGAATTTCACCATCTGGAAATCAATACTAAAATATTCCCATGCACCAGGTAAGAAAAACAGTAGAGGGATGTTAGAAAGTAATCAGAATGATGGTCATACTTTAGTGTAGAGATGAAATGAAAACGAGAAGAATGTGTGACAATGTAGCAGACAATTTTCTGTATTTGCATTTCATTGTTGATCTAAGACTCACGAAACACTTTTGTGAGAGCTTTTTTCCCATTTGCCCTGTATAGAACAACAGACATCTGGGAAGAAAAATTGAAGTGTATACAAAATTCAGATTAGACTTCTACACATGAGGTTGGAATTAAAAAGCATATGAGCAGCCCTCCCCAGCTGCCTCATAGTATAGAAAACTTACTGCATTAGAATAACCACACTATTCTGATTTAATCCTGAGGCATTTTGGTTGGCATTCCTCTATGCAAACGTTGGGTGTCAGCTGAGTCATGGCTTACAATACACTTTTCTTTCTGTTGGCTCAAATGGGTCTGGCATATGTTTTGATGACATGAGTTTCACCTCTTGGAACATACTCAGTCACACTTCACACACCAAAAATGCCAGATGCTAGCCCGCTTAAAACGCAGCAGTTGTGCTAGTGCTGCTAGCATCTCACCTGTCTAACCAGCAGCTTATTGTTCAGAGCTTGAAGGATACAGAGTCAATTCCTTTTTCTGGGGGGGAATTTGCAATTTGTTTCCCACAAAACATTATGCCTAGTAATCACAGTGGTGCTCTGGAAGAGGTTTGTCTTAATTTCTTTTGCCAAAAATGGTCCGCTTTGAATAGAATTAAATACTCTTTAGGCTACAGGGAGCTTTAATATGGCTCCAGTTTTGATCCCCACTCCAGGTAATATGTATTTTTCTGCAGTGAGAACTGGAATTTGCCCTACTTTCAGGTAAGAAATCAGATTACGTACGTGTGAGGGGTCATATATGATATCCTGTAATATGCTGTCTCGGCCAAGGATTCATTCCTTTGATGGAAAAGCTATAATAGCAATGTTGGTCTTGGTGATAGTCCTACTTGAAGTGGGACGTAGGACTGACTAGGCAACCTCCAGAAGTCCCTTCAAACCAAACCAAACCAAGCCAAACACCAAGCAGAGTGCTCTGCCCCTACCTCCTCCCTGACCACCTGAAAATAGCCTATAATCTGGTGAATAGGGCAGCAAGGTGAAAGAGGTGGACTTAAACACTGGCTCAGAAGTGAGTGGAATATGTGTGCGACACATTGCAGGTGAGCCCTCTGGCCACTGAGTTACTGGGCAGAAACTGGTTAAAGTAGCTACTATCTGTATTTTTTAAAAATATGACTATTCCATACCTAAAATCAGGAAAGATTCTGAAGGTTGTGACTTGTATGTGGACATACATACTCTGATCTATGCTGGAGGAAATTGCATACGGTCTGGCGGTCTTACATATGGGTAAGAAGTTTGTCTCCCTCAAGAAGCTCCTCACTCAGCACCTGCATTTGTCAGCCTCATTCTTCCCATGAATTGTGTCAGGATCCTTGGTAGTAGTACTGAGAAGTCTCCCACTAAAAAATATCCGCAGTCTTTGCACTGCATAGCAACACGGAAGTTGTTTTCTGGACCTAACAGGATATCTGTGCTATACTGTGGCACTTCATGAGACCTAGAGGAGCTCTAGGTCATGCACTGTGCGATATCAGTCTGACTCTACCACACAGCTGGTGTCAAGCCCGAGGCAGAGCTGCGCCTTAGGAAATCCTCACCGACTGACCAGGCACCAGAGCAGTCTTCCTCCTTCAGTCCACAGAGGACGATGTAGAAGTTTTCTCGTTTTGCGTCAGTTGTATTGTTGACGCACACTCACTCACACACAGGCACCCACATAACTGTTGATTAACAGACCTATTCTTCTAGAGTCGGCAGTCTGGTTTAGTCTTCAAAATCAGGGTAACTTCTCTCAGGAGGACTGTGCTGTACTGCTCCCGCAGGTGAGGAGAGGGAGGGCCATCTGCCCAGCTATGTAACTTGTCACTGTTTTGTTCACTTAGAAGGAGTTTTGTCAGTTTGCTCTAATTGTAAATGTGTCCCACTGAGTTTAACAAGCTTAAACCGGTAATTAATTTGTTTTTCCTGGTGTGAAATGAAAGCTTCAGGTTAAATTATTAAAAATGTAGATTCTTGGAGCCCAGAATTCCTTGTATCTAGCAAATATGGATAGGAGATTGGAAAAAGAAGAAACAGTCCTCAGAAAAACTTAAACATTTTAGACTAGTAAAACTAATTTCTAATGCAATTTGTAATATAAATAGAATAGGTCATATCTAGAGGTATACACACATAAATATATATATATACACATGTAGATAGATAGACACATAGATAGGTACAAGTGACAAAGTCACACAGGTTGTGGTAAAGAGGTACAGAAATAATTTTTGTTATCTGACTAATATGTTTCAACTGTAGCAACCGGCTTCCAGAGATAAAACACTTTGTCCCCTCCACATGGAACTTTCTTTCCCTCAGAAGAATCCCATCACATGTCCTAGTTCAGTGGTTCCTGAGCTTTACAGGGTTGAACATAATTTTAACAGATCAAGGGAGCTGCAATCAATACTGTATCTGCTTTGAAACTCTTACTCTATGCTTCCTGGGGCTCCTGGAGCCCAGCAGGGAAGGGCAGTGGACCTGACATAAATCCTTGCTTCTTGCAGCTGGGCTGTTGCTGCAGAGAAGAAAAGCATCTGCTTCCAGTGTGAGAGGGTCACATTAGCATGGTTCCCATGCCTGAAATAAAATGGCAGTGGTATACGAATGTGAGCATCAGTAGATACAGATGAAGATGCTGTTTAAAACTTGCATGGCATGACTCAAGTGACACAATTTCAAATTCAAATAAAAGCCATACAAGTTATGTCCTGATGCACCACCTCTCCAGAAATCTGAAGGTCTGCGTGTGGACGGGTTAGAACCGCAAAGGCTGGACTGTGCATATATTAAGGGGAGGAAATTGCGTGTGCCTGTAAGTCTCCACAAATATCCATTCCATAAAAGGATTTAAGAGGCAATCACCCAGCTGCTAAAATGTGTATGCTGTCTTTAATCATGTTTCTGCTGAATGAGGAAAAAACATCAGAAGGAAATACAAAAAAAATTTAACAAGATTGCCAACTGTGTTTCTCAAGTAATTATAACGAAAACAAATGATTAGGAGGGATTGGCTGCAATGAAGGTGAACCTAAATTTAATGATATGTGTGATTTTGGAGCTAGACTGAGTTGTCATGACTTATGACATCACTAAAACTCCCATCAGAGGGGAGGGCACTTCATTTAAGTCCATGAAACTATAAGTGTAGTTCATAAAATTAACTAAATTCAGTTCTACATTTTATTTAGTTTAATTCTCACTAAATTCTAGACTTTTGTTGAAATAATTCACTATTTGATTTTTTGAGCTATGATGTGTAAAATCAATGCACAGTTTTTCATTTCAGCTGTAACATTTGGTTGCTCTTTACTATAACCTTGATTGTATAACTCAAGGTCTCAAGGATTTGAGGAGCAACGAAAGAAAAAGCAGCAAGTCAGCAGAGTGAAATTCTTGTGTAGGTTACTTGGATAATTCATATCTGAGCATAAAGAAATCTGAATTCTGTGGAGTACATATGGTGCTTGATATACGTGCTATATATATAATTTCCATAAGATCTATAAGAAAGTTAAACTGAAGTTTAATCAGAAGTTTCGCTCTGCACTGATTTGTGAGATCCTAAGGTGAAATGGGACCAAGAAATGTATTTATGGACATAATCGTCTTTTATTCCCATGCACCTTGTGTTTGGAGCGGAGTTATTTTCCAATAGCTTTTATAAGTTTCATTTCTTCTTCAACTCTACTATTTTATTTGTGCTTTATTGCCATATTCTACACACAGATATGTGCATGACTTCATTGAGAGTCATGCACATATGCACATATTTCTCTCAAGGGAAAAAGTGGCCTTTAATAAATATGCAATGTGGCACAGTTGCGATTGAGGTAGGCAGGTTTAAGATGCATAACTTGATTATTTCAAAACCAGATTTCTTCAAACATGCCAAAGGCAGGTATATGTCAAACTATAAGTTACATGAATTGGAGTGTAAAGGAGCAATATAAACATTTTTCAAATTATGCAGAAGTGTGTTTGCTCATATTCCATAACTCAGAAGTAGGCAGACTGGATTTTTGCCACACTTTCATAATAATTCATATTTGGATAATAAACAAATATGAACAATATTAGAAAAACAGATCATGTTCTTAAACCTCTAAATGTCATAATAGAAATACCTTCTCAATCATAATTATGGCCATTGCAGGAGAGATGCTATAAGAATTTTTTTTTAAATATAGTTTCTTCTTTGTCTCCTCATTTGAAATGTTTGTTTAGGTAGCCCTCAGAACACTATTCCTTGCTTTTAAATGTGTTCAAGAAATAATGCTTTAAATGCTCCAGACTGCTCAGAGTTTTGCAGTACTGTCAAAGTTTGAAGACTCCTATGTTGCCACTGGTGTTTCCTCATATGCTAAGAATCTCTCTTCCCTGGAAGTAATTACTTCTGCACTTGTTTTCAGGGCTAGAAATTGTTCTGCCAATATTCATGAAGAGCAACCTGTCCTCACTATTTTTATTTTATTTGTGGAAAATAGATCAGATAGAGCATCTCAGTGCTCAGGGAGTTTAGTTCAGCTAAAAGTCAATAACAAGCCAAAGGGACCATCCCAGTGTCCCACAGATCATTCCTTAGACTGTCAGTCAATACGATTTCACCTGCGTCTCCGTATCTGGTAAGTCCAGTAACAAGTAACACTGAGGATGGAAGCATGCATTAGATGAAAACGTAAGAAATGCCGCAGTGGATAAGACCAAGGGATCATCTAGCCCAGTTTTCTCTCTTCTACAGCAGCAGTGGGAAAGGCTGTTTAGAGGTTGCTCGCTGACATCTGTTTTCTCCATTGTGTGTTGTTTTGGTGCTTAGACACTGCTGAGTCCTTCATGACTGCTGTAGCTGAACATCCTTCTATTTTCCTTGACGTCTTCATTGCAAGAAAGTGCCATTGCTTAAGCTTTATTGAACAGAGTAACACCAGGAATCAGCCACAGAGTGAGAAATTAAACTTTTGTCTCCAGCTTCTTTACTAGCACCTTATCTAATAAAGTCAGTTATCCCATGTGACCCATGTGATTAACATAGATACTAATTAGCAACTAACTTGGACACAAGTCTTGCCAACTCTGTTTAAACTAGCTGCTTTCATAGATGTTCATTTGTTTAGCCTTCTTCAGTGCATATTTGTCTGTTTCCAAGATCATCCGTTTTCCTATGTTATTTTCAAAGCAAAAATGATGCAAATTATACAGATAGTGTTTACTCTTCTAGGTAATGGTGTTTAACCAGAGCTCATTTCAAGAGTTAGTGATCATATTCAAGATGACTTCAGCTAATCTTGCATAGGAAATAGGTCACCTGTTAGCCATTATATACTCCATCAGCAGCTGAAATAGGTCAATAGGAGAGGATAGCAAACCCCTTTAAATTTAGACAGTAAGGTGAAGAAACTGTCTTCAGTAAAGCATAAGACCCCACCTGGAGTGCTGCATCCAGCTCTGGAGCCCTCAGCACAAGAAGGACGTGGACCTGTTGGAGCGGGTCCAGAGGAGGGCCACAAAAATGATCAGAGGGCTGGAGCACCTCTCCTGTGAGGAAAGGCTGAGAGAATTGGGGTTGTTCAGCCTGGAGAAGGAAAGGGTCCAGGGACATCCTATTATGGCCTTTCAGTACTTAAAGGGGGCTTATAAGAAAGATGGAGACAAATTTTTAGCAGGACCTGTTGCAATAGGACAAGGGGTAATGGTTTTAAAATAAAACAGGGTAGATTTAGACTGTATATAAGGAAGAAATTCTTTAGAATGAAGGTGGTGAAACACTGGCACAGGCTGCCCAGAGAGGTGGTAGATGCACTGTCCCTGGAAACATTCAAGGTTGGGTTGTTCAGGGCTCTGAGCAACCTGATTTGATTGAAGATGTCCCTGCTCACTGCAGGGGGGTTGGACTAGATGACCTTTAAATGTCCCTTCAACTGAAACCATTCTGTGATTCTGTGGTAAGGGAGGAGGTTAGCAAAGCTGACAGAGAACTTGAAGCAACAAAGAATGTGAAGGTATCAAGGGGAAGCTGGTTGCCACTGATTTGCCTTTCTCTCTCAAAAGTGGCTGCTTTCCATTTATATTGACCCCAAAGCTTCTTAGCTGTAGTCTAAATTTTACAGGGCCTTACTTCACTGTTTTCCGGGGAGACTTATTTCAATGGGTTGAAATTACACAGTGTTTTTTCCGCTTTGGTGAAATGACAGCTGTAAGTCAGGCTGTGGCCATGTACAACGTCACTATTCGTATTTTCCAAAGACACTGATGCAACGAAGATGTTAATTCAGTTTTCAAAAACTGGGTGCTTAGATAAATTGATTATAAATTGAGTAGGTTTTAACATGTGTCCAAATCACTCTTCCACAATCCCAGATTCGCTGCACGTTTGCAGGACAGAGTATTTTTGTAAGAGAACTCAAAGACATTTTTTTAAGGTAACTCCAAAATGCAGATACTACACCATTTGTAACTGAAAAAATTGCTACTGAGTACAGCGTCAAATGTAATCTCATACTGATTTTTTACACTTAAATTACAGTTTCATGAGTTACATGCAGTAAGCTTCAACCATGAAGCTAAGAAAGCCCCTGTGCAATATCTAAGTAGTTCACAGAAACCTTGTAAAATCCTCTCAAATACAGGAAACCCTAGAAGGATCATTCAGATGTCCCTGAAGGAGTTAAAAGATGGTGTAAATGTCCTTGAAAATAAAACTTTATAATTGAAAAACTGACAGGTCCTTCACTACAAAATCATAAATGCAACTCACATCAGACTTTTACAGTGGCTTAGATGGTGGGTTTTCAAAGCAGATCCTTGAAAGGAAATGCTGAGTTATTAATGCCAGAAGATCGTGAAAAATTGTTAGGTGACTAGAACAATTCAAGCTGAAAAGAAAAAATAATGAAAATGTGGATTTGTATTTTAAATTTAAAACAATTAAATTAAAAAATCTTAAAATAATTTTGAGCCTCCACAAAACTGATGGGGAAAAACTGTGTGTTGGATTTTTTCCATCTTCTTCATTATGTTTCCCCTTATGATACAGGCTAACATATAGTGTAGATTTTTAATTTCTAGGATCACTTCTTAGAAGCTAAATTGTCTTTTATGGTGATTAGGTCCTGCTTTTTGGTGAAAGCACATTGAAATAGCCCCTAAAATTTTCAAAGAGAGAAAAAAAAAAAGAAAGCTGTATTCTGCCTGGTAGCCAACTCTCCAATACCCTAGTTGTAAATACTACAAAAGCTACATTGTTATAAAAGTTGTAGAAGTAAATACAGCTTTGATTCTGAAAAATATGTGGTAGCATCTCATTTTAAAGTGTGGTTTAAAATCTTTTCAAACAGGTCGTCTTCTTCTGATGCCTAACACGAAAAAAACCCCAAAGCCTCATAGTGAAGTGTCTTCTTGTTTAAATAGTCACTAATAACAATAACAACTGAAACTAACACCAAGACTCTGAAACTGGATGGAACTGTAAGGAACTGTAGGAACTTTCTGCATAGGAACTGGAAACCAGAACCAAGAACTATTACAATTCCTTTTATTAGTATTCTTGATGCAAGTCTCTACACAGTAGGTTTAAGTACAAAAATATGCTACTTAGGTATGATTGATCTGATAAAAAAAAAAATGGATGTACATTTAAGATCAAAGCAAGGTCCTTTTTTTCCAAAAATAAAAATGTTGCTGCAAAGATATACACCTAAATAACCAGTGAGGTGAACTGAACCTGCATTTTTTAATGCCATTTTCTAGAGGGGTGATCTTCAATCACTTCAATCATGGGTCAGTGAATGAAAAGGAAGTAATTTCACTGTTGATAAGTACCTGCCATCTTTACTTGTTTGCCCTAGTCTGCTGCCAGTCTCACTGAGGCTGAAACATAATCCTGAAGCAGCACAAGTGACACAGAGATTGCTTTTGACTTCATTGCTGTCTGGGTTGGGACCCATAAGAGTTGGCAGATGGAGGACAAGTCTTAGGTCTCCTCAGGGACTCTATAGTTACCATGAGCAATATATTGCTGGCCATCTTCATTAAACTCCCCTTAAACAAATTCCTTGCAAAATCTTCAAGACAAGGATCAGCCAGGAATAGCCTGTGAAATTAAGGGCAGGAGGGAAGATACAGTAGTCTGAAAAGTAATACAAAAATTGGGATGTCTTTACTGACATTTTGGAGGCAATCCAAACTTCTCCTTTGGATTCCTATTTACACAGTTTAGTTTTTTCAGTATTCCCTTTACATCCTGTAAAATAAGGGATTAATGGGAAGCACAAGGACACAGAACAGAGTTCCAAGAGTGGTTAGGCTGCCAATCCAAGTGCCATGCAGGTTGAGTCCCCAGGCAGTAATTCCCTGCTCCTGCTATCCTCCAACACGTGGGCAAGCCTCTCTGCCTCCAAAGAGCTCCAGGAGAGCTGCAGGGTGCTTTGGGTCCAGGACGATCTGTTTCATAGCTTTCTCTGCTGGAAGAGAGCAGTAACATGCATTAAAAGCAACCTTTGTTGGTGGATTGGATAAATTTTACTAGTGAAATAAACTGGATTTAGACGTACAGATACTGCACCTCTGTTTAACTGGTGGATGTAAGAGCTTCACAGCTAAACACAGCAGGACAAATTCTGGGGTTCCTGAAGTGCTAAACCTTCTGCCAGGTGTAGTTAGAGTTCTGTATAAACTTTAAAACACAAACTGAGGAAAGACTTCAAGATTTGATTCATTGTACCTGTGAATATCCCACTCCCTTTCCTTTTGCTCTACTCTCACTGTGAATGAAAACTTGCAAGTTCAAGTCAAGTTTCCTGGCAATTACCTTTCTGAGGACAAACGAGCAAACAGAAGAACCATCAGCAAGCTGTGCAGAGGCTTCCAGGAAGTCATTTAAGGAGCCTGAAATTCCGCCTGAAAGGAGTTTTCCCTTTTTCATTGAACTGATTGCTTCCTTTTTTAGTATCTCCTCTGCCCTGCAAATGAAACCTCCAGTCGTGTCTTGCTGGACAGAGTTGATGGATGATGAAACTGTTTCATGCTGGAAATGATCTCTACGCTGCTAGTCAAGCTCTTTTTGTCCCAAATGGATTCTGCATATGGCTGATTTTCCCCATACAGAATAAGAAGTAAACATAAACTGATGGATATTGGCTTTCTATCATCTGAACTGTCAGCTGCTGTACATTAAGAAGTTATCTATGCCTTTAATTGTGAGGAGGAGAGGGATTTAGAGCTTGCAGGAGTGTAATTGTTTTACAGTAAATCTGCAGATAAGCCCCTCATCCTTACTGCCCACACACAGTTCCACTGACTTTAAAATACTAAATTGTCCCTTTCCCTTCAAATGCTGATGCCTAAAGCAAGATCTATTATCCTGAAGCCTTCTTTGTAGCTTAGGCTCTAATGAGATGCCGATATTGCAAACCAATAACCAAAATGAGGAAACACTAAAACGAAGCAAAAGGCTGCCTTTATTACTGCCATATTTCTTTACTGCATTAATTTTGAAACACGTTTCTTTGTTCTGTCTAATCCCCATCTTAGCGATAAAAGTTTTGATAATTGACAAGTTTCTTTCTCACGTGACTTGTTCGTGGAGACAAGGTGTAAGCGTGTGGGGGAGGGCAAGGGAGGGAAGGATTTTTATCTTTTAATGTGCCGGAGACTGCAAAATTTTCCTGTCAATTTACTTAATCACATAAAACAGGCTTGTTTTGATTTCTAAATCTCAAAGTTTGGTGAATTGCTTATTCCTTGTTAGGGATGGGTTTGAGTTCAAGTGAGAAAATAGCTTAAGAATATCAGGTAAATGATTCTGGATTAAATAAATACCTGCAGTCCCCCCGGGCTTGTCTTTGTTTGTTTTGAGCTCCAGCAATCTTGTCTTGTTCGTGCAGCGAGGATACAAGAATATGTGCCTACTTAGCAAAAGGTACTTGTGTAAATGAGCTAATGAACAGTTGCTGTTGCTTGTATTCTGCAGCCTACCTAAGACAAATGCTTATTACTATTAATAGAAGAGGAATGCACACCAGAAAAATGTCGCCGTTTATCCATCCTCTGTTCAGTACTGTAATTTACACTACAGTAATATTTCTCACAGATGTTATATAAAGTGTTTTCTCATTTAGGGTGAGTCTTATTACATTCTTTGAACCAATGGGTGATGCAGGGGAACCATGATATAAGAGACAAAGAGTGCTTGCATCAGCCCCAGGTAGGACATGCTGTTCCAGTCCTACCTCCGTAAAAGGTCACGCCATGCTGGTCGTGTCCTCAGAGATTTCATGTGACAAGAGTGACCAGGTTAGAGGACACAGAGATGTGGATGGAATTGCAGCTCATCTCCAGGTGGGCTTCCTGCTGCAAGGACCCTATAAGCCTGGGTATCACCAGTAAAAGCTGGTAGTTTCTGAGCAAGCTAATGCCTCCTCGATACCCTTTGTCACACAAAGCAGCCAATTATCCCAGTGTCAAGGATATCTGACATTTTTACAGGGAGATACATGACTGTAGATAGCTTATTTTTGCCTTGACTTCCATTTATTATTCCTACTGTCCTCTTTCTTTCCATTCGTTCCATGAAAACAAATCTCTAAACACATAGAAAGAGGCATACTGAAAAATAAAATGTCAGATAAATTATAGGAATAAAACATTTTGACATTGTGCAACTTCTTTTAAAATGAAAGGGTGCAGTAATAGCATTTGGCTTGGTATTTCCTCCAACAAAGAGGTAATCTACTTTCACAGCTACCTTACAGAACAAGGTGATGTTAAAGGAATATTTAATAATTTGTGGGATTTTTTGTGCTTGACATCTGTCTTTCCATTTTGATTGAGATAATAGAATTCTCCTTTGTGTTCTGTGTGTATTTCAATAACCATTTAGTTCTAAATTTTCAGGTAGACCTTCAAATAGCTCAGAGTAGCATTTTGTATGCTGAACAATGATGAATAGAAAAAAATAATTCTTTTCCCTTCCTATTTTTCTAAAAGATGATGAAGTGGAGCCTATACTGTTACAAAACCAGCAGAAATGACAAAGTCAGTATGTGATCCCAGTATTCTTTATGAGTGATGCAAGCATATAACCCAATGAGTGGTCAAACCTAAGAAGAAAAATGAGAAGACTTTGACAATAACATGTGAGATTGGCTAGACTCCATATTTACTGGCTTCTGAATCCAAGTAATTTTTGTGTGCTTAAGCAAGTATTCATAATGACTCTACGTTTTAAAGAGAATAGTATTCATATTATTCTGCGGGTACTTGGCTACAGGGAACAGAAATACATCTGCACAGTGAGAAAAAAGGCAAATGGTGATTCAATAATGCGTTAAGTGATATCGTTAATGACAACCACAAAACAAGGTGGTGGAAAAAGAAGGGAACTGACCACTGACATTGTTCAACAACCTGTAACAGTATAACATTAATCTTGAAACACTGACTTGTGGACTAGCCAGTAAACTGCATAAATTACTTAAGGGCCTTTAACATTAAAGTGGTAAATGATTGATGCCATTTGCAATATGCAGCATGTCACATCCTATTACAATACTCAATATGTTATGTGTAACCAACTATGCAGGCTGCTGTTGCTAAATTTTCCTAGCTCCTAATTGGTATATGAGAGAATGAAATTCTCCTTATATAATTTAAGGAAACAAAATGAAAATTTAAAGCTATATGGAAACTGTTTGTTATTTTGATGTTGAAATTTCTTCTCTAAAAATCTTTGTAGAGCCAAGAGTTTTCTGAATCAGATGCCAGAGCTGTTGGTTACAACTGGTTGTTAAGAAGCTGACAAACAAAAAAGCAAATAGTTTCTGATAGTCATTAATGTTATTCACTTAGCTTAGCATTGTTTTTTTAGTTTATTATTAACTTAGCTTAGTAGCTTTTCAGTTTTGTTGAGCACTGCCAAATTAGTTGAGAAATAAGTCTTTTAGAAGAAATCCAGTCTTCTAAGAATATTGTGAGTTTGGGACATTTCAATGACTTGCTTCACTGATGCTTAATTTGTTTGTATCATGTAGTAATATTACTGTACCTTGATTCTTGCCACTGATCTCAAAATGTTTTTAAGCAGATCAAAGAAAATCTTCAGATTCTTTAATATTTTCCTCATGAGTAGATGAATCTGAACTGATGAAGCTGGCTGTTTACTAAAGTGCTACATAACTATGAGCTATATCAGTTATGTCCATGGTCACAGTAAAAGTAATGTTTTAAAAAAAGATATCCTCACCTTTTTAGTTCAGTATAGGCATTTACATGTTCTTGTGTCAAACGGTCACTCTTTTTAATTTTAGGTGTAGATATTAGGAGCCTGACTGATGTTGTGTATGTGTTAGAACACATGTGTGGATATGTACATGTGTGTGTCCGTACACTTTAACACTCAGACAATTCGTTTTGCATCTTCTGGGATGGATGCAGTGTGAGAAAGGAATTTTGTATCAGCTAGCAAGAACTTTCTGCAGTAAAAATACAGAAACATTACTGGAACAGAAACAACTAGGGATGAGTTTTGCAACATGCTGAAAACCTTTACTTTGATACATGGGACTGATGATCTGCTTAAGAGTTGTGTGTGTCTGGTATGAGTTTGCTGAGCTAGAGCTGGAAACTGCATTTTGCAGGATCAAGCAAATCCCAGTGAGATTTTGCCAACAAAGATTTGACTCCTGTACAAATTGATAATATATACACTGAAAGCTTTGTCAGTTGAACATTTTTACAGCAATATCTTCTTGCAACAGGAATCAACATAGTCATGCTGTCTCAGAAGACAGTATTGATTAACCACTAGAAAAGGCACAGGATAAAGAAATAGTTGACCTGGAGAGCTATTTTTCCTCATATCACTAAATGGTCCTGATGCTAACCCACTTATGTCTCCAATCAGCTCAAAATTCTCCATCCACAAAACACAAAGAAGGAGGCAGAATTGGTCTTCTAAGGATTTTAAGGAGAAACTGTAGGGTTTCTTACTCTTTTTTTTCCCCTGCCTTTCTCTTCTGTCCCAGAGGAAGCCCTCATCTTCTCCTTCCACTCCTGAGTTGTTTGTTCATGAGCAGAAGCAAAGGTCGATCTAAACACGCTAAGAGACATGCTTCTATATGTATTTCAGCTTGAAGGAAAAAAAATCAATGCCTGATCAAGTCTTCCACTTCAGTGAAACAGAGGTTTTTCACTGACTTTTAAAGCTGTGAGATCAGTCAAAACAGATCCATCACAGAAACATAAGGTACAGAAAGTGTGTTTGTAAAAAGTAAATGATGGTGCTAGGAAGCAAGCAAGTAACTTTTTTCTCAAAAAAAAAAAAAAAGAGCTTAAAAGTCATTCACTATACTGGAAGAGCTACACAATCACATCCTGGTAGCAGACGTGCCATGTGATGAAATATATTTAATCAAATTTCAAATAATTTCTTATTTGCAAATGAAAGAAATTACTTAGGCTTTCTATTCAGATAGATCTTTAACATAAAGAATAAAAGAGTACTGATATGTAAAAAAAAAGCTTGAGAAAGTTTAATTTGGCACTGAACGAGAGCTTCATATTGAACACTGACAGATGTAGCTGATGTTTTTGTCCCACTGATTACTTTTATCTTCTTCTCTGCAGGTTATGAATGAGACGGATTTATTTGGTGATTCACTTATTCATTATGAAGCACTTCATGTGATAAGTGCAGTGTTCTTCTATGCTGTATGGTTTTTAAGTGGATCAATACTCACTGAAATTGCTCATGTAGTATTACTTTAAATGTGCTGATTTATGAATAACATGTTTCGATTTTCCCTTTGTACTTATAGACATAAATACACTTCCAGAAATAATCTTTGAGAAATGCAAATAATCTGCTTCTACATTTCTTAGTTCCACCTTTACTTCTGCTAGATAATGTTTTTGTAGTTTTATTTATTTTAAAAAATCAGTATTAATAGTTCTTTTGAGTTAGCTTAGTCTGGGCTTGGGCAAACTGGTGTAAAATGGTTTAGAAAAATATTTCATTAACTTTTAACAATAATATTTCTTCATCATTGAGAGCACCTTTTTCTTGTATTGCTCTTGCATTTTATAATCTGCAAAAGAAATTTGAAATATTAGGGCTGGATGCTGGGAGGACCATGTGCAGATCTTTTCTTATGTAGAGCAACTTGCTTGCTGAGAAAAGTTCTGTTAATGCTAAAATCATTTTGGTGCACATTAAGGTCAAGCCTTGTGTCTGCGAACTCTTGGGACCTGGCAATGCCACATGCAGTTAGTGTTCACCAGCTGATGTCCCTGTAGGTGAAGGATGGACGCCTTTGGAGAGCGGTGAGGTCTGCCCAGAGCTTTGGCTCTGAGCACAGCTGTTCCTGTCTCCTTCCATTAGCTGGAAAGGGAACAGACCAGTACCTAGATCTCTAACCTTTAGAAAGCTGGGGTGAAGTGAGAGGACTGCAGCCTCAGTGGCCAAGCGTGTTACTGCAGACCTTGCTGCACTGGGGTATAGGTGTGGCCGACAGTGCGGTGGTACCTCAGGGCAGCAGCTTCGGAGGTGCTGACCTGAGCATTTGGATGGAGGGGGCAGGCGGTGGGTGGCTCACTGCCATGCACCGCCGCAGCCCTGAGAGCCCCAAACTGTCCCGACAGCAGTCCCTGTGCCAAGGTGTCAGAGCATGGGAGGATGTGCCCTTCAGAGCGCACCGCTGGCAGTGTGTGTCCCGACACTGGCTTGTTGGCTGAGCATGGAGCTCCTGCGATGGCAATGAAGGGCTTGGGGTGAACACGACGAGTGAGTGAAGAGCTGCAGCTGGGTCACAGTTAGTGATGCTGGGGAGATGGATTATGTATCGATATGAATGAACATAGCCGGTGGGTGGGGAAGGAAAGGACACATTTTTTCCTGCACACATGCACAGCCTGACAGAGAACCAGGAATTGCTGTTATCAGCACCCAAGCTACCTGCAAAGACAACTCAGCAAATTAAGTTTGAAATGCCCTTCTGTAATATTTTCCCAGTGCGTCTCACTTCCAGAGCGCACATTAGGACCAAAGTTCATTTTCTCACATTGAAAAATCCTGACACATATGCTATAAAGTACTGCTCACTAGGATTTCATTAAATAACTAAGAACTCACTGTCAGAGCTGAAGTTATTATTCAAGAGCTGTGCTCTCATAAAAAGGTTTTTTCCTTCTGTTTAAATCTTCTTTAAATGCTGTGGTTTTCATTCAGTTTGTTATAAGGAAGTTACTTGAGTTGTCTCAATAACAGTTTAAGCAGTCTTTATGCTGTAAATAAAAGGATGCGTAACAACAAATAATTCCAAAGATATATATTAAGTGTATGCAGAGTCTACAGAATCATCTCTTTTGAAGCAATTTTGAAAAACCACTTAAAACCACAGAGTGAGATGTAAGTCTTATAAAAAAACAGGTAAAACAAATTTAAAATATGCAGAACGAACTTCTTAATTTATGCTTGTTTGTGAACATTTACTACTATGAGACATTAAAACAGAATGAGTAATATTTACAAACAGCTCACTTGCTCTGCTCTTACCACTTCCAGCATTTCTGTAGTGGAGACAAATTTCTGAAAAATTATTCTTTTTTTGTAATGAGTCATTTTGGGCTAAATACAGGCATGAGAAAAGTGGTACTTGTTAAAATTGCAAGTGTGTATAACTCTACTGAGGGTTCCGGTCCTGGATTGAATTAAAAAAATATAATCCCTGTTTCACTTCAACAAATATGTGAGGTATCACATTTGGCAAAGCTCCTAATGGTCATGTGTGGCACCTGGCTTGTAACGCTAAAACAGCTGTGATAAAACATAAACCATGTTCAGGAAAAAGAATGGCATGTAAGAAATCCTGCTGTTCCTTACCCCGTCTTCAAGATGGACAGTTTTCCTGGAGTCAGTGCAGGGAGCCGTGAAACAGAAGATCTCAACCAAGTGTATAGAGGGAAAAGTGGCTGCTCTGTTTACTTGGTTGTAGCGTGGAGAGCAGAATGGCCATCTCTGCATGGGCTTACATACCTTACCAAGGCCTCATGAAGAAATCTTGGCCAGCATTATGACTAGGGATGTAGTTCCCAAAATAAGCTCGTGCATACGTGAAGTTCAATATAGCTCAGAGGTGGTCAGGACTCCTTGCTGAGGAGGAAGATCTTCACACAAACTCACAGTAATTCATCCCAGGCAAAGTCCGAGTACCAGACATTTTTCAGTGATTTAGAGGCCCAGGTTTCACTGGTAAGCTTAACTTGTTTGGCTTAGCCCAACGTATAGCACAAACCGTAATGTCTGACCAGATATGATGTGTTAAAGCCTGGAAACTTTTGTTGTGCGGAAGCATGAGAGTTCTCAGGAAATTAAACTGTGCACCAGACAGAAAACAGAAGACACCAGAAGGTTAGCAGTGCACAGGCCAGTGTAATAGCAAAAGAGCAAGTACTGCTTATGGGCAGCACCCTCCCTGCCTCCATGCCAACTCTCCAGGCGAGTAAGGGTCAGTCCAGCATCGTCCTGTGCTAAAAGCATTTTCCACCTGGAAACAGATGGGCATCCGCAGCACCTACAGAGAGCACATGGTGCAGGCTTTCTGGCCATCCCCCCTGTAGCCCCTGTCTTCAGGGAGTCATCAGAGGCCACATCAAACCAATTCTTGATCTACACACGACTGATGAGCAATGGATATGTCACCACCTTACCAGATATGGTAGATATGTAGCTTGCCCCAAGATCTTGCTTGAATTCTCCCAAAGCAGAGAATGCCCTCCATCCCTGTGCAGCCAGCACTGTTTGTTGTGTCTCTGTGGCCTCAGACATTTCTGTGACGTTGGCTGTGCCACACACATGGCCATCTGCCCTGTCTGCCATCCCCATCCCTGCACCAGGTGACAATTCAGACAGCTCTGTGTTGTGAGTAAGGTGAACTTCATTCTCAGGTATGAATATCTTCCTCACAAAGAAGGATATGGAGGCAGGATTTTTATCTCTTAGGACAGGCATAGGTGATCTGTTAGGTGCTACCAGGAGGTGAACAAATTAAAATGTAAGAGTCATCACCGTGCCAGACTTTATAGTCTAATTCTTGCCTTGAGCCAACATGTGAGCAATACTTCTACTCTCTGGTGAGCTGCTCTGTGGACACAAGTAATTATAATCCCCAACACAAAACCGTGTATCTCTCATTATAATGAAGCACAGAAGTAAACAAAAGGACTAGAACTGTATGTTCAGAATGTCATTTATACACTTGGCTTTAGTCAGTCAGCTGAAGTTTTACATAACGAGGAAGTCTGCATGTGGAAATCTGGCCTTATAAGAGGAGTTTGTGTGAAGAGTAGTCATTAGAGATAGTTGTCCAATATCTGAAAATGGTTATTCAGTTCAAATATTTCATTAGGTAGTAATCAAAGTGAGAAGTTTGTAGAGATACACTGCTTCTGAAGTTAAAACACAATTCTGTTTTCACATTTCTGTGGTAACTAGCTCAGTAACATTAAATCATTTAATATCCCAGTCCTATCTCATTAAAATCCTAAAGTACTTACAAAAAAGTAAGTATAAAATTATAAAATTCATGTGGCTAAGTGTAGTTAGTTACTGTAGACTCCTCTTAAGAGTCAGTGCAGATCCAGAGAGCAACTCAGTTCATCCTAGAGCAGATGTCTTAAATGTGCTGTAGATATGTGTATTTAATCAAAAGAATCTACCCTAGCAATAGAAAAAGTTTAGACTTAGAAATCCAGTCTCCATGTGTTCAGATTTCATTAAAATACATCTCATACCAAACTTTCTAGCTATCCACAAACTGTAGAAAACTTAACAAGCAAAAAACCTGCAGTGGAAACCCATGCCGGCCACCCAGCTGTCAAGGCAGATTTGGAGATCAGTCAGTTCATTTCAGTCTGATTTTTCTATTTTTGTAGGGAAATGGACTACATGGCTACACAAATTCACATCACTTCCAGTATTTCCACGTTTCCTTACCTGAAAGAACACGGCACTGAAACATGTATGTGGTGAAAATCCTGGTTCCACTGAAGTCAAAGGGAATGTTTCCTTGATTTCAGAAATGCCAGGATTTCACCCAGGGACAAGGGCAGTTGTGCCATGTCACCGCAGATCTGCACAGGGAGTGCAGATTATCCCCCAGACTTCAAAACAAAACCAAACAACCCCACTTTGTCTGGCGGGTTCCTCATTTCACGTTCCATCAACTCTGTCGTAGGGAACAGGGTGTCTTGTGCTTGAAATGTGAACAAAGAGAAGAGTGCTGGAGTTCAGCGATGACTCACAGCTGGCAGCTCATATTCCTGTCACTTCTGAGCTGCTCTGCCCTGCGCTGCTCCACACAGACACTTTAAATGATTTGGGAGATATTTTATATGGAGAAGCAAAGCACTCTGTACATGACTCACAAAGATCTCGTTGTTATTTTTTCCCTTATTCAAATTACACTTTAGATCAAGATTGTATTAATACTCATAATTAATTTGACCTTACATACTGCTTTTAATCCAAGTATCTCACAACACTTCTTGAGCATTATCTAATTAAGCGAGTCACAATATCTTTGTGATGTAGTCAAGGAGTCTACGTGGCTCATTTCACCCACTGCCGAGAAGCAGTCACCTCTGGGGTCAAGGCAGCTGTTCAATAATGCATGGGGGCATTGCGCCACACTTTGGGAGAGCAAATGAGAAGTAGCATCCCTAACTGGGACTACTCGGGGATTAAGGGAGGAAAATGTAATTATCTGTAATTTCAGATTTAAAAGCGGTAACTCGTCTTTTCCTCGAAGGATTGTCACAGGCTCTTTAATGTCCAGTTGTTTTTTTAGCTCATGGTACGCATGTCTCATAAAGTACCACAGGTCTGCTCAGAGTCTGAGAGGAGTGCTTTACCATGTCGTGATTTCATGACCTATTTTACTCTGAAATTCTGTATCTACGCTTAGCATTTAGTTGCCCAAAGTAAACAGCTAGTGTGATTCTTTGACCAAAACCTGTAAGCAGCTGCCAGTATTTAACTTTTCTCCCTACAAGGCTTATTTCAAGCAGTGTTGTTATCCCCACTGTACAGAAAGAAACTGAAGCACTGAGAAAATAAATGATCTTCCTCTACGTGCTGCGAAAGCCAGTGATTAAAAGGTCGTCAAATTTTATTTTCCAGGCCTATATTAGTTTGCTCAGTGCTTACTCATCCTTCTTTCTGCCTGTTAAGATATCCTGAACGTTCAGTCTGTATGACAAACTCTTTCTGTGTTTTTTGTACCCTTGATTAAAATACAGCTCCGAACAGTGTCTAAAATATTCTGCCTAACAGAGGACCTTTCACATATCCATTCTCATTTGTTCCTCTACTAAAACAAGATTTAAACAAAAAAAGCTACTAACCTCACTGATGCAGAAGTTTTTGGGCAGCTGCTCCCCAAAGCAGGAGGACCCCATTTGTGCCTCCTACTGCTGCTCTAGCCCAGACCCATCCCCGTGGGGGAACGCAGCAGGCACCAGTCACCCAGGCTGTTCAGGGCTTTGCAGAATGAGGCGTGCGGGACGCGGGGCTTCGGGAGTCTGCTGCAGGGGGACAAGTGACTTCATGTGCGATTCCTTCTTCTTGGGAAGGGGCAGGAGGAGCAATCCCATGGGCAGGACAGTCACTGAAAACAGGTCTAAACTTTTCATGTGTTCTTGCAGGCAGATCAGGCTTTAGGGATTTCCCGTAACCTCTTCTGTCAGCATGGAAAACAGCAGATACCACTAAGGAATTTTTTGTGGAAGATAAAAACCTGATCTTAATTCAGATGCTGAGAGATAAAGGATCCATTGTGTCTCTAGGAAAAGTATTGGAATGGAAAATTACATTCACCGCTGAATAGCAGAGACTTTACTGAATCTCTGGCCACTCAGTCTCAATTATAAGAAAACATGTCCCTTGTAGGTATTTATAAACAAGTATGCTGAGACTGGGGAGGAGCCTGAGAAGCCCAGATATTTTTGCGAAGGCCTAAAAAAGCCAAGAGGGATGAAGAATTCATCTTTCTCCATCCTGCTCATAGTAAAGCCATTTTTCAGACATTGGCTTTCACGTGCATATCTTTTTTTCAGTTCCTCTGTAACACAATGTGTATTCTTATGAAACAAGAAAATGCAGCAAAATGGTAAGGAACATGCTAAGGATTGCTGGTGATTATTACATTTTGAAAAAGCACAGCCACTGCTGTAGCACCTGTAAGATATACATCTTAAAACACACAGAAAATGATATAAAAACATCTGTTAGCACAGTAATTTTTACTAGCTTACAATTATATAATCTGCAGTGACTTATAGCATCCTCCATTTTATGAAAACTGTGAGAACCGACATACATTATTATTGTCCGTGGAGCAGACAGCTGACATGACCGTTCCCAAGATGAAAACACCTTTGCAAGATGACCCTATAAGCAGAGCTTCTATGAGGATGACAATTCCAATTCTTGGATGATTTCATTTCTCCCCAAATCGTGATGCTTTCAGATACTTTATGAAAGAACCATTCTAGAAAAAAAAATCCATCAAAGTTCATTTTTCCAGTTTTCTGATTATATAGTAATTACCATTTTGAAATAAAGTAATTCATGAAGGGAAAAAATACAAAGAAATATTTCAGTCTGCAAAAGTATTGTAAAAAAAGTTCAGACGTGCTCAATCTATGTCTATGTTATTTGGGTTTAAATTAACACAGTTTCACATTTCACCAGAGCAGAACATCTGTCAGACTTTTAATAGCTTTTGTTGTGCTCTTTAAGCGACTTCACTCACTTTAAATTAAAGAAATTAAATTTCAGGGAGAATTCTTTAAAAACAAAGTTAAATTCTCTTTCTAGTAACACCCAAAGTATCCACATCTCCTTCACAGTAGATAATAAATTCCAGATGACTGTATTAATCATGTTCACTATAGTGTGCATCATGAACAGCTGTAGCCTCATGGTCACAGTGGCTGCATTCGTATTTTCTTTGTAGAAAAATGCATGCCCTTTCTCCTCAAGAGAGAGGAAGAACATCTCTACAGTCAGCTACTAATAGCTGAAAAATGCTGAGTTCATCACATTGTGGGCCAGGGAAACACACATTAAGGAGAAGATGAAGTTAACTTCAGGGGACTAAAAGTTAGAGAAGTCAAGGTTGAACTCTTCAATAGTGATGAGGGATGTGGGCTCCTGGGTGATTCATCTCACTCCAGATGAAGTACCTAATTACACATCTTCCTGAAGTCAGGGAAAATAATTGCAAGATGGAAATGCCTGTTATTCTCTGCTGACACTAAAGGGAGCAAAAGGTAACTAGCTCATTCCTTGATAACCAACTTTATCTAAATTTTGGTGAGATGATCCTACCCTAAGTACCTACAATTATCTTCAAATACTATTTTTAAACTGCTTATGGATTTTGATAACCATTCCTAAAATCGACAGGAAGCCATCCAGCCTGGGCAAGTGCCAGGGATTACAGGCCTAAGGGTGATGCTATAGCAGTGATATTAGCAGTGCTGAGTGTGCAGCGACAGGGTATTATAAACTCATGTTTCAGGTTTAATTGTTCATACAATATTGCATTTGAGAGAATGAATGAATGTGTTGTTTGAATATTGCTATAACTGTACGTGCTGTTGTACATAAAGTGGATGAAACATCAACAGATGATCAGAGGGCTAGAACACATCTCCTGTGAGGAAAGGTTGAGAGAGTAGGGGCTGTTCAGTCTGGAGAAGAGAAGGCTGCAGGGAGACCTTGTAGCAGCCTTCCAGTACTTACAGGGGGCTTGTAAGAAAGATAGGGACTTTTTAAAAGGGCATGTAGTGATAGGACAAGGGGTAACAGTTTAAAACTGAAAAAAGGGTAGA